>Ga0268266_10000036_pt1 | contig 348910 bp, 307 predicted proteins | sample KBSS13metaG_FD_190356 | JGI IMG/M metagenome (GOLD analysis project Ga0268266, IMG submission 190356) | Switchgrass rhizosphere microbial communities from Kellogg Biological Station, Michigan, USA - KBS S1-3 metaG (SPAdes) (version 2) | ecosystem: Host-associated > Plants > Roots >... | reverse complement strand
GGATCAGGCTTTCGCCCATTGTCCAATATTCCCCACTGCTGCCTCCCGTAGGAGTCTGGGCCGTGTCTCAGTCCCAGTGTGGCTGATCATCCTCTCAGACCAGCTAAGGATCGTCGCCTTGGTGAGCTTTTACCTCACCAACTAGCTAATCCTACGCGGGCTCATCCTTGGGCGATAAATCTTTGGACTTACGTCATCATTCGGTATTAGCAGTAATTTCTCACTGTTATTCCGAACCCAAGGGCAGATTCCCACGCGTTACGCACCCGTGCGCCACTAGACCCGAAGGTCTCGTTCGACTTGCATGTGTTAGGCATGCCGCCAGCGTTCATTCTGAGCCATGATCAAACTCTCAAGTTGATGTACCACTCTGGCGCCGGTGGAATGACCGACGTCGGAGCAGCTCATTTCAAGGAGCCGTTCCTGCACAAAAAATCTTACATGGTGTGTAAGAGACATATAGGAACGGCTTGGTTTGTCCGAGTGTCAACGCCTTGAAAACGTTGAACCCGGGGCCGCCGCCCACATGTCCCTTCATCTAGACTAACAATGTCAAAGAGCGCAAAAGACCGACGCCCCAGCCTACCCCTTTTTCTCGGGGCGACCTTGGCGCCTGGTTTTTGGTGACCGTCGAAGCGAACCGTGTGGCTCACCGCGTCGGTGGAGGTCATCTATGCGGGGTCGCTCGGACCGTCAACGCCTTTTTGCATTTTTATTTCAGAAAAGTTGGAAACCCGCAGAAATCTGCGGTTTTTGAGGCCTGGGAACCCCACCCGACCCCCTCCCATCATACCGCGAATCCGAGGCAACCCCCTCGAATCAGGCCAGAGAACGGGGTGAATCGGCTGAATCGGAGCTCCTGACCGGGGAATTGGAGCGCGGAATCGGCGAAAACCCCGATTCCGATGCCGGGATTCGGCACTCGAACGATTCGAGCTCCCGAATCCCCGCTTCACCACCCCGTCCGGCGGGGCATCCCCGCCCGAACGATCAAACCGCCTGTATATAGTTGCGCATCGCCTCGGCATCGGCCTCGATCCGGTCGATCCGGTATTTGACCAGGTCGCCGATCGACACGAAGCCGATCAACCGTCCGTCCTCGACCACCGGCAGGTGACGGACCCGGCGCCGCGTCATCAGCGTCAGCGCGCCCAGCGCCGCCTCGTCGCGCGTGACGGTGATCGCCGGCGCGGTCATCACCTCGCCGACCGTCCGCTCGAGCCCGGCCGCGCCATGCTCGGCGACGCAATGGATCACGTCGCGTTCGGAAAAGATGCCGGCGACCTGGTCACCCTGCATCACGGGCACCGCGCCGATGCGGCGCTCGGCGAGCAATTTGACGGCGTCTGCTACGGTATGATCGGCGCTGAGGGTCACCACCTCACTGCCCTTCGTTGCCAGGATCGTTGCGATCGTCATGACGCGACTCCTTTCCCAAGAGTCCCTTGAGCTTTTCATGAAAGCGGCCAGATGGGAAGCATGTCCGACGCCCCTCATGGCCTGGAAGATCCCGAATATGCGGCGTTCGCCTGGGCGCGCTATCGCCGGCTGCTCGGCTGGATGGCGCTGGCCGCGGCGGTGGTCGTCGCGATCGCGATCTGGCTGCTCGACCTCTGGTACGGCCCGCTCTCCTGGGTCGCCATCCTGGCGGCGATCGGCGGGTTCGGCGGCACGATCATGATGGCGGCCGCGCTGATGGGCCTCGTCTTCCTGAGCTCAGGCACCGGCCATGACGAGGATGTCGACAATTTCTGAGCGCTGGACGGGGGGGGCGCTTTCTACCCCTATTCGTTGTCGTCCTCGTCCTTCGGTTCGCGCAGCGACCAGATGAGAGTCTTCTTGCCATTGGCGGGTATGGCGACGGTCCATAGCGGCTTGCCGTCCTTCTTCCCCAGCTTTCCGCTGGGGGCGAGGAGACGATAGCCGTCAGGTACCGAGATCCGAGCTTCAAATTCGACCGGCCAGGGGTTCGAATTCTCGACCCTCAGCTTGTACCGCTTCGTCCGCCCCTTCTCCCAGAGATCGTCGATATCGGCATCGACGCCGCCGGGTTCGCCGAGATCGAACTCCAGATCCTCACCCACCGTCTTGTCGTCGATCGAGGATTCGCCGACCAACAAGGTGCGGCCGTCGGCGCGCGCGAAGAAGGCCGCCTTTCCGCCCGGAAGCGCGATGCCCAATCCGTCCGCCTCGACATTCTTGCCGCGCATGACGAGTTTGGTGTTGGCACTGTCCTGGGAAATGTCGCTGACATAGACCGGGCGCAGCTTGATCCCCGGCTTGCTCAGCATGGCGACTTGCTTCTGCCCGTTCGACGCGACCGTCACCCGCCGCGGGAAGCGATAGAGCTTGAGGTCGCCCAGCGATTCGGCATTCGCCAGCAACGCGATCGGGATCGGCGAACTGGCGGACGAGCGACGCATCAACGATCCCGTGACGATGATGTCCATGCTGTCGCTATCATATGCCTCCATCGCGGGCGCGGGGGCCGGCGCGAAGACGGGGCGCGGGTTGAGGTCGTAACTCGGCATCGGCCAGCATTTGAGCCACAGATCGCTCTCGCCCGACTCCGGCGCCCCGCCGCCTTCGGTGCGGTTGAGGCGTCCGGCGACGACTTGCGTATCGGCGTCGGGAAAGCTGGTGACGTCGCTCGAGGCCAAGGTGATCCAGGCGAACAGATCGGCGTGACGCCCATCGGGTCGCATCGCGACGATATAGTCGGCCTGCCAATCGAACCCGCCGGCGAGATACGACAATGTCAGCGTCACCGTGCGCGCGACGGGACTGGTGGTGCGCACCGACAAGGTCGGTTTGGCCGACAAGCCAGGCGGCACGCCGTCGTAGATCAACGTCTCGGGCAGGCCCGAACATTGCAGGTCGCCAAATTCGCCGCCGATCTGCAGCACGGCGGCGCCGTCCGCCGACGACCGGATCGTCGCCTGCTGCAACAGCACCTTGCCGGTGGCGCGGTCGGTGCGACGGATCATGACGCGGCGGCCGAGCGCGCGGTCGAACAACGTCCGCGGGGACAACAGGCTGGCGTCGAGATTCTTCTCCTCGACCCCTTCCGGCAACCCCGCGACCAGCGCGCTTTCGGGGAGGATGTTGCCAGCCACGCCCTCGAATCGGATCAGCGCGGTCCCGGCCGGCAGTGTCACCGTGCGCGTTTCGGTGATCAGCGCGAAGCCCTTGAGTCGGTCGGGATCGATCGCATTTTCCGGCGCGCGATCGGGCGCACGATACAGCGTGACCGAGACATGGTCGGGCGCTGCCGAGGTCACCACCTCCTGCGCGCGTACGCCGGGCGCGGCCCAGGCAGCCGCCGCCGCGAGCAAGGACATTAGGGCGCGCGCCGCGCGGGCCATCGTCAGTCGCGCGTATCGAAATCGACGGTCAGTACGGTCTTGCCATTGGCCGGTACCGGGACCTGCCAGACGCGTTCGTCGATCGACCGTTGCTCACCCTTGATGCTTTCATTGGGAACGCGCGTCTCGTGCCAATTGCCGTCGTCGAGCCCCGACTGCACCAGTTCGACGGTGACGGGTTCGGGCCGTGCATTGGTGATCGTGTAGCTCATGTTGGTCCGCCAGTAGACGACCGAATCCTCTCGCGTGATGACGGGGAGCGGCGTGTCGTCCACCCAGATTCGATAACGCCTGGTCTTCTCCCACTCGTCCGACATGATCCTCTCGTGCTTCTCGACCGCCGGCTTGACCTTGACGTCGAAGGCGAGACCGGTCGGGATCGCCAGCGTCGAGCCCATCGGCGTGTGATCGATCTGGTTTTCGCCGATGAATTGCGGCTGCCCTTTCGAATCGCGGATATAGACGCGCACCGTGCCTGCGGGCAGCGCATCGCCCAGTCCGCCCTCCTTCGAGCTCGAGAAGCTCAATACCGTAGTGGCGCTGGCCGGTTCCTTCTGCGTGTCCATCGAGCGGCTGGTGAAAGTATAGATTTTGCGCGCCGGCACGCCGCCGACAGAGAGGAAGCTCACCTGCTTCTGCTGGTTGGGCGCGATCGTGATGCGGCGGTCGATCGGATAAAGGTAGAAATCGCCCAGCCGTGCGCGCGCCGAGGTCTGCGTGCCCGCGAGCGTGCCCGGCGCCATGCCGGCGCGGCCGTTACGTCCCTCGCCCGGCGCGCCGGCAACCAGTACGGTCTCGGCATTGCTGAACGCGACATTGGTCTCGTTCTTGAGTGTGATCCATCCCTGGACGTCGATCGTGCTCTTCTTCTCATCGAACAGGGCGACATAGTCGGCGTTCCAGCCGAGGCCGAGCGTGAGGTAGCTGAGCGTCCCGGCCCGAACACCCGCCTTGTCCGCGTCGAGCGAGATCGACAAGGTCGGGCGCGCGCGGAGGTTCGGGGGCAGTGAATCGTAGACCACGCGAACCGGCAGTCCGTCGTCGCGCAGCACTTCTATATTGGTGCCGATCTGGAGCACGACGCCGCCGTTGGTCGCCAGCACCTTGGCGCGCTCGCGCGTCTCGACGCCGGTCGCCGGATTGGTGCGGACGATCGTGATGGTCTGGCCGACCGCCTTCTGGATCAACGCGCTAGGCGACAGCAGATCATAGTCGAAATTCTGTTCGAGGATCGTCGCGCCGTCGATCGACAGCCGCACCGTCTCGGGCCGGATGCTGTTGGAGACGTCGGGGAATTCCTGGCGACTGACCCCGTTCGCCAGCGTCAGCTTGCGCGTGTCCTGCACCAGCGCCTGGTTGTTGTTGTAGATCGTGACCGAGACGTCACCCTGCGCGGAGGGCTGGGGCGCGCTTTGCGCAAAGGCGGCGACAGGCGCCAGCAACAGGATCGAACCAGCCAGCACGCGCATCGCCATCCCCCTTTTTTTGTCAGGGACGAAGCTAGCTGCTCCTCGCGCGAACGGAAGCCGGAAAATGTTGAATGCGGCGGTGTCGCATCCGTTTCGGCGGGATTGCGAGGTCGAGGGTTGGCCACCCTGCAGCCTCAACCCGCCGTCGTCATCCCGGCCTTGTGCCGGGATCCGCCGTGCAGGACAGTCATGTCGTTCGTGGCTCGAGGCATGGAAGTGCCGCGGGCAAGGCCACCGCAGCCGCTACCGCCAACCGTTTCCCGGAGGCTCGGCAGACCCCGGCACAAGGCCGGGGTGACCGTGGTGAAAAAGGCAGCGAAAAAACGACGAGCGATCGCCCCAAAAACAATACGCCCGGCCGAACGAGTCGGCCGGGCGGTTCATTCCGTCATCCCAGCGAACGCCGGGATCTCAGGCAATCGAGATACGGCACGAGACCCCGGCTTTCGCTGGGGTGACGGCTATCATTCGGCGGCGTCGGCGGCCGGTTCCGCGGCGGCGGCACGCGGCGTGCGGCGGCGGCGCGGCTTGGGCGCCTCTTCCTCCACGGCCTCGGTACCGGCCGAGATGCCGAGCGACGGCGGCAGCAGCGACGCATCGAAAGTCTCGCCCTCGCTCGCCTCGACCGCGCGCGGTTCGCGGCGCGGACGAAGGCCCCGGCGCGGCGCGCGCTCGACGCGCTCCTCGCTCGCCTCGGGCGCTTCCGCCACCGCGTTGCCGTTCACCTCGTCGACGTCATTGTCGGCATGGCCGTTGACGTTGCCGTTGTAGCGATTGCCGCGATCGGCCCGAGGTTCGCGATTGCCGCGATCCTCTCGCGGTGCGCGATTACCCCGGTCATCGCGGTTGCCGCGATCTTCCCGGTTGCCGCGGTCGTCGCGGTCATCGCGATTGCGGAACTCGCGGCGCGGCTCAACCTGGGTCTCGCCCTCGGCGCCGTCGTCCTCATAGCCCTCATCCTCGTCGTCGAACGCATCTTCGCGTCCGCGGCGCTGCTGGGCCTGATTCGGATTCTGCTCCTCGAACCGGCTGCGATTCTCGGCGAGCACGCGGAAATAGTGATCCGCGAACTGGAGATAATATTCGGTGTTGACGCGGTCGCCCTGGCGCTGCGCCTCGGCGGCGAGGCCCTTATACTTTTCGTAGAGCTGGTTCGCATTGCCCCGCGCGCGGTTGTCGATGCGATTCCCGTTGTTGCCGTTGGGATTGCCGCCACCCTGGCGCTGGCCACCACGGCCGCGACGGCGGCCGGCCTGACGATTGATGTTCAAAGTCCTGTGGTCCTTGTGTTCAAAACAAACCCGGCCTTGCTCCAAGTGGATGCAAACCCCACGCGCCACCCGCGCCGAGCCCGAAAAGGCAGTGGCGCGAAAGGCCTGTCACGGCCGCCGGACAAGCGGCCATATGACGAAGGATTGGGCAGGCCCGCGAAATCAACGACTTGTCAATTGAGATCGTCTGCCCCTCGCGCTCAATAGCGGCTGCGGGGCGTTTGTCCAAGAAGAAATATGTAACCGGAGTGTGTCGGTTTCAAGGTGTGGCGACGACGCATCGGTCGCGACCGGCAAGATCGCGGCGGACGACGACGCTAAGCCCTTGCGCCGTCAGCAATCCCGACACCGCCGCCGCCTGGGTCGCGCCGATCTCGATCGCCGCCATCCCGCCCGGCGCGATCAGCCGCGGAAGCTGGGCGGCAATGACGCGATAATCGTCCAAGCCGTCGGCGCCGGCGAACAGCGCGCCCGAGGGTTCGTGCTCGCGGACGTCGGCCGGGAGTTGCTCGTCGGTCGCGATATAAGGCGGGTTGCAGAGGATGAGGTCGAAGCTGCCTTCGGTATCCGATGCCCAATCACCATGTTTGAAACGGGCGCGACCTTCCATCCCGAGGTCATCGGCATTGATCTCGAAATACTGCTCGGCGCGGTCGGATTCGTCGATTCCCAGCCCGTGCGCTTCGGGCCATTGCGCGAGCGCGGCCAGCAGCAACGTCCCGGGACCCGTCCCCAGGTCAAGGATCGTCGCTGGCGCCCGGCCCGCGAAATGCTCGACCGCCGCCTCGATCAGCGTCTCGCTGTCGGGTCGCGGGATCAATACGCCAGGCCCGACCGCTAGGCTGATCGTCCAGAAATCGCGGCGGCCGGTGATGTAGGCGACCGGCTCGTGCGCCAGGCGACGGTCGACCAGCAAAGCGAATGCGTCGGGAATGGGATCGCCGAGATGGCGCAGAAGCAATTGCTCGCGCGTCGCGTCCAATGCGTGCGCCATCAGCAACTCGGCATCGAGACGCGGCGTCGCCGAGGCGACAGCGAGACGCGATGCGGCTGCCGCAAGGGCCACCCTGACTCCCCTCCCGCTTGCGGGAGGGGTCGGGGGAGGGCTTGTCACTTACGTTGGGGAGGAAACATGCCCTCCCAGCGCCCGGTGAAACAGCCCCCGGCTGTTTCAGGTCGTCCGGGGGACGACCGGCCGGGCGCTCCCTCCCGTAAACGGGAGGGGAATCTAACCATCCAAGGTCGCCAGGCGCTCGGCCTCGTCCTCGGCGATCAGCGCGCCGATCAGTTCGCCCATGTCGCCTTCGAGGATCTCGGGCAGGCGATGCAAGGTCAGGTTGATACGGTGGTCGGTCACGCGGCCCTGCGGGAAATTATAGGTGCGAATCCGCTCGGAACGGTCGCCCGAGCCGACCATCGCCTTGCGCGTCCCCGACCGCTCCGCCGCCAGCCGCTCGCGCTCGGCCTCGTAGAGCCGCGTCCGCAACACCTTGAGCGCCTTGGCCTTGTTCTTGTGCTGCGACTTCTCGTCCTGCTGGATCACCACCAGCCCGGTCGGCAGGTGAGTGATGCGCACCGCGGAGTCGGTGGTGTTGACCGATTGTCCGCCCGGGCCCGATGAGCGATAGACGTCGATACGCAGATCGCGGGCCTCGTCGATCTGGACATCGACCTCCTCCGCCTCGGGCAGCACCGCCACCGTCGCCGCCGAGGTATGGATGCGTCCGCCGCTCTCGGTCACCGGCACGCGCTGGACGCGGTGCACGCCGCTTTCGAACTTCAATCTGGCGAACACGCCCTTGCCCTCGACCGAAGCGACGACTTCCTTGAACCCGCCCGCTTCGGAGGTCGAGGCGGAGATCAGTTCGACCCGCCAGCCCTGCCCTTCGGCATAACGCTGGTACATGCGGAACAGGTCGCCCGCGAACAGCGAAGCCTCGTCGCCGCCGGTCCCGGCGCGGATTTCGAGCATCGCCGCGCGTTCGTCGGCGGCGTCGCGCGGCAACAGCGCCAGCGCCAGCGCGCGCTCGGCCTGGGGCAGGCTATCGCGGATCTCTTCGATCTCCTCCCGCGCCAGCGCCTTCAGGTCGCCGTCGGCATTGTCGTCCTCGGCCATGTGGCTGAGCGTCGCGAGTTCGGCGCGCAATCGCCGCACCTCTCCCGCGGCCTTCGCCACCGGCTCGACCTCGGCATATTCCTTCGACACCTGGACGAAGCGCTCGCCCGACAAGTCGCCGGTCGACATCAGCGCCGACAATTCGTCACGCCGCGCCTCGATCTGCGCGATCCGTTCGGGGGAGATGGAGGTCATTCGGCGTCCGTTTCCGCCGTCCAAAGCCCTTGGCGCCACTCCCCGAGCATTTCCTCCAGCACCGATTCACCCTCGACATCGGTGTCGGCCACACCGGTCGAGTAGAGAAATGCCGCGTGCAGCAGGGCATCGACGTCCTTGCCCGCAATGCTCAGCTGCTTGCCCGTGCCCAGGACCTTCACCGTCAGCGTCCGATTGGCGACTTCTTCCTCGCCGATCAGGACGGCGAGCGACGCACCCTGAACGTTCGCCTTCGACAAGCGGCGCTTCAGGTTGCCCTTGAACGCCATATCGGCCGATGCGCCGGCGCGGCGAAAGTCCGCCAACACGGAAAAGGCGCGCGCCTCCGCTTCCTCTCCAAAGGGAATGATCGCGACCGCCACGCGTTCAGCCTCTTGCTCTTCGAGCAGCATCGCCAACCGCTCGACGCCCGCCGCCCAGCCGACCCCGGGGGTATCGGGGCCGCCAAGCGAACCGATCAACCCGTCATAGCGTCCGCCCGCGAGCACCGTTCCCTGGGAGCCGAGCCGATCGGTGACGAACTCGAACGCGGTGTGGCGGTAATAATCGAGCCCGCGCACCAGCCGGCTGTTGCGCGCCCATTTCACGCCCGCCGCGTCGAGGCCCTTGGTCACCTTCTCGAAGAACGCGCCCGCCTCGCTGGTCAGGTGCGCGTCGATGTCCGGCGCGGCGTCGGCGATCGGGCGGTCGCGCGAATCCTTGCTGTCGAGGATGCGCATCGGGTTCTTGTCGAGGCGGACGAGGCTGTCTTCCGACAATTCGCCGCGATGCTTCTCGAAATGCGCGACCAGGGCGGTGCGCCAGGCATCGCGCGTCTCGGCATCGCCCAGCGTATTGAGCTGCAGGGTCACTCCCTCGGCGACGCCGAGCTCGTAGAGCAGCTGGTCGGCGAGCGTGAGCAATTCGACGTCCGCCGCCGGCTCGGCCGCCCCGATCACTTCGGCGTCGATCTGGTGGAACTGGCGGTAGCGCCCCTTCTGCGGGCGCTCGTAGCGGAACACCGCGCCCGACGTGACGAGCTTCAAGGGTGCATATTGCTGCCACCCCTCGGTCAAATACGCACGGCAGATGCCCGCGGTGAATTCCGGCCGCAGCGTGACCGAATCGCCGCCGCGATCCTCGAACGTGTACATCTCCTTGGAGACGACGTCGGTGGTCTCGCCGATCGAACGCGCGAACACCTGGGTGTCCTCGAACACGGGAATATCGACGCGCTGGAAGGCGTACAGTTTGCGGACATGCTCGAACGCCTCGAGCACGCGGGCGAAGCGCCGCTGGTCCTCGCCGAAAATGTCCTGGGTGCCCCTGATCGGGCGGGGTGTCTCGATACGCGCCATGTTGGCGGCGCTCTCTAGTAGAGCAACACGCGCTGCGCTAGCGTTTCATCATGGCAACGCTCCACCTCGGCCATCGCCTGGCCCCTCCCCGCTTCCTGGCATTCGTCGGCATCTTCCTCATCGGCGCCTTCGTCGCGATCCCGGCCCAAGGGCCGAGCCGCGGCGCAATGATCGCGTTCGACATCGCCGCCGCGATGTTCCTCCTCATGATCCTGCCCCTGTTCAAACAGGGCGGCGCCGATCAGATGCGCGCCGCCGCGCAGCGCAACGACGCCAACCGCGCCTTCCTGTTGCTGCTGACCGTGGTGACCTCGATCGTCATCCTGGTCGCGGTGATCACCGAGAAGCTCGAAAAGGCGACGCCCTTCACCGTCGTGCTGGTATTGGTATCGCTCATCCTCGCGTGGATCTTCTCCAACATGATCTACGCGCTCCATTATGCGCATCTCTATTATCTGCCGGCCGAGGATAACGAGGACAGCCGTGGGATCGATTTCCCCAATTGCGACGACCCCGATTATTGGGATTTCGTCTATTTCAGCTTCACACTGGGCATGACGTTCCAGACCAGCGACGTCGAGATCAGCAGCCGCCGCGTCCGCCGTATCGTCACCGGCCATTGCCTGGCCGCGTTCGTCTTCAACCTGGGCGTGCTCGCCTTCACGATCAATTCGATCGGCGGCGGCGGCTGATACGTTTGCTGGCTCTGCGCGCAGGGCTGGTGCCGATCAGCGAAGCTGCAAAGACTCCCACTGGACGGCGAGTGTATCGCCGTCCTAGGACACGCGCGCACATCACAAAAGGGGTCCCCTTCATGCTCCGTCGCGCCGCGTTTGCTGCCCTTCTCGCCTCCTCCGTTGCCACCGTCGCCCTCGCCGAAAATTCGAAGCCGCAGCCCGCGCCGATCGTCAACACGATCCCCGCCGCGGTCGACAAGCCCTATCCGGGCACGCTGACGCTCGACATCGACGCGACCGACACGATGCGCGGCATCTACGTCATCAAGGAAACGATCCCGGTCGCCGGCAGCGGCGAGATGGTGCTGCTCTATCCGAAATGGGTCCCTGGCGGGCACACGCCGCGCAACGAGATCGACAAGGTCGTCGACCTGCACGTCACCGCCGCCGGCAAGTCGGTCGCCTGGAAGCGCGATCCGGTCGAGGTCTATGCCTTCCATCTCGACGTGCCCAAGGGCGCCAAGTCGATCGAGGTCGCGTTCAAATACGTCACCTCGACCAAGGGCGACCAGGGCCGCATGATGGTCACGCGCAACCTCCTGAGCCTCGAACCGATCGGCACCAGTTTCTATCCAGCGGGCTATTTCGTGCGGCAGATCCCGATCCGCATGTCGGTCAAATATCCGGAAGGCTGGTCGGCAGCATCGGCGCTCAACGCCAAGGTCACGGGCGCGACCTACGCCTATGAGCCGACCAACTACGAGATCCTGCTCGACAGCCCGATCCTGGCCGGGCGCTATTACAAGAAGTGGCCGCTCAGCGAGCGCGTCAACCTCAACGTCTTCGCCGACACCCAGAAGGAGCTCGATTCGGCGACCCCGGCGATGATCGATTCGCACAAGCGGCTGGTCGAGCAGGCCGTCCGCACCTTCGGCGCGCAGCATTACGATCATTACGAATTCCTGCTTTCGATCTCGAACGAGCTCGGCGGCATCGGCCTCGAACACCATCGCAGTTCCGAGGACGGCACGCGGATGGGCTATTTCAGCGAGTGGGAGATGAATGCCGGCGCGCGCAACCTGCTGCCGCACGAATTCACCCATAGCTGGGACGGCAAGTTCCGCCGCGGCGCCGATCTGTGGACGCCCGACTATCTCTATCCGATGCGCAACAGCCTGCTCTGGGTCTATGAGGGGCAGACGCAATTCTGGGGCTATGTCCTCCAGGCGCGCTCGGGGCTGGTGTCGAAGCAGGACACGCTCGACGGCTATGCCGCGATCATGGCCAATCTCGACAACACGCCGGGCCGCGACTGGCGCCCGATGATCGACACGACCAACGACCCGATCATCTCCAACCGCCGGCCCAAGGGCTGGACCAGCAACCAGCGCTCGGAGGATTATTACAACGAAGGCCTGCTGATCTGGATGGAAGTAGATTCGATCCTCCGCCAGCAGTCGAAGGGATCGAAGTCGATCGACGATTTCGCGCGCGCCTTCTTCGGCATCAACGACGGCGACTGGGGCGAGGTCACCTATACGTTCGACGACGTCGTCGCGACGCTCGACAAGATCCAGCCCTATGACTGGCGCGGCCTCTTGACCAAGCGGCTCTACGGCGTCGGCGAGCCCGCCCCGATCGGCGGGTTCGAGCGCAACGGCTACAAGCTCGTCTATACCGACGTGCAGACGCCGATCGGCAAGCAGGCCGAGCGCGCGCGCAAGTTCGCCGATCTCTATTATTCGCTCGGCCTCCAGATCAGCGCCGACGGCAGCCTGAGCCAGGTCCGCTGGAACAGCCCGGCCTTCGACGCGGGGCTGACGATCGGCGACACGATCGTCGGCGTGAACGGCGTGACCTATACCGACGAACGCCTGAAGGCGGCGGTGACCGAGGCCAAGGGCGGCAAGGCGCCGATCGTCCTCCTGGTCAAGGCGGGCGAAGAAGTGCGCACCGTGAGCATCGACTATCACGATGGGCTGCGCTATCCGCATTTGGTGAAAACCGGGACCGGGGAGAGTGGTCTCGACCTGCTGCTCCAGCCCCGCTGAGACGGGGCGGCGCGCCACGCCATAAAGGAATGACATGCGGATCGATTTGATACCGGTCGGGGACAACCCGCCGGAAAGCCTGAACGTGATCATCGAAGTGCCGGTCGGCGGTGAGCCGGTGAAGTACGAGTTCGACAAGAAGTCGGGCGCGCTCTTCGTCGACCGTATTCTCCACACGCCGATGCGCTATCCGGCCAATTACGGCTTCGTTCCGCATACCCTGTCGCCCGACGGCGACCCGCTCGATGCCCTGGTCATCGCGCGATCGCCGTTCGTTCCCGGCTGCGTCGTCCGCGCGCGGCCGATCGGCGTGCTCAACCTCGAGGACGAGCATGGCGGCGACGAGAAGCTGATCTGCGTGCCGGTCGATTCGACCTTCCCTTATTATTCGGATGTCGGCGAACGGCAGGACCTGCCGTCGATCGTGCTCGCGCAGATCGAGCATTTCTTCACCCACTATAAGGATCTCGAAAAGGAGAAGTGGGTGCGCGTCGGCAAATGGGGCGACGCCGCCGAAGCCCGCCAGATCGTGATCGAGGCGATCGAGCGCGCGAAGGAAACCGAAGCGGCGTGAGGGCGCGGACCGCCTGGCGCCTGAGTGTGCTGGCGGGACTGGTTGCCTTCGTCTGCTCCTTTGCCTTCGGCAGGATCCCCGGGCTGATCGCCTGCGGGTCCTTCGATGGTTCCGGGCAGCTCGGGCCGATCCTGGCCTTCGAGCTGGCCCGGACGCCGGCCGACGTCGCCGCCTTGTTCGGCGGCGGCGCCTGCCGGGCAACGCTCGTTGTTGCACAGGACAAGGGCCTGTGGCTCGACGCGCTCGGCTTCATCCCCTTCTACACCTTGTTCCTCGTGCTTGCCGCGATCGCCGCGAGCCGCGGCCGGATGCGCCGCACGGTCGTCGCGATGCTGGTGATCGCCGGCCTCAGCGACGAAATCGAAGGCTTGGTCATGTGGCGGATCATGAGCCATCTGCCGGGGACGCCGGGACAACTCGACGCGCTGTGGTGGGCGGTGCACGTCAAGTTCGGCCTGCTCGCGCTCGGCACCATAGCGATCGGGCTAGCATTGCTCGGCAAGTTCAGATTGTGGCCGATGCTGTTCGGCCTGGTCGTCACCATCGGCGGCGCGGCGGCGATCTACGGCTTCTGGACGCTGCCCAACCGCATGATGATGGCCGGCTTCACCTATGCCTGGTTCGCGCTCCTCGCGACGGCGATCGTGGCGTCGTTCGCGTCAGGGGTGTTCGGGCGGAGATCTGCGCCGCGCGTATAAGGTCGAGTCTGCTGACAACCCCACAGCGGTCATTCTTCATTAAACTCGGCGCACCTAGCAATCAGATTGCCGATTTGGAGATGGTATATGCGCCCGATCGTCATTGCAGCTCTGGTTCTGGCATCAGGCTCGGTTGGAGCGCTCGCGCAGAAGCGCGCGGCATCGACAACTCTCCTCAAGCCTACCGAAAGAGAGTGGTTCGCTCGTTTACCCAAAGCCCAGCAAGCGCTCCAATTGAAAACGCTTCGAGCAGCACGGCTATGTATCGTTCGATACGCAAGCAAAAACGGAAAAGAGGACGCCAAGAGTGCGGCAAAATTGCCGGAGGCCAAATTTCTTTCCGGAACGTCGAACGGAGTGGTGGTGTATCGTACCGCACCCGGCCTCGATGGATGCTCAGGCCCCTCTTTGAATCTGTCCGATGTTAATTTTGTCCAATTGAGCGACGCTTGGTCAGGACGGCCCAACAGCTTGGATCTACAGGTAAAATGTTCGACAATGGCCAATCGCTATGCCGCTGACTTCAACCAAACTCTGGCAACCGAACGGCCTGAAGCCCTTCGCAGGGCGTGCCCCGGCAGCACAAGTCGCGGGTGATCTGGTCTGGAATCTTCTTAAGCTGCCCTGAAGTAAGTTTGTCGTGAACCGGCATTAGCAGGCACCGTTCCCCAAGCTATTTCCGTCCAACTCGCCCCCGCGCAGCAGCCCGGGGCGTGCGTCGCGGCGGCGCCTTTTTCGGCGCACGGCGCCCGGCGTCGAGCGCCAGCATCGCCCAGCGCCGGAGCTCGTCGGCATCGTCATAGACGTCGTCGGGCGCTCGGCGGTAATTCATGCTGCCGACCTTGCCGTTCATCTCGTAGCTGAAGCGTTCGCACCCCGCCTCCTCCCAGATCGCGTCGCTCTCGGCATCGGCCTTGAGCCAGAGCCCGCCGCCGCTCGCGACGATCGCGAAGATGGTGCCGTCGCAATAGAGCGTCGCGCCGCCCATCATCGCGCGCTTGCTGACGCGGCCGATCGGCTCCATCGCCTCGCTCACCCAGTCGATCAGCCCTTCGTCGGCGGCCATCAGCGCGCTCCCGTGATCTTCAGTCCGGCGATGCACGCGACCACGCCCAGGATCAGCAGGAGTCGCGGCAGGCTCGCCGGTTCCTGATACCACGCAATGCCGACGATGACCGTCCCCAACGCGCCGATCCCGCCCCATACCGCATAGGCCGTCCCCATCGGGATCGAGCGCGAGGCATATTCGAGCAATCCCATCGACAGCGCGACCGAGCCGAGGAAACCGAGTGTCCAGGGAATGTTGCGGAACCCGTCGACGTGACGGAGCGACGTCGTGAAGCCGATCTCGAAGCAACCGCCCAGGATCAGCCAGACCCACGCCATCAGCCGCGCCCCGCGAGCTTCGCCAGCGCGTCGCCGGTGACGCGCTGGGTGGTCCACTCATCCATCGGCAGCGCGCCGATCGCACGGTAGAAGCCGATCGCCGGCTCGTTCCAGTCGAGCACCGCCCATTCGAACCGCACGCAATCGCGGTCGAGGCAAAGGCCGGCGAGCGCGCGCAGCAACGCCTTGCCCGCGCCCGATCCGCGCGCGTCGGGCGTTACGTACAGATCCTCCAGCCAGATGCCCTGCTTGCCGGTCCAGGTCGAAAAAGTATGGAAGAACAGCGCGAATCCGATCGGCGCCCCCGCATCCTCCGCCACTAATGCCTCCGCCTTGGGGCTGGCGCCGAACAATGCCCCGTCGAGCATCGCCTCGGTGGTAACGACCGCATCGGGCTCGCGCTCATAATCGGCAAGCTCCTTGATGAACCGCAGGATGGTCGCGGCATCGCCCGGCCGGGCAGCACGGATGGTAACGGTCAAAACGCAGCCTCCACATTCTCGACCGACCGCCGCCGTGCGGCGATCAGGCAGCCGGTGATGATCAGCGCGGCGCCGGCGAGCGTATAGGACGCGACCGGCTCGCTGAACACGACCCAACCCCATAACGACGCCCAGATGAAGCCGGTATATTCGGTCGGGGCCAGATAGTTCGCCTCGCCGCGCGCATAGGCCCAGGCGAGCAGCAGCAGCGACACGGTCGCCAGCACCGCCGCCCCGACGATCGCGGGGGCATGACGGACATCGGGCACATCGGCGAGGAACGGCGCGCCCATCCCCAGGATGACGACGACGATCACGCTCTGGAAAAAGGCGACTTCCTTGGGACCCGCGACCAGCGCCTGCTGCCGCATCAGGACAATGTTGTAAGCATAGCAGACCGCCGAGAGCAGGATCGCGACCGTGCCCCGGAAGCGGTCGGGATTCGGCGCCGAGCTGGCCTGCCCCAGCATGATCACCCCGACCCCGGCGAAGGCGATGAACGACGCGATGATCGCGCGGCGCGAAATATGCTCCTTGAGCACGAAGGCGGCGCCGAACAGGGCGAGCAACGGCGCGATGAAGGCAAGCGCGATGGCCTGCGCCATCGGCACGCGCGCGAGCCCCCAGAAGAAGGTCACCGCCATCACCGCCGACACCGTGCCGCGGATCAGATGGACGCGCATCGTCGCGCGGCTCGGCCAGGCGGTGCGGCGCGGCAGATAGATCAGCCCCGTCAGGATGGTCCCTGCCAGCGTCCGCCACAGCAGGGTGTCATAGGCTCCGAGCTGGATCACCAGCGCCTTCATGATCGCGTCCATCGACGAGAACACTGCGATCCCGAGCGCCGCGACGAAGAACACGAAGGCCGGGCTGCGGGTCATCGCTCAGCCGTAGCCGCGCGATCGTTACGTCACCAGCCCGATCCTTGATGGGGTGAGAAGATTGGCTTGTGGGAGGGTGTGGGAAGATCAATTCCTCCCCGGAACGAGGAGGGGGACCGGCCGCGAAGCGGACGGTGGAGGGGGCCCGCGACACACGAGCAACACGCCGGGAGGTAGCCGCTGGAGGGCCCCTTCCACCACGCGCTGTCGCGCGCGGTCCCCCTCCCCGTTCCGGGGAGGATCTGCGTTACGCCAGTGGGAGGGGAACAGTCCCTCAGCGCAACGTCATCTTGTCCCCGCTGATCGACACGCTGTCGAGGTGGCGGAGATAATTCTGGCCGAGCAGCGAGATGGTGAGCCCGTCGAGCACCAACGCATGGATGCCGCTGACGCGCTTGCCGTCGAGCACGACATCCTCGAGCTCGACCACCTGCCCGCGGACCGCGCCCCCGGCGCCGGTCCCGACCACGTCGAATTGCCCGGGGTCGAACTTGATGCCCGCGCGGCGCGCGTCGTCCTGGGTCAGCGCCACTTCGGTCGCGCCGGTGTCGACGACGAACTTGATCGGCTCGCCATTGACGTCGGCGACGGTGAAGAAGTGGCCGTTGTCCTCACGCTCGAGCACGGTCGGGCGCGGCTGGTCGACGGGCGCCGCGGCGGCGGCAGCCGGGGCCGCGGCAACGGGCGCACGCTTCGCGCCCGGCAGGGCCAGGCCGATCGCGATGCCGGCGACGGTCACGGCGAGAAGCGCGTACTTCATGTGGCACTTCCTAGCCGATGCCGATTGCGGCTTGGCTAAGGACGATGGCTAAGAAGACCTTACCGCCGCGCCAGCCACCAGCCGGCCAGCGCCAGCACGGGCGGGGCGAACACGCCGGGGAAATCGCGCCAGAAGATCGCCAGGCCGCAAATCCCGGCGAGCACTTCGTAGAGGTGGACCAAAGCGTGGAGGCCGAGCCACAACGCCCCGGCCAGCACTGCCAGCCGGCGCACGCGCAGGTCGAGCATTGCCCAGCCGAGGAGCAGTCCGCACGCCAGATAGGCACCGCCAATATCGCGGATGAAATGCTGGTTGAACGGCCCGGTGAACGGCACCGTCGGCACCGATCGATACCAGAGCTGCGGCTGGGCGAGCATGAATGCGCCGAACCCGATCGCGAAGATCGCGACCAATCCGACCAGCAGTTGCGCCAGGCGAAAGCGTCCGTCGGTCATGGCCCCTCCCCTGCCCGATCCTATCGGGCGAAATAGCGGTAGATCCGATCCTCTTCACGCTTCGAGGCGTCGTGCCAGCGCGGTGCGTCCTTGAGGTTGAGCGGCTTGCCCGCGGGATCTAGCATCAGGACGGTCGGCGTGCCGCTGATCCCGTCGAGCCCGAAACGGCGTGCCAGGTCGAGATTATGATCCTTCTGGCCCACATCGATCCAGACGATCTGGTAGCGCGACGTCAACATTGCGGCGAAGCGCGGGGTCGCGAACCAGCCGGCCAGCGCCCGGCTGTCGTGGCACCAATTGGCGCCGAACACGAGGAGGACACGGTGCCCGTTTGCTCTGGCCCGCGCCAGCGCGTCGGCAACGTCGCGACCGGCGCGATCGGGATCGCCGAACGGGCGTGCTTCGGGGTGGCCGGCCGCCGTGGCCGGCACCGCCGTCTCCGCCATTGCGGGCGGCGCCGCGAACACGAGCGTCGCCGCGGCCAGCCCGAGCGCGATCTTCATGCCGCCGCCTTCGCCTCGTCCGCGGCGTCGATCTCCGCCGCCTTGGCCTCGACCAGTTTGACGATATGCTCGATCATGTCCGCGTCCTGGACATGGTGGTCGGTCACGCCCGACAGATAGACCATATGCTTGCCGTTGCCGCCACCGGTGATGCCGATATCGGTCTCGCGCGCCTCGCCCGGCCCGTTGACCACGCAGCCGAGTACCGACAGCGACATCGGGGTGCGGATGTGCTGGAGCCGCTCCTCGAGCGCCTGCACGGTACGGATGACGTCGAAGCCCTGGCGCGCGCAGCTCGGGCACGACACGACGCGGACGCCGCGGTTGCGGATGCCCAGCGCCTTCAGAATCTCGAACCCGACGCGCACTTCGTCCTCGGGCTCGGCCGAGAGCGAGACGCGGATCGTGTCGCCGATCCCGTACCACAGCAGGCTGCCGATCCCGATCGACGACTTGACCGTGCCGCCGACGAACCCGCCGGCCTCGGTGATGCCGAGATGGAGCGGGCAATCGACCGCTTCGGCGAGTTGCTGATAGGCGGCGACTGCCAGGAACAGGTCGCTCGCCTTCACCGCCACCTTGAACTCGTGGAAGTCGCGGTCCTGGAGCAATTTGATGTGATCGAGCGCGCTTTCGACCAAAGCGTCGGGGCACGGCTCGCCGTACTTCTCTAGCAGATCCTTCTCGAGGCTGCCGGCATTGACCCCGATGCGGATCGCGCAGCCATTGGCCTTGGCGGCGGCGACCACCTCGTTCACGCGCTCGGCCGAACCGATGTTGCCCGGATTGATGCGCAGGCACGCGGCGCCGGCATCGGCCGCCTCGAGCGCACGCTTGTAGTGGAAATGGATGTCGGCGACGACCGGCACGCGCGCCGCACGGACGATCTGCTTCAACGCCGCGGTCGACTCGACGTCGGGGCACGACACGCGGATGATGTCGACGCCGGCCTCTTCGCAGCGGCGGATCTGGTCGATCGTCGCCCTGGCATCGCTGGTCGGCGTGTTGGTCATCGTCTGGACGGTGACGGGCGCGTCTCCACCGACAGGCACGTTGCCGACCATGATCTGGCGGCTCTTGCGGCGCGTGATATCGCGCCAGGGGCGGACTGACATTCAAATTCCTTCTGGATCGCCTGCCCTATAGCGCCGTTGGCTCAGTGCTTCCAGAACGCGTCGATCCGGGTCTGCACATTGGCACGGACGTTCATGTAGAACAGATTGTAGTCGACATTGTGGAAGTTGCCGAACGGGATCATGAAATCGGTGAAAGCCTTGCCCGGCGGCGAGATGTAGACCGCCCCATCGCGATAGCGCGCCGAGACGAGCCCGGGCTGGAGCGCGCCGGCCCCGTGCAGCCAGGCGCCCCGGTTGAGCGACGCGGGCGCGACCGCACCGTCGGTCGTCCAGCTCAGCGGATTGATGCCCGTGTACGGACGCCGCATCGTCTCCGGCGTGTATTTCGAGCTGGTGCCGAGTGTCCGCCGCTGCGCGCTGGCGTCGCGGCCCTCCGCGAAGGTCGACCAGGTCAGCACGCAGCCGGTGTCGTCGGCCCGCGTGCAGGGGCGGACGTCCTTCAGTCCCCTGTACCAATCGGCCTCGATCCAATGCCCGACCAGATAGGCCGCGACCATGCGGCGGGCGAGCGGCTTGCCGTCGATCTCTCGCTCGATCAGCAGACGGAGCAGCCGCGATCCCTGGCTGTGCCCGGCGATGATGAAGGGGCGCCCCTTGTTCCAGGTCAGGAACTGGCGGAACGCGCGCGCTACGTCCGAATAGGCGAGATCGCTCGCCTTGACGCTGTTCTCCGACCATTTGACGTAGCCGCCCAAGGTCATCTGGCGATAGCGCGGGGCGTAGATCGCGCAGCAGCCGTTGAAGATGCTGGCCTGGCCGCGGAGCGTGGTTTCCTCGATCTTCTTGTTGAGCGCGACATCGCGGAGGTCGGCATTCCACACCTCTCGGCTCATCAGCACGGTCGGATAGACGAAGAACACGTCGACCGGCGCCTTGGTCTGGTCGCCCGCGACGATTCCCGGCGGCGTCTCATCGGCCATGTCGCGCCTGGTCGGCAACGCCGCCCAATTGCGGTCGAGCGCGTAATCGGGCGCCGCGGGCACGTGCCGCGGATCGAACGCGGCCTTGGGCGGCTGGTTGTTGCGCATGATCTTGAGCGCCGTCAGGATCTGCCCATCCGCCGGCAGCGCGGCGATTCCGGCCAGAAGTACGCAAATCGCGATCATTTTGGGCAACCGAGGTTTCATCTGCGATAACCTTTTGGTCAGGGCGGGTCGGTATTGATGCGCATCAACTCGAACACGATCGGTGCGATGATCCCCCAGCAACGACATTATGGCCTGGACTGGCTCAGGATCGGCGCTTTCGGTCTGCTGATCGTGTACCATGTCGCGATGGTCTTTTCGACCTGGGACTGGGTGATCAAATCGCCGGTCACCTATCACCAGCTGACCGCGCCGATGGCCTTGCTGACGCCGTGGCGCCTGCCCTTGCTGTTCGCGGTATCGGGGTTCGCCAGCCGCAAGCTGTTCGACAAATCGGGCAGCGTCGGCACCTTCACCGACTCGCGCAACCGGCGGCTACTGATTCCCTGGGCGTTCGCGATGGTCGTGCTGATCCCGCCCGAAATGTGGATCCGCGTGCGCGAAGCAGGCTATCCCGGCAGCCTGCTCCATTACTGGCTGAGCGATTATTGGAGCGTCGCGCCGGTCTACGGCCACGGTTTCCCGAGCTGGGAGCATCTGTGGTTCGTGGTCTATCTCTGGGGCTATACGATGGCGCTGGCGGGCCTGCTGCTCCTGCCGGGCTGGAACGCCGAGCGGCTGACCCGCGCGAGCGACTGGCTGGCACGCGGTACACGCTTGCTGTGGGCCCCGGTTGCGGCGCTGATCGTCCTCAAGCTCTCGGTGATGTTCGTCTTCCTCGAGAAACAGGGCCTGTTCACCGACTGGAACGCGCATTTCGCCTATTTCCCGATCTTCGCGTTCGGCTTCGCGCTCGGCGGCAAGAGCAAATTGTGGCCGGTGATCGCGCGGCTGCACCGGCCGGCGGCGGCGATTGCGCTGGCCGCGGGGATGATCGTCGTCACGATCGAGCTGACTTATGAGGGACACGACGTCCCGCCGCACGCGATCATGGCGCTCGACCGCGCGGCGCGGCTGGCGATGGCATGGAGCATGATGCTGGTGCTGTTCCAGCTGGCGACGCGCTTCCTCAATCACGACCACAAATGGCGCGCCACGCTCGCCGAGGCGGTGTTTCCGCTCTACATCGCGCACCATCCGGCGATCATCCTGCTCGCCTGGTACACCCTGCCCTGGCACCTGAACCCGTTCGCCGAGTTCGCGCTGATCCTGTCGGGCACCTTCTCGTTCGCGGTCGCCTTCTACCTGATCGGGCGCGAGATCGACTGGCTGCGCCCGCTGATCGGATTAGGGCCCGTACCCAGTTACCGCGGGGATCGTGATTGCCCGCAGGAACCCGCCTACAAGGAGCGCAGCGCAGACGCGTAGCTGAAGCTACGCGCAAGCAAGCGACGATGCTAGGCGGGTTCCTGCGGGCAACCGCGTAGCGGCGGGCCGATTTTGCCGCCCGGACGTCGTCGCGCGTCGGTCACGATGCTACAAGCATCGCTCCCTCCTTGTTCCTCGCCGGACACCAAAATCGGCTCCGTCACGACCCCGCGGTAACTGGGTACGGGCCCTCGGCCCGCGCTCAGTCCGCCGGGCGGTAGCGCCGGCTTCCGCGTAAGGTCGCGCCCGACGCCAGCGCGACGGTGAAGTCGCCCGATTTGTCGGTCTCGATCCGGCGGATCGCCGCGCGCCGGACCAGCCGGCCGCGATGGATGCGCAGAAAGGCGTCGCCGAGCTCGGCCTCGACCGCCGCCAACGTCGCGCGGTGGAGCAGGGTCCGCGCGCCCCAGACGATCTCGACATAATTGCCCGCCGAGGCGATCGATTCGATCTCCTCGATCGGCACGAGGTGGGTGACCGCCCCGTCGGCGACCGCGAAGGTCCTCGGCGCATCGGTGCCGGTAGCCGGTACGGTCCCGGCGCGCGCGATCAGCCATTGCGCCAGCGCGAACAGGCCGACGAACTGCAGATAGGAGCCGATGTCCTTGCGATATTCGTAGAGCGGCTTGTTCTCGATCCCGTCGAAGAACTGATAGATTCCGCCGCCGGTCGCCGCATAATAGAGGTGCCGCAACCCGACCATCAGCAGCACGTGCCAGGCCGACGCGATCAGGCTGCCGATCACCAGCGCGATCCCGACCACGACCCAGGGGAAGCGCGGCGGCCGGATATGTTTCACCGCCAGCCAGATCACCGGCCAGATCGTGAACCACGCGATCATGCTGGTCCATTCCCACGACCAGACCAGATCGGCGCGCAGGAACAGGCCACTGGCACGCTGGTCGCTGAGCGACGATTCGGCATTGGCGACCATGATCACGGCGACGATCAGGAGGAAAACGGCGGCGAGCCCGAGCGCCAGCTTGCGCTGCGTCCCGTTCATCCCGCGCCACCCGCCACTCGTCCCAGCCACTCTGTCGATCGTCCCCGTGAAGCCGCTTTCCGGCCCTCTTCGATACCGGCCCAGACGGGCGCCGACTAGCCGTCACTGCATCGTAAAGAACGGAGGCGAGTGATGGAACGGCATTACGGAATGGACTGGCTGCGGATCGGCGCGTTCGCGCTCTTGATCTTCTATCATATCGGCATGGTCTTCGTGCCGTGGGACTTCCACATCAAGACCGCGCAGCCGATGGACTGGGTCGAGATCCCGATGCTGCTGACCAACCCGTGGCGGCTGAGCCTGCTGTTCGTCGTGTCGGGTTATGCCAGCCGCGCGTTGCTGTCGAAATCGGCCGGACTGGGCGGTTTCCTCGGCAACCGGTCGGCGCGGCTGCTAGTCCCGCTGGTGTTCGGCATGGCGGTGATCGTGCCGCCGCAGACCTGGGTCGAGCTGGTCGGCAAGCACGGCTACGCCCATTCCTATCTGTGGTTCCTGGCGCACGATTACTTCCGCTTCGGCAAGCTCGACGGCATCCTCATGCCGACCTGGAACCATCTCTGGTTCGTGACCTATCTCTGGGTCTACACCTTGGGCCTCGCGCTCCTGATGCTCGTGCCCGGCGCCGGGCGGATGCAGGCGCTGTTCGACCGCGTGTTCGGCGGCAGCCGCGCGGTGCTGCTGCCGGTGCTGTTCCTGCTCGTCACGCAATTCTGGCTCTTCCCCCATCACGAGGATACCCACGACCTGGTCGGTGACGGACCGGCGCATCTGCAATATTTCTCGGCCTTCCTGTTCGGCTTCGGCCTCGCCGGTTCGCGCGCAGTGATGGACGGCCTGTCGCGCTGGTGGGCGGTATCGGCGGCGGCGGCGATCGGCTGCTATGCGGTGATCGTGGGCCTGCTGGTCGCCTATCCCGATTTCAGCTTCCCGACGCACGACGTCACCATCGTCTTCCGCCTGGCGCGGACTATCGACACCTGGGTCGCGATCGCCGCGTTGATCGGTATCGCCGAGCGCTTCCTCAACCGCGACAATGGCTGGCGCCCGACGCTCGCCGAGGCGACCTTCCCCTTCTACATCATCCATCAGACGGTGATCATCCTCGTTGAATTCTGGATAAAGCCGCTCGGCATCGGCGCGGCGGGCGAGTTCGCGATCCTGGTGCCGGCGACGATCGCAGGGTGCTGGGGCTTCTACCTGATCGGGCGCGAGATCGACCTGCTGCGCCCGCTGATCGGCCTCAAGGCGCGTCGGAAAGCCGCCAAACCGGCGGTCCCGGGCGACTGGATCGAGGGGGTACGGGCTCGGCCCGACGTGGCTTGAGCTCCGTCCATCTGCCTCAGGGTAAGTCCGGAGGGCGCGATGGGTAGCCATCGCGCCCTCAATTGCTACATGGACGCCCATGGTACGTCATTACGGCATGGACTGGCTGCGCGTTGGCGCCTTCGCCCTGCTGATTCTCTACCACACCGCCATGGTGTTCACGCCCTGGGGCTTCCATGTGAAGACCGCGGAGCCGGTCGAATGGCTGTCGGTGGTGATGATGCTGACCAATCCGTGGCGGCTGACCCTGTTGTTCGTCGTGTCGGGCTATGCCAGCCGCGCGCTGCTCGCCAAGTCGGGCGGCGTGGTCAAGTTCATGTCGAGCCGGTCGAGCCGCCTGCTCATCCCGCTCGCCTTCGGCATCACCGTGATGGTGCCGCCGCAAAGCTGGGTCGAGTTGGTCACCCAGCATGGCTATGCGGCGGATTTCGGTACCTTCCTGATGCGTGACTATTTCCGCTTCGACGATATCGACGGCGTATTCCTGCCGACCTGGAACCACCTGTGGTTCGTCGGCTATCTGTGGACCTATACCGCGGCCTTGTCGCTGCTGCTGCTGATCCCGCGGCCGCAGCGGCTCCAGGCGTGGTTCGACGCCGCGTTCGGCGAGTGGCGCGCGCTGGTGCTGCCGATGGTCTATCTGGTGCTCAGCCAGGTGGTCTTCTTCCATCGCTGGACCGACAGCCAGGATTTGATCCACGACGGCGTCGCGCACCTCGCCTATTTCCCCGCCTTCCTGTTCGGCTTCGGCCTCGCGCGGTCGCCGCGCGTACTGGCGTCGTTGGCGCGGTGGTGGAAGCCGGCGGCGGCGCTCGCGGTGCTGAGCTATGCATTCGGCGCCGGGGTCGAAATCGCCTATCCCGGCCAGCCGACCCCGCCGCAATGGCTGGGCAACCAGATGCTGGTCGCGCACCAGATCGAATGCTGGGCGGCGGTCGCCGCATTGATCGGCATCGCCGAGCGCTTCTGGAACCGCGACGGTGCGTGGCGCCCGACGCTGACCGAGGCGGTCTTTCCTTTCTACCTGATCCACCAGACGATCATCGTCGTCGCCGAATATTGGCTGCGGCCGCTCGGCATCGGTGCGCTCGGCGAGTTCCTGATCCTCGTACCCGCGACGGTCGCCGGCTGCTGGGCCTTCTATCTGATCGGGCGCGAAGTGAACTGGCTGAGGCCGCTGATCGGATTGCGGCGGCGGCCCGCCAAGGCTACCGCTCGCGGCCATGACGATAAGCCCAAGACCCTGGACGCTGGTGATCCATGGTGGCGCCGGCGCGATCGCGCGCAGCCAGACCCGGCCTGAAACCGACACCGGCCTGCGTGCCGCGCTGAACGCCGCGCTCGACGCCGGGAGCGCGATCCTGTCGGCGGGCGGCGCTTCGCTCGACGCGGTCGAGGCGGCGGTGCGCGTGCTTGAGGACGACCCCCATTTCAATGCCGGACGCGGCTCGGCCTTCACCTATGAAGGCACCAACGAGCTCGACGCAGCGATCATGGAAGGCGCGACGCTCCGCGCCGGGTCGATCGCCGGCGTCACGCGGACGAAGAACCCGGTGACCTTGGCACGCGCGGTGATGGAGCAAAGCGCGCATGTGCTGCTCGGGCGCGAGGGCGCCGACGCGTTCAGCCTCGAACATCGCGTCGAACAGACCGACCCCGAGTGGTTCGCGACCCCCGAGCGCCGCCGCCAGCTCGACGAATTGCTGTCGAACGGCGGCAAGTTCGACGTCGACATGAAATACGGTACGGTCGGCGCGGTGGCAGTCGACCAGGACGGGCATATCGCCGCGGCGACCTCGACCGGCGGCGTCACCGGCAAGCGCTGGGGGCGGATCGGCGATTCGCCGCTGATCGGCGCGGGCACCTATGCCGACGATCGCGGCGCCGCGGTGTCGTGCACCGGCGCGGGCGAATTCTTCATCCGCGAGAGCGTCGCCTTCCAGATCAACGCCCGCGTCCGCTTCCTCGGCGAAGGCCTGCAGCAGGCAGCCGATACGGTGATGGCCGAGGTCAAGACGCTCGGCGGCACCGGCGGTGTGATTGTCACCGCGACCGACGGCGGGATGGCGTGGAGCTTCACTACCGCGAGCATGTATCGCGGGCGCGCGGGGTCGGGCGGGGCGCGCAAGGTGGCACTGTACGAGGATGAGGGGTGATCCTGCCGCACCGGTTCGTTTAAAGCACCATTCCCACACCCCGTTCGTGCTGAGCTTGTCGAAGCACATGTCCGTGGCTCGTTTTGTCCGTGCCCCAGACTTGCCCTTCGACAGGCTCAGGGCGAACGGGAATGGGGTTTTGTTTAACCCCGCCCCTTTGGCTTAACCCCGCCCCGGAGCCCTCCATTTCGGTTGGAACCGCCACATCCGGCGCGTAAAGCAGCGCCCATGAAGCGCCTCCTTCCCGTCGCCGCAGCGCTCGTCGCGCTCGCCTTCGCCGCTCCCGCCAACGCCTATTGGGAATATGGCCATCAGACGATCGCCGAGATCGCCTGGGCCAACATCACGCCCAAGGCCCGGACCGAAATCACCCGGCTGCTGCGTCAGGAAAAGCTGCTCGACACGCCGCAATGCAAGGCCGGCACGCTCGACGACGCCGCGATCTGGGCCGATTGCATCAAGGGGATCAAGGACGACAACGGTAAGCAGAAGTTCGGCTACACCAGCGCCTGGCATTATCAGGACGTCAACATCTGCTCGCCGTTCGACGTCGAGAGCGTGTGCAAGGACGGCAATTGCGTCTCGGCGCAGATCGTCCGAGACGTGAAGTTGCTCAAGGACCGCCGCACCCCGACCAAGAAGCGGGTCGAGGCGCTGATCTTCCTGATCCACTTCGTCGGCGACCTCCACCAGCCGCTCCATGCCGGCGAGAAGGGCGACAAGGGCGGCAACGACGTCAAGGCGGTGTACGGCACCTACGCACCGAGCCGCCTCAACCTCCACACGATCTGGGACGGCTATCTTGCCGAGCGCGCGATCTCGACCGGACCGAGCCTGGTCCACCGTTATTCGCTCGCCGAGCGCAAGCGGATCGCCGCGGGCAACGTGCTCGACTGGAGCCGCGAGAGCTGGGCGATCGCGCGCGACGTCACCTACAAGACCGCGATCGGCGGCGACCCCTGCGGTCCGACCCCGACCCGCGTGAAGCTCGACAATGCGACGATCGCGCGGCTGGTCCCGACCGTCCGGCTGGAAGTCGAGCGCGGCGGCCTGCGGCTAGCGAAGTTGCTCGATCAGGCGCTGGGCTGAGCTATTTCCTGACGAACTGAGCGATCGTGTCCGGTACTGTCGGCGCGATCGGCAAGTCGGCATTGCCGTACGTCGCGAGGTTCGCCGCCCTGTCGTCACTGGAAACCATCTTCAGCACGTGATTGACGCCGGGCAGCAGATCGAGCGTCGCGGCGGGCTGGCCGCGCTTGAGCAGTTCGGCATTGGCGACCGGCATCTGCACATCGCGGTCGCCCTGGAGGATGAGCACCGGCAGCTTGACCGCGCCGATCAGCTTCGCCGGATCGTAGGAAAAAGCGTCTAGCAGGAAACCCTGGATCTTGTCGTTGAACAGCGGTTGAAGCGGGGCCGGCACGGACGCGTCCGGGACACGCTTGCCCGCCTCGAGCTGATCGATCGTCGCTTCGGCTGGCGCTAGCAACGGTCCGATCGTCGGACTGGCGCGAAGCTGCGCGCGGATCAACTCGCCATAAGGGCGTCCTGCCCCCGCGACGAGGATCAGGCCGCAAATCCCCGTGGGGTGCTGCGCCGCCACCAGCGCGACGAGCGATCCCTCGCTATGGCCGAGCAACCAGACGCACTTGCGGCCGGTCTTTGCGCGCAGCATGTCGGCCCAGGCGCGCGCGTCGGCGGCATAGGCCGCGATGGTGACGTCGCTCGGGTCGGGGATAGCTGCCTTGCTGCCGAACAGGCCGCGCTTGTCGATGCGCAGCGTTGCGACGCCCTTGGCCGCCAGGGCCTCGGCAAGCTGGCGATAGATAGCGCCGCGCACGCCGAGTGGATTGTTGCCGTCGCGGTCGGTCGGGCCCGAACCCGGGATGATCACGATCGCGGGCGCGTCCTTGCCGGGATCGACCAGGGTGCCGGCCAGCGCGCCCTGCGGCCCCGGCGCGGTGACCTCGACACCGGTCGGCGCGGCGGCGGTCGCGAGCAGGGCCGCGGCGGTGACGGCGATCAGCTTCATCTCACTTTTCCTCGTTCCAGCGCCACTTCCAGCCGCCGCTCGTGTGCCGCGCGCAGATGAAGGAAAGCGTCGCGGTCGCTATGGCGATCACCGTCGCCCAGAGGCTCCAATGGTGCGGCAACAACGTCAGGCCGGCGATCGTCAGCACCAGGATATATCCGGCCAGCACCGCCCATCCCTGCCACGCGATCGGCGCGCCCGAACCATAACCGAAGCGCTTGGGCGCGAACCAATCCCCATTGTCACTCATCGTCACTCTCCTTCGGCGGCCGGCCGCGCTTGGCGCGGACCGGGTCCGCCAGCTTGACGCCGCGTCGCGCGAGCGCCTCGCGCAACAGGCATTCGACCTCGGCATTGACGCTCCTCAGGTCGCTCGCCGCCGCGCGCTCGACCGCCGCGTAGAGCGCGGGATCGAGGCGCAACGGGAACGCCTTTTTGGGAGGAGCGGCCATCGTCCGGATCTTACTGGTAGAGGGTGCCTGTATTGACGACCGGCTGGGTGTCGCGCTCGCCGCACAGGACGACCATCAGGTTCGACACCATCGCCGCGCGGCGTTCGTCGTCGAGTTCGACCACACCCTTTTTCGACAGCAGGTCGAGCGCCATCTCGACCATGCCGACCGCGCCCTCGACCAGGGTCTGGCGCGCGGCGACCACCGCCTGCGCCTGCTGCCGGCGAAGCATCGCCCCGGCGATCTCCTGCGCATAAGCGAGGTGGGTGAAGCCGCATTCGTCGACCGTGATCCCGGCCATTACCAGCCGCGCGATCAGCTCCTGGCGAAGCTCGGCGCCGACCTGGTCGTGATTGCCGCGCAGGGTCACTTCCTGGTGCGCGAAATCGTCATAGGGATAACGCGAGCCGATCGTCCGCACCGCGGCCTCGATCTGCACCATCACGAACGACTTGTAGTCGTCGACGTCGAACAGCGCCTGCGCAGTGTCGGTCACGCGCCACACCACCTGCGCCGCGATCTCGATCGGGTTGCCGCGCAGATCGTTGACCTTGATCTTGTCCGAAATGATGTTGTTGGCACGGACCGAGATTTTCTTGCGGCCGAGCCACGGCAGCAGCCAGCGCAGTCCGGTCTTGCGGTCGGTGCCCTGATAACTGCCGAACAAGGTGATCGCCGCCGCCTGGTTGGGCTGCAGCATGTAGAAGCCGCAGAGCGCGAAAGCGAAGATGATCGCCCCGCCGACGATCAGGAGCGCGCCCAGCATCGGGTCGGTATCCACCGTCGTGCCGCCATAGATCGCCGCGAGCAACGCAATCAGCAATACCAGCAGCATCAGATATCCGCTCGACGTCGCCGCCGGCCGCTCGCGCGACAAGGTCAGCGCAGCACCAGTCACACTTGCATCCGAGGCTTGAGTAGCCATGGGACCCTCCCGTTAAATCTGATATCATATTTATATTGATTTCGGGGGACGCACAAGGGGAATCATAGCCCCAACCGTCATGCCGGCTTGTCCCGGCATCCACCGTGCAACACACCTCAGCTCGGTTGTGGAGGAGTGGACCCCGGCACGAGGCCGGGGTGACGGCTTGCGGGAGGCGAGTGCAGCCCAAAACAAAAGGCCGCCGGGTCGCCCCGACGGCCCTCTGCATCTTCCCGTGAAACGCCTTACTGCAACACGATCGTCACCGCGCGGCGGTTCTGGGCCCAGCTGGCCTCATCCGAACCGAGCGCGATCGGGCGTTCCTTGCCGTAGCTGATCGTGTTGATCCGCGAGGCGTCGACGCCGCGCGCGGCGAGGTAGTTCTTGGCGGCGTTGGCGCGACGGTCGCCGAGCGCGAGATTGTATTCGCGCGTGCCACGCTCGTCGGCATGGCCTTCGATCGTGATGCGGCGGTCGGGCCACTTCATCAGCCAAGCCGACTGGCTGTCGAGGATCGAGCGCGAGGTCGCGTCGATGTCGTACTGGTCGAGCGCGAAGTGGATCGTGTCGCTCATCACCGAGCGCTTGAAATCCTCGGCCGAGCCGGGAACGATCGCGCCGGCATTGCCGTTATCGACCGGCCCCGCCGGCTGCTCGCCGGCCGAGGGCGGCAGGATCTTGGGGCGCTTGCTGGCGCACCCCGCAGTGGCGACGAGCGCCGCGAGGAGGATGAGTTTGGTGGTGGTGCGTGCCATTGTTGGTTCTCCCTAACTTTTGGCTGGTGAATGCCGAAAGATCATATCGCGTTCGAAACGCTCAATCCTTGCGAATGGGTCCCCAGCTCGGGTCCGATCCATCGAAGGGGGTAGGCAGGCGGCGCTCGTTGACCCCGGTCAGGTCGACCGACCACAGATCCGCAACGCCCGTCCCGCCCTCGGTCGAGCGGAAGAACATGATGACGCGGCCGTTGGGCGCCCAGCTCGGCGCCTCGTCCTGCCAGCCATCGGTCAGCATCTTCTCGCCGCCGCCCGAGGGCGACATGATCCCGACGTGGAAGCCGCCGCCGATCTTGGTGAAGGCAATCAGGTCGCCGCGCGGGCTCCAGGCCGGCGTCGCATATTTGCCCGAGCCGAAGCTAATCCGCTGCTGGCCCGATCCGTCGGCGTTCATGACGTAGAGCTGCTGCGAGCCCGAGCGGTCGCTTTCGAACACGATGCGCGCCCCGTCGGGCGACCAGCTGCCGCCGGTGTCGATGCCCGGCGCACTGGTCAGGCGCTGCGACTGACCACCGTCGGCGGGAATCTTGTAGAGGTCGGTATTGCCGCCCTGCGCCATCGAATAGAGGATCCAGCGCCCGTCGGGCGAGAAGCGCGGCGCCAGCGCCAGGCTGACATTGTCGACCAGCCGCCGCTGCCGCCCGGTCGCGATATCCATCACGTAGATGGTCGGCTTCTTGTCGAGATACGACAAATACGCGACGCGCTTCTGGTCGGGCGACAATTGCGGAGTCAGCACGATCGTCTGGCCGTTGGTCAGGAAGCGGCCGTTGAACCCGTCCTGGTCCATGATCGCCAGCCGCTTGATGCGCTTGCCCTTGGGACCGGTCTCCGAGACATAGACCACGCGGCTGTCGAAATAGGGGCCCTCGCCGGTCAGGCGGGTATAGACCATGTCGGCGCATTTATGCGCGGCGCGGCGCCATTCATTGACCGTCAGGACATAGCCCTGGCGCGCGAGTTCGTGCTGCGCGGCGGTGTCGTAGAGATAGCAGCCGACCGTCACCGTGCCGTTGCCGTTGGCGCGGATATAGCCCTGGACCAGCGCGGTCGCGCCACGCGACGTCCAGCTCGTGAAATCGGGCGCGGTCGCCTGGGCGAACGGCACCGGCGCCAGCTGCCCGGCGGGAAGCGGCTTGAACAGGCCCGAATTCTTGAGGTCGGCGGTGATGACGTCGGACAGCTGCTTGCCGAGCTGGTCGGTGGGACCCGCCGCGGTCGACACCGCCTCGGGCGTCGGCATCACCGGGATCGCAATCCCCATCGGGGCCGAGATGCCGCCTTCGACGTCGACCACCAGCCCGCCGGTCTGGCCCGGCGCCGGCGTCGCACCGGGGGCGGGCGCCGGCGCGGGGCCCGGCGCCGGCGCGGACGGATTTGTCTGTGCGTTGGCGGCGGGTGCCAGCGCCATCATCAGCGCGATCAGCGGAAGGGTTCTGGTCATCATTTCTCTCTCAACCCGGAAGCTTGTAGCGGAGCGAGAAATCGCTCCAGCCATTGGGGACGTCGTACAATTCGGGCGGCAGGCCGCGCAGCGGCTGGCACCCCATGAAGGTCGCGATCGCGCGATCGTCGACCTGGCGTTGGTAACGGCGGTTGTCGTCGTCGACGCCGTCATGCCCAGCGATCACCGGTCGGGAGGCGAGCGTGCCGTCGCGGTTGATCTTGAGGCGTATCGTCACCCGAATGCGCTCCGCGCCGGGGCCGGGATTGACCTGGCGATTGGCGCAGGGCTGGACCTGCTGTTTGATCTTCGCGCCGATGTCCATCGCCGCCTGCTGGCTCATCGTCGCCGATTTGGGCGCAGTGCCGGTGGCAGGGCTCGGCTTGGTCGAGGCACCCTTGAAATAGTCCGACCCGAAATTCAGGCCGCGCGGCTTGGGCTTGATTGCGTTCGCCGTGCTGCCGGCACCCTTGCCCGGCTTGACCACCGGTTTCGTGGGGGCGGCAACGGCGGGCTTGGGCTGCTCTTTCGGTGCAGCCTTGGGCGCAGGCGGCGCGGGTTTCTTCGGCTCCGGCTTGGCAACCGGCGCGGGCTTGGGCGGGGGTGCCGCCTCGGGCTGCGGCCTGGGCGGCGCGGGTTCGGCCTTTTCCGCGGCCGGCGCGGGCGGCGCCGAATCCTCGGGATTGCCGATATCGGGCGCCTTGCTCTCGGCCGGATCGACCGTCGTGTTGGGCGCGCCCGCCTTCAATCCGACATCGTCGGCGATCGTCACGTCCATCGGCATCACCGGCGGAGGCGGCGGCGACGGCGGCAACAACGACAGGATCGTGAACAGTACGACGTGCGCGAGCAGCGACACGCCGACCGCGATCCACAGCCGGTCGCTGCGCTCCTCGGGAACGGAACCCAGGATCGGTCGGGCGGCGATGCCGCTCATCGCCGCTCCCGGGCGTTGGACACCAGCGCGACGCGGTTGAGCCCGGCGCGGTTGAGCTCGCCCATCACTTCCATCACGCGGCCGTAATCGAGCGCCTTGTCGGCGCGCAGGAAGATCTGCGGCGGCTTGTCGCCCTGGCGGCGCTCGGCGGCGATCACGCCGAGGCGGTCGGGCAGCTGCTCGAGCGTCACCGCGTCATCGCCAATGTGGATCGTGCCGTCACGCTCGACCGCGATGTCGACCGGCTTCTGGTCCTGGTCGAGCGCCTTGGCACGGCTGTCGGGCAGGTTGACCGGCACGCCCGCGGTCATCAGCGGCGCGGTGACCATGAAGATGATCAGCAGCACCAGCATGACGTCGACCAGCGGCGTCACGTTGATGTCGGCCATCGGCGCACGCCGCCCCTTGGCGCGACTGGAGGGAAGGTTCATCGCCACCTAAAAATCCTCCCCATCGCAGATGGGGAGGGGGACCATCGCGTAGCGATGGTGGAGGGGAGCGCGGCATCGCCGCGCTGCGCGCGTCGCCCCTCCACCACCGGCTTCGCCGGCGGTCCCCCTCCCCACGCTACGCGTAGGGAGGATTTGGGTGTCGCCCTTCAACGCTTCGCCTCCAGCTGGCGGCTGAGCGTGGTGTGGAAGCCATCGGCGAAGCGCGTCAGCCGCGCCTCGATCCGGTTCACGCCATGGCTGAATCGGTTGTAGGCGATGACCGCGGGGATCGCCGCGAACAGGCCGATAGCAGTCGCGAACAGCGCTTCGGCGATTCCCGGGGCGACCACCGCCAGGCTGGTATTCTGCGCCGCGGCGATCCCGGTGAAGCTCGACATGATGCCCCAGACGGTGCCGAACAGCCCGACGAACGGCGCCACCGCACCGACTGTCGCGAGGATGTTGAGCCGGTCGGCGAGCTTGTCGGCTTCCCCGGCGACGGCCGAGCCCATCGCGGTGGCGAGGCGTTCGCGGATGCCGTCGCGGTCGATCACGCCGCCGGCGGTCGAGCGGCGCCATTCGGACACGCCCGCCGCGAACACGCGCGCCACCGGCAGGTCGCTGTCGCCATGGATCTTGTAGAAGGCGTCGATATCCTCGGCCTTCCAGAAATCCTTCTCGAACCGGTCGATCTTGCGGCGGGTCGCGCCGACCTTGCTCGAAAAGCCGATGATGATCGCCCAGGTCCAGATGCTCGCGATGAACAGGCCGGCCATGACGGTCTGGACGACGATGTCTGCATGCAACAGCAGTGCGAGCGGCGAGGTCGATCCCGGGGAAAGGTCCAGACTCCAATGCATTACGTCTTCAATCCCCTTATGATTCGGGTTTGTTGATCAACCGCGCGTACGCCGCCGTCCAGGCCGCCGGCTGGCGTTTCGGACGTCCGTCGGGCGCGACCAGAGCCGCCACCACGTCCGCCTCGGCCAGTACTTCCGTCCCGCGCATGACTCTCTGATGAATATGCACCGCCGCCGCCCGAACCTGTGTCAGCCGCGAAACAACCGTCAACGCGTCGTCGAGTTTCGCCGGGCGGCGATATTTGATCGCCAGGTCGGCGACGGCATAAGCGCCCTCCCCTGCTTCCATTACCGCGCGCTGGTCGACGCCTGCGAGCCGCAGCATGTCCGACCGTGCGCGCTCCATGAAGCGCAGGTAATTGGCGTGGTAGACCACGCCGGACAAATCGGTGTCCTCGAAATAGATGCGCACCGGGAATCGATGCTCGCGTCCGTCGAAGCGTCCTTCGACCGGCTGGTCGATACCGATTGCCGTCATGGCACCACGCTCTACCGGACCTGGACGGCGAGGCAAACCCCGTTGATCCCGCATTTCGCTCATTGCGAGGCGTTGTTCGCGCTGGACGAGGCGTAATAGCGAGCTAAACCACCATCAATGACCGAAGCCCTTCGCATCCGCGGCCTTGCCAAGGCCTTCGACAAGCCCGTCATCACCGGCCTCGACCTCGATATCGCGGCGGGCCAGCTTTATGCGCTGCTCGGGCCGAACGGCGCCGGCAAGACGACGACCCTGCGCATGGTGACGGGCCTGACCCGCCCCGATGCGGGCAGCATCGAGATTTTCGGCGTGAACGCGCGGACCGATCCGCTCGCGGCGAAGGCGATCACCGCCTGGCTGCCCGACGAACCGATGCTCTATGATAAACTGAGCCCGCTCGAATATCTCGCCTTCGTCGCCGGCCTGTGGCGGATGGACCCGCACGACGCGTCGGAAGAGGCCGAGCGGCTGCTACGCTGGCTCGATCTGTGGAACGAGCGCGACACGCGGTGCGAGGGTTTCTCGCGCGGAATGAAACAGAAGGTCGCGCTCGCCGCCGCGCTCATCCACGATCCCAAGCTGCTGATCCTCGACGAGCCGCTAACCGGGCTCGACGCCGCGATGGCACGGTCGGTCAAGGACGCGCTGAGGGAACAGGTCGATCGCGGCAAGACGGTGATCGTCACCACGCACATCCTCGAAGTGGCCGAGCGCATGGCCGACCGTATCGGCATCATCGGCGGCGGGCGGTTGCTCGCCGAAGGAACGCTCGACGAGCTGCGGGGGCGTGCGGGCACCGAAGGCATGACGCTGGAAGATACGTTCATTCGCCTGACGAGCGCGGCGTGATCCGCTTGGCGCCGGGGAGCTTCGCCTGGCTGGCGTGGCACGAGCTGCGGCTCGCCTGGCGCGGCCGGCGGCGCGGCGGCGCGCGCCAGGTGCTCGCGCTCGTGCTGCTCGCCGGCTATCTGGTGGCCGGCCTGCTGGTCGCGGTCATGCTGATGGGCGTGCCGATCGATTACCGTGCGGACATCGGCGTCGCCATCCTGGCGGTGTCGGTGGTCGGCCTGTCGTTCATGACGACCCAGGCGATCCTCGGCAGCCAGCAGACGCTCTACGAAAGCCGCGACCTCGACCTGATGTTCACCGCGCCGATCGACGGGCGCGTCGTACTGCTCGCCAAGCTGGCGGGGATCGCGGGAGCGATCGTGTTGATCTATGCCGGGCTGCTGCTGCCGATGGCGGTGCCGGTCGCGATCCTCGGCCATCCCCACCTGTTCGGCGCGATCGGATTGCTCGTGGGGCTCGCGCTGACCGCATCGGCGATCGGCATCGCGATCACCCTGATCCTCGCCAGGCTTGCCGGCCCGCGCGCCGCGCGAACGGTCGGCCAGGTCGCCGCCGCGGTACTAGGCGGCGCGCTGTTCCTCGCTTCGCAATTGTCGCATGGCGCCCCCGGCCGCCGGTCGTCGTTCAGCGTCGTGTTCGCAGATATGCGCGCCGGGGGATGGGGCGTGACCGGGTGGAGCGGCGTGCCCGGCCATGCCGCGTTCGGCGATCCGCTGTCGGTCGCGATCGTGCTGGCGATCGGCATCACGCTGTTCGCGGGCGCCGGCGCCGTGCTGCGGCGGCTGTTCCTGAGCGGTTATCAGGATGCGGGGATGCGGCTCAGCCGCGCGCGGCCGACCGGCAAGGCAGGGCGCCGGCTGTTCCATGCCGGCATTTTCCGCCCCGTCCTCGCCAAGGAATGGCGCCTGCTCAGGCGCGACCCCGGGTTGGTGTTTCAGATCATCTTGCGGCTGATCTATCTGATCCCGCTGATGCTGCCGGCGCTGCGTGTCGACCATGGGTTGATCGCCCCTGGCCTCGCCTTCGCCAGCGTGCTGGTGGCGACACAGCTGGTCGGCAGCTTCGCCTGGCTGAGCGTGTCGGGCGAGGACGCGCCCGACCTGATTGCCGTCGCGCCGATCAACAAGGAGCAGGTCGACGTCGCGAAGCTCGCTGCGGCGCTGCTGATGGCCGCGCCGATCGCCGCGCTGTTGCCGATCGTCATCGCGACAGCCGGACATTCGCCGCTCGGCGCATTGGTCTCGCTGGTCACGACCGCGATCGGCGGCTCGATCGCCGGCTATATCGAGCTCAAGCTCGGCAAGCCGGGGCCCCGCGCAGCCTTTGCGCGCCGGCGCAGGGGCAGCATGCTGGCAGGTATCCTGGGGATGCTCGTCGCCATGATCTTCGGCGGCGGGGCGGCGGTAATCGTCTACTTCATCGGCTGATCGTTTGCGCCGGCAGAGCGGACCGGTGCCGTGACCAATCAGTCGAACAACCCGTCCTGCGCACCTGCGGGCGGGTTGAGGCCCAAATGCTTCCACCCCGACGCGTTGAGACAACGCCCACGCGCGGTCCGCGCGACCAGGCCGAGCTGGATCAGATAGGGCTCGATCACTTCCTCGATCGTGTCGCGCGGCTCGCTCAGTCCCGCCGCGAGCGTCTCCACCCCGACCGGGCCACCGCGATAGATGTCGGCGATCATATGAAGGTAGCGCCGGTCCATCGCGTCGAGCCCGAGCTTGTCGACCTCGAGCCGGTTGAGCGCGGCGTCGGCGGCGAGCGCGTCGACCGTCTCTCGCCCCGCGACATTGGCGAAGTCGCGCACCCGGCGCAGCAGCCGCCCGGCGATGCGCGGCGTGCCCCGCGCGCGCCGCGCGATCTCCTGCGCGCCGTCGGGCGAGACATGGAGGTCGAGCAAGCGCGAGGCGCGCGTCACCACCGCCTCGAGCTCGTCGACCGTGTAGAAATTGAGCCGCACCGGGATGCCGAAGCGGTCGCGGAGCGGCGTCGTCAGCAACCCCTGTCGTGTCGTCGCGCCGACCAGGGTGAAGCGCGGCAGGTCGATCCGCACCGATCGCGCCGACGGCCCCTCCCCGATCATCAAATCCAGCGCGCGATCCTCCATCGCCGGGTAGAGCACTTCCTCGACCGCGGGCTGCAGCCGGTGAATCTCGTCGATGAACAGCACATCGCCGTCCTCGAGGTTGGTCAGCAAGGCGGCGAGATCGCCCGACTTGGCGATGACCGGCCCGCTAGTGGCGCGGAAGCCGACGCCCATCTCGCGCGCGATGATCTGCGCGAGCGTGGTCTTGCCGAGCCCCGGCGGCCCGAAGAACAGGACATGGTCGAGCGCGTCGCCGCGCGACTTGGCGGCCGCGATGAACACGCGCAGATTCTCGCGCGCCGCCTTCTGCCCGACGAACTCGTCGAGCGTCTTCGGCCGTAACGCCGCGTCGACATCCTCGACTTGACGCTGGGGCGTGATCAGGCGGGCGGGCTCGTCCATCGAACGTTCCCTACCTGTTCACGCCCCCGTTTGTCACGCGGTCAGTAGAACGCGTTGTAGATCACATCGGCGACGCGCCGCGTGCGGACATTGACCAGCAGCAGGTCGGGTCCGTAGCGCACCCAGCGATAGCCGGGGGGCGGCGGCTCGAGGCCCATCTGCCACCAATCGTCGTAATAATAACGCTGACCGACGAAGAGCTGCGGTAGCAGCAGACCGATCGTCCAGCGACGATAGGCCCAGCCCGGCGGGTAGATCCAGCCGGGTCGGTGGATCGGACGGAAATCGGGCGGCCTGCCCGCGCCGGGGCGATGCGGCTTGCCGGGCCTCGGCGGCCTCGGTAGCGGCGGCAGCGGCTTGACCACCGGCGGACGCGGCGGGCGCACGACACCGCCGCCGTTGCCCGGCGGGCGTGGGCGCGGTGGGCGCGGTTTGGGCGGACGCGGGCGCGGCGGCTGGATCTGCGGACCGCCCGGCTTGGGCCGGACCTCGGCACCCGGCGGCAGCTTGGGCCTGGCCTCCTGAGCGGCGGCGATGTCGGGTAGAATCAGCAGCAACATGCTGGACGCCAACAGAAGTCGCTTCATACGTCCTCCCATTTCTAGCGGGAGGGAGCCTAGGCCCGAATCCTTCGACCGGGAAATTGTTTCGCCAGGTCAATAAGCTGCTCGTCACAGGCCAGGCACGGTCCGGCGCAGGACCGGCGCGACCCTCGACGTCGCCACGCCGGGATCGCATGAGCGATCAGCCGTAATGATCGATGCCGTCGCCTGTGATCGCGACCCAATTGTGCTTGCGCTCCTCGTAGACCGAATAGATCGGCGCGGGGAAAGCGGGATCGGCAAAGCCGCCGATCGCTACCGCGATCACGCCGGGGTCCGCACTGGTCGTGTAGAACACGGTCGAGCCGCATTCGGGGCAGAAATTGAACCGGCCTTCGCCGCCGCTGTCGCCGACCCGCGTCCATTGCCGCGATTGACCCGACACCTGCAAGCAATCGACGGGAAAGCGCGCCTGCGCCGCGAAGGAACTGCCCGATCGCCGCTGGCAGTCGAGGCAATGGCAGACCGAGATACGCACCGGATCGCCCGCGCAGTCGACGGCCAATTGCCCGCAGGCACAGGTCGCCCGTCGAACTATCCCCGCGTCGCTCATTTCGCCGCCTTGCGCAACGCGAGCCGGACCAGCGCATCGAGGCTGGCACCCGCCCCCAGTTCCTCTTCCGCCGCGCCGACCGCGGCATTGGCCTCCGCCGGGCGGAAGCCAAGATTGAGCAGCGCCGACACCGCGTCCTGTGCGGCGCCCATCGCGGCGGCGACCGGGGTCAGGCCGCCGGGGATCACCCCGCCGACCTTGTCCTTCAACTCGCGGACGATGCGCTCGGCGAGCTTGGGGCCGACGCCGTTGGCGCGCGCGATCATCGCTTTGTCCTGCGCGCCGATCGATTTCGCCAGTTCGACCGGTTCGAGCACCGAGAGGATCGCCAGCGCGACGCGCGATCCCACGCCCTGGACACCCGTCAGCAGGCGGAACCAGTCGCGCTCGTCGGGGCGCGCGAAGCCGACCAGGCGGATCGAATCCTCGGCGACCAGCATTTCGGTGAACAAGGTGGCGGCCTCGCCGATCGGACCGATCGCGGCGAGCGTCTTGGCCGAGGCGCCGACGAGGTAGCCGACCCCGCCGACATCGATCACCGCATGGTCGATGCCGGTCGCTTCAAGGCGGCCACGGAGGTGCGCGATCATGCCCGGGACATAACCGGAACGGCGCAGCCTAGGGAAGCGAAATCACGCACCCCGCCGCAGCGCGATCGCCTCGACCACGAAGTCGACGAAGGCACGGACGCGGGCGGCACGCTGATGGCGCGAGGGCATCAGCGCATAGAGCGGAAAGCGCTCGTCGGACCAGTCGGTCAGGATCGGCAGCACCGCACCGTCCGCGACCAGATCCTCGGTGCCGAGTTCGAGGAATTGCGCGATCCCTGCCCCCGCGACGCAGGCGCCCGCCATCGTGCCGCTGTCGGAGACCATCAGCCGCGCAGCCGGCGTCACCGGCACGACCTCCTCCCAACGCCGGAACTCCCACGGATAGGGCCGCCCGCTCGCCGCGTCGTAGAAATCGATGCAATCGTGCTCAACGAGGTCGTGCGGATGGCGCGGCTCGCCACGCGCGGCGAGATAGGCCGGCGCGGCAACCGTCAGGACGCGCGTCTCGGCCAGCTTTCGCGCGATCAGTCGGCCCGCGGGCGGCTCGCCGAAGCGGATCGCGAGGTCGAACCCGTCGGCGATCAGGTCGCCGGTGCGATCGCGCATCACCAGTTCGACGCCGAGGCCGGGATGTCGCGCCAGGAATGCGGGCAGCCGCTCGGCCAGCACCGCACGTGAGAAGAAGGCGTCGATATTGACCCGCAACCGCCCGCGCACCGCGGCGCCCGAGCCGGCCACGTCGAGCGCTGCTTCCTCGATCCCCTCGATCAGCGGCCCGGCCTGCTCATAGAAGCGCCGTCCTTCGTCGGTCAGCGACAAGGCACGCGTCGTGCGGTCGACCAGCCGCACGCCGATCCGCGCTTCGAGCCGCTGCAGCGCCCGGCTCGCGCCCGATGGCGACAGGCCGAGCGCTGCCGCTGCCCGCGCGATCGATCCGGCTTCGACCACCGCCATTAACACCGTCGCGCCGGCGAGCAGCCGGCCGTCATAGGGCATCGCCAACTCCTGCCAAAAACGCACGAATGATCTGACATAAGCGCGTTTGAATCACCAGTCCTGCACGGCCACATCGCGAGGCATCGAGTTCGAGGAGACGATCAATGTTCGCGGTGATGGGTGTGACGGGAAAAGTCGGCGGTGCGGTAGCGCGGCATTTGCTGGCGGCGGGAGCGCCGGTGCGGGCAATCGTTCGCGACCGCGCCAAAGGCGAATCCTGGGCAGCGGCGGGCTGCGAGATCGCCATCGCGACGCTCGATGACGCGCGCTCGATGACCGCCGCGTTCGCCGCGGTGGAAGGGGTGTTCGCGATGCTACCGCCGCAATTCGACCCGGCGCCGGGCTTTCGGGCTACCCGGGCGATGATCGCGACGCTGCACAACGCGCTGGCGGCGGCGCGGCCCGAGCGGCTGGTGGTGCTGTCGACCGTCGGTGCGGAGGCGGCCCAGCCCAATCTGCTCAACCAACTCGGGCTGCTCGAAGCGGCGCTGGGTGACCTCCCCTGCCGCGCGACCTTCCTGCGCGCCGCCTGGTTCATCGACAACGCCGCCGGCGACCTGGCCGATGCGCGAAACGGCGTGATCCGCAGCCATCTGCAGCCGACCGACCGCGCGATCGCGATGGTCGCGGCGGCCGATGTCGGTCGCTGCGCCGCCGACCTGCTGCTCGCGGACGAAGGGCCCAGCGTGGTCGAGCTGGAAGCGGCCGAGCGCGTCTCGCCGGACCGGATCGCCGCCGCTTATGCCGAGGCACTCGGCCATGACGTGTGCGCCGTCGCCGTGCCGCGCGATCAATGGGAAACCGAGTTCCGCGCCGCAGGCATGACCAACCCGCTGCCGCGGATGCAGATGATCGACGGCTTCAACCAGGGCTGGATCGATTTCGCCGACGGCGGCGCCAATGCCCGCAAGGGGACGACGACGATCGATCAGGCCATCGCCGATATCGTCACGTGCGGCTAACCGAGCCGCCGCGCGCTCGCGAGGTGGTGGGCGTGGCAGATCGCTACCGCGAGTGCATCGGCGGCATCCGCCCCGGCGATCTTCACGCCGGGCAACAGCCGTGAAACCATCGCGTGGACCTGCGCCTTCTCGGCATTACCGGTGCCGACCACCGCTTTCTTGACCAAGCGCGCGGCATATTCGCCGACCTCGATCCCGACCCGCGCGGCCCCAAGCAGCACGACCCCGCGCGCCTGGCCGAGCTTGAGCGTCGATTGCGGGTTGGCGTTGACGAACACTTCCTCGACCGCCGCGGCATCGGGCGCGTGATCGGCGATCAACGCGGCGAGCATGGTGTCGAGATGCGCCAGCCGACGCGGCAGACTTTCCTTGGCGTCGGTCTTGAGCTGGCCGTTGGCGAGGTGCGACAGCCGGTTGCCCTCGGCCCGGATCAGGCCCCAGCCGGTCGTGCCGAGGCCGGGGTCGAGCCCGAGGATGATCATGGCTCCCCTCCCGCCTGCGGGAGGGGTTGGGGGAGGGCCTGTCGAAAGATCACGAGAGGGACATGCCCTCCCCTAGCCCCTCCCGCAAGCGGGAGGGGAATTTCGCTCACCCCAGTTTCTCCATTACCTCGTCCGAGACTTCGTAATTGCCCCAGACGGTCTGGACGTCGTCGTCATCGTCGAGCGCGTCGATCAGCTTGAACAGGGTCGCGGCATCACCCTCGGCCACCTCGACCATGGTCTGCGGCCGCCACGCGAGCTTGGCGCTCTCGGCCTCGCCGAGCACCGGTTCGAGCGCCTTGGCGACCTCATGGAGCGATTCGTTCGAGGTCCAGATCTCATGGCCGTCGTCGGACGAGGTCACGTCCTCCGCTCCAGCCTCCAGCGCCGCCTCGAACACCTTGTCGGCATCGCCCGCTTTCGCCGGATATGTGATCAGGCCCATGCGGTCGAACGCGTGGCTGACCGAACCCGACGCGCCGAGGTTGCCGCCATTCTTGCTGACCGCAGTGCGGACGTTGGTCGCGGTGCGGTTGCGATTGTCGGTCAGCGCCTCGATGATCAGCGACACACCGCCCGGACCGAAGCCTTCGTAGCGGATTTCCTCGTAATTCTCGGCGTCGCCACGGCTCGCCTTGTCGATCGAGCGCTGAATGTTGTCCTTGGGCATCGACTGCGCCTTGGCCGCGTTGACCGCAGCGCGCAGGCGCGGGTTCATGTCGGGGTCGGGGAGACCCATCTTCGCGGCCACGGTGATTTCGCGGCTGAGCTTGGAGAACATGCCCGAGCGCTTCTTATCCTGCGCGCCCTTGCGATGCATGATGTTCTTGAACTTGGAATGGCCTGCCATTGGGTCCTCGTTGGCGTTTGGCGGGGTCTCTAAACCGGGGCGGTCGAGTGGTCAAAGCGGTGGATTGAATCGGACTCGCACAAAGACGCAAAGGCACGAAGCGGATCCCCAGCCCTGCGATCGGGAGACGTCGTCGATCGACGGCAGTTCCACTTCATTCTTTGCGCCTTCGCGCATTTGTGCGAGCAATCTTACAACGCCTCCCCACAGGCCACGCCGGAAGCCCAGGCCCATTGGAAATTGTAGCCGCCGAGCCAGCCGGTGACGTCGACGCCCTCGCCGATGAAATGGAGCCCAGGGACGGCGCGTGCCTCCATCGTCTTCTGCGACAGGCCGTCGGTCGCGATGCCGCCGATCGTCACCTCGGCCTTGGCGAATCCCTCGGTGCCGTTGGGCAGGAAGCTCCAACCGGTAAGCCGCGCTTCCACCGCCGCCAGCGCCTTGTCGGATTGGTCGGCGAGGTTGCCCGCGAGTCCAAGGCGTTCGGCGAGCACCTCGGCGAGGCGGTCAGGCAAGGCCTGCCCCAGGGTCGAACGCATCGTCGCCCGCGGCCGCGCGCGCTTCTCGGCGAGCAGCCAGCCGGTATCGCGATCGGGGAGGAAGTCGATCGTCACCTCTTCGCCGTGCCGCCAATAAGACGACACCTGCAGGATCGCCGGGCCCGAGAAGCCACGATGGGTGAACAGCGCCGCCTCGCGGAACCTCCCCTGCCCCGCGCACGCCACCACCTCGGTCGCGACGCCCGAGAGGTCGCGGAACAGCACGTCGTCACCGCCCAGCGTCAGCGGCACGAGCGCCGGGCGCGGCTCGACCACCTTGAGCCCGAATCGCCGCGCGACGTCATAGGCGAAGCCGGTCGCCCCCATCTTGGGGATCGATGGCCCGCCGGTCGCGATCACCAGCTTGGGCGCCGACACCGTGCGCGCGCCGAGCGCCAGCGTGAACACCCCGTCGGCATGGCCGATCTCGCGCGCCGCGTGCCCAAGGCTCAGTTCCACCCCGCCCTGCGCGCATTGGTCGAGCAGCATCGCCACGATCTGCTTCGCCGAGCCGTCACAGAACAACTGCCCCAGCGTCTTCTCGTGCCAGGCGATGCCGTATCGCTCGACGAGCTCGAGGAAATCGGCCGCCGTGTAGCGCGCCAGCGCCGAGCGCGCGAAATGCGGATTGGCCGAAAGGTAATTGCCAGGGCCGGCGCGAAGGTTGGTGAAATTGCACCGCCCGCCGCCCGAGATCAGGATCTTCTTGCCCGGTGCGTCGGCATGGTCGGCGAGCAGCACGCGCCGCCCGTTCCGCCCCGCCACCGCGGCCGCCATCATCCCCGCCGCGCCGGCGCCGAGGATGATCGCATCGTAAACAGCAGACGACCTCACCCGTTCACGCCTCCCCGGCGAAGGAGCACCAGGTCGGATCGTCCCCCGGACGATCCTTGAACGTGCGGGGCACGTTCAACCTGGTGCTGGTCCAGTTGCAAAGGGTCAAGGGACGAATGGATTGCGCTAGCCACTGAAGCAGCCCGACGCTGGGCCCCGGCCTTCGCCGGGGAAGCGGATTCCGTGCAGCGCCGGGAACCAAATCCCGCCGATCAGAGCATGCCCAGCGCGTGCAGATAGGTTTCGAGGATCGCCTCTTCCTCCTGATATTCCTCGCGCTTCTTCTTGCGGATCGCCAGAATCTTGCGGATCGCCTTGACGTCGTAGCCGCGGCTCTTGGCCTCGGCCATCACGTCCTTGATGTCGTCGGCGATGCCCTTCTTCTCTTCTTCCAGGCGCTCGGCGCGCTCGATCAGCAGCCGCAGCTCGTCCGCCGCGACGCGACCACCGCCCATACCTTCACCACGTTCTTCGTCAGCCATAAGTCCTCACTTTGAGGCGCAGACCCCTGCCCCGCCTGTCTGAATGAATTGCGATTCCGCATTGGCGCGACCAGCGCGCTTGGCGGTCGTCTAAGCGGTCAACGCCGGCCCCTCAACCGCTATTCGACCGACCGCTAGCGATTGGGCTCGGTCATCGACGGCGGGTCGCTCGCCGGGAAGGAATCGGCCAAGGCTTTGTCCAGCGCGGCGCTTTTCGCCACCTTCGCCATGCTCTCCTCCATCCGCCGCACTTGCTCGGGCGTCGCGTCAGGCTGGCGTGCCTTCCACGTATCATAGGGTTCGCCATAGACGATCTCGCGCGCCTCGGCCTTCGACAGCCCGGCCGCCTCGCCGACCCAGTCGGACAGGCAATTGCGGCAGAAGCCCGCGAGCCCCATCAGGTCGATATTCTGCGCATCCTCGCGATGCCGGAGCAGGCGCACCAGCCGGCGGAACGCAGCCGCTGCCGATGCGTCGTCGAGCTGGTCGAGTTTGTCCATTATACGCTCCACGGTTGATCCACCGGAGATAGTAACTAGAGGCTGCCCTCGACAAGCAAGGAAACCTCCCCCGGATGACCAAGGCCATCGCTCCTCGCTCGCGCAAAGTTCGTGTCCTCGCGACATTGGGCCCGGCGAGCAACACGCCCGAAATGATCGGTAAATTGTTCGAGGCGGGCGCCGACGCGTTCCGCGTCAACATGAGCCACGGTGACCAGGCATCGAAGGTCGCCGTGATCGAAGCGATCCGCGGGCTCGAAAAGAAATACGGTCGCCCGACCACGATCCTGGCCGATCTCCAGGGCCCGAAATTGCGGGTGGGCAAGTTCGCCGACGGCAAGGTGATGCTCAAGACCGACACGACCTTCGTCCTCGACCGTGACAAGACGCCCGGCGACGCGACGCGAGTCGAGCTGCCGCATAAGGAAATCTTCGAGGCGATGGAGGCGGGTGCCCGCCTGCTGCTCGACGACGGCAAGCTGGTGCTGCGCGTGCTCGAACATGACGACAAGCGCATCGTCACCAATGTCGAGGTCGGCGGTCCGTTGAGCAACAACAAGGGCTTGAACGTCCCCGACGTCGTCGTGCCGATGGCGGCGCTGACCGAGAAGGACCGCAGCGACCTCGCCTTCGCGGTCGAGCAGGATGTCGACTGGATCGCGCTGAGCTTCGTGCAGCGCCCCGAGGATCTGATGGAGGCGCGCAAGCTGATCGGCGGCAAGGCGGCATTGCTCGCCAAGATCGAGAAGCCCGCAGCGATCGAGCGGCTGGAAGAGATCATCGAGGCGTGCGACGGCGTGATGGTCGCCCGCGGCGACCTCGGCGTCGAATTGCCGCCGCAGACCGTGCCGCCGCTCCAGAAGCGAATCGTCGAGACCGCGCGCCGCCAGGGCAAGCCGGTGGTGGTCGCGACCCAGATGCTTGAATCGATGATCGAGAGCCCGTCGCCGACCCGCGCCGAGGTCTCCGACGTCGCCACCGCGATCTATGACGGCGCCGACGCGATCATGCTGTCGGCCGAATCGGCGGCGGGCAAATGGCCGATCGAATCGGTGGCGATGATGAACGCGATCGGCGAGGCGGTCGAAAGCGACCCCGCGCATGGCGACCGCATCCACTTCACGGTGATCCAGTCGGACCCGACCACCGCCGACGCCTTGTCCGAATCGGCCAAGAACATCGCGCGCACGATCGAGGCCAAGGCGATCGTCTGCTTCACCACCTCGGGCTCGACCGCGCGCCGCATCGCCCGCGAGCGTCCGGGCGTGCCGATCATGGTGCTGACCCCGAAGATCGAGACCGCGCGGCGCTCGGGCCTGCTGTGGGGCGCCTATGCCGTCCACACCCGCGACGTCGATTCGTTCGAGGAAATGGTCGCCAAGGCCAAGCGCATGGTGCTGCGCCACCAGATGGCCGAAGCTGGCGACCGCGTGATCGTGATGGCCGGCGTGCCGTTCAAGACGCCGGGATCGACCAACGTGCTCCACGTCGTGCGGATCATGGGCGACGAGTTGAAGGGGTATAGCTGAAGCGCCACGCTCGATCGTCACCCCGGGCTTGTCCCGGGGTCCACCGCGCCGCAGGCCCCGTCCGGAGTTGTGGTGCGGTGGATGCCGGGACGAGCCCGGCATGACGGCCTATAGGCGGATGCCCAGACCGCGCAGGTCGGCGCGTAACGTATCGGCGCCGGTAAAGAGCAGCCCGTGGATGCCGACCGCATTCGCCCCCGCCACGTTCGCCGGGTTGTCGTCGACGAACACCGTCTCCTCCGCACGCAGCCCGAATCGGTCGAGCGCGAGATGGTAGATCGCGGCGTCGGGCTTGATCAGCCGTTCGTCGCCCGAGACGACGATGTCGCGGAAGCGATCGAACAGGTCGGCCTGTGTCGCGCGAAACGGCGGGAAGAATTCGCCCGAGAAGTTGGTGATCGCGAACAGCGGCACGCCCGCCACGTCGAGTTGCTCGACCAGTTCACGCATGCCGGGAATCATCGGCCCCAACGTCTCGTTGAATCGCGGATACAGCGCGAGAATCAGTGCTTCGTGCTCGGGAAAGCGCGCGATCAGCTCCGCCGAGGTCTCGGCGAAGGGGCGTCCAGCATCGTGCTGGACGTGCCAGTCGAACGTCACGACATCGCGCAGAAACGCGTCGAGCGCCCGATCGTCGTCGATCAGGCGCTCGTAGAGGAACCTCAGGTTCCAGTCGAACAGCACCTTGCCGACATCGAAGATGACGGCAATCGGCGCCATCGCGCTTGTCAGCCCTGACGGGCCTTGAAGCGACGGTTGGTCTTGTTGATGACGTACGTACGGCCGCGGCGGCGGATCACGCGGTTGTCCCGGTGCCGGTCCTTGAGCGACTTCAGTGAATTGCGGATCTTCATGATCGATTCGCTTCTTTAAGATTGCAGTGAAACTGGAAGCCGCGCCGCCTATAGTGGGGGTTGCCCGAAGTCAACCCACGGGCGGCCGAAAAGGGCTACGTCTTACAGGCGTTGCATGCACGCAACGCCGATGGTGGAGAAGAGTGAATGCGTAATGCGATCCTGCTGGTGGCAGCCTTGACGATCGCGGGGTGCGCGACGGCCCCCGCTTCCTTCCCTACCGAAGTGACCCGCTACCGCGTCGATGATGTCGGCCGCGGCACCATCGCGCTGGTCCCCGACGACGGCGTCAACAAGGGGCCCGAGTTCGAGGCCTATGCAGCGGCGGTCGGCGACGCGCTGGGCAGGCAGGGATACACGATCGTGCCCGACGGATCGAAGAGCGTCTATGTCGCCAAGATCGGGTTCCGCACCGAGGCGCGGCCGGTCCGCGAGCGGTCGCCGTTCAGCATCGGCCTGGGTGGCGGCACCTGGAGCGGCAATCGCGGCGGCGGGGTCGGGCTCGGCGGCGGGGTGTCATTTCCGATCGGCCAGGGCCGCCAGCGCGAGGACGCGCTGAGCATGCTGTCGGTCAAGATCAACCAGCGCGAAGGCGACCTCGGCGTGTGGGAAGGCCGCGCCCAGTCGCGTGCGATCGGCCCGGTCGGCAATGCGGTGGCGGACCGGATCGCCCCCAAATTGGCGACGGCGATGTTCACCGGGTTCCCTGGAGAGTCGGGTCGGACTATCGAAGTCAAATGACCGATTCCTCCCCTGCCATCACCGCCGCGTTCGACGGCGGCAACATCCGCGTGATCGAGATCCAGGGCGACCGCGTCGACCTGGAGATCGCCAAGGACCATCTGTCCGATTTCTATCAATGGTTCTCGTTCCGCGTCGCCAATGCCGCGGGACGCAAGCTGACCTTCCGCATCCTCAACGCCGGGCAGTCGGCCTATCCGTTCGGCTGGCCGGGCTACAAGGCGCGCGCCTCGACCGATCGCATCGAGTGGCGGATGATCCCGACGCGCTACATCGACGGCGTGCTCGAATTCGACTGGCAATCGGACGCGCAGGTCGCCTGGTTCGCCTATTTCGCGCCCTATACGATGGAGCGGCACGAGGACCTGATCGCGACCTGTGCCGCCAAGCCGGGGGTCACGCACCGCGAGCTCGGCCACACGCTCGACGGCCGCGCGATGGACCTGCTGACGATCGGATCAGGCGACAAGCCGGTCTGGCTCTATGCCCGCCAGCATCCTGGCGAGAGCATGGCCGAATGGTGGATGGAAGGTGCGCTCGAATGGCTGACCAGCCCGGCGGCCGAGGCGCTCAAGGCCAAGTGTACCTTCCATGTCGTGCCCAACATGAACCCCGACGGCACTTTCCGCGGGCACCTCAGGACCAACGCGGCGGGGATCAACCTCAATCGCGAATGGCACGAGCCGACGATGGCGAAGAGCCCCGAGGTCAAGCTGGTTCGCGACGCGATGGACGCGACCGGGGTCAAGCTGGCGATGGACGTCCATGGCGACGAGGCGATCCCGGCCAATTTCCTCGCGGGCTATGAAGGCATCCCGAGCTGGACCGATGCGTTCGGCGAGAAATTCTACGATTTCGCCCGTCGCCTCGCCGCACGCACGCCCGAATTCCAGACCGAGCAGGGCTATGAGAAGTCGGCGCCGGGCAAGGCCAATCTCTCCATGTCGACCAATCAGCTCGCCGAGCGGTTCGGCGCGGTGTCGATGACGCTGGAAATGCCGTTCAAGGACCACGACCCTAATCCCGACCCCGAATTCGGCTGGGCGCCGGAACGGTGCAAGGGGCTGGCGGTGGCATGCCTGGAAACGATCGCGGAGGTGATCGACGGGATCTGATCGGGAATCGCACAGGCGAGCGCTGCCCGCCCGGCCCTAGACTGAGAGCCCAAATAAGCCGCTGTTCTTGAACCGATCCATTTCCAAGCTCGTCATCCCCGCGAAAGCGGGGACCCATCTCGGAGAGAACTCACGCGCGCCACGGCTGTTTGGTAAGCTGGAGCGGGCAGGCGATGGGTCCCCGCTTTCGCGGGGATGACGATAGGAATGTGAGTCTCTAGCCGAACAGCTCCGCGAGGAAGTCCTTGGCCGCCTTCCAGCTACGGCGGTCGGCGCGTTCCTCATAAGCGACGCCCGCGCGCACCGGCGGGGCACCCTTGCGGTCGATGTCGGTGAAGGCATGGCCGGCAGTGCCGTAGGCATGGATCTGCCAATCGGCCTCGCCCTCGCTCAGTTCCTTGCCCAACCCGACCATCACATCGGGCGGCGCGATCGGATCTTCCCAGCCGTGGCAGACCAGCACCTTGGCCTTGATCGGCGTGACGCTGGCGTAATCGGGCTTGTCGTAGACGCCGTGGAACGACACCACGCCCAGCACGTCCTGCCCGGCGCGCGCCATGTCGAGCGCGCACTTGCCGCCGAAGCAATAGCCATAGACCGCAGTCCGCGCCGGATCGACCAGCTGAAAGCCCTTGAGCACGTCGAGCGACGCTTGCAGCCGGTCGCGGAGCAACCCGCGGTCGGCGTTGAGCTCGTTCATATATTCGACCGGATTTTCCGAGGTGAAGGTCTTGCGCCGACCCTGGCCGAACACGTCGGCGGCGAAGCCGACATAGCCGAGCTTGGCGATATTCTCGGCGGTGACGTTGTCCGATTCCTTCTGCCCCAGCACGTTGGGGATGATCATCACGCCCGGCCGCGCGGTCTCGACCTCATCGTCATAGGCGAACACGCCTTCGAACGGGCCGCCCGGGCCGTCATACACCAAGGTCTGCCGTACGATCGCCATGACTCGCTCTCCGGTTTGCCGTTCCGGCTCGAAGCGCTACAGAGCCGCCCGATTCCCCGCAAGGAGTAGCTTCGTGCCCACGCTCGTCCTGATCCGCCACGGCCAGTCGGCCTGGAACCTCGAAAACCGCTTCACCGGCTGGTGGGACGTCGACTTGACCGAGAAGGGCGCCGAGGAAGCGCGGCTGGCGGGCGAGCTGATGGCTGCCAAGAGCCTCGATTTCGACCTGTGCTTCACCTCTCTCCAGACGCGCGCGATCAAGACGCTCAACCTCGCGCTCGAGGCGATGGGGCGGCTGTGGCTTCCGGTCGAGAAGGATTGGCGCCTCAACGAGCGCCATTACGGCGGGCTGACCGGGCTCAACAAGGCCGAGACCGCCGCCAAGCACGGCGACGACCAGGTCCATATCTGGCGCCGCAGCTTCGACATTCCGCCGCCCGCGCTGGAGACCGGCGGCGAATTCGACCTGACCAACGACCGCCGTTATGCGGGCATCGCGATCCCGCAGACCGAGAGCCTGAAGGACACGATCGCGCGCGTGCTGCCCTATTGGGAAGGCCGCATCGCCCCGGCGCTCAAGGATGGGCAGCGCGTGCTGATCTCGGCGCACGGCAATTCGCTGCGCGCGTTGGTCAAGCATCTCTCGAACATTCCGGACGACGAGATCACCAGCCTCGAAATTCCCACCGGCCAGCCGATCGTCTATCAACTCGACGACCAGCTCAATGCGACCGACCGTTATTATCTGAGCGAACGGTGACGCCGACCCGGCGCGAGTTGCTCGTCTCGGCCGCGGCGCTCGCGGCCATCCCCGGCGTGGCGCTCGCCGCCGACAGCGGATTGCGGGTCACGCGGTTCGTCGACGCCGACAGCGCCGAGCTGGCCGACGGCGGCAAGCGCGCGACCGTCAGGCGCGGCGAGCGGTTCGGCGTCTGGACATTGGTCGAGCTGATCCCCGGCGCGGCGGTGCTGGAGGATTTCACCCGGATCGACGGGCGACTGCTCGTGGTCGGCACCGCCGGCGTGCTGCACGATTTCGGCAAGACCGCCGAATCGACCGCGATCGACTATGCCAAGGGCTTCCTCGGCCACAGCGTCGACGAGGTGATGGCGAGCCCGACCGACCTGCTCGGCGCGGCGATCCTGGCGAAACCGGGCGACCCAAACTACGACGAGATCGCCACCGTCTTCCCGCCGATCCGCAAGGTCTGGCTGGAGGCGTATAATTTCCTCGGCACGCCCGAGACCACCGACAAGGTGTGGTTCGCTTATGGCGGCCGCTCGCCCAATTTCGACCCCGCCGTCTATCACCGCTCGATCGAGCAGGTTCGCAAGCAGGGCCAGGTGCGCGACGGGCTGGTGGGCGGGCATCTGCCGTTCCTGCGCTTCGTCTTCCCGGAAGCGAACGGCGACTGGACCGAGATGGTCGCCTTTGCGCCGTTCCGTATCGTCCAGGGCAATATCAATTTCCAACCCGTATGGTACCGCACCGCACGGATCGAAAGCGGCAAGCTCGCCTGGCTGCGCCACGACGACAGCTTCCTGCCCGTGCCCCCAGCGACCGCCAGTGCGCCGGCCGGTTTCTATACCGAATTACTGGCGACCGCCGCCGAGTGGAACAAACGGCTGGCCGAGGGACTCGACCTCGACATCCCCGACCGGCGGATGGCCGACCAGGCGCGCCACGGCCTGATCCGCGCGATGATGACGCGCTGGGCGGGCTCACCCAAATACGGGATCGTCGACCGCAATTACGGCGGTACCGAACATGACGGCTTCCCCGACACCTTCACCGTAGAGACCGAGGCGATGCTCGACTGGGGCCTGATCGGGCGCGCCGGCGAGTATATCGACACGCAATTCGGCAAGTACGTCCGCGACGACGGCAACCTCATCTATCGCGGCCCTGAATTCGGGCAGTTCGGGCGGATGCTGACCGTGGTCGGGCGCTATTGGGCGCTGGGCGGCGATCCGGAGATCCTCAAGCGCCACGCCAGACGGATCGACGCGGTCGCGGACAAATTGCTCGGCCTGCGCGCTACAGCACTCCAGCTCCCCAAGGACAGTCCGGCCCATGGCATGATCGCAGGATGGAGCGAGGCCGATTCGGTGCTCGAAGCCGATCCGCAGCGCTATTGGCAGCCCTATTTCGCCAACTCGACCGAGGCCGCGCGCGGCTTCGCCGAACTCGGTCGCGCCTGGACCGCGATCGGCATGACCGAACGCGGGCGGCAATTGCTCGACGCATCGCGCGCGCTGGGGGCCGATCTCCAGACCGCGATCGGCCGCTCGATCCTGACCGTCGACGGCGAGCGCATCCTGCCGAGCATCGCCGGCGTGAAGGAGCCGTTCCACGTCGCGGTGGCGAAGGACCATTCGGACCCGCAATACCGCGGGTATCGCACCTATATGGAGATGCTCCATTCGGGCATCCTGACGCGCGAGCAGGCGGCGATGGTGGTCGATTACCGCCAGCGCCACCACGACGTCATCCTCGGCGTACCAATGGCCTACGGCCTGGCGACCGGCGAGATGGCGGGGTTCCTGGCCTATGGCCACGGCTTCGGGCTGATCCAGATCGACCGCATCCGCGAGGCGCTGCTGCTGACCCACGCGCATGCCGCGCACCAATATACCCGCGGCATGTGGATGGCGCCCGAGACGCGCAAGCCGATGCTCGACGTCGATACCGCGACCTATTGCAGCCCCGCCGAATGCGTCCAGCCGATGCTGCTGCGCTGGCTGCTCGCGTTCGAGGAGCCCGACGCGGAATTGCTGTGGCTGGGCAAGGGCGTGCCGCGCGACTGGCTGGCACCGGGCAAGTCGATGCGCGTCGGCAACATCCCGACGCGCTGGGGTCGCGCGGGCTATGCGATCGACGCCGCCAAGGGGGCAATCGAGGCGCGGGTCGACTTGCCCAAGGGGATCGCCGCGGAGGTCCGGCTCCGCCTGCGCGGCGCGGCGATCCGCAGCGCGACGGTCGACGGCAAGCCCGCGACGTTGGTCGATTCCGAGACGATCCGACTGCCTGCCGGTGGCGGCGCGATGCGGGCGATAGTGACGCGCTGACGCCGGACGCTTTCGTCCTATCAATGCCGCCGCACCGGGCGCAGACTGCGGCTCCGAAGGGAGAGTCGCATGCCGCAATTCGTCATCGAACGGAACATGCCGGGAATCGGCGGGGCCAGCGCCGCCGACCTCAAAGGCGCGTCGCAGACCTCGTGCAACGTGCTGCGGACCCTCGGCCCCGACATCCAGTGGGTCCAGAGCTACGTCACCGACGACAAGATCTATTGCGTCTATCGCGCGCCCTCGGCCGACCTCATCCGCCAGCATGCCGAAACCGCCGGCTTCCCGGCCAATTCGATCGCCGAGGTCCGCAACGTGATCGATCCGACCACCGCCGATTGAGGCCCCTCCCAAGGGATCAAGCCGCCGCTACACGCGTTTCTTCTCCGGTCGTAACAACCGGGCCAGGCCCCGAACGGAGAAACGAATGCGCGCGCGTAGTGATCGGATACGGACGGAGGTGATCGCAGCATTGGCCATGGCAGGCGCCCTGCTGGTCCCCGCCATCGCCGCGGCACAGAACGCGCCGCCCGCCGAGCCCGTCACAACCACGGCGCCGGCCACGGCCGACCCCGCGCCGCCGCAGGATGCAACCCGCGACGAGAAGCGCAAGCAGACGATCGACGACACCAAGGACGTGGTCAGCCAGCCGGCGAAGGATGTCGGGCTCGCCAAGAACAAGATCCCGCCGTCGCTGATCGAGGCATCGAACGCGCCCTATGCGCTCGACGGACTCAAGACCTGCCGGCAGATCGCCGACGCGGTGCGCGTTCTCGACGCCGCGCTCGGCCCCGATTATTCGGCCGGCGGCCCCAACGACAAGGTCACCCTGGGCAAGGCCGCGGGCGGCGCGGTGGTCAATTCGCTGATCCCGTTCCGCGGCGTGGTGCGCGAGGTGAGCGGCGCCGCCGCCGCCGACCGCCGCCTCGCCGCCGCGACCCAGGCCGGGTTCGCGCGGCGCGGTTTCCTCCGCGGTGTGTATCTGGAACGTGGCTGCACCGACGCTCTCTAGTGGCCATCTCACGGCGCGATCAGGACGGTCCTCCGCGCAGCGCAGATGCGGATGTGCTGCATGTGCCCCTTGATCCAGCGCTCCCGCGCGCAGACCCGAAAATCGCCCCACAATTCATAGTCGAACGGATTGCTCTTGTGCCACAGCCGCCAGACGGCCGGGGGTACGTCCTGGTCGTCGTCGCGTAAAGCAAGAAGGTGGTCGGTTCCAACGACCCACAAGCGATTGAGGCTTGAACCATTGTAGATACTCAGCCGGCCACGGACCCAGGAGCATTGACCGGCATGTCTGGGGATCGTCGTTGACGGCGGGACCGACGCCGCGCCGAGCAATAGGGGTAAGGCGAACAGCATTTCCCCTTCCTACGCCGATCGGCGCCGACGCAACAGGTTGCTCCGCGCCGCAAGGGCCGCTAACGCGCCGCGATGCATCCGCTCGTCGGCATCATCATGGGCTCGACTTCCGATTGGGAGACGATGCGTCATGCAGCCGAGAAGCTCGAAGAGCTCGGCGTCCCGCATGAGACCAAGGTGGTCAGCGCGCACCGCACACCGCAGCGGCTCTACGATTACGCGACCAGCGCTGCCGACCGCGGGCTGAAGGTGATCATCGCCGGCGCGGGCGGCGCGGCGCACCTGCCGGGCATGGCGGCGTCGATGACGCATCTGCCGGTGCTCGGCGTGCCGGTCGAATCCAAGGCGCTGAAGGGTGCAGACAGCCTCTATTCGATCGTCCAGATGCCGGGCGGCGTTCCGGTCGGGACGCTCGCGATCGGCAAGGCTGGCGCGATCAACGCGGGGCTGCTGGCGGCCGCGATCCTGGCGACGAGCGACGACGCCTTGGCCGAACGGCTCAAGGCATGGCGCGCGAGGCAGACCGACAGCGTCGCGATCGATCCGGAGTAACCACCAACCGTTCGCCCTGAGCTTGTCGAAGGGCTGCTTCTCTTTTTCAGACGGGACGAGAAAGACAGTGCTTCGACAAGCTCAGCACGAACGGGGAATGGGGTCGTGGGCATGAAACCTCTCCCCCCCGGTTCCACGATCGGCATCCTCGGCGGCGGACAGCTCGGACGAATGCTGGCGTCGGCGGCGGCCGAGCTCGGCTATCGCACCCACATCCTGGCACCCGATGCCGAGAGCGTCGCGGCGCAGACCGCGTCGAGCTTCACCCGCGCCGATTATCACAGCCGCATCGTGCTCGACGAAATGGCGGCGCGGTGCGACGTCGTGACCTACGAATTCGAGAATATCGCGATCGAGCCGGTTACCTATCTCGGGACCAAGGTGCCGGTGCACCCCGCTCCCCAGGCGCTCGCGATCGCCCAGGATCGTGCGAGTGAGAAGGCCTTTGTCGATACGATCGGCGGCCGTACTGCGCCGTGGCGCCGGATCGAAACGCTCGAAGAACTGGAAGCCGCATTGGCCGAGATCGGGGCCCCGGCGATCCTGAAGACGCTGCGGCTCGGCTATGACGGCAAGGGCCAGGTGCGGATCGCCGATGCGGGCGAGGCCGCCGCGGCGTGGGAGGCGATCGGCCAGCGCCCGGCGATCCTCGAAGGCTTCGTCAGCTTCACCCACGAATTCTCGATCATGCTGGCGCGCGGCGCCGATGGTTCGATGGTGAGCTATCCGCCGCCGTGGAACGAGCACAAGGACGGGATCCTGGCGCGCTCGTCGCTGCCCGCGCCGGCCGAGATCGCCAACCAATGGGGCGTCGCCGCGGCGCTGACCGGGCGTATCGCCGACCAATTGGGCTATGTCGGCGTACTGACCTGCGAATTCTTCGCCACCGCCGACGGTCCGGTCTTCAACGAAATGGCGCCGCGCGTGCACAATTCGGGGCATTGGACGATCGAAGGCGCGGTCGCCTCGCAATTCGAGAACCACATCCGCGCGATCTGCGGCCTGCCCTTGGGCGACACCGCGCTGACCGCGCCGGCGGTCGAAATGATCAATTTGATCGGCGAAGACGCGGACGATTGGGCGGCGATCCTGGCCGAGCCCGGCGCGCATCTGCATCTCTACGGCAAGGGTGAGGCCCGGCCGGGGAGGAAGATGGGGCACGTCACGCGGTTGAAGCGGGACTGAAAAAACTCCTCCCCGGCACGGGGAGGGGGACCGCCGCCGAAGGCGGTGGTGGAGGGGGCCCTCCTCCGCCAGCCTCATGGCTTGTTGCCCGTTCGTCGCGGGCCCCCTCCACCATCGCTGCGCGATGGTCCCCTCCCCGTTCCGGGGAGGATTTGATAACCGCTACGCTTTCCCGATCCAGTTCCCGACCAGCTGCTCCAGAATCTCCAGCGGCAGGCGGCCGTTCGCCAGCACCGCCTCATGGAAGTCCTTGATGTCGAACTTGTCGCCCTGCGCCGCCTTGGCGCGATCGCGGAGTTTGACGATGCTCGAATGGCCGAGCTTGTAGCTGCACGCCTGACCGGGGCTCGCGCAATAGCGGTCGATCTCGCGGTCGGCGAAGCCCGGCGCCTCGCCCTGGCCATCGACGAACAGAGCGATCGCCTTTTCCCTGCTCCATTTGAAATGGTGCAGCCCGGTATCGATGATGCAGCGATGCGCGCGGAACAGCGCCTCTTTCAAATAGCCGATCTCGCCCAGCGGATCGCCATCGTACATGCCGAGTTCGGCCGCGACCTGTTCGGCGTAGAGCGCCCAGCCCTCGGCATAACCGGAGAAACCGATCGACTTGCGGATCAGCGGCAACCCCGTGTTGGAAAGCGCGAGCCCGCCCTCGAACTGATGCCCGGGCAGCCCTTCGTGATAGACCACCGTCGCCAGCATGAATTTCGGCCATTCCGCCGAATCGTGCAGGTTGAAATAGACGTACCCCGGCCGCGACCCGTCGATCGCCGGCCCCTGGCTATAGGCCGATGCCGCGCCCGCCTCGATCTCCTTGGGCACGCGCCGTACCTCGAACTTGTAGGGCGGCATGCGCTTGAACACCTCGGGCAGCCGTCCGCGGATCGCGTCGAGCCGGCCGTTGCAATATGCGATCGCCTGCGCCTTGCCTTCGTCGGTATCGGGATAGACCTGGCCCGGGAGCTTGTAGATGCTCGCCAGCCGCTGCCCGAGCGGCCCGCTAGGCACCCCGGCCTTATCCATCAATTGGGTGATACGGTCGCCGATCTCCTTCGCCTGGTCGAGCCCGAAGCGATGGACCTGCTCGGGCGACAGCCGCGTCGTGGTCGAGCCTTCGAGCGCCATGCGGTAGAAGGCATCGCCCTGCTTCAATTTCCACACGCCGGCGTCGTGCGTCGCCTTGCTCTGCGCCGCTTTCACCATCACGATCTGGCGATCGATCGCGGGCAGGACGCGCTCGTCGTAGATCCTGGCGGCGTCCTTGGCGTAATGCGCGTCGAGCCCCTTGGCGGCGGCGCGGCGCTGGAGCGACGTCACTATTGTCGCGTCCCCGGCCGGCACGCGCATCGCCTCGAGCTGGGTCAGCGTCTTGCCGATCAGGAAGTCGGGCGGGATCACGCCCGCCGCGACGTCATGCTTCATCTGCGCGGTATCGTCGTCGAGTTGCTTCCCGAACGCGGTCAGGCGCGACAGATAGGCATCGGCGTCGGCAGCGCTGTCGATCGGATGCTTGGTGTCGAGGAAATTGGGCGTCGACTGATAGGCGCCGTCCTGCTGGCTGATCGCGTACGGCGAGCGCCCGCCGCCGAAGTCGAACGCCTGCGCGGCGGCGGCCGATTGGCGCGTGTAGAGGATGACGTCGTAATTGACCTTCTCGGCCGGGGTCAGCGCGGCGACGTTCACCGCCGCGAGGCGCTTGAGCTGGCTCTGCGTCAACGCTTTCGACGCCGCCTGTCCCGCCGCCGATCCGTCGGAGAGTTTCGAGCGCAAATCGGCATTCGCGCCCTTGTCGAATCCCAGCAACGTCGCCGATTCCGGCCGCAGCCGCATCCCTTCCTGGAAGAAGGTATCGAACAGCGCGTCGAGGCTCGTGCCCGCCGGCCGCGCCCAGCCCGGTGTCGCGGCCAAGGCAGTTACAGCGGCACTGGCCTTCAGGACCTGACGGCGATCGAACATGGACTCTCCCTTCTTTTGTTTACGTCGATGCATCGCGCTCATTAGCCCCTCCCCTTCAGGGGAGGGGTTGGCGTGGGGCAGTGCAACGGGCGAGCTGCTCTGCGAGGCATCCCCCACCCCCTTCCCCTAAAGGGGAGGGGCTTGATCAAGTGCACCCGCTCACTTCACCACCGGCAGCGCGATGTAGCTTTCGTCCGCTCCCGACACTCGCACGCGTTGCGTCGCCTTCACGTAGTCGGCCGGCTTGGCGAGGAAGATGTTGGGCACGAAGCTCTGCGGATTGCGATCGTAGAGCGGGAACCAGCTCGACTGCACCTGCACCATGATCCGGTGCCCGGGCAGGAAGACGTGGTTCGCCGCGGGCAGCGCGAAGCTGTACTTGAGCGGCGCGTTGGGCGTCAGCGGCTTGGGGTCGGAAAAGCTCTCGCGATAGCGGCCGCGGAAGATATCCATGCCGACCGCGAACTGATAGCCGCCGAACCCCGGGCGCCCCGGCACTTGATCGGGCCAGACGTCGATCAATTTGACCACCCAGTCGCTGTCGGTGCCGCTGGTCGCGGCGGTCAGCTTGACCATCGGCCGGCCCGAAATCTTGAGCGGCTGCGTCAGCACCTCGCTGGTGAAGGTCAGCACGTCGGGCCGGCTCGACACCGCACGCTGATCGTCGGCGAGCCAGTTCGGCCAGGGATTGTTGTCATACCCCACCGCCTGCACCGGACGATTGCGGAACAGCACCGGGTGCGCGGGATCGGAGATGTAATCCGCCGTCTCCTCGCCGCCCGCCGCCGCGTCGAAGCCCAGCGTCATGCCAGGCTTCAGATACAGCCGCGCGCCCTCGCCCGCATCGCTCGGCCAGGACTGGAAGCGGCGCCATTCGTTGGTCCCGCTCTCGAACGCGGTGACCGGGGCGACGTCCATCGGCGTGCCCTTGAGGTAATGCGCGAGGAACGGCGCGAGCACATTCTTCCGCCACCAGGTGCCGGTATCCTGCCCCCAGCGCATCTGGCCGAGCGTGTCGGCGTCCTCGATCTCCTGCCCATGATGCCACGGCCCCATCGACAGATAGACCATGTCGTGATCGGCGTCCTTGGGCTCGAGCGCGCGATAGGTCGCGAGCGCGCCGTAGCTGTCCTCCTGGTCCCATAGCGAATGGACCAGCATCACCGGCACCTTGAGCGGCCGCTTGGCGAGGTACGCGTCCATCGCGCGATCCTGCCAGAAGCGGTCATAGGCCGGGTGCGCCAGGATGCTCTTCCAGAAGCCGATCTGGTCGAGTCCCATGCGCTTGCCGAGTTCGCCCGCCGATCCCGCGCGCATGTAGAAATCGTATATGTCGTCGCTCGAACTGACCCAGGGCAGGCTGTTGTCGCGCGCGGCTTCCTGCTCCCAGATGTAATTCATGTTCATCTGGCGGAACGCGCCGTTGTGGAACCAGTCGTCGCCCATCCAGCCGTCGACCATCGGGTTCATCGGCACCGACACCTTGAGCGCGGGATGCGGGTTCACCAGCGCCGCGAGCGGCTCGTAGCCGTCGTAGCTGATGCCGAGGATGCCGACCTTGCCGTTGGACTGGTTGAGGTTCTTCACCAGCCAGTCGATCGTGTCGTAGCAATCGGTCGCGTCGTCGACCTTGGTCGGGTTCTCCGCCGTGCCGACCAGCCCGCGGTTCATCACGAACGTTCCGCCCGACCCGTATTTGCCGCGAATGTCCTGGATCACGCGGATATAACCGCCGTCGACGATCACGTCGGTCGCATTGTCATAGCCGTAGAGCGCGGTGCCGAGGTCGCCGCTCTTGCGGTTCGTCGTCAGGCCATCGGCATTGTACGGCGTCCGTGTGAGCAGGATCGGCGCGTCCTTGGCACCCCTGGGGATCAGGATGACGGTGTGGAGCTTGACCCCGTCGCGCATTGGGATCTCGACCACGCGGCGCCCGTAATTGAAGCCGTAGTCGCTCGACACCGGCTTGGCCGGGCGATCGTCATAGGTCTGCGCCGTCCCGCCCGAGGCGGCGAGCGCCGCCAATCCGATCGCCACTGCCAGCCGCCAGCGCATGCCCGTTCCCCGCTATCGATGTCGGCGGATCGTGGCGCGGAGTCGTTTCGGGCGCAACTTCTGTTTCGGGGAGTGCCGTGGGTAAGCAGCTCGGATTGGGCGATGGCGGGCATTCCGTTCATTCTGCAGTCTGGTTGTCGGTCTAGAAGGACGTTATGACTCGCTCGATGCCTTCCTACATCCACTCCCCGGCGATCGCGATCGCCCTGGCCGGCGCGGCTTCCTGCTGGTCAACGGCGTCCAGCGCGCAATCCGCGACGAAGACGGCGCAACCCGCCCCGCCCCCGGCCGGCGATACCGTTCGCCTGACGGACGAGCAGCGAGAGGAGATATTGAACAACAACACCGCGGACAGCGCGGCGGCTGCCCGCGGCGAGTTGACCTCGTCGGAGCGCGCGGCGCGGGGCATCCATGGCGAGGTTGGCGTCATGGTGGGAACGAATGGCACGCGCGCCGCCTATGGCGCAGCTGAAATTCCCCTTGGTGATAACGCAAGGGCCGCAGTGTCGATCGAAAGCAGCAGCTTCAGATACCGCCGCTAGAGCGTGTTGCGTTTCGATGGAAACGCACACGCTCCAGATTCCTCGTGATCGCGTGCTCGTTCGCGAATAGCCGGATTCCACCTATTCGCAGCACGCTCTAGGACGGAGCGAAACGCTCAGGCACCTGGGCCGGATCGGACTTCAATGGTCGCACGCGGCATAGTCGCCCGCGCGGCAGGCGGCCACGGCGCGGCGCCATTCGGCCATTTCCCGCTCATATCCTGCGCGATTGCGGCCGGTCTCGGCGCCGCTGTCCACGCGCACCATATGCCAACGCACGCCGCGCCTGACGACCCTGGCATTTTCCTGGCGGTTGAGTTCGCGGGTTCGCGCGGCGTCGCGCGCCCGCGCCGCCGCGCTGCGCATGGCGGGATCGTGCGGATCGTCGGCGAGAGCAGCAGCCGGCATCATCGCGGCGATCACGACGCCGCAGATCAAAGCCCGGATCTTCATTACGCTGTGCCCCTCCCCAATACTGCGGCGACGGATATCAAGGCGTTGGGAAGGCCGGCAAACCAATAGCGATGAAGCGATCCCCACTCGTCGCACACGCCGCGCGGCTTGTCGCAGAGGTCGCAGGCTTCGTGCCGAAGGGCGTTTGGCGATGACACGCGGCAGTCGCGTCGAATGCGGCGTGCAAACGTCAGCCGATCCACCCCACCCCGACCACGCAAAAGGCCCGCCTCCACACCGGGAGGCGGGCCCTTTTATCGAGGCTTCGGCGCGCAAGTGAGTGCCGCGCCGACCGACGGCCCGCGTCCGCGATGCGGACAGCGCGCTACCTGCGTTAGCCGACCCGCGTGCCCGTCAGCGGGAAGCTGCCGAACGCACCGGCGGTGACCGATCCGGTGATCGTGTCGCCGTCGATCGTCGCTTCGTTGGTCAGCGTCATCGGCATCGGCACGGTGATGTTCATCGACCATTTGATCGTGTTGCCGTCGACCTTGCCGTCAGTGATCTCGGCGGTGCCCATCGCGCCCGCCTGGGTGCCTGTCCAGCTGTCGCCGTCCGCCTTGACCGTCAGCGTCGCCTTCTGGTCGCCCATCGGCGACTTCACGACGGTCTCGTACACGCCATCGACTGCCATCATCTCTCTCCCGTGAATTTCGTCAGCGCGCGCCGAGCGACGCGGCGGGAACGACCTCGACAGGCAGCCCGACCTTGTCAAGCTGGGCCCTAACCGTCTTGGCATCGCCGACCACCACCCAGACGACCTTCTTGGGGTCGATCGCCTGGCCGATGACGCTACGGAGTTGCGGCAAAGTCAGCGCGCGATACTTGTCGGCGATGGTCGCATAATAATCGTCGGGCCGATTGTAGATAACGTTGGAAACCATCGCTCCCATCACCGCGCGCGAGGTCTCGAAGCTGCCCGGCAGCGAGCGAATCGCCCCACCGATCGCGCGATCGAATTCCTCCTGAGTCATCGGCTTGTCGCCGAGATAGGACGCGACATCGCCTGTGGCCGCAACCATCGAATCGCCGGTGCGGTCGGCCTGGACACCCGCCGCGATGATGTACGGCGTGGCGCCCTGGGCCCTGGAGAAGCGGCCGCTCGCGCCATAGGTCCAATGCTTGTCCTCGCGCAGGTCCATGTTGATCCGGCCGAGGAAGCCACCGCCCAGTCCGTCGTTGGCGGTATTGACCGGGAGCAGTTCGTTGGTTCCGACCAACCCGGTCGGGATCGCGCCATAGATCACCGATTGCGGCGAGTCCGGACGATCGACCAACAGGATCTTGGGCGCCGCCGGCGTGGTCTTGACGACGTCGCCCTTGGTGCCGGCCGCGCCGTCCATCTTCCAGTCGCCGAACCCGGCATCGAGCGCGGCCTGGACCTCGGCGAGCGGACGGTCGCTGACCACGAACACGGTCGCCTTGTCGGGGCGCAGCCACGCCTGGCGGAACGCGATCAGGTCGTCGCGGGTCAGCTTGGCGACCGCTTTGGCGTCGCCGCCGCCGAACCCCTTCGCATAGGGAGCATCTGCGCCGAAGATCAACGGATTCAGCGCGCGGATGGCGAGCGAATAGGCGTTGGTCAGCTCTGCCGAGATGCCGGCGAGTTGCTGGTTGCGCAGACGATCCACCTCGGCTGGCGCGAACGCCGGATTGCGCAGTACGTCCGCAAACAATGCGATCGCAGGCTTGAGGTTGGGGCTCGGAAGGTCGATCGAGAAGGACGTGCTGTCGCTGTCGACTCCGGCGCCGATGTCGGCGCCCAACCGCTCCTGCGCTTCGGCATAATCGAGCGAGCCGAGGCTGGTAGTCCCCGAGCTCATCGCCGCCAGCGTCAGTTGCTGCGTGCCGAGCGCGGTCGGCACGTCGGCCGCGGTGCCAGCGTCGAAAATGACCATGATCTGCGTGACGGGCGTCGCCGTCCGTTGCGCGTAGACCACCGTCACCCCATTGGCGAGCTTGGCACGCTCTACCTTGGGAAAGGCCAGGTTGGCGATCGAGCCGACGTCGGGCATCGCGCCACGCGTGCCCTTGGCCGCCGGCTCCTCGGCCGCCTTGACCGCGACCGCCTTGGGCGCCGCCGCTTCGGCATAGGCATCGCGTGGTCCGGGAATGATGTCGACGCCATAGACCGGACGGCTGAGCCATTTGCCGGCGACCGCCTTGACCTTGGCCGGCGTCTCGGCGGCAAGCTCGGCCATCTCCTTCTTGTAGTGCGCGGGATCGTCCGAATAGAGCGCGCCTTCGGCCAGGGCGACGGCCTTGCCGCCGAACCCGCCGACCGCTTCCAGCCCCTTCACGCGACCGGCGATCGTCCGCACCTGGAACCGCTGGACCTCGTCCGGTGTCGGACCCGTCGCGAGGAAATCGGCGACGATCGCGTCGAGCCGCTTGGCGACCACCGCCGGGTCGACGCCGGGGCGCACGTCGACATCGATGTCGAAAATGCCGACCTGGCTGAATTCCTGGTTGTCCGCGCTGACGCGCACCGCCAGCTTCTCCCGGCGCACCAGCGCGTCATAGAGCCGCGAACTGCCGCCGCCGCCCAGCACGCCGGCCGTGACGTCGAGCGCCGTACTGTCGGGGTCGTTGAGACCAGGCACCGCCCACGACCGCGTAATCCGCGTAGTGGCGACACGATCCTTCATCGTCTCGAATTTCGCGGTCGGCAGCGTCGGCACGGGTGCGGCTGGCAGGGTCGATTTCGGCCCCGCCGGGATACCGCCGAAATATTTCTCGACCAGCGGCCTGGCGGTCGCCGCATCGATATCGCCGGCCAGCACCAGCACGGCGTTGTTCGGGCCGTAATGATCCTTGAACCAGCCCTTCACGTCGGCGAGGCTGGCGCCGTCGAGGTCGGCCATCGAGCCGATCGTCGAATGTTCGTACGGATGCCCCTTGGGGAACAGGCCCGACAGCTGCTTGTATTCGAACAGGCCATAGGGCTGGTTGTCGCCCTGGCGCTTCTCGTTCTGGACGACGCCGCGCTGCTCGTCGAGCACGCTTTGGGTGATCGCGCCGGTCAGATAGCCCATGCGGTCGCTTTCGAGGAACAGCGCGCGTTCGAGCGCCGGCGTCGGCACCGTCTCGAAATAGTTGGTGCGGTCGAAATAGGTCGTGCCGTTGAAATCGGTCGCGCCGACATTCTTGAGCGGGACGAAGAAATCGCCCGGCGCATTCTCGCTGCCGTTGAACATCAGATGTTCGAACAGATGCGCGAAGCCGGTCTTGCCCGCGGGCTCCATCTTCGAACCGACATTGTACCAGATGCTGACCGCGACGACCGTCGCCTTGCGGTCGGTATGGACGACGACGCGCAGGCCGTTCTTGAGCGTGAATTGGGTGAAGGGGATATCGATCGACTTGGCGAGCACGCTTACCGGCGCGGCGGCGGATGCCGCGGCTCGCTTGGCGACAGGCTTCGATTGCGAGAGCGCAAGACCCGGGGTGGCGAGCGCGAGCAACGCGACGCCGGACAGCGCGAAGAGCTTGGTATTCATGAATGCCCCTATCGATCGGGAGAGAAATCGGACCCAGGGTCGAGGCTAGGACGCCGCCGCGCCATTTGGCAAGTCATGGTCGATACAGTCGCTCGATATTGCCTTTTAGATCACGCGGATAGAACCATACCGGTTTCAATTTATGCTCGACGAAGAGCTTCGACTGGTCGGTGTAATGCGGCGAATCCGGTCGTGTCGTCGCGGCACCGAACGGCTGGATCGAGCGCGACGAGACCCGGCCCGCCTTGTCCCATTGGACGAACATCACGAAGCTGTCGCCATGCTTGACCGCCAGCCGGCCGTCGGGCGCCTCGTCCCAATTGGCCGCCGCGCGCAGCACTTCGGGGCCGCCGTCGAGCGGCAGGTCGACCTTGCCCTGGCGCAACCGCAGCATCGTGCCCAATGGCGGACCGAGCCGGCCGAACACGCGCTTGAGATAGGCGATCGCCTCGATCAGGGTCGCGCGCGGATCGGCTTCGGGGCGGCGCTGGTAATGCCAGGTCTGGCCGGTCTTCATCATCAGCGCGGCGAGCGCGTCCCCCTTGCCCTTGCCGTCGAGCATCCAGTCCCATTGCCGGAGCAGCGCCTGCGCCGCAGCGACCTGGGCGTCGCCTTTGGGATCGGCGGCGATCAGGTCGGCGAACCATTTGGCGGTCCAGCCGCGCCGGCTGACCCCGGTGTCGAACTTGATCCGCTCGAGATCCGCCGCGCTGATCTTCGGATTGGCGCCCATCAGTTCGAGCGCGCGATTGTCGCGATTGGTGGTGTCGGTCTCGATCCCGAGCAGCGGCGACCAGTCGGCCGGGTTCATTCCGACCCCGCGCCCGCCGACAGGAACGGCGTCGAATTGGCGTTGACCAGGAAACCCGAGCGCGGATTGACGTTACGCGGCACCATCGCCCAGGGCACCGTCCCCGGCGCGTAATCGGCCGAGGTGTCGCCCGGCAGGACGTTCGCATAATCGTAGCCCGGCTTCCGCTTCAGGAACGAGGCGTTGTAGAAATAGGCGATGTTCCCCGCCGCGTCGGCGTAAAGGAAATTGGTCGCCGGCACGCCCTGGATCGCCATCGCGCGCTGCCATTCGTCGAAGGTCCGCGCGCGATTGAGGCGGTAATATTGCTCGACCATCCGGAGCTGGTCGGCGCCGGCATAATGCAGCGCATAGGCGCCCGACTTGGTCTCGACCACCGGCCCCTGCACCGCGCGATAGACCGTCTTGGGCACCGGCAGCACGAACGGCCCCCATAATTTGACCGGCAGCCAGACCGTTTCCTTCTCGAGGCTGCGCCATTGCCCGTCGAAGCGGTAATGCGAGCCGTCGCCGTCTAGCACGAGCCTGTAGGTGTCGATCAGGTCGGGCCGGTTGACCGTGTTGGTCCAGCCCAGCGCCTCGTTATGCCCGAGCAGCGGATAGGGCGCGCCGGGGAACATCGCCCCGGCGAAGTTCCAGCCGGCCTTCGAATGGACGACGAGCTCGTACCAGGCGACCGCGCCGCGCCACGGCTGGTGCGAGTTCGACACCAGGCGGGTGAAGCCGTCCGCCGAGCGTTTTGGCGCGACGACGAAGGCGTTCGATCCGTTCTCGCGCCCGTCCGGCCCAACCGGCGTGACGTCGGGCGCGTCGGGCTGCGGGCCGGCATTCTCCTTGGGCAGCGATGTGTCGCCGACCAGCGCACCCAGGGTCGCGTCGAGCCCGAAGAAGAATGGCGAGCGCATCACGAAACCGGTCGCGACGTCCTGCCCGTTGACCGGGAACAGCCGCGAGAGCTTGACCTCACCCGGATGCCGCGCCGCGTAAGCGTTGAGGCCCGAGGCATAGCCGTCGAGCAAGGCACGGACATCCGCCGGCTGCTTCATATAGTCGCGGTCGACCGTTTCGCGCGCGTGGACCAGGTGGAGCGCGTAATCGGTCTTCGCCCCGTCGGCGCCGTCGATCGCGCCGAGCCGGCCGCGCGTCATCGCGACGACGTCCTGCAAGGTCGTGAAATCGTCCTCGGCCTGCGCATAGGCGATGCCGTAGGCGACGTCGGGATCGGTCGTGCCGAAGATGTGCGGCACCCCGAACCGGTCGCGCGCGATCACCGTGTCGTAATGGTGCTCGGGCGGCGCCTCCGCGCGCACCGCGGTCAACGGCTCCCACGTCGCCAGCCCGATCGCAGCCAGCAGCAACAACACGGCGAGCCCCAGCCCGATCCGCTTCAGCATCCTCATCCGCCCGCGCTCCCCACGGTGTTTCGCGGCGGGGTGTGCGCGAAGCGAGGGGTTTTGTCACGCAGAAGCCGGCGCTGGAAAGCCCACGATATCTGACGCATGCTGCCGCAAAAGGGATCATCGCGTGAAACGCAATTTTCGTTTGGACCACCCGTCGATACTCAACGTCGCGGGAAAGCACATCGATCTGCACAACGCCTATGATCTCGCGGCTTTCGGCACCGATCTCGACGGCGGCCAAGCTAGTCTGGTGTTCAGCCGGAACGGCCATGCTCTCGATAAGAACGGCCTGCCGTCAATGGTGAAGCTGACCTGCAGCGGGAACGTTCGCATAGCGTTCAACGACCTGTGCGCCGTGGCAGCGCCGATCAATCATGAAGGTATCGAGATCGCCTATTTCGATGCCGAATGTGATTGGTGGTCATTCCTCGACGAAGGCATTGCGCAGCGCCAGGAACCCCAGGGCATTTATATTTGCTTCAACAACGGCTTCGCCATTCGCATCGCCTGTGACGAGACGACGGCGTCCACCTCGTGATCGTGCACCAAGCGCCCAACTCGCTGTTCAACCAAACCGCTCCAGGGGACTTGTGTTGCAAACATGCAACACTAAATTCGAGCGACCATCGATCAGGGATTCCGAATGAACCTCGAAAAATTCACCGATCGCGCCAAGGGCTTCCTGCAATCGGCGCTGACCGTGGCGATCCGCATGAACCATCAGCAGATCGCGCCCGAGCACATCCTGAAAGCTTTGCTCGAGGACGAGCAGGGGCTGGTAGCCGGGCTGATCCAGAAGGCCGGCGGCGACGCCAAGAAGGCGACGAACGAGACCGACCTTGCCTTGTCCAAGATCCCGGCGGTGTCCGGATCGGGCGCGCAGAACCAGCCGGGCCTCAACAACGACAGCGTGCGCGTGCTCGATCAGGCCGAGCAGATCGCGCAGAAGGCGGGCGACAGCTTCGTCACCGTCGAGCGGCTGCTCGTCGCGCTGGCGCTGAGCCTCAACACCGCCGCGGGCAAGGCGATCAAGGCATCGGGGGCGACCCCAGAGGGTCTGAACGCGGCAATCAACGAATTGCGCGGCGGTCGCACCGCCGACACCGCGGGCGCCGAGGACCGGTACGACGCACTCAAGAAATTCGCCCGTGACCTGACCGAGGCGGCGCGCGACGGCAAGCTCGACCCGGTGATCGGCCGTGACGAGGAGATCCGCCGCACGATCCAGATCCTGGCGCGCCGCACCAAGAACAACCCCGCCCTGATCGGCGAGCCCGGCGTCGGCAAGACCGCGATCGCCGAGGGCCTGGCGCTGCGCATCGCCAATGGCGACGTGCCCGACACGCTCAAGGACCGGCGGCTGATGGCGCTCGATCTCGGCTCGCTGATCGCCGGCGCCAAATATCGCGGCGAGTTCGAGGAGCGGCTCAAGGGCGTGCTCGACGAGGTCAAGGCGGCCGAGGGCGACATCATCCTGTTCATCGACGAGATGCACACGCTGATCGGCGCCGGGAAAACCGATGGTGCGATGGACGCGTCGAACCTGTTGAAGCCCGCTTTGGCGCGGGGCGAACTGCATTGCGTCGGCGCCACCACGCTCGACGAATATCGCAAGTACGTCGAGAAGGATCCGGCGTTGCAGCGGCGCTTCCAGCCCGTCTTCGTCGGCGAGCCGACGGTCGAGGATACGATCTCGATCCTGCGCGGGTTGAAGGAGAAATACGAGCTGCACCACGGCGTGCGGATCACCGACGCGTCGCTGGTGTCGGCGGCGACGCTCAGCAACCGCTACATCACCGACCGCTTCCTGCCCGACAAGGCGATCGACCTGATGGACGAGGCGGCGAGCCGCATCCGCATGGAGGTCGAGTCCAAGCCCGAGGAGATCGAGACGCTCGATCGCCGCATCATCCAGCTCAAGATCGAGCGCGAGGCGCTCAAGAAAGAGACCGACGCGGCATCGAAGGATCGGCTCGCCACTCTCGAGGGCGAGCTCGCCAATCTCGAACAGCAATCGAGCGAGCTGACCCAGCGCTGGCAGGCCGAGAAGGACAAGATCGGCGCCGAAGCCAAGCTCAAGGAACAGCTCGACCAGGCGCGGCTCGCGCTCGACCAGGCACAGCGCTCGGGCGACCTCGCCAAGGCGGGCGAGCTGTCCTACGGCACCATCCCGCAGCTCGAGAAGCAGCTCGTCGAGGCGCAGGGCTCGACCAAGGGCGCGATGCTGCGTGAGGAAGTCACCGCCGAGGACATCGCCGCCGTCGTCAGCCGCTGGACCGGTATCCCGGTCGACCGGATGATGGAAGGCGAGCGCGAGAAGCTCCTCAACATGGAAACCGAGCTCGGCAAGCGGGTGATCGGTCAGGCAGAAGCCGTGCGCGCGGTGTCGACCGCGGTGCGCCGCGCGCGCGCCGGGTTGCAGGACCCCAACCGGCCGCTGGGCAGCTTCCTGTTCCTGGGGCCGACGGGCGTCGGCAAGACCGAGCTGACCAAGGCGCTCGCCGAATTCCTGTTCGACGACAGCGCGGCGATGGTCCGGATCGACATGAGCGAGTTCATGGAGAAGCACTCGGTGGCGCGGCTGATCGGCGCACCCCCGGGCTATGTCGGTTATGAAGAAGGCGGCGTTCTAACCGAAGCGGTTCGACGCCGCCCGTATCAGGTGGTGCTGTTCGACGAGGTAGAGAAAGCGCATGGCGACGTCTTCAACAACCTGCTCCAGGTGCTCGACGATGGCCGGCTGACCGACGGCCAGGGCCGCACGGTCGACTTCACCAACACGATCATAGTGCTGACCTCGAACCTTGGCAGCCAGTTCCTGACAAGCCTGGGCGATGGCGAGGACGTAGCCAGCGTCGAGCCGCAGGTGATGGAGATCGTCCGCGGCCATTTCCGCCCCGAATTCCTCAACCGGCTCGACGAGATCGTGCTGTTCCACCGTCTCGGCCAAAGCGAGATGGCGCCGATCGTCGACATCCAGGTCGCGCGCGTCGGCAAACTGCTCGCCGACCGCAAGATCGCGATCGACCTGACCCAGGCGGCACGCGACTGGCTCGGCCGCGTCGGCTACGACCCGGTATATGGCGCACGGCCGTTGAAGCGCGCGGTCCAGCGCTACCTGCAGGACCCGCTCGCCGACCTCATCCTGTCGGGAGGCGTCAAGGACGGGCAGACGGTCAAGGTCGACGAAGGCGATGGAAAACTCAGCCTGACGGTCGGCTGACCGATTGGCATCATCGGACAAAAAATGGGGCCGCTCCATCGCTGGAGCGGCCCCGATCTTCGTCTGTCCGAGAAGATCAGAACTTGAAGGTGGCGCCGGCGCGGAACATGCGCCCCAGCACACCGGCCTGCGCAAAGGCCGGATTGTAGTTGGTGCCACCATAAGTGTTGGGATCGAACGGCGCCTTGGCGTCGAACAGGTTCAGCACGTTCATGTAGAAGGTGAACTTCTCCGACACCTTCACCTGCCCGGTCAGATCGACGTCGATGAAGCTCTTGACGTGGCATTGCTCCGCCGTGACGCCATCCGAGGCGACCCCGATCGCATTGTCGCAATTCGCAGGCACAGCGTAATCGGGCGCGTACCCGTTATAACCGCTGGTGTAATAAGCGGTACCGGTCAGCGCGAACTTGCCGACTTCGAGCGTCGTCGACCAATTGCCGCGCCATTTGGGCGTGCCGGAATCCGACGTGTTGATGTACGGCCCCTCGGTCCCAGCGAACTTCTGCACGACGCCGCCACTCGTCAGAGTGAGTTCGAAAATGCGAGTCGCTTCAACCGTGCTGGTCAGCTTCACGTCGGCGCCGAGCCGCTTGGTGAACGTGGCCGACATGTCGAGGCCTGACGTTACCAGCGACGCCGCGTTGACGAAGCTCGCACCGACGATGTCGACGGTGCGAACAGCGTTCGGGAAGTTGGGGTCGGCCGGATTCTGCGTGATCGTATATCCTGGGATCGGCGTCAGATTTGTGCCGCCGCTCGCATAATACGCCGCGATCGCATCGGAGGCGTTCGGTCCCTCGACAATGACGTTGTTCTTCTTGATGTGATAATAATCAACCGTCAGGCTCAGCCACCGCGCCGGCTGGATGATCGTGCCGGCGGTGAACGACGTCGACGTCTCCGGCTTCAAGTTCGGGTTACCGGTGTTGAATTCGCCGAGCGCGTATTGCTGTACATAAGCATCGTTGCCGTGCGCTGCCACGACATCCGCTGGCGGCGTCGTATTGACGAAGCCGATGACCTGCCCAGACATCTCCGGGATGCTCGGCGCACGGAAGCCCTTGGAGAAGGTACCGCGCACGGACAGCTGCGGGATCGGCGAGAATTTGACGCCGAGCTTGGGCGAGAAGTGCGAGAACCCTTCCGAATAATGGTCATACCGGCCCGACACATTGACATCGAGCTCCTTCACGATCGGGGCGTCGAGTTCGAACGAGGCGGACTCGTTGTACCGATGGCCCGCGGCCGTGAAGAGGTTCACGTTCAGGAACTCATAGGGCGAATAGGTGCCGGTCGGATCGAGCGGATCCTGCACCGGGTTGTCAATCTCCTCGTAGCGGATCTGACCCCCGACACCGAGCTTGAGCGCACCACCAGGCAATTGGAGCAGATCCTTGCTCACCGTGCCCTGGACCTGCCACAGCTGCGAACTCGACTCGCCGACCATGGGATGCGAGATCTGATCGCGCACGGCCTGGCTGTTGGCCGACGGGTTGCTGAAATTGTACGCGCCGGTTTCGATTGCATCCTCCAGCCCGGCGTAATCGATCAAACCAAGCTGGGTCTGCGTCACCGTGCTCTTCATATAGGTGGCGTCGAGCGCGAACTGCCAACCGCTGCCGAACGAGCCGCTGAGGCCGCCGGCGACGCGATAGGTCTTCGACAATACCTTGGTGCTCGAAGGAATGTCGCTGAACTGGTAGTTCAGCAACGCCGACTCCCGCTGCCCAGAGACCGGATCGATGATGTTCGCATACGGATCGTAAGGATCGATGGACCCGTTGCGCAGCAGGGCTGGAAGCGACAGAAACCGTGCCGTCGTCGGCTGACTGGCGCGCGTGCCGTTGGGCTGGCCGGTGAAAAACACCTGGTTCTGATAATAGGTGCCCATCAGATAGGCTTCGATGTCGCCGCCAAGCTTGACGGTAGCGCGGCCGGTGACGCCGAACCGCGTCTGTTCCGGCTGGAGCACGCCGTAACGGCCGGCATTGTTCTGCTCGCACCACGCGCCGCTGCTATCGCTGTGCTGGATCAGGCCTACTCCACAGCTGCCCGCCAGAATCTGCGAACCCACGCCGCCATTGATGACCTTTCCCGTCCAGATGTTTCCGGCCTGGCCCAGGATCGCCGGCTGGACGACCGCCGCGTCGGTATTGGCGTGGATGTCGATGCCGGAGGCGCCGGAATTGGTGTTGGCGTCGGGGGTTTTGCCATCATCGGCCAACAGGCTCGACAGGTCATTGGTATTGTAGGGAAAGCCCCGATCGGCGTTCAGCAGCATATCGTCGCGCTGATATTCGCCATTGATATAGACGTTGAAACCCTGTGTCTGCAGATCGCCATAACCAGCGGTGAGGCTCAGGCGCTGATGCCCCGCATCGCCACGCTGCGAGATGCCACCCTCGACGGTGCCTTCGATACCGGTGATCTGCTTCTTCACGATCACGTTGACCACGCCGGCGACCGCATCCGCGCCATAGATTGACGACGCGCCGTCCCGGAGCACTTGCACTTGGTCCACGATCGACTGCGGGATGGTGTTGAGATCGACGAAGCTGCGAATGCCGTCGTCGGCGAGTGGATAATTGGCCGCACGCAGGCCGTCGAACAGCACCAGCGTCGAGTCGGTCGTCAGGCCGCGCAGCGACACCGCCGACGCGCCCGCCGCGAATGCGCCATTGGCCGAGAATGCCGTCGGCAGGTTCGAACCGTTATTCGAGGACAGCGACTGGATGGCATCGGTCACGGTGGTAAGGCCGCGCCGCGCGAGGTCGGTCGAGGACAAGACGGTCACCGGCGACGGTGTCTCGGTATCGGCGCGGCGGAACAGCGTACCGGTGACGACGATGTCGCCCGAGGTGGCCGACTGGTCGCTCTGCGGCGCCGCGGCGGGCGCTGGAGTTGGGGACTCTTGGGCGAAGGCCGGAGCAGCGACAATAGCCGCCGACACGCCGGCACCACACAGCGTCAACGCGCGCAGCGCGGCGCCTCCGCGGAGCGAACGCGAAACAACAGATTTGGGGGTCACGAGATAGTCCTTTGCCTGGCTCGTCCGTCCCCATCGCGGTTGAGCGTCGCCAAGCCCCTGCGAACCACCCTCCCAGGCACGTTCGAGGCAGGTGGCGGGAGATGCTCCGACTTCGGAGAGGTGTAAAGCCAGTCCACACAAGCACTTGTCGGTTTATCGGGACCTGTAGCAAAACAGCCACAAGCGCGCCAGGAAGTGCCGTTACGTCAATTGGATGCGAGGGGCCGGCTCGATTGCTCGAGCGCACCCCGGCTGGAAGACGCGCTTCGCACCATCGCCGAGATAGCTGAAAACGACTCTAATGATCACTGCAAAAAGGTCGTAGAACCGTTCAGGACTGGAAGCCGCCGACGATCGGATCAACGCCGAGCGAGGGCCCACATGCGATGGCAGTGGGATCGAATACAAACCCCAACGCAAAGGCCGATTCATTCCAGCCGGCCTTTTTTTGTCCTGCTGTTCGATTAGCGTGTTTTCGGAAGCGCCCTAGTTGCCCCGCGAACACTGCCCGCCACTCGCCACGCAGAGCTGCGTTTGGCTACGATCGACGAGCGCGCGATCGTCACGTCGCTTCTCCGCCCATTGTGCGCGTGTCATGCAGACGCGGCGCGTGGCAAGACGGCTGCCGAGCACTTCTTCTTGTTCACATACCGTTTCGTTCGGATCGCGCACTTTCTTCTTCGACTGTTCCTGCTGGTCGCCCGGCCGCGCGTAACAAGGCGAGGTCAAGGTAACCGCAGCCAGCGGCAATAGTGCGACGACGACGGCGATACGCATTCGAAATCCTCCCTGATCTTGCGCTATCCTGCCCTTGATCCAGGAAAAAGCCAATCCCATCGTCGCGGTGACACGACGCCGAACGCTGATCATTCCGCACCGACGCAAGACGAACCCCAATCCCGGCCTGGCGTTGCCCGTCTCCTGCTACGGATGATCCGGCCGCGCGGGAGGCACGAAATCCTCGCGGCGCCAGATGGCATTGGCCGGCTCATCGGGGTCGGGGATGGCAAAATTGAGATAGCCGAAATAGGTCTGGATCACGCGCTCGCCGGGATCGAGGATCGCCGTTCGCCCATGCATGAAACGCGTATTGTCGAGCATGAGGAGATCGCCCGGTTGCCAGGCGATTGCCACGCTCAGCCGGTCGCCGGTCGCCTTGATTTCCTGCAGCCACGCCTCGGGAACCAAGCTGCCGTCGTCGAGGACGGGATGATCACGGCGCCCATGGTTGAAGCGCGCGAAGAGCAGGAAATTCCCGAACGCGGGCGCATCGACGAACATCGACCGATGAAGCGCGGGCCGCGAAAAGCAGCGGACGATCTCACCCTCGGGATATCGGCGAAATTGATAGGGGCATCCGGCCGGCGGGGCCGCGAGTTCCTGATCCGAAGGTGTGGCCGTGCCCAGCCAATATTCCAGCAATGACGGCCATGTCGGCTTAAGGTACAGCAGTCGCCGGCCGGAAAGCCCGCGTCGTACCGACTCCGGCATTTCCCGCGCCAGCGCCACGCCATCGCATATCGTTGTCCGTCCGCCATAGCTTGGTGCCGAGAGGCATCCGAAAAAGGCGACATCGGGCTTCCAGGGCTCGCGCGACAGTTCGGGGTGAAGCGCAAATTCTCCCACCCCGCCATCGACCGTATGAATATTAGCGTCGGCATCGATCGCCCGCCGTCCAGCGCTCTCGTTGATCACCGACGTAGTGCAGAACTGCCGAACGAAATGGCCGAAATGCGCGACATCGACGCCGAACCCGCGAAACAGGATAGCGCCATGAGCCTTGTAGAGGTCGATAATCGCCGCCGGGTCGAGATCGGCGATCGCCCGCTCTTCGGTGGCCTCGATCACAACCTGCGGTCGACCGGTGGCGGGAAGCTGGATAAGGGGCACGATTGCCGGAATAGCCGTCAAACGCGCGCTAGGCTATAGGATGGGCTCGTGCCGCTGACCATCGAGGACCTTTTCGCCACCCCCGACCATTATCTCCATTCATTCGACGGGGACGCCGCGATATTCATGCCGATGGATCGTGCCGCCTACCATCGCTCGATCTTTCTCGACCAACGGATTTCGCCTGCGGCCGCATCGACGATACCATTGCCCGTCCCATCGCTCTTGCAACACCCGGCGACGGCCGCGCCCATCGCCTGGATTTTCCATATGGCGCATTGCGGATCTACGCTGCTCGCGCGCGCGCTGGATGATGTGGCGGCAAGCCTTGTACTGCGTGAACCGTTCGCACTGCGCCAGATCGGCTTTGGACCGGATACCGGCCGATTGAACTTGATGCTGGCGATGCTCGGCAAAAGGTACCGTGCCGATGCGCCGACGCTCGTGAAGGCGAACGTGCCGGTCAACTTCCTGTTACCACGGCTGACAGAAGCCGATCCCGGCGCCCGCGCAATATTCCTGTACCTCCCGCTCCGGCCTTATTTGCTCGCGATACTGCGCAGCGAAGCGCATCGTTTCTGGCTGCGTAACGTGACCTGGCAGCTCAAGCCGTATCTTGGCGATCTGTCGTCGGCGCTCGACGCCGAACGCGCCGCGATGCTCTGGTTCACCCAAATAGAAATATTCGCGCAAGCTCTCTCTGCCATGCCCAACGCGGCCGCTCTCAATGCCGAGCGGCTCTTCGCAGATCCGCTCCCCGTGCTCCGGGCCGCGGCGCCGCGTTTAGGCATACCGATATCCGACACGGCGCTCGAGGCGGCCGTCGCGGGCCCGATATTCTCCACGCACGCGAAAGACCCGTCGATCGCATTCGACAATGCCGACAGGATCGCGCTGGCGGCCGCAACCGAACGCGACCTCGAAACGGAAATCGCGGCCGCTGAAGCATGGGTCGCCCGGCAAGCGGCGGCGCCCCCGCCGGATGTCCGGTTCGGGCAGCGCGAACTCGTTCACTGATATCCCCAGCGCAATTCGCGCACCGCACTCGAGTGTCGCCACCGCCGTCAACAGCCGCGCGTTGGGATCACTCCTCGGGCCTCATCGCGGCCGCGCGACATCAAACGCCACGGTCAAGCGCTCGCCTTGTGCGAACGGCATCGTGCCGTGCCACATGGTCGATGGGAATAAGACGAGCCGGCCCGGCTTCGGCTCGATCGTCCGCACCGGCGCGAGGTCGATCCCCAGTCCCTTTTGCGGTTGCCCAAGCGTGAGCCAGCCCGCTTCGCCGCCGCCCCGCTCCGCCTCGCTCGGCAAAGCGACGTAGAAGGCCGAACTCAGCCAGCCTTGCGGATGGACGTGATTGGCATGATGGCCATGTCCGAAAAGCCGGACCGACCAGGATCCCGCGAAGCGCACCCGCCGGTTGCGTGCCTTGGCCAGCGTCGGGTGGCGTGGATCGGTCTCTGGCAATTGCGCGGCATGCCGTTCAACCGCGCGCACGATCGCCTCGCGCAAGGCGCGTAACTCGGGCTCGATTCGTGAGAAGAGCGGGCCATCGGTCTGCGTTCCGCCCCGCACCGATTGATCGAGATGCTCCGCCCGGGCGAGATGCAGACCGCGGAGTATTTCCGCCAGCCGATCGAGCGGCGGCAGGTCGCCGGTCAGGTCGATCACCGAGACCAGCCCCGGCTGGCCATCGAGCCATTCCCACCGTGGATCGCGGGTCATGCGCCAGGCGATCGCCGCATAGGGCCACAAAGCCGGATCGTCGGGATCGAGCCCGGCGTCTATCAGCGGCAAAACTTCGGCAACCCGCTCGGACCTCAAGAGGTGCCGAACGCGCCATATTGTCGCCGCCGGATCGTCGATCACCGCGAAGAGCGGCTCAGCCGCATCGGTCTCTCCTTGCTCGGACAACGCGATCGCTTCGTGCAGATCGAGCCATCGCGACGCACCCAATCGCCGCCGCGCGCGGAGAACGACATCCAGTGCCTCACCATACGACTCGCCCGCAACCAGCGTTGCGATCCAGGCCTCCCACAACTCGGCCTGATCGGGCGTCGTCGCGACGGCCTGGGCGAACGACTGCCCCGCAGCCGCTTTGCCCGACAATAAGCTACGAATCTGGGCCAGTGCTCGATGCCCGTCGATCCAACCGGGATTGTTCTTCACCACCAGAGCCAGCTGATCGGCCGCGACATCCCCCTCCCCGGCGGCGAAGCGCGCGGAGGCCAGCCCGGCAAGGATCTCGCCCGAGCCGGGATTGAGCCGCCACGCCGCCTCGAACAGTGCCACCGCCGGCAATCCCGCCTCGAGCGCAACATGAGCGCGGCCATGCGCAATACCGGCATCGCCGGGCGCCAACCGTGCCGCCCGCGCAAACGCGTCGATCGCCGCCTCTTGCCGGTCGAGGCTGCGCTGGAGCAGTCCGACCCATTGCCATAACCGCGCGGTATCGATTTCAACGGCCGCTCGTTCCAGCGTGCCGAGCGCGGCCTCTTCCTCGCCGGTTTCGAGCGCTGTCCGCGCCAGATCCTCCAGCGCGGCCAGCTCGTCCATCATAATCCGCCAGGTGTTCCGCCCTCGGCACCGATCAGCGCGGCGACAGCGGCGCGCTCGGCGGCGGTAAGATCGGGATGCCAGAGATCCACGATCAGCACGACACGTAGTTGCGACGACGGATTGGCCGCCTCATGCTCCATCGTGTCGTCGAACACGAATGCCTCGCCACGGCGCCATTCGCGCGTTTCACCGCCGACGCGAAACCAGCAGCCCGCCGGAACGATCAGCGGTAAATGACAGACAAGCCGGGCGTTGCTGACCCCGACATGCGGCGGGATCGTCACGCCCGGCGCGAGCAGTGAGAACATCGCGTTGGGCGACGCTCCCGGGATGACCGGTTGATCTATCGCCTCGATCGCCGCCATCGTACGGGGGCAGCGTTCGGCATTGGCCTCTACCCGCCGCCCGTTCTTCCACAGATGGATCGCGGTCCAGTCAGGATTGCGGTTGAGCGGTTGCCATTGCCGCAGCGGCAGGTGGTCGGGATATTGGATATAGGGCACCAGCTCGCCGCGTTCGCTCGCCAACAGCGCCTCGAATTCGGCGGCGATGGCATCGGTCTGCGCCTCGAGCGCAGCGAGCCATGGAAAGCGAACCCGCGGGTGAAACTCGCGCTCGCTCAGCTCTGGAAAGAAGAAGTGGGTCGGCTCGCTGTGATAGACCCGCGTGCGGCGAAGCGCGTTGCTCCGAAACCGCGCGATGCGGCGGCGCTCATCCGCATCCGCGGCGCGCTCTGCTTCCGCCATCGCCGCTTCGAGCTTTGTCGCGCGCTGATCGACCCATGCACGATGCCGCACCTCGCCCTCGGCCAGCACCGCGGCGAGTTGCGGGGGCAAGTCGCCATCGGGTTTTTGCGCGATCGCATGGCCCCAGGCTTCGCCCACGCGTGGATCCCCGGCCGCATCCAGCAGGCTCGCGCGCATCATCAATGCGGTGAAATCGAGCGGCGCCAGCGCCAGCGCGCGATGTACCGCATCGAGCGCGGCATCAGGCTGGCCCGCCGCGCGGCTGATACCCGCCAGCCTGAGCAGGATCGCGCCGTTGCCGGGATCGGCTGCCGACGCCTCTCGTAACAACGCCTGCGCTCGCGCGAAATCGCGGCTGGCAGCAGCACGATCCGCTTCGACGACGAGCTGCTGCGCCTGGTTCAAAGCGTATAACCGAGCTTTTCCACCCAGGGCTCGAGCACTGGGAGTATCGGGTCAAGATGGTCGCGATATCGCTGCCACCGCCCGGCCGCACGCTTGTAGATCGGCTCGGCTACCTGCGAATAGCTTGCGGTGGTGATCAGCCCGCGCGATTTGGCGGTGCGGGTGTGGTCGAGCGCTTCCTCGCGCCAATCGAGCCCGAGGAAGTCGAACAGCGGCCGCACTTCGCCTTCGACGTTCTCGATCAGGCGCTCATACACGATCGGATGCACCGTCAGCGGCAACAGCGAGCGTGCGGTTTCCCAATGACGAAAGGCGAGATCGTAAAGATCCGCCGCATCCTCGATCCGCAAAAAGCTGGACGTCGCGTCGTTGAGCTTGAAGTTGCTCATGAAGCAACTCAGCACGACATCGCAAGGATGACGCAGGGCGAGAATGAAGCGCGCGCGGGGAAACAGCCGCTGGATCAGCGGCGCCTCGTGGAGGAACAGGGGCGATTTGTCGATCAGCAGGGTGCCGTCGTCGAGCGGCTCGATTTTCTCCACTTCCTCGAAATATCGTGCCCGGGCAGCGACGATTCCCGCATCGTCGAGCGCTGGAAGGGCGGCGAATCCGCCGATCGCCTCATCGACCAGATAGAGCGGCGGCTGTTCTTCGAGCACGGTCGTGCCCGGATGTCCCATCAGGATGGTGTCGAGCAGCGTCGTGCCGGAACGCGGGAAGCCGATCAGGAACACCGGATCGGGCCTGACCGGCGCCGGATCGGCATGGGACCAGCCCTCGACCCACGCCGGGGTCATCGCGGCGATCTCCTCGCCGAGTACCCGACGGTAAGCGGCAGCGCGCTTCAGTGGGTCGTCGGAACTGATGGCGTGAAGACGATTGGCTTCCGCGAACCAGTGAAACGCAGCATCGGTTCGACCAAGCCGATCGAGCAGCGTCGCGCGGAGATTGGCGCTACGCTCTGGCTCGACTGACGGCGGCACCTCGGCAAGGCTGGCCAACCCGTCTTCGAACCTCTTGGCGCGGCGATGCTCGAGCGCACGCAGGAACCCGAGCGCCGCGATGCCCACCCCTTTTGCCTCGGCCTCGGCGATCAGCGCGGGAAATTCCTCTTCGCGATTGGTGTGCTCATATTGGATCGCCAGGCCGAGCCACGCATCGTCCAACGACGGATCGCCCGCGATCGCCTTGCGATAGGCGGCTTCGGCATCATCGAGACGGTTCACCAGACCATATTCGACCGCTGCCTTGAACTGGAGGTTGGCATTGGCCGGATCGCGGTCGGTCGCCCGTTCGAGCGCCGCGAGCGCTGCGCCATCGTCACCCTCTTCCTTCAGCAGCACGTAGAGATCGTGCAGCGGACGAGCATCGTCGGGAAAGTCGGCCGCCGCCTGACGCAGCGTCTCGGCGGCATCCGCGGGCCGCCCGGCCGCGCGTAGCGCGGTGGCGAGGTTGAGCCGCGTCGGCGCGGCGCGCGCGTCGAGCGCGACTGCGCGCTGCAGGGCGTCAACGCTGCGCTCGTCGGCCAGCGCCGCACGCGCATTACCGAGATTGTTCCAGCTCTCGAAATCGTTCGGCGCCCGCGCGACGACATATTCGTAAGCCTCGGCCGCGTCAGCGAACTGGTCAAAAGACTGCGCGAGGAAGCCGCGGTAGCGCGCGACGCGCAATGTCGGATCGGCGAGCGCCAGATCGCGGGCCGCCACGTCGAGCGCGCCGGCCAGATCGCCACTCTCGGTCAGCACCGCGATGAGATTGCACGCGATCGTGACGTCTTCGGGCCGCGCCTGGTGCGCCGCGCGCAGGTGACGGGCCGAACCGGCGGGGTCCCCCGAACGGGCGAGGAGCATGCCGAGAAAGGCGTTGAGCGCGACGACGTCGCCACCCCGCACCAATGCGCCTTCGGCAAGGCGACGGGCGTTCGCGATATCGCCGGTCTGGGCCGATGCTATCGCTTGCCGAATGACGTCGGCGGTTTGCTGATCGAGTGTGTTTAGGCTGGCCACCTCGATTGTTTGAACGCTGTGCCGACGTCTTGCAATCCGGTTTCGCCGTGTGCCTCGCGCACGAAAAAGGCGGCCGATCCGGGGATCGGCCGCCCTTCGTTGCAAGCGGACGTGACTTAGAAGTCGAGCGTCACGCCGGCGAACAGGTACCGGCCCAGCGCATCATAGACCGCCGGATAGGTGTTGCCGTTGCAAGGACCGGTCGGGCACAGGTTCGAGCCCGCACGATTACCATTGCCGCTGGTGACGAACGGCGGCTGCTTGTCGAAAATGTTGTTGACGCCGATACGGAAGTTGAAGCTCTTGCCCACCGCCGCAGTCAATGTGAGGTCGAAATAGCTATACGACTTGATGTGCAGGCCCGGATCGTAATTAAATCCGGATCCCGGTGTCGTGACGTTTGAGTTGAGCACGGCATATTGCGACAGCGTCTCAGCCTTGACCGAGCCGATGTAGCGCCATTGCGCCGACAAGCCGAGGCCCATCGGAGCCTGCCAGGTCAGACGCGCCTTATGCCGCCAGCGCGGCATCGGCGAACCCGCGTCGGTGGTTCCGCCCTTGCTGCAGGTCGGGCCATAGAGCCCGGCGCAATCATAGGTCGGCGATAGCCCGTTATTCACCTTATAAGCGTCGAGATAGGTACCGACGAAGCTCAGCGACAGGTTGCCGAGGCCGCCGATCGGCTGCGAATACGAGCCGTTGACCTCGATACCGCGCGTTTGCACCTGCCCGACATTGGTCGGCAAGTCATTGACATAGCCGTTCGGCGTCAACCACAGCGACCCCGACACGTCACGATGGATCAAGCCGCACGACGCCGGCGTGAAAGTCGCCGTCGCCTTGGCGATGCAGTCGGCCAGCACCGCGTCCGGACCAAACGAGCGAATCGCGTTCTTGATGTTGATGTCGAACCAATCGACGCTCAACGCGAAGCGCGGCAGGAAGCGCGGCTGCAACACGACACCGACAGACTTCGTCGTCGCCTTTTCCGGCGTCAGGGTCGGCGTGCCGCCAAGCAGGCCGTTATACTGGCCGGCCGGATTGGACGCCGTCCTCTGGCCGACAAGCAACCCCTGCGCACGGCAACCGTAATCGGTCGTCGCAATCACCTTACCCGAACAAGGATCGGTCGAGCCGTCGAGCGCGACGTTCTCGGTCGCGAACAATTCCTGGATGTTCGGAGCGCGCGCCGCGCGGTTGTAGGATCCACGGAACTTGATGTCGCGGATCGGCGCGAAATCGATACCGATCTTGTAGGTATCGGTCTTGTAGGTGTTGCCCGACGTCGTCTCGTAGGACGAGTAGCGATAGCCGGCGCTGAGCGTCAGATCGTGGATGAAATTGTCCTGCACCAGCGGAAGCTGCGTTTCGCCGAAGAACTCGTAGACGTGGAACCCACCATTGATCGGCAGCGTTGCGCCGCCCTGGCCGGTCAGGTCTCCCGTCTGGAATGCCTGGTCGGTCTGCAGGTTCAGCGTCTCGTTACGATACTCGAAGCCGAGGTTCACGCCCATGCCGTCGGTCGCCCACGGCGTCTTGAAGCCGTATTCACCGAGACGGCCGGTGAACGACACGTCGGCAACCTGCTCGGTGGTCTGACCGCGCTGGAAGCCGGTCGCCGACAGATACTGCACCGACGCTGCGCTCGCCGCACCGGCACCGCCGAAGACGTTGTACGGAACGCAGTTCGGATCGCTGCCGTCGAGCACCGAACGGCAGACCGGCGTGCCGCCCGGACCGGCGACGACGTCGAGCGCCCGCTGCAGACGGGCAGCGGAGAATTCGTTGCTGTAAACCTGCGAATACACGGTCTTACCGTACTGGTAATAGGCGTCGTACGACCACGCCTTGCCCAGATCGCCCTTGAACCCGAGCACGCCGCGAAAATTGGTGTGGCGCAGGTCGGCGTTACGCGGCCCGCCTTCGACATTGCGCCGCAGCAACTGGAAGAACGCCTTGTTGTAGGTCGTGCCGGTCGTCGGATCGACAAAGGTGAGCGGCGCCGCACCCGGATTCGGGTTGTACGGCGCGCCGGCCGCCAGCGGGAAACCACCCAGCGTGCCGTTGATCAGATTCTCGCCCGCGAAGATGATGCTGCGCTGCGCCGGCGAGATCAGCGGGTTGTCCGAGTTGATCGTCAGCGTATTGCCGAAATCGCCCGATTCCGCGATCTGCGCATCCGTACGGTCGTCCATGAACATGAACTCGAGGTACGGCTTGATCGATTCGTTGATCTCGTAGTTCGCGAACAGACCCGCCGTGTAGCGCTCGTCGTTGCGCTGGTAATAATTGGCCGGCGCGAAATTGTAGAGGCTCGTCGAGTGGGCGAAACCACCATTCGGCCTGAAGGTGAAGATCGTCGACGTGCCGCCGTTGAAGACGATGGCGTTACCGTTGTTCGAGGTCGCCGAGCCGCCGCAACGCGGAGCACCGGTGCCGCCGTTCTGGAGCACGCAGGCAGAATAATCGCGATTGGCCTGAACGACCGGATTGACCTTGCGATAGCCGAAATAGACCACCGCATGGCCGCGATCGTCGTCGAAGCCCGAACCGATCGACATCGTGCCGTCGAACTGGCCGCCATCGGCCACGGAACCGCTCGGGAAGCCGTAGCCCGCAAGACCCTGTCCCTGGCGATCGCGCAGCAGCGGCGTCAGGAACGTGTCGCGGTTGTCATGCTGGTAGAGACTGTACTGGCCATCGAACCGGACACCGGTGAAGTTGGTGTCCATGATGAAGTTGACGACGCCCGCGACCGCGTCCGCGCCGTAGGTCGACGACGCACCGCCGGTCAGCACTTCGACGCGCTTGATCATCGACGCCGGAAGGATGTTGATGTCGGCCGCCGAGCCGCTGGTCGGGCTCGGGTCGCCGGGAAGCAGGCGGCGTCCGTTGACGAGCGTCAGGGTACGCGTCGTACCGAGACCGCGAAGGTCGATCGTCGCCGTGCCGTCGGCACCATTGGCGATCGTGGAGGCCTGGCTGGCGAACACCGACGGCAGGGTGTTGAGCAGATCCTCGACCCGGCCCGTACCCTGCAGCTTGAGATCTTCATTGTTGACCACGGTCACCGGCGCGACCGAGGTGATGTTGGCCGACTGCGGAATGCGCGAGCCGGTGATGACGATGTCCTTTTCCGGAGCCGCGCTAGGGGTCTGCGCCGGCAAAGATGGCGCTGCGTCCGGGGCGGGAGTGGTCTGAGCGAATGCCGGAGTAGCGAAGAGCGCCACGCCGAGCACTAGAGGGGCCGCGCCGCTACGCAGCGCGTTCTTGGTCCTATTGGTCAAGCCTATTTCCTTCCCGAATTCCTGACGCTTTAATTCCCTGCCACGTTCTCCCTGTGGCATGAGGGCGTCTATTGTTGGGTATTTGCAACGAGCGGGGTCGCTTGTAAACGAACAGAAGAGACTGACACACAATCAAACTCACGAGTGTAGCGCCGTTGCAACACTCTTTGTCGGGGGAAAGAGATGCGGGGGAGCCTGGGGAAAGCCGCGATCGTCACGGTCATGTTGCTCGCCGCACCTGTCGTCCAGGCACGCGACGAGGCGAAACCGCGTGCCAGATTATTGCAGCAGGCGCTCGATTGCGCCGCGATCAAGGCCGACGCCGAACGGCTCGTCTGCTACGATCGAACCGTGGCCGCGCTCGGCAAAGGCGAAGAAACCCAGGAGATCGTCGTCACCGATCGCGAGCAGATGCGTGAGGCGCGGCGCTCGTTGTTCGGCTTACGCCTGCCCTCGCTGGGGATTTTCGGCGGCAAGGATGGCGACGACCTCGACAAGATCGAGACGACGATCTCCAGCGTATCACGTTCCTATGACGGCAGCCTGATCCTGTCCGTCGCCGACGGCGCGCGATGGGTACAGACCGATTCCCGGGCGGTCGTCGGCAACATCCGCACCGGCGACAAGGTAACGATCAGCCGTGGCACCATGGGCGTCTATTTCGCGACCCTTGCCGGCCGGCCATCGTTCAAGGTGCAGCGCCGCGAGTAAATCGATATCACGGCTCAGTGCGCTGTGTTCCCCGGCATGGGCCCCGCGACCAGCAAGGGATCGATCTTGGCATCGCGCCAGCGCAGGCTCCAGTGGAGGTGGGCGCCGGTGACTCGTCCGGTCGCCCCGGAATAGGCGACGACCTGCCCTTGCCGCACCGCCTGACCCGGCGTCACGACAATCCGCGACAGGTGCATCAACGCACTGTTCAGCCCCATGCCGTGGTCGATCATCAGCAAATTGCCTTCGAGCAGGAAGGGATGATCCGACACCAGGATGACCACGCCGTCGGCCGGCGCCAGCACCGGCGTGCCCTGCGGCACCGCGATGTCGGTGCCCGAATGATAGGCCCCCGCCTCGCCGTTGCGATAGATGCGCTGCGATCCGAACAGCGTCGAGATGCGCCCGGTCGCCGGCCATTGGAATATCTGGCGCCAGCCGGCCGCGCCGGTGTCCTGCCGCCGTGCCGCGTTGATCTGGTCGATCTCGGCCGGGCGCAATTTCTCGAACTCGGGCATCGGCACCGGATATTTGGGCAGGGTCGACAGCCGCGAGATGTTCCACGCGCGCGGATTGATCGTCAGCGTGCGCGATACCGTCCGCCCGTCGTCGAGCGTCGCGGCGACCGTCGCCGCGGGGCCCGCATCACGGTCGAACGCGATGACGAAGCGACCGTCGGGTGCCACCGGCACCTCGCCGCCATTGAAGAGGACGCGCGCGGTAGGTGCTGGTGCGGTGCCGATCACCAGCCCGCCCTGGATCATGCTGCCCTGGAAGGAGAAGTCGCCAAGCGGCACCGGCGGCATGCGCGGCGCCGGTGGCGGCGGGGTCGCGACGGTAACCGGCGCGAGACTCCGCTGCGGCGGCGCGCCATCGGCGGCGATGCAGCTACCGAGCGCGATCAGCGCGGCGAGGCCCAGGGCCCAGCGCCGCGCGCGCTTCACTTGCGCCCTTCGGCCTCGAGCGCCAGTTCGGCGCTGGCATAGGCTTCCTGCCGCGCGACGCTCCAATAGCGCAGATCGTCGAGCGCGATCGGCACGCCGGAAATCGCGCAGGTGACATGGCCGCCGGGCATCAGCACGCGAAAGCCGTTGGCCATATAGTGGAGGCGCGCCGGCCGGTCGGTATTGGACATCAGCATTCAGCGATCCTCGAACATCCGCAAAAAAGGTCAGGTCGTCCCCGTCACAGCAAGGTCGGCTGATCCGGAGCATCCTTTACATATGCCTTGCCGCCCGCGCCCTCAACCCGCGCCGCGACCTCGCCATCACCAAAATGGAGCACCAGCGCGCCCGCCTTGCGCGCCGCCGCCGCGCTCGTCAGCACGCCCCCCGCCTTGGCCTCGACCCAGGCATAGCCGCGATCGAGCACGTGGCTGGGGTTGAGCGCCTCGACCAGCTTCCACGCGCCCTCGAGCCGATCGCGTGCCGCCGACAGGCGCTGTGCGAGCATCGCCGGCCGCAGCGCGCCGGCGGTGCGGTCGAGCTGCCCGCGCGCCACCGTCACCCGACGCTCGAGCGCGCGGTCGAGCCGCAGCCCGGCATCGTCGGCGCGCTGCCGCTGCGGGCCGAGCAAGGCGTCACGCTTCGGCAGCAGCCGTGCGAGGGCATCGGTCCGCTCGCGCCCGCGCTCGACATAACGCCGCGCGCAGCGTTCGGCGCGCTGCCGGTACGAATCGAGCCCGAGCCGGAGGTCGGCGACCACCGGCACCGCGATCTCGGCGGCCGCGGTCGGGGTCGGCGCGCGGAGGTCGGCGGCATAGTCGGACAGGCTGGTGTCGGTCTCGTGCCCGACCGCCGAGATCAGCGGGATCGAACACGCCGCGATCGCGCGGACCACGACTTCCTCGTTGAACGCCCACAAATCCTCGACCGAGCCGCCGCCGCGCGCGACGATGACGAGGTCGGGGCGCGGCACCGGGCCGCCAGGCTCGATCGCATCGAATCCACGGATCGCGGCCGCGACTTCCTTCGCCGCGCCCTCGCCCTGCACCTTGACCGGCCACACCAATACATGGCTCGGGCAACGATCGGCAAGGCGATGGAGGATGTCGCGGATCACCGCACCCGTCGGCGAGGTCACCACGCCGATCACCCTGGGCATGAACGGCAGCGACTTCTTGCGGCTTTGGTCGAACAGCCCCTCGGCGCCCAATTGCGCCTTCAATTTTTCGAGCAGCGCCATCAGCGCGCCCTCGCCCGCCAGTTCCATGCGGTCGATCACGATCTGGTATTTAGAGCGGCCCGGATAGGTGGTGAGCTTGCCGCTCGCGATCACCTCGATCCCGTCCTGCGCGCTGAACGGGATCAGCGCCGCCTGCCCTTTCCACATCACCCCGTCGATGACCGCCTGGTCGTCCTTGAGGCTCAGATAGCAATGGCCCGAGGCTGCGCGCTTCCATCCTGAAATCTCGCCGCGCAGGCGCACGCGACCGAATTCGCCCTCGACCATCCGCTTCAACCGGCCCGACAGTTCCGACACGCTTTCCGCTGCGGAATTGTCGCCGGGCATGGCCTCGGCTACCAGCCGCGGCGAATCTTCTGGAAAAGGGTCGGGCATGAACGTCCTGCTGATCGGATCGGGTGGACGCGAACATGGCCTCGCGTGGAAGCTCGCGCAATCGCCGCTGCTCACGAAACTCTACGCCGCGCCCGGAAATCCGGGGATAGCGCAGAGCGCCGAACTGGTCTCTCTCGACGTGACCGATCACGCGGCGGTGATCGATTTCTGCGGCGAAAAGACCATTGGACTCGTCGTCGTCGGCCCCGAAGCGCCCTTGGTCGACGGCCTGGCGGAATCGCTGCGCGCCGCCGGTATAAGGGTGTTCGGCCCAGACAAGGCGCCCGCCCAGCTCGAAGGGTCGAAGGCCTTCACCAAGGCTTTGTGCGACCGTGCCGGTATCCCGACCGCGGGCTATCGTGCCGTGCACTCGCTCGACGAAGCGCGTGCCGCGCTGGCCGCGTTCGGTGCGCCGGTGGTGGTCAAGGCCGACGGCCTCGCTGCCGGCAAGGGCGTGACGGTGGCGATGACCGAGGCCGAAGCAGATGCCGCGGTCGTCGCTCTGTTCACTGAGCCCGGCGCCAGCGCGGTGATCGAGGAATTCCTCGAGGGCGAGGAAGCCAGCCTGTTCGTGCTGACCGACGGCAAGGCGATGGTCGCGTTCGGATCGGCGCAGGACCATAAGCGCGTCGGCGACGGCGATACCGGCCCGAACACCGGCGGCATGGGCGCCTATAGCCCCGCGGCCGTGCTGACGCCCGACCTCGAACGCCGCGCGCTCGATGAAATAGTAGCGCCGACCGTCGCGACGCTCGCGGCCGAGGGCACGCCCTATTCCGGCGTGCTCTATGCCGGGCTGATGCTGACCGCCGACGGCCCCAAGCTGATCGAATACAATGCCCGCTTCGGCGATCCCGAGTGCCAGGTGCTGATGATGCGGCTCGACAGCGACCTGCTGCCGCTGCTGCTGGCGATCGCCGAGGGTCGGCTGGCCGAAGCGCCCGCCCCGGTGTTCAGCGACGAGGTCGCGCTGACGGTGGTGATGGCGGCGACAGGCTATCCCGGCACCCCTGAGACCGGTGGCGCGATCGGCGCGATCGCTGCGGCGGAGGCGACGGGCGCCAAGGTCTTCCATGCCGGCACCAGGCTTACCGACGGCCAACTGGTCGCCTCGGGCGGACGCGTGCTCAACGTGACCGCGCGCGGCGCCGACGTCGGGGCCGCACAGGTAGCCGCCTATCGCGCGGTCGACGCGATCGACTTCCCCTCGGGCTTCTGCCGCCGCGACATCGGCTGGCGCGAGATCGCGCGCGAAGGCTGATTCCTTTCGCTCAGCTATGCCGACATCCAGCGGCTGGCGGGAAGTCCGCAGGGACAGTGGCGGCTGAGCCGATCCGGATCGATGGCCGATGTCTGGCGTTACGCGGGCCGCCCTGACTATCCGTGTTCGCATCTTTAGTGCGGAAAACCGGTACCCATTTTTCCGCACGATGCTCTAGGGTGGCCGGCGTTTCGCTGTTCGAGAAAGACTGTCATGGGTTCCACGTCGCCAGGCGCTACCGCCTTCACCTTCCAGAACTGGACGGTGATCACGCTGATCATCATCGCGATCCTCGCGGCGCTGGTGATCGCCGGCATGATCTGGGGCCAGAAGAAGGCCCGCGAACGCCACCGCGCCGAGGACGCCGCGGAGGAGCGCGCCGGAGAGGCTGGGACAGAGCTCCCGCCGGTTCCGCCGCCACCGCCGCTTGCCAGCGATAGTGGCCTGCCCGCCGAACAGCCGCGCTCCGAGCCCGAACCGGCCCCGCCACCCGAACCTGTCGCGCCACCGCCATCCGCGCCCGCGCCGGAACCGATCGCGGCCCGCGAACTGGCTCCTGAACCGGTGCCTGCGCCGACTGTCGAGCTCGAACCCGAACCCGCGCCTGCAGTCCCCGAGGTTGCGGTCGAGCCGCCCGCTCCCGAACCCGTTGCGGAACCGGCACCGGAACCGGCGATCGCAGCGGAGCCGGAGCCAGCAACCCCGACGCCTGCCGAACCGGAACTTGCTCTCGGCGCGGCCGAACCCGCCCCGCCCCCGGCGCTGTCGCTCACCACGATCAAGGGGCTCGGCCCCAAGGTCGCCGCAATGCTTGGCGAGCGCGGTATCATGAGCGTCGACCAGCTTGCCGCCTTGTCCGCCGACGAGGCGAGCGCGCTCGACATCCAGCTCGGTGCGTTCACGGGCCGCATGGCGCGCGACCGCTGGATCGAGCAGGCCAGGTTGCTCGCCGCGGGCGACACCGCCGCCTATGAGGCCGAATTCGGGAAGGTGGGTTAGCGCCGGTGGAGGCGCGCAGGCGCGAGCCGGTCGAACGCCCGTGTCAGCGCGTCACTCGCCACGCGCCCGCGACACCAGCAATTTGTCGATCCGTCGCCCGTCGAGATCGACCACTTCGAACCGCCAGCCCTGTTCGACGATGCTCTCGCCTTCTTCGGGCAGACGCTTGAACACGGCGAGGACGAGGCCGGCGGCGGTCGCGTAGTCGCGGTCGTCGGGCAAATCGAGGTCGAGCTTTTCCGCCACCAGGTCCGCCGAGGCCGAGCCCGCGACCAGGTAGCTGCCATCCTCGCGCTGGACGAAATCGGGGCTGTCGTGCGGATCGGTGTCCGAGGCGAACGCGCCGGCGATCGCGGCGAGCAGATCGGACGGGGTCACGATTCCTTCGAAATGCCCGTATTCGTCGTGGATCAGCGCCATCGGCACCTCGGCGCGGCGCAACCGCACTAGGGCATCCATCGCATCGAGCTGGTCGATCACGATCGGCGCCGGGCGCACCAATGCCTTGAGGTCGAGCGGCTCGCCGCGGATCACCGCAGCGACGATGTCGCGCGCCTGGACCACGCCGATCACCGCGTCGACCGAACCTTCGGCCACCGGCAGCCGCGTATGTGGCGAGGCTGCCAGCTTCTCGCGAATCCCCGCTTGATCAAGCCCGATGTCGAGCCAGTCGACCTCTGTCCGCGGCGTCATCACTTCGCGCACCGGGCGGTCGGCGAGCCGCACCACGCCCGAGATGATCGAGCGTTCATGCTCCTCGATCACGCCCGATTTGGACGCCTCGGCGACGATCAGATGGAGTTCCTCGGCGGTGACCTGATCCTCGCTCTCGAGACTGAGGCCCATCAGCCGCAACAGCAACGCGCTGGTCGAATCGAGCAACCAGACGATCGGCGCCGCGATCCGCGCGAGCAAGGTCATCGGCCCCGCCACCACCGCGGCGATCGGCTCGGGCGACCGCAATGCGATCTGCTTGGGCACCAGTTCGCCGATGATCAGCGAGAGGAAGGTGGTGATGCCGATCACCAGGACGAATCCCGCCTTGTCGGCGAATTCCGAACTCCACCCGAACCATTGCTGCAGGCGGATCGCGGTCGGTCCACCCAGCGCCTCGCCCGAATAGGCGCCCGAAATCACCGCGATCAGGGTGATGCCGACCTGGACGGTCGAGAGGAACTTGCCGGGATCGGCCGACAGATCGAGCGCCGCGCGCGCGCCCCGGCTGCCGGTCCGCGCCATCGCTTCCAGCCGCGCCTTGCGCGACGAGGCGATCGCCAGCTCGCTCATCGCGAACACGCCGTTCACCGCCACGAGCACGAGGATGATGACGACGTCGACCCAGGGATAGGGCGTTGAAGAAGAAGGCAAGGCCATGATGCTGGTCCCTGCCTACACGCGGGCGCGAACGTCGCGCAACATGCCTCGTCGGGATATCGGTTCGAAGCAGCAACGTTGGCATTGGTGTGGGTCCCGGCGGCGCGACCGCTCTCGCACCGGGCACCATCGCAATGATTTGACGCTGGCCCGGCGCGCGGCTTACCCTACTCGGTGATGTATCGGGAGGTACGGAGCGACGATCCGCAGGAGCGGTTCATGGCGCAGTTCGACTGGGACGGCGCGGAGGCGATTTATCGCGCCCAAGGGACCGGCCCGGCCTATCGCGTGACGGTCGACGAATATCATTCCTTCCTCGACGATTATGACCGCCGAAGCTGGTGGCTCTCCTGGCTATTACTCGGGGGGTGGCTGCTGGTTGGCGGCATTCTGCTGTTCGTGCCGCCATTCTCCAGATTATTTTCGGGCGGTGCAGCGGCAATCCTGCCGTTATACACGTTGTGGGTGCCCGCTTGGGCAACGGGCTGGTGGGCCCGCCGCCGGTTGATGCTCGCGCCCGTCCGTGCCTTGCGCTCGCGGACGCCGGAGGCGCCGGCCTTGGCTGGCGACGGGCGTCTTTCCCGCACGATCGGCGAACGGTCCTGGAGATCGCTGTTTGGCGAGAGCGTCACTTGCTTGCTGGGGCTTGCGCTACTCTTGGCCTTCAGCGTCTTCAGTACGGGATCGACCTGACTGCCGGGCTTCTGCTCGCCACGGGCATTGGTGCCTTGGCCTGGGTCTTGGTCCAGATGGTACGCAAGTGGCGCTTCGAGCGCCGTCAACGAGTCGCTGCCTAGCCGGCATCCGGGCCCGGCACTCGCCGTGTCGCGCGCTCCCAGCGACCATTGTCCATCTTCAGACCCGGACTGTCATCGTCTCGACGCGAAGAAATCGCGCAGCAGGTTCGCCGCCTCCCCCTCACCGATGCCCGGATAGATTTCGGGGCGATGATGGACGGTGGGCTGCGCGAACAGCCGCGGGCCGTGCTCGACCGCGCCGCCCTTGGGGTCCGGGGCACCGTAATAGAGCCGCGCGATCCGGGCATGCGCGATCGCGCCCGCGCACATCGCGCAGGGCTCGAGCGTCACCCACAGGTCGCAATCGGTCAGGCGGTCGTCGCCGATCGCTTCCGCCGCGGCGCGAATCGCCAGCATCTCGGCATGCGCGGTGGGGTCGTGGCGAGTGCGCGGCGCGTTGGCGGCGGTCGCGATGACGCGCCCGTCGAGCACCACCACCGCGCCGACGGGGACTTCTCCCATCGACGCGGCGTCGGCGGCCGCGTCGAGCGCGGCACGCATCGGTGGGGGAAGCTGCACCCCGCTCAGTGCGGCGCGGCCGAATTGGCCGGCGGAGGAGCAGGCTTGTCGACGCTGATCGTCGGCACGCGAATCGTGGTGTTGGTGGTGGTGACGGTCGGTACTTCGACGGTCTTGTTCTCGGTCCCGAAATTGACCGTCGCCATATTGGCGCTGACTTCGGGCGCCTGCCCACCCTGGACCTTCACCATCGGCAGCGATCCCGGCTTGCCGTTGATGGTGATGAAGCCGAAGGACAAAAGTGCAATCAGGACAAGGGCAGCAAGCCCGATCAGAGCGAGGAGGAACCGCATTTCATCGTCTCCCAAAGTCGAATCGTTCGCGTAATCAACGCAGCTTCACAAGAGCAGGTTGCACGATAAAGAGCGAATCTGTTGACCAGAGGCGCAGCAGACGCTATCGGCGCCACCTTTCCGGGGTCAGGTTCTTGCTTGGCCCGAAACTCAGGATTGATAGCGATGTCGCGCATTTGCGAGCTGACCGGCAAGGGCCGGCAGGTGGGTAACAACGTTTCCCACGCCAACAACAAGACCAAGCGGACGTTCCTGCCCAATCTGCAGAACGTGACGTTGATCTCGGACGCGCTGGGCACCAGCGTCAAGCTGCGCGTCTCGACGCACGGCATTCGCTCGGTCGAGCATGTCGGCGGTCTCGACAACTGGCTGCTCAAGGCCAGCGACGACGATCTGTCGCTGCGCGCGCGCCGCCTGAAGCGCGACGTCAAGAAGAAGCTGGGTACCGCCCAGGCCGCGTAATCGCGCTGGCTCGCCGCTGCGGGCCATCAGCGAATCGCCACCGGCTCGCTCTCCATCCCGGAGAGCGGGCCGGAGTCGTATCTGCAGGACCTTGCCTAGCGCGCGCCCGGCAACGCTGATCCGAATCTGATCAGGCGCGACCTTGACTACGCTTCCCCGGCGAAGGCCGGGGCCAGGCGCCAGGAAGATGCGGCGGCGGGACGCCATCTCAATCTCATCGGTACTGGCCCCGGCCTTCGCCGGGGAAGCGTCAAGTCGGCGGAGCGATACTAGAGATCCAACCGGAACTTCATCAGCAAGGTCTGCTGCAGGAACAGCAGATTGTCGTCGCTGACCATCCACACCATGGTCGCCCCGTTTTCGCGGGTGATCGCCAGCCCCTCGAAATTGTCGACGGTCAGCGGTGACGCCAGCCGCGCGACCTCGCGACCGCGAATCGTCATGTCGGGGCGGACGCCGCGCGGATCGATCACGGTCAGCACCGCGCTCCACGCGAAGGGCAAGGCGAGCTTGCGGTTGAGGATCAGCACCCGCCCATCGGGCAGCTCGGTGGCATCCGACGGATCGTATCCGGCGGGCGGCAAATAGCCGAATTCGAACCCCAGGAGCGGTTTCTCGGTCGGATCGCGCGCGAACAGCAATGCGCTGCGCGCCTGGCTCGGTAGGCGGCGGCTGGTCTCGGCGATCACCAGGAAGCGCCCGTCATGGAGGCGCACCATCGATTCGGCGCCGCCATTCTTCGACCAGTCGGCCATCGGCTGCGGGGCGACCATCGTCGCCGGCTCGGTCAGGCCGGGCGAATAGCGCCAGATCTGGTTGACGTACTCATAGCCCACCCAGACCCGCTTGGTGGCGGGGTCGAGCGTCATCGACTCGCTGTCGCGATCTTGTCTCGTCCACCCGGTGCCTGGCCCCTTCGGCAGGTCGCCGAACCCGACCGCGCTCGGCTTCAATCGGCCGTCGAGCCGGAAGCGGAGGATCGTCCCGCCGTCGCTGAGCAGCGTGAAGAGGCCGTGGTCGATCGTCATCGACGAATAGCCGCCGAAAGCGGGATCGTTGCTGGTGAGCCGGAGGCCGCCCATGAAGGTGAGAGCGCCCACCTTCACATGCGCCGGATTGGCCTGATCGAGCGGCACCGGCGTCGCCATCAGATCGGGGGCATCGCCCAGCATCGGCCGTTCGGACGTACCGCTCCACTGACACAGCAGCGCCAACAGGATCATCAACGGATAACGGGTGCGCCGGCGCATCGCCGACCCTCATAGCCGCCCCGTCGAACCCCGCCAGCCTGAACGGCGGATAACGAGCACATTCAGCATCGGCTCAATACGAATCGGGCACAACGTGTTCATCGACAACGGGTTGGTGTCGCGGAGACACTTCGGATCCCATCACTGGTCGAAGGATGAATTCTAGAGACGGAGAAGACCAATGCTGAAGCAACTCTCGCTCGTTGGCGCCGCGCTCGCGATGACCGCCGGTGCCATTGTCCCCCTCGCCCCGGCGCAGGCCCAGAGCTATCGCGACGGGTACAACCGTGGCGGCTATTATGACGGTCGCGACCGCAGCTATCGCGGATACGACCGGAGCTACCGCGGCTACGACCGCAGCTATCGCGGCTACAATTACCGTAACCGCAAGTGCAACGACGGCGACGGCGGGACGATCGTCGGCGCGATCGCCGGCGGCCTGCTCGGCAACACCATCGCCGGACGTGGCGACCGTACGGTCGGTACCATCCTCGGCGCCGGTGTCGGCGCGCTGGCCGGCCGGGCGATCGATCGCTCGGACCGCCCCGGCTACTGCCGCCGCTGATCCAGAACAGTCGAGTTCTCCCGCGTAGCGTATCCGGGAGAGACGGTCCCCTCGCGTAGCGTATGAGGGCGGAGGCCGGTTCCGAAAGGGACCGGCCTCTTGTTGTCCGAGCTATAGTCTTGGCCACGCCCGCGGCGATGCGCGCGGCGCAATCGCCCGAATGGCCGGCGGGTGCTTTGCCGTCGGCGGGCCGCCTTCAGTTAAATTTGCCGCGGTCGTCGGACGGGTTCGACTGCGCGCTTACGCGCGGCGGGCCGGACGTGGCCGGCCCTCCAGCCGTGTCAGTACATATGCTGCCCACCGTTGATGCTGAGCGTCGAGCCCGTCACGAACCCGCCATCCTCCGAACACAGGAAAGCGACGCCACGCGCGATCTCCTGCGCCTGGCCGAGGCGGCCGACCGGGATCTTGGCGACGATCTTCTCGAGCACGTCCGCCGGCACCGCCGCCACCATGTCGGTGTCGATATAGCCGGGTGCGATCGCATTGACCGTCACACCCGCCCGCGCGCCTTCCTGCGCCAGCGCCTTGGTGAAGCCGTGGATGCCCGACTTGGCCGCGGCGTAGTTGACCTGGCCGTATTGCCCGGCCTGGCCATTGATCGAGCCGATATTGACGATCCGCCCCCATTTGCGCTCGCGCATCCCGGGGAAAGTCGCCTTGGCCATGTTGAAGCAACCGCCGAGGTTGGTGTCCATGACCTCCTTCCACATCTGGTAGGTCATCTTGAGGATCGTGCCGTCGCGGGTGATGCCGGCGTTGTTGACGACCACGTCGACCGGGCCGAGCTCCGCCTCGACCTTCTTCACGCCGTCCTGGCAGGCGTCGTAATCGCCGACGTCCCATTTGTACGCGCTGATCCCGGTACGCTCCGAAAATTCGCGCGCGCGCTCGTCATTGCCGGCGTAGTTCGCCGCGACGGTCATCCCCATGTCCTTGAGCGCCAGACTGATCGCCTCGCCGATCCCGCGCGTTCCGCCGGTTACGATCGCTACGCGTGCCATTCGCATCTCTCCTGTTGGCCCATGATTCGGGCGGTGTTCGTGGTCCGACGCTATTGAGCGCCGATCCACCCGGCAAGTTCCCGCGACAGGATGCCGCGGAGCATGGTCATGCCGGGCGCGCTATCATTGAGACATGACAGATAGGCGAAACGCTCGCCGCCGGCGGCCAGGAAACTCTCGCGGCCGCGGATCGCCAGTTCCTCGAGCGTCTCCAGGCAATCTGCCGAGAAGCCCGGCGCGACGATCGCGACACGCCTGCTCCCCTGCCCCGGCAGCGCCGCGAGCGTCGCGTCGGTCGCGGGTTCGAGCCACTTGGCGCGCCCGAAGCGCGACTGGAAGGTGACGATCAACTCGCGCCCTAGCGCCTCGCCAAGCAGTCGCGCCGTCTTGCGACAATGGCAATGATAGGGATCGCCGAGGTCGAGCGTGCGCGCCGGCATGCCGTGGAAGCTGGCGATCAGCGCCTCCGGCTCGAAATCGAGGCCCGCAAGCGACGCACGGACCGATCGCGCCAGCGCGTCGATATAGAGCGGATCGTCGTGATAGGGCGGCAAGGTACGGATCGCCGGCTGCCAGCGCATCGTCGCCAGCGCCGCAAACGCCTTGTCGTTGGCGGTCGCGGTCGTCGCGGCGCAATATTGCGGATAGAGCGGCGCGATCAGGATGCGCTCGCATCCCGCCGCCTTCATCGCCGCCAGCCGGTCGGCGATCGCCGGATTACCGTAGCGCATCGCCCAGTCGACCGTCACCCCAGGCCACGCGTCCCGCAGCGCCTCGGCCTGCGCGCGCGTGATCGCGGCGAGCGGCGAGCCCTGGTCGGTCCACACCTGCTGATAGGCATGCGCCGACTTCTTCGGCCGCGTGTTGAGGATGATCCCGCGCAGGATCGGCTGCCAGGCGAGCGGCGGGATCTCGACCACGCGGCGGTCGGACAGGAACTCGGCGAGGTAGCGCTTCACCGCCTTCGGGCTTGCGTCGTCGGGGGTGCCGAGGTTGACCAGCAGCACGCCGATGCGGGGAGCCGGAATCGCGAGGTGATTGGGTGGGATCGTCACGGAAAAGTCCGACCGTCATGCCGGGCTCGTCCCGGCATCCACCGCGCCGCATCAACCGACGCGCTGTGCTGGACTGTGGACCCCGGCACAAGGCCGGGGTGACGGTCTGGGCTGAAGGAGAGCATCAAGCCTCCCCCACCCTTAATGGCAAGCTGCGAATCCGGAAACCCGTCGCCGATTGCAGCGCGTTGGCGATCGCCGGCGCCACCGGCGGCACCGCGAGTTCGGACACGCCGCCGGGATCGGCCTCGCTCGCGATCAGCTCGAGCGTGATGTCGGGCATGTCGGCCAGCACCGGCAGGCCGAGATCGCCGAACCCGCGCACTGTCGCCACCCCGTTCCGGAACCGCGTCGCGCCGCCCAGCGCCTGCGCCATGCCGAACACCAGCCCGCCCTCGATATTCTGGCGGACGATGTCGGGGTTGATCTGGCGACCGCAATCGACCGCGGCGACGATGCGGTCGACCCCGATCGTCTGGTCCTCCTCGATATGCGCTTCGGCGAACACCGCGATATGGCTGCCGCGGAAGCTGTGGCAGGCGATGCCCTGGCCGCTGCCCGACACCCCGCCTTCCCAGCCGCCCAGCGCCGCCACCGTCGTCAGGCAGCGCGCCAGCCGCGCATTGCCGCCCAGCATTGCGACGCGGAACGACAACGGCTCGGTATTCGCCGCATGCGCCAGTTCGTCGATGAAACATTCGGTGAAGAAGCAGGTGTAGCTATGCGCGCCCGACCGCCAATGCCCGGTCGGGATGCCAACGTCGGCCGGATGGTGGTCCAGCGCCCAATTGGGAATCTGGTAGAAGGGCGTCCCCCCCGCCACGGCATAGCCGTCGCCACCCGCCGGCAAGGCCAGCGCCGCCTGCGCCGCCGCGTCGCGCGCGAGCAACCGGCCGGCGAGCTCGCGCCCCGTCGCGGGCGCGGCGATCTTGGCGAGCATGCCGATCAGCCGCCCGTTCTGGTCGACCCGCCCGGTCATCCGCGCTGCGGCGGGGGCGCGGAAGCGGTCGTGGACGCAATCCTCGGCACGCGACCAGGTCAGCTGGACCGGCCGATCGACGGCGCGCGCGATCACCGCGGCCTGCACCGCGGCATCGGATTCGAGCCCGATCCCGAACCCCCCGCCGATCGGCATCGGATGGACCACCACCGCCTCCTCGCCGACGCCGGTCGCCGCCGCGACCGCGGCGCGCGCCAGCCCCGGTGCCAAGGTCGGCAGCCATAATTCGACCGCGCCGTCGCTCCACGCGGCGGTTGCCGCGCGCGGCTCGATCGCGGCGTGCAGCACGGGCGCGACGCGATATTCGGCGCTCACCACCTGCGCGCCGCGGAACGCCGCGCCGACCTCGCCCGCCGCGCCCATGCGGATGCCGTCGCCGTTGAGCGCGGCGTCGAGCGCGCCGCGGATCGCATAATCGGACGGCAGCCCGGTCGGCGCCTCGAATTGCGGGGCGAGCGCGTCGAGCGCGGTCCGCGCGGCCCACCAATTGTCGCCGACCACAGCCACCCAATGCCCGCCATCAACGACCTTGAGCGCGCCGCGTACGCGGTCCGCCGCGGCGGTGTCGGCGCGGACCAGCCGGCTGTCGGGGGTTGGCCCCTGACGGATCGCGGCGAAGACCATGCCGGGCAACCGGACGTCGGCGGCGAAATTGACCGAGCCGTCGATCTTGGCCGGGCTGTCGAGCCGCTGCAGCGACTGGCCCGACAGCCGCCCGCCCTCGCCCGCGCGCAGCGGCACCGGGTCGGGCAGGCTGCCGCCGACCGCCTGCGCCGCGAGCTCGCCGAAGCGCAATCTGTCCTTGCCGCGCACGACGAAGCCCTGCGCCGTCCCGGTCGCCTGCCAGTCGGTGTTCCAGCGCTTGGCCGCGGCCTTTTGCAGCAGCACGCGCGCCGCGGCGCCGGCATCGCGCAAATCGCCCTCGAACTGCCGCACCGAGGTCGAGCCGGCGGTCAGCATCAGCGCCGATCGCGTGACATGGCTTTCGCGGACATTCTTCGGCAGGCGGTCGAAAACGCCCTCGAACAATTCCGATACCGCGAGCGGATTGGCGTAGAGCGGATTGAGCGGCGCCGGCTCGACCGCGACCGTCCGCCAATCGGCACCGAGTTCGTCCGCGACGATCTGCGGCAGCGTCGTCCAGCTTCCCTGGCCATGCTCTGCCTGCGGCACGGCGACCGCGATATGTCCGTCCTCGCCGATCTTGAGCCAGGCGTTGAAGATGTGCTCGCCCTTGGCCGCGGTCAGATTGGGGCCGTAGCGCCGCGGCCAGACCGCCCAGGCAACGACCAGCCCGATTCCGGCGCCGCCACCGATCAGCAACTGGCGGCGCGTCAGGCGGGATTTGCGGGGGGCGTCGTCGGCCATTCCCGATGCTCTATCGCGGGGTGGGGCAACGGGGAAGCCCGAGGTCGTCTCTTAGAAGCCCCTCCCCTTCAGGGGAGGGGTTGGGGTGGGGCCGCGCCATAAGCGACCCACTCTGCGAGGCATCCCCCACCCCCACCCCCTCCCCTGAAGGGGAGGGGCTTGAATGGGCTACTTCTCAACCAACCCGCGATACTTCGCCCGCAATCCGACCTTGTCGATCTTCTCCGTCCCCAATCGCGGCAGCGGCTCGACGGCGATCCAGATCCTCGCCGGCACCTTGAACGCGGCGATATGCTCGCGCAGGAAATCCTGCAGCGCGACCTCGTCGAGCGTCTGGCCCTCGTGGAAATGGACCACCGCGCCGGGCACTTCGCCCAGTCGCTCGTCGGGCAACCCGAACACCGCCGCCTCGGCGACCAGCGGGTGTTCGTAGATCGCCGCCTCGACCTCCAGGCACGAGATGTTCTCGCCGCCGCGGATGATGATGTCCTTCTTGCGGTCGACGATGAACAGATAGCCGTCCTCGTCGAGATAGCCGATGTCGCCGGTCAGGAAATAGCCGTCCTTGCTGAACGCCGCCGCGGTGGCGTCGGGGCGATGCCAATATTCGCGGAAGTTGCAGATCGAGCGGATCGACACCTCGCCGCGCTCGCCCGCGGGAAGCTTGTTGCCGGCAGGGTCGAGGATCGCGAGATCGACCAGCGGCGCCGAGGCTCGGCCGGTTGAATTGGGCTTGGCGAGGTAATTCTCGCGCCAATTGCCGCAGCCCACGCCGTTGGTCTCGGTCAGGCCGTAGCCGATCAGCGGTGCGCCGCCGCCCATTTCTTCCTTGAGGCGGCGGACGTGCTCGACCGGACGCGGCGCGCCGCCGGCGGCGAAATCGGTCACCGTCGACAGGTCGTATTGGGCGCGGTTGGGGTGCGTCAGGATCTCGAAGCTCATCAGCGGCACGCCGACGAAATAGCTGATCTGCTCGCGCTCGATCAGCCGCATCGCCTCCTCGGCGTCCCATTTGGGCATCAGCACCAATTTGCGCCCCATCGCGAAACTCTGGAGCATCACCGGCACCTCGGCGGTAACGTGGAACAGCGGCACGTTGAGCAGGGTCGAGGGCTGCCCCTGCGGCGGGTTGCCGTCCTCGGTCGCGAAGCCGAGCATCATCAGCGCCTGGGTCAGGTAGTTGAGCGTGCCCTGCAACACCGCGCGATGGTCGCTGAGCGCGCCCTTGGACTGGCCGGTCGATCCGCTGGTGAACAGGATCGTCGCGAGATCGTCGGGGCCGAGTTCGGGCAAGGCGGCGTCGGCACCGCCGGCCGTCGGCCGAAGCGCTTCGGCCAATGGCTGCAGGTCGTCGATCACCACGATTCGGGCGGTCAGGCCGGCGACCTCGGTGAGGCGCTTGCCGCGCGGCGGGTCGGCGAACACCACAGCGCATTCGACCTCGGCCAGCGCGCCGGCGAATTCCTCCGACTGCCACCAGCCGTTGAGCAGGACGGCGATCCCACCCGCCATCAGCACGCCCATGTAGAGCGCGATCCAGGACGGCGAATTGCGCATCGCGATGCCGATGCGGTCGCCGCGCTTCACGCCATCCGCGACCAGCCCGCGCGCGACGCGGTCGGCCTGCGCATAGACCTCGCCGAAGGTCAGCCGCTCCTCGCCCGAGACAAGGAAGGTCGCATCGGCATGCACGGCGCAGAAATGCGCGAAATAATGCGGCAGGCTGGGCGGCGCGGCGCTGATCGCGGGATAGGATCGCCCGCGTACCTCGACCTCGGTCACCGCCATCGGCGCTTCGGGGCCGGTCAGCTTCGCGATCCCGCCGTCCATTCGCGTGTCGAGCGCACTGGGCATCCGCATTCTCTCCGCTTGGTCTTACTGCCTTACACCCTTATGGGAGCGACAAAGCCCGGGGAAAAGCCTTGATCCTGCACGCACTGACCGCGATCGATTTTACCGACCTGCACCTCAACCCGGTGCTGCTGCACGTCCATTTGTTCGGGCGCGACCTGTTCGACATCAAATGGTATTCGATCGCCTATATCGCCGGCATCGTCGTCGGCTGGATGTACCTGCTCAGGATGCTGCGCGCCCCGGGTGCGCCGATGGCCAAGCGGCATGTCGAGGACCTGGTGTTCTACGCGACGCTGGGCATCATCCTGGGCGGGCGGATCGGCTATGTGCTGTTCTACGATCCCAAGCTGTTCACCACCTTCGGCTTCTTCAAATTGTGGGAAGGCGGCATGTCCTTCCACGGCGGGGTGATCGGTACGTCGCTCGGCATCTTCTGGTTCACCCGACGCCACAAGCTGAGCTGGCTGCGCGTCCACGATTACGTCGCGTGCTGCGCGCCGTTCGGCCTGTTCTTCGGCCGCCTCGCCAATTTCGTGAACGGCGAATTGTGGGGCAAGCCCGCGAGCGACAGCCTGCCCTGGGCGATGGTCTTCCCCAATGCCGGTCCGATGCCGCGCCATCCGAGCCAGCTCTATGAGGCGATCCTCGAAGGGGTCATCCTGTTCGCTATCCTCGCTTTCGCCTTCTGGCGGACCAAGGCGCGCTACGAGCCGGGCAAGCTCGTCGGCCTGTTCCTGACCGGCTACGGGCTCGCGCGCTTCACCGTCGAATTCTTCCGCGAGCCCGATGCGCAGTTCCGCGGCACGATCTTCGACAACGGTTATCTCCACATGGGCCAATGGCTGTGCGTGCCGATGATCCTGGGCGGCCTCTATCTGATGTGGACCGCAAAGAACCGCCGCGACCGCGTCACCCCGATCGCCGGGGACGAGAGCGTCGCCTGAGATGGAAGGGTCGCTGCCCGACCGCCTAGCGCGTGCGATCACGATGGCGGGGCCGATCCCGCTATCGCAGTACATGGCGGCGGCCAACGCCGAATATTACGCCACGCGCGATCCCCTGGGCTCGGCCGGCGACTTCACCACGGCGCCCGAGATCAGCCAGATGTTCGGCGAGCTGATCGGGCTGTGGGCGGCCGACCTGTGGCAGCGCGCGGGCGAGCCCGATGTCTATTGGGTCGAGCTCGGCCCGGGGCGCGGCACCTTGTCGGCCGACGCGTTGCGCGCGATGGGCCGCGTTGGGCTCGAACCCCCCGTCCATTTCGTCGAGACCAGCCCGACCCTGCGCGCTCGCCAGCGCGCGGCGGTGCCCTATGCGCATTGGCATGACGATATCGCGCAGGTGCCGGACGATCGGCCGGTCATCCTGGTTGCCAACGAATTCTTCGACGCGCTGCCGATCCGCCAGCTCGTCCGCTCGGCCGATGCCTGGCGCGAGCGGATGGTCGCGTGCCAGGACCTGATGTTCCTGCCGATCCCGGGCAAGGACGTGCCGGCGAGCGTGATCCCCGACGATTTGCGCGACGCCGCGCCCGGATCGGTGATCGAGACCTCGCCCGCCTCGGTCGCGATCGCGCGCGCCGTGGCACAGCGGCTGGCGGCGCAGGGCGGCGCGGCGCTCGTGATCGATTATGGTTATGAAGGCCCCGCGATCGGCGACACGCTCCAGGCGGTGAGCAGCCACCAGTTCGCCAATCCGTTCGAGGGGCCGGGCAGCCGCGACCTGACCGCGCATGTCGATTTCGGCACGCTCGCCGCCGCCGCCGGGACCGAGGGCGTGCGCGTCGACGGACCCGTCGGCCAGGGCGCGTTCCTGACCGCGCTCGGCATCGATCCGCGCGCCGAGGCGCTGATCAAGGCGGCACCCGACCGCGCCGAAGCGGTCGCCGCCGATCGTGCGCGGCTGGTCGAGGACGACCAGATGGGGGTGCTGTTCAAGGCGATGGCGTGGACCGCCCCGGGCTGGCCGACCCCGGCAGGATTCCTGTGATCGTCTATCGCGACGCGACCCCGGCCGACGGCGACGCGCTCGACGCGATGGCGCAGGCAGTCTGGATCGAGACGTTCGCGCACAGCGTCTCGGCCCAGGATGCCGCGACCTATCTCGCCCAGGCCTATGGCCCGTCCGGCCAGTTGATCGCCGACCTGTCGAGCGGCGCGGCACGCTTCCGCCTCGCGCTCGCGGACGATCGCGTGGTCGGCTATGCCAAGCTCAACCCGCCCTGGCTTCCCGACGCCGAGCCCGGCGCGATGCAATTGAGCCAGATCTACGTCACCGGCGACCAGCATGGCGCGGGCGTCGGCAAGGCGCTGCTCGACTGGACGATCGCCGCCGCGCGCGACGCGGGCGCGACCGCGTTGCTGCTCACCGTATGGGAAGAGAACCACCGCGCCGCCGCTTTCTACCGCAAGCACGGTTTCGAGCATGTCGGCGACTATGCGTTCGCGGTCGGCAGCCAGATCGACACCGATCATATCATGCGGCTAGCCTTGTGACCGCGACGATCACCTATCGCGACGCCGTGCCGGCGGATGGCCCCGAGCTCGCCGCGATGGCCCGGCGCAGCTTCACCGACACGTTCGGCACGCTCTATCGCCAGGAAGATCTGGCGCTGTTCCTCGACCAGGCATTCGGATCTAGCGGGTTGCCGGCGGACCTGACCGATCCCGCCTATCGTGTCCGCGTCGCGACCGAGGATGAGCGGATCGTCGGCTATTGCAAGATCGGCCCGGTCACCTTTCCCGGCGAATGGTCCGACAGCGCGATGGAACTGCATCAGCTCTACATCCTGGGCGAGCATCACGGCGCGGGTCTGGCGCCCGCGTTGATGGACTGGGCGCTCGACACGATGCGCGCCGGGGGAACGACCGAGGTCATCCTGTCGGTCTTCATCGACAACCATCGCGCGCGCCGTTTATACGAACGCTACGGGTTCGAGGAGATCGGCAAGTACACGTTCAAGGTCGGCGACCACGAGGATGACGACCGGTTGATGAGGCTGGAGCTGTGAGCGTCGAGGTCAATCGCGCCCGTGCGCTCGACGGCGTCGCGCACGGATTTCTCGGACGGCGCGGCGGCGTGTCGACCGGGATCACCGCCGGGCTCGACCTCGGCCGGCGCGGCCAGGTCGCGATCGGCCCCGAGCTCGCCGAGAACCGCCGCCGCGCGGTCGGGGCGGTGCTGCCCGGCGCCGAGCTGGTCACGCTCTACCAGGTCCATTCGCCCGATTGCGTGACGCTGGCGACGCCCTGGCCCGATAGCGAGCGGCCGCATGCCGATGCGTTGGTAACCGACCGGCCGGGCCATGCGCTCGGCATCCTCACCGCCGATTGCGCGCCGGTGCTGCTCGCCGACCGCGAAGCCGGGGTGGTCGGCGCGGCGCACGCGGGATGGAAAGGCGCGATCGGCGGCGTGACCGACTCGACCGTCGCGGCGATGGAGAAACTCGGTGCGCGGCGCGACCGCATCGTCGCGGCGATCGGCCCGTGTATCGCGCGCGCCAGCTACGAGGTCGACGCGAGTTTCGAGCGCCGCTTCGAAGCGGAGGATCCGGAGAACGAACGCTTCTTCGCTGCTGGCCGCGAGTGCCATGCGCAATTCGACCTCGAAGCCTATGTCGCGCATCGCCTCGCCGCGGCCGGGGTGCGGACCGTCGAGATGATGGGGCTCGACACTTATTCCGACGCGGATCGTTTCTACAGTTTCCGCCGCGCCACCCATCGCGGCGAGCCCGATTATGGACGGCAGATTTCGATTATCGGGATTTAGTTTCCTCTGAAACCACTTGCCGCTAAAGCGTTGGCCAAAGGAGTAGACGATGTCCAAGAAGCCGACCGAGACCGAAGCCGACCTGACCGGGGTCGCAGCGCCAAAGGCCCGGAAGACCGAGCCCGCCTCGATCGGCGGCCGCCAGCTCAAGCCCTCGACCCTGATGATGGGGCATGGCTACGACCCGATGCTGTCGGAAGGATCGCTCAAGCCGCCGATCTTCCTGACCTCGACCTTCGTCTTCCCCAACGCCGCCGCCGGCAAGCGCCATTTCGAGGGCGTCACCGGCAAGCGTCCGGGCGGCGCCGAGGGGCTGGTCTATTCGCGCTTCAACGGCCCCAACCAGGAAATCCTCGAGGATCGCCTGGGCATATGGGAAGGTGCCGAGGACGCGCTGGCTTTCTCCTCGGGCATGTCGGCGATCGCCACTTTGTTCCTGGCGATGGTCAAGCCCGGCGATACGATCGTCCATTCGGGCCCGCTCTATGCGGCGACCGAGACGCTGATCGCGCGCATCCTCGGCCGGTTCGGCGTCCATTGGCTCGACTTCCCGGCAGGCGCGACGCGCGCCGAGATCGATGCGGTGCTATCCAAGGCGGCGTCGGGCAACGTCGCGTTGATCTATCTCGAATCCCCCGCCAACCCGACCAATGCGCTGGTCGACGTCCAGGCGGTCGCCGCGAGCCGCGACGCGATCTTCACCGGTGCGAACAAGCCGCCGATCGCGATCGACAACACCTTCCTGGGGCCGCTGTGGCACAAGCCGCTCGAACACGGCGCCGACATCGTCGTCTATTCGCTGACCAAATATGCCGGCGGCCATTCGGACCTGGTCGCGGGCGGCGTGCTCGGGTCGAAGGAGCACATCAACACGATCCGGCTGATGCGCAACACGATCGGCACGATCTGCGACCCCAATACCGCCTGGATGCTGCTGCGCAGCCTGGAGACGCTCGAACTGCGGATGAGCCGCGCGGGCGAGAACGCCGCCAAGGTCTGCGAATTCCTGCGCCAGCACCCCAAGGTCGAGCGCGTCGGGTATCTCGGCTTTTTGAAGGACGGCAAGGACAAGCGTCAGGCCGACATCTACGAGCGCCATTGCTCGGGCGCCGGCTCGACCTTCTCGCTCTACCTCAAGGGCGGCGAGAAGGAGGCCTTCGCGTTCCTCGACGCGCTCAAGATCGCCAAGCTCGCGGTCAGCCTGGGCGGCACCGAGACGCTGGCGTCGCACCCGGCCGGCATGACGCATCTGTCGGTGCCCGACGCGCGCAAGCAGGCGCTGGGGATCACCGACAATCTGGTCCGCATCTCGATCGGGGTCGAGGACGCCGACGATTTGATCGCCGATTTCGAGGCGGCGCTGGAAACCGTTTGATCGGGCGGCGCGGCCGCGTCGCCATTGCGCCCTGAGTGAGCCCTCTTCTCCCCTCCCGCTTGCGCGCACCGGGTCGGCCATGCCCCCGGCATGGCCTGAACGATGCGGGGCATCGTTCACCCGGTGCGGGGCTGGGGGAGGGGCTGCCCCTCCCATCGGCCGAAAGACACCACGCCCTCCCCTGGCCCCTCCCGCAAGCGGGAGGGGAATTTCGCTTCATTGTGGCTTCGAACTCGATTTCGGCCCGCCGCCAACCCGTTTATGGATGCGCGACCGGAACAGGGGGCAAGCCATGGGGAAGCCGTTCAACGTCGTCCAGGCAGCGGTCCTGAAGGCACTGACCGAAGCGCTGTTCCACGACGTCGAGATGGTGATCCCGTCGAGCCAGGTGGTCGCCAACCTCCAGCGCCAGTTCGCGCTGGTGAAGGGCGGCACGCCGACCGAGATCGGCCTCAGCCTCTACATGATCTTCCTGGTGCTGGGCGGCCCGCTCTTCCTGATCCTCAGTCCCGCCTGGCGCGCGCGGCAAGTCGCGAAACGCCTCGAGCGCACCAAGAACGACCTGATGCAGGATCTCGCCCGCGTCAGGAGCGTGGTCTATGCCGGCTATTACGGCCATTGGCAGGGCGAGACCCAGGACGACAATCGCGACAATCCGGTGTTCGAGCGGATCGGCTTCACCCTGCCCGCGCATCGCGACCGCTCGGCGCCGGGCGAGGTACCGATCACCTACCATCCCGGGCGCGACCTGACCGACGCCGACATGCTGAGCGACGCGCCCGACGAAGCCGGCGTGATCGTGATCGGATCGGGCGCCGGCGGCGCGGTCGCGGCGGCGACGCTCGCGGCGCAGGGGCACGACGTGCTGGTGGTCGAGGCGGGGCCGTTCTTCCCCTCGTCGCGGATCAACCATCGCGAATGGGAAATGACCGCGCGATTGTTCGTCGACGGCGGCATCCAGACCAGCCGCGACCATGACATCGTCGTGTTCCAGGGCCGCGTGGTCGGCGGCTCCACCGTGATCAACAACGGCATCTGCCTGCGCGTCAACCAGCCCGGCCTGACCCATCCCGATGCACCGAACATCTTCGCCAAATGGGCCGAACTCGGTGCCCCGGTCGACGAAGGACGGTTCGACGCCGCTTATGCTGCAGTGGAGCAACGCTTGTCGGTCGGCCCGATCGACGCGCGCGCCGCGCGCCACAATGGCCCGCATCTGCAGCGCGGCTGGGCGGCGCATGCCGCGGCGACCGGATCGGCGTTCGACCAAGCGTCGCCCGCGCCCTGGTTCAGCAAGAATTACGGCCCGGATTCGGCGGGCGCGGCCTGCGCCTATTGCGGCTATTGCAACACCGGCTGCCCCTATGGCCGCAAGCAGGGCATGGCGCAGTCGTTCCTGCTCGACGCCCGCAAGAGCGGCGCACGTATCCTCCCCGAGACCAGTGTCACGGCGATCCGCTGGCAAACCCCGCTCGACTGGGACAAGCGCCGCGCGACCGGGGTCGAGGTCGTGCTCGCCGATGGCCGCAAGCATTTCATCCGCGCGCGCGACGGCGTGGTGGTCGCCGCCGGCACGATGGCGTCGAGCCGCATCCTGGCGGCGAGCGGGATCGACGGCACCGGCACCGGCATCTCGCTCAACATCGCTTGTCCGGTCGTCGCGCTGATGCCCGGCGAGCAATCGATGCGGAGCTGGGACGAGGACCAGATGGCGACCTATGTCGACCACGGCGACTTCCTGCTCGAATCGCACTTCCAGCCGCCGATGAGCATGTCGACCCTGATGCCCGGCTGGTTCGGCGACCATGCGCAACGGATGCGCCATTACGGCCGGATCGCCTCGGCCGGCGTGCTGATCCCGGCCGATCGCTGCGGCCAGCTGATCGATTCGGGGCTGAGCTTCAAGTTGCGCGACGACGTCGAGCTGCCGTTGCTCAAGCGCGCGCTGGCGACCCTGACCAAGGTCCATTTCGCTGCGGGCGCGGAGGAAGTCTATCCGGCGCTCGCGCGCGGCCAGACGCTCAGGCCCGGCGACGATGTCGATACTTTTTTCGAAAAGGCGATCAGCGAAGCCGACGACGTCACGCTGTCGAGCTCGCATCCGCAGGGCGGAAACGCGCGCGGCAAGGATCGCGCGCACGGCGTGGTCGACCTCGATTGCCGCGTCCATGGGACCGCCAACGTGCTCGTCACCGATGCCAGCACCTTCGCCAGCTGCATCCGCGTCAACGCCCAGCTGACCACCATGGCGATGGCGCATTACGCCACCGCGATCGCGCCGTTCTGATCCTAAAGTCTTGTCCCGATCTGATTGAAGCGAAGCCAGTGCTCCTGCGAAAGCAGGAGCCCAGAGTTATTGGGGACGACGCTTGCTGCCCCTGGGCTCCTGCTTTTCGCACGAGCACGATGCAGATTGAACGGGACTTACTTTAGGCCGCGCTGAGCTGCAGGACGAACCGCTCGGTCGCGGCGTTGAGGTCGCGCGCGGTCGCGGCCAGGCCGGCGGCGGCTTGCGCGACGCGGCCCGACAGCCGCTCGGTATTCTCGGCGATCTGCGCGACGCCGGCGATCTGGCCGGCGATCAGGGTCGCGCCGCTGGCGGTTTCGCAGGCGGTTTCCTCGATCGCGGCGGTCGTGCCACGCTGGTCGTCGATCGACTGGCGGATCGCCTGCGCCGCTTCGGCGAGATCGGCGACCATCTGCGAAATCTCCTCGAGCGCGCCCGTCGCGACGCCGGCGTCGCCTTCGACGGCGCCGGCGAGCAGGCGGATCTCCCCGGTGGCGCCCGCCGCCTGGCTGGCAAGCGACTTCACTTCGTTGGCGACGACGGCGAACCCGCGCCCGACCTCTCCGGCGCGCGCCGCCTCGATCGTCGCGTTGAGCGCCAGCAGGTTGGTCCGGGCCGCGATCTCGTGGATCGATTCGGCGAAACCGCCGATCGATTGCGTCTGGTCGGTAAGCGCCCTCACCGCCTCATGGCCCGAGGCCGACGAGCGCCGTGCGTCCCCCGACAGCCGGGCCTGGCGTTCGACCGCGGCGGCGATGACCCCGACCGATCCGGTCAGCTCGGCGATCCGCGCTGCAAGCAGTGCGGCGCTTTCCGACGATTTGGTGGCGATGGCGACGGTCTCGGCGGTTTCGCGGCTGGCGCGACCGGCCTCGCCGTTGAGCGCGCGCGCCAGTTGCTCGAGTTCGCCCGATGCGGTGCCGACGACGCTCGCCACTTCGACCACCGATGCACGAAAACTCTCGGCGACGCTGAGCATGTCGTGGCGGCGTTGCTCGACGGCGACATTCTCCGCCTGCTCGCGGGCGGCACGTTCCGAGGCGGCGGCGTGTTCCGCCGTCCGCGCGGTTTCGAGCGCGTCTTCGACCTCGCGCTTGCGTTCGTGCGCCTCGGCGGCGGAGCGCTCGCTGTCGTCGCGTGCCGCATCCTGCTCGATCATCAGGCGGCGTAACCGCTCCGCGACATAGGCAAGCACGGCGAACTCGAGGATCACTGCGACTGCATGCAGCACGACGCGGGAGAGCGGGCTCGACCCGTAGAATGCCCAGCTGGGCGCGACGAAATCGAGAATCACATGGTGCAGCGCGATCAATCCGGACGCGAGCGCGATCGGCCGCCAGTCGTAGAGCAGCATCAGCGCGGCCAGCGCGACCAGGAAATAGAGGTGCGCATCCATCTGGATCGGGCTGCCCTGCCACAGATAGACCGGGATCGCCGGATGCACCGCCGCCAGCGTGGCGACCGACAGGCGCGCCGCCATATCGGTCCGTCCGCGCAGCGCCACCAGCGTGGGCACGATGTTGGCGAGCACCGACGCGGTGACCGCAATCTCTGTCCTGGGATTGCCGAGCAGCCAGCCGGTCAGTGCCTCGACCACGGTACAAGCCCAGGCAGTCGTCACCAGGATTCGCAATCCGGCGGTGCGCAGCGAGTCGAGTCCGGCGCGTCCCGAAGTCATGGCCGTTCCCCCTGGCGGTCGCCGCAATCAGCCGATGCCGCGCTCATCGCCAGCACGCCGCGGGCCAGCAATCCCGACACGATCCGATCGCGGATGCCATCGACCACCAATGACCCGGCGATCGGTCCCGGACCGACCAGACGCGCCCCGCGATCGATCGCGTCGGCGGCGAGATGGGCGCCGCTGCCGGGCAGCACGGGCACCAGCAGCATCCGGCCCCGCGCCGGCGGCGCGAGGACGAGCGCGGGCACCACGCAGCCGGCAATACCGAGCTGGATCGGCAGAAATGTCCAGATTGGATCTATCTTCACACCGGCCGCGGTAGCCGCGAATGGTTAGCAATCCGCTAACCATCGGACCGGCTCAGCCGGCGATCGCGTCATCCAGCAGCCTGAGGTCGCGACCTCTCGTCTCGCGCCCGAACCAGGCGCACAGCCCCAACGCAAGCACGGTGGGCACCATGATCGCCGCGGCGGTCACGCCCATCGTCGGCACCAATGCGGTGATGCTGAGCGCTTGCGCCGCGACTCCGCCGCCCTTGGTGCAAGCAGCGACCCACCCGGTCGCACGTCCGCGGACGCGCAGCGGAAAGCTCTCGGCGGCATAGGGCAACAGGATCGCGATGATCCCGTTCGACCCGACGATCAGCAGCGCCACGGGGAGCACCGGACTGCCGGTTCCCGAGAGTTCGAGATGAAGCACACCAGCCAGGCCGAGGAAAGTGACCGCGATCATGGTGACAAGCGACCATTTGGTACTCCACCGGCTGTAGATCAACGCCGCCACGAACACCGTGGGAAAGGCGATCAGCGCGGATTCGGCGAGCAGCCGGCTCGACACCGCCATCGAATAGCCCTTCGCGACGAGATCGGCGGGCAGCCACAGCAGCAGTCCGAAATTGACCAGACCCCAGGCGATCGCGGCGATCGACAGCGCGGCGAGCTTGCCGATCAATTTGGCGCCGGTCAGCGCGTGGCTGACCGTGCCGGCGGGCAGCGGCGGCAACGGCGCGAGCCTCTTGGCCGTCGCCCCGAACCGCGCCATCACCGACCGCGCCTCGGCGTCGCGGCCTCGCGCCAACAGGAACTTGGCTGATTCGGGAATAAACCCGCCGAGCAGAACGAGCAGCAAGCCACTCGGCAGGTTGAGCAGCCACAGGATGCGCCAGCCGAAGACCGGCTGGAGCAGCGCCGAGAATCCGCTCGCCGCGAAATAGCCACCGACCGCTCCCAGGCCGCCGACAAGCACCAGGCTCCAGCCGCGATGCTTGTTGGGCATCATCTCTGCGAGCAGCGCGTAGGTCACCGGCAGCATCCCACCCGCGGCCGCGCCCATCATGAAGCACATCCCGATATTCCAGGCGAGGCTGGGCATCGCGCCGCAGATCGACGTGCCGACGAACATCACCGCGGACAGCAGGATCGAGGCCTTTCGCCCGTAAATGTCGGCGATCACTCCCCAGACCACCGAGCCCGTGACGGTGCCGATCAGCGCGAAGAAGGGCACCAGGCTGACCGTGGCTTTCGGTACGCCATATTCGCTTACCATGCCCGGCACGGTGAAGCCGAGCGACGCGGGCTTCATCACGTCGATGACCAGCGCCACCACCAGGACCAGCATCAGCCGCCAATGCGCCCAGCTCAGCGGTGCGTCCTCGGGCGCGGAAATCTCGATCGCCCCGCTCTCGGCGCGCTGCCTCGCGACGTCGCGCGGCAGCAGGCCATAAGCGGCGATGCCGACGCCGGCGATGATCAGCCCCATGCCGAGCGTCATGTCCCAGCCCATCGCCATGCCGGCGAGCCGGTAGTGCATCATCCGGCCCATCACGAACATCGGGATGTGCATCAGCACGCCCGCCGTCACCGCGACGCACCCGAGCACGAATGCCCACAGCGCCTGACGGTCGTCGAGCGTCGTGCTGAGGCCGCGGGCCATCGTCAGCCGTCGCCGACGCGTTCGATATCGGCACCCACCGCTTGCAGTTTCTCCTCGAGCCGCTCGTACCCTCGATCGAGGTGATAAACGCGGCTGACTTGGGTCTCGCCCTGGGCGACCAGCCCGGCGATGATCAGGCTCATCGAGGCGCGCAGGTCGGTCGCCATCACCGGCGCACCGATCATGTGGTCGACCCCGCGCACCACCGCGGTCCGCCCACGCACCTGGATGTCGGCGCCCATCCGCGCCAGTTCGGGCACGTGCATGTAGCGATTCTCGAAGATCGTCTCGGTCAGCACGCTGGCGCCGTCGGCCTTGCACAGCATCGCCATGAATTGCGCCTGCATGTCGGTGGCGAAACCGGGGAACGGCGCGGTCGACAGGGTCAGCGGCTTCAACTTGCCGTCCGACGAGACGAACAGCGAACTGCCCTTTTCCTCGACCTTCACCCCGGCATCGACCAACGCCGCGATCGTCGCGCGCATGTCGTCGGCCTTGACCCCGACCAGCTCGACGTCGCCGCCGGTGATCGCCGCGGCGCAGGCGTAGCTGCCCGCCTCGATGCGATCGGGCATGACGCGATAGGTCGCGCCGTGCAGCCGCTCGACGCCCTCGATCTCCAGCGTCTCGGTCCCGACACCCGAAATCGACGCGCCCATCGCCAGCAGCAGGTTGCAGAGATCGACGATCTCGGGCTCGCGCGCGGCATTCTCGATCACCGTGCCGCCCCTGGCGAGCACTGCGGCCATCAGCGCATTCTCGGTCGCGCCGACCGACACGATCGGGAAGGCGACACGTCCGCCCGGCAGCCGCCCGCCCGGCGCGGTCGCCTTCACATAGCCCGCGGCGAGCTCGATCTCGGCGCCCATCGCCTCGAGCGCCTTCAAATGCAGGTCGATCGGGCGGTTGCCGATAGAGCAGCCGCCGGGCAGCGACACCGTCGCCTCACCCGCGCGCGCGACCAGCGGCCCCAGCACCAGGATCGACGCGCGCATCTTGCGCACGATGTCGTAGGGCGCCTCGGTCGAGGTCAGGCGGCCCGCACGCATCGTCATCACGCGCCCGAAATCGCTCGGCCGCGCGCCCTCGATCTCGGTCGAGGCGCCGAGCTGGTTGAGCAGATGCCCGAAGCTGTCGACGTCGGCCAGCCGCGGCAGGTTGCGCAGCGTCACCGGCTCCTCGGTCAGCAGCGCGCAGGGCATGAGCGTCAGCGCCGAATTCTTGGCGCCCGAGATCGGCAATTTGCCCGTCAGGCGATTGCCGCCGCGAATGAGGATACGGTCCATCTTCGGGCTTCTATCGCGCAGCGCGCGGCGCGCAAGCGTAACGGCCGCATTGGCATCATTGATCGACTTTAATGCACGGCTGCGCGCGCGCTGCTCTGTACGTCCCCAAGTCCCGGGGGAGTATTCTTCGACGTGTCAGGCAGTTGTTTCGCCGAAAGATTGAGCGATCTGGTTACCCTAACCCCGGCGGAACACGCAGCGCTCGAGCGGCTCGAGGAGCGCGAGCGGCCGATCCGGCGCGGCGCGACCATCCAGCGCGAGAATGACCGCACCGGCGACATGTTCGTCGTGCGCAAGGGCGTGCTGATGTCCTCGATGCTGCTCGACGACGGCAGCCGCCAGATCCTGCGCTTCCTGTTCCCCGGCGACCTGATCGCCTTGTCGAGCCTCGCCTATCGCGAAGCGCCCGAGACGGTGACCGCGCTCAGCGACGCGACGATCGCGCCGTTCGAACGCGCGACCCTCAGTGACATCATGGCCGCGCACCCGCGACTCGCGGCCCTGCTGGTGGTCTACAGCCAGATCGAGCGCGCGGCGCTGACCGACCGGCTCGCGGCGCTCGGTCGCACCTCGGCCAAGGCGCGCGTCGCGGCGGTGCTGATCGACATGCGCAACCGCCTGCGCGCGGGCGACAAGTCGATCGAGCACAGCTTCACGCTCGGCCTGACCCAGGAAGAGATCGGCGACGCGACCGGGCTGACCGCGGTCCACGTCAACCGCATGCTCCGGCAGATCGAGGAAGAGGGCCTGATCGCGCGCGAGAACGGGCGCGTCACCTTCACCAACGAACGCGGGCTGATCCGTGCAGCCAATTACGTCGACCGCTACGAAGGGCTCGACCTGAGCTGGCTGCCCGCCGCGCATTAGAGGTAAGAGGGGGCGTCGGGGGGACGGGCAACCGTTCCCCCGATGTTATTGCGCCCCATCTCTCCGAAACCCCAACCGTCACCCCGGCCCTGTGCCGGGGTCTACCGTGCCTCAAGCCCAAGGGCCTGCGGCTCCGTGGATGCCGGGACGAGCCCGGCATGACGGTCGTGGCTAGGTCCGCCTATTGCAACGACGGATTATCGAGATCGACCTTGTCCGCCGGGATCACCTCGACGTTCGGATATTTCTTCCGGAGGTCATCGAGGAACAATTTGGCGTCGCCGACCACGATGACGCTGGCGTTGGTCGGGTCGAGCAGCCGCTGCGCGACGCGCTGGACCGCCGCCGCATCGACGCCCTCGACCTTGGGCGTGAACGCCCTGAGCTCGGACAAGGGCACATTCTCGACCACGTAATCGCCGAGCACGCCCGCGATCCCGCCGGTGGTTTCGGTCTCGCGGCCGAAATCGCCGATCAGCACCGCCTTGCGCGAGGCGAGCTCGCCCTCGGGCACCGGTGCCGCGCCCATCCCCTTCATCGTGTCGATGATCAGCCCGACCACTTCGGGCGCCGAGGGGTTCTTGGTCTGGGTGTTGGCGGCGACATAGCCGGGCTGGCGCCGTGCCGCGATCCCGCTACCCGCGCCGTACGCGAGCCCGCGCTTGATCCGAATCTCCTGGTTGAGGCGCGACGAGAAGCCGACACCGAGCGTCGCGTTGGCGACGCTCGCCGCGTAGAAATCGGGGTCGCTGCGCGCGATGCCCGGCCGCGCGACGATGACGCCCGCCTGACCGGCATTGGGCATGTCGACGACGATGACCTTGGGCACCGGCGCGACGGCCGCCGATGAGGGTGCGGCGGAAGCGCCAGCCTTCGACGCCCAGCTGCCGAAGTTGGTTTCCGCCAGCTTCCTCGCAGCCTCCGGCGTGACGTCGCCGACCATCACCAGGGTGGCGCGGCCCGGCGCCCAGGTCCGGGCATAAGCCGCCTGCACATCGGCGCGGGTGATCGCCTTGAGTGACGCCGGGGTGCCGGCGATCGGATGGCCATAGGGCCCGCCCCCCATCACCGTCCGCGCCGCGACCAGGCTGGCGAGACGGCCGGGGTCCTTCATCGTCACCTGGACGCCGTCGATCGTCTGCGCGCGGTCGCGCTCGAGTTCCTCGGTCGAGAAGATGGGGTTGCGCGCGACGTCGGCCAGCACCGCCATCGCTGGCGCAATCTGGTCGGACTTGACCTCGAGCGTCAACGCCGCGGCATCCCAACCTACGCCCGAGTTGATCGAGCCGCCGAGCTTCTCGACTTCGTTGGCGATCTGCGTCGCCGAGCGTGTCCTGGTGCCCTTGGTCATCAGGTCGGCGGTCAGGCTGTTGAGCCCGGCGCGATCGGCCGGATCGGCAGCACCACCGCCATTGGCGAGAACCTGGGTGGTGATCAGCGGCAGGTCGTGCTTCTCGACCACGATCAGCTTCATGCCATTGGTGAGGGTCATCGTCACCGGCGCGGGCAAGGCGGCGACCACCGGCTTGCCCGGCGCCGGGACGGGGACGCGGTCGGCGTCGCTCGCGGGCTTCACCACCTCGACATTGCCGGGGGTCCTGAGGCCGGCGACCTGGACCGTATCGGCGACGGTGATCTTGTCACCCTTCGGACCGTCCTTCGGCGCCATCTCGGCGGGCAGGTAATTGACCAGCGCCGACTGGCTGTCGTCGAGGTATTTGCGCGCGACGCGCTGGATGTCGGCGGCGGTTACCCTGCCGATCGCCGCTAGTTGCTTGTCGGCGGCCGCCGGATCGCCATCGATGATCACCGAGCGCGCGATGGTCGCCGCCTTGCCGTCGGCGGTCTCGCGGCTCTCGATCGTCGCGGTGATCAGCTGGTTCTTGGCGCGGGCGAGCTCGGCCGGGGTCACCAGGCTATCGCGGACGCGGGCGAGTTCGGCGCGCAGCGCCTTCTCGCCGTCCGCGACGCTCTTGCCGTCGGCCATCGTCGCGGTGACGACGAACGCGCCGGTCCCCTGCTTGGTGTCGAGGAAGGTGTTGGCCGACTGCGCGAGTTGGTCGCGATAGACCAGGTCCTGATACAACCGCGAGCTGTCGCCGCGCGACAAGATCGCGTCGAGCACGGTCAGCGCCGGGATGTCGGCATTGTTGTCCGACGGCGCCTGGTAGCTGAGCAGCACCGCGGGGAGCGGCGTATTGGGTTCGTAGACCGTGTAACGCGTCGCCGCGGTGCGCGGCGGCTCGGCGAGGGTCACGCGCGGGATCGGCTGGGCCGGCCGCTTGATGCCGGCGAAATACTGGTCGACCCAGCGGTCGAACTGCGCCGGATCGAAATTGCCCGCGACCACCAGCACCGCGTTGTCGGGCCGGTAATAGGTCGCATGGAAGGCACGGACGTCGTCGATCGTCGCCGCCTCGAGATTCTCCAGGCTGCCGATCCCGGGCCGCGCATAGGGATGCACGCGGTAGCTGACCTCGGGATAATAGATCGAATAGAGCTTGCCGTAGGGCGTGGCGAGCGTGCGCATCCGCAGCTCCTCCTTCACCACGTCGCGCTCGGAAGCATAGCTGACCGGCTCGACCACCAGGCTCGCCATGCGGTCGGCCTCGGCGAACAGCAGGCGTTCGAGGTGGTTGGCCGGGACCACCTCGTAATAATTGGTGTAATCGTCGTTGGTCGAGGCGTTGTTGTAGCCGCCGACATCCTCGGTCAGGCGATCGAAATTCTCCGACTTCAGATTGCGCGTCGCCTTGAACATCAGATGTTCGAACATGTGCGCGAAGCCCGACTTGCCCTTGGGATCGTCCTTCGACCCGACATCGTACCAGACCTGGACCGAGACGTTGGCGGTCTTGGTGTCGCGGATCGCATAGACGCGCAGGCCATTGGCGAGGGTGCGGACGGTATAGGCGATCGGCTTGACGCTGGCAGCGGGCGCCGCGGCAGCCGGGCGGGGCGCGGGCTTCTTCGCGGCCGGTGCGGCGGTGGCGGCGATGGGGAGGATGGCGGCGCCCATTAGCAGGGCGGCACGGGTCAGACGCATTCAGGTCTCCGGAAAGGAGGAAGAGATGCGGTGTTGTGAGGCGGGCGTGCGGCGCGAGTCAATCGATACCGGGGGCATCGGCTTGCCGCTCCGCGGCCAAGGTGACGAGGCATCGATGAGGTCGCGCCGGCGGCCGTCGCTACGCCCCTAGCGGCAGAAGCTCTTGTGGTCGTCCTCGAGGTGGAGGTGGTTGCGATGCGCCGCGTTATAGTCGGGGCTGAGCACGGTGCCGAAGCGCTTGCAGGCCGAGGTGTGGATCACATCGAGGAAACGCCGCACGTCGCCATTGTCGGATCGCCAGTCGCCCTCGATCGAGACGCGGCGCCCATCGGCCAGGATGAAGGCGGAGACGTCGACCGCATTGGCGAGCGCGTGACCCGACAGCCGCTCGGTCGCGGTGCCGATCGTGTTGCGGCAGGCATAGGTGCCGTAGGTCTCGATCTTGACCAGCCGGCTGCCGAGGATCTGATAGGCGGCGGGCGCGACGGCGTTGCGCGTCCAGCCGATGAATTCCTCCGCCAGCCCGCAGCGCATCGCCTTCAGCCCCGTCACCGGCACGCCGATATCGATCAACTGCACCGCGCCGATCACGTCGCACCCACCGCCATAATCGCGATCGGGAAGCGGCGAGTAGCGCACGGCCTCGCGCGACAGGTCGGCGTAGCACATCTGCGTCTCGCGGCTGGTCGGCAGGTTGAGCGTGATCGGCGGCGCGCCGACCGGTCTGCGCGGCGGCGGCGGCAAACGGTCATTGCCCCCTCCGCCGAACAAGCAACCGCTGAGCATCAACGCGGCAAGGGGGATGAAACGCTTCACGCGCGACTCTCTGCGCCAACATGGTTAATGAATCACTAAGCCGAGCGGGGAAATGCTCCGGAAATCAGGCGAATATCTCGCCATCCCGGTGACCGATGCCTGGAGTCGGTCAACGCGAGTGACGATCATCGACAAGACCCAGGCCGACCCAATCCCGACCGCCGATGCCAGGACAATCATCGTCACCGATGTCGTGCTTATCGGACCGCCTCCTTCGCGTGCGCGAGAAGCGAAGGTCTCGAAGACCGACAGAAAACCGCGGGCAATCCAACCACCCCACCACCAACCGATCAGCGCGCGCGTTCGCTGCGCGTAAGCTGGGGCGCTTTCCCCGCTTCCTTCGACGATTTCACTCATCACCCCGTATGGCATCCAAAGCGAGGCGACCGGCACGAAGAACCAGCCTACCGCCCAGCCCGGCGTTATCTTGAGCGTGGGCGTCAATTCCCGCGCTCGCGACATCGCCTGATAGACCCAGAACAGGAAAACCAGCGCTGTGATCACGGTCGCGATCAGCGCGACGAACGCCGTCAGCGCAACAAGCTGCCCCGTACCGAACCAGACGTTGACGCCATTGCCCGCGACATAGTCGAGGCCGATAACGAACTGCCCGAATTGCACGGCCATCCAGCCGTAGAGCGCAATCACCAGAACGCGCCGCATCATACCGCCCCCATCTCCGTCCCCTTCGACTGATTCTGCCCGACCGCGAGGCGACAGTCCACCGCATGTCGCTTGACGCAGCGCACAAAATCCTTAGGGCGGCCGACGGGCCACGCGGTCCCAACGCCGCGCGCGCTCTCTGCAAGGAGAGACTGACATGACTGATCTGACGGTTACCGACACCACCATTGCGTCTCCTGTGAAGCCCGCCACCAAGCCGGCTCGCCCCCATTTTTCCTCCGGTCCCTGCGCCAAGCCTCCGGGCTGGGACGCCTCGAAGCTCGCGGTCGACGTGCTCGGCAGGTCGCATCGCTCGAAGCTCGGCAAGGCGCGGCTGCAATATGCCATCGACCTGATGCGCGAGTTGCTCGGGCTGCCCGACACGCATCGCATCGGCATCGTCCCCGGTTCGGATACCGGCGCGTTCGAGATGGCGATGTGGACGATGCTCGGCGCGCGTCCGGTCACCGCGCTCGCCTGGGAAAGCTTCGGTGAAGGTTGGGTCACCGACGCGGTCAAGCAGCTCAAGATCGACCCGACCGTGGTGCGCGCCGATTACGGCCAGCTGCCCGATCTCGGCCAGGTCGACTGGACCAACGACGTGCTGTTCACCTGGAACGGCACCACCAGCGGCGTGCGCGTCCCCAATGGCGACTGGATCCCGGCCGACCGCGAGGGCCTGAGCTTCGCCGACGCGACGAGCGCGGTGTTCGCCTATGACCTGCCGTGGGACAAGATCGATGTCGCCACCTTCTCCTGGCAGAAGGTGCTGGGCGGCGAAGGCGGCCATGGCGTCCTGATCCTCGGCCCGCGCGCGGTCGAGCGGCTGACCGGTTACACCCCGGCGTGGCCGCTGCCCAAGGTGTTCCGCCTGGTCTCGAAGGGCGCGCTCGCCGAGGGCGTGTTCAAGGGCGAGACGATCAACACGCCGTCGATGCTCGCGGTCGAAGACGCGATCTTCGCGCTCGAATGGGCGAAGTCGGTCGGTGGGGCGGAAGGCCTGATCGCGCGATCGGACGCCAATGCCGCGGCCCTGGACACCATCGTCGCCGAGCGCGACTGGCTCGGTCACCTCGCCCTGGACGAGGCGTCGCGGTCGAAGACCAGCGTCTGCCTGACCGTCGAGGGTGCCGACGAGGCGCTGATCAAGGCGATGGCGTCCGCGCTCGAGAAGGAAGGCGCCGCGTTCGACGTCGCCGGCTATCGCGACGCGCCGGCCGGCCTGCGCATCTGGTGCGGCGCGACCGTCGACACCGCCGATATCGAGGCGCTCGGCCCCTGGCTCGACTGGGCCTACGCGACCGCCAAGGCTTCCAACTAATTTCCCGTCATCCCAGCGAAAGCTGGGATCTCACGCCACGAGCGATAAGCTTGCTGCCTGAGATCCTGACTTTCGTCAGGATGACGTTTGCAGAAAGGCAAACGTCATGCCCAAGGTACTGATCAGCGACAAAATGGACCCCAAGGCCGCCCAGATCTTCCGCGAACGCGGGGTCGAGGTGGACGAGATCACCGGCAAGACGCCCGAGGAATTGAAGGCGATCATCGGCGAGTATGACGGCCTCGCCATCCGCAGCTCGACCAAGGTGACCAGGGAAATCCTCGACGCGGCGACCAACCTCAAGGTCGTCGGCCGCGCCGGGATCGGCGTCGATAACGTCGATATCCCCTCCGCCAGCGCCAAGGGCGTGGTGGTGATGAACACGCCGTTCGGCAATTCGATCACCACCGCCGAGCACGCCATCGCGCTGATGTTCGCGCTTGCCCGCCAGCTGCCCGAGGCCGATCTGTCGACCCAGGCCGGCAAGTGGGAGAAGAACCGCTTCATGGGGGTCGAGCTGACCTCGAAAACGCTCGGCCTGATCGGCGCGGGCAACATCGGCTCGATCGTCGCCGACCGCGCGCACGGCCTGCGCATGAAGGTGGTCGCGTTCGACCCGTTCCTCAGCCCCGAACGTGCGGTCGAGCTGGGCGTCGAGAAGGTCGAGCTCGACGATCTGCTCGCGCGCGCCGACTTCATCACGCTCCACACGCCGCTGACCGACCAGACGCGCAACATCCTGAGCCGCGACAACCTGCTCCGCACCAAGAAGGGCGTGCGCATCATCAATTGCGCGCGCGGCGGACTGATCGACGAGGCGGCGCTCAAGGAACTGCTCGACTCGGGTCATGTCGCGGGCGCGGCGCTCGACGTGTTCGTGACCGAGCCGGCCAAGGACAGCCCGCTATTCGGCACGGCCAACTTCATCTCGACTCCGCACCTCGGCGCGTCGACCACCGAGGCGCAGGTCAATGTCGCGATCCAGGTCGCCGAGCAGATGGCCGACTATCTGGTCTCGGGCGGCGTCACCAACGCGCTCAACATGCCGTCGCTGTCGGCCGAGGAAGCGCCGCGGCTGAAGCCGTACATGGCGCTGGCCGAGAAGCTCGGCTCGCTGGTCGGGCAGCTGACGCATGGCGCGATCGGCCGGATCTCGATCCATGCCGAGGGCGCGGCCGCCGAACTCAACCAAAAGCCGATCGTCTCGGCGGTGCTGGCCGGGTTCCTGCGCACCCAGACCGACACGGTGAACATGGTCAACGCGCCGCTGCTCGCCAAGGAGCGCGGGATGGAGGTGCGCGAGGTGCGCACCGAACGCGAAGCCGATTACCACACCTTGCTGCGCGTCTCGGTCAAGACCGACGCCGGCGAGCGGTCGGTCGCGGGCACCTTGTTCGGTGACGAAGCGCCGCGCCTGGTCGAATTGTTCGGCATCAAGGTCGAGGCCGATCTCGTCGGACACATGCTCTACGTCGTCAACGAGGACGCACCGGGCTTCATCGGCCGCCTCGGCACATTGCTCGGCGAATCGGGCGTCAATATCGGCACCTTCCACCTCGGCCGGCGCTCGGCGGGCGGGGAAGCGGTGCTGCTGCTGTCGGTCGACGACGCGGTCGACGCCGACCTGATCGCCCGCGTGCGCGCGCTCGCCGGCGTGAAGACCGTGATGGGGCTGTCGTTCTGAGCAAGGCACGCTAAGGGGGCGGACGTGACTCACGCTCTGCTCCCTTCCGGCTTTCACGATCGCCTGCCGCCAGATGCCGATGCGGCGGCGCGGCTCGAGCGGCGCGTGCTCGATGCGGCGCACGCGCATGGCTATGAGCGCGTCGATCCGCCGCTCGCCGAATTCGAGGATGCGCTGGCGCATCGGCTGAAATCGGCGCGCGCGCAGGATGCGGTACGCTTCGTCGATCCGATCAGCCAGCGCACGCTCGCGATCCGGCCCGACATCACCGCGCAGGTCGGGCGCATCGCCGCGACGCGGATGGGACACCATCCGCGGCCGGTGCGCCTCAGCTATGCCGGATCGGTGCTGCGGCTGCGCGCGTCAGAATTGTCGCCCGAGCGCGAACGCCGCCAGGCGGGATGCGAGCTGATCGGGCTCGACACGATCGCCGCTGCGCAGGAGATCGTCACCGTCGCGGTCGAGGCGCTCGAGGCCGCCGGGGTCACCGGCATCTCGATCGACTTCACCCTGCCCGACCTGCTGGCAACGCTCGCCGCCGGGCCGTTGCCACTCGGTGACGTGTCGCTCGACGAGCTGGCCGACCGGCTCGACGCCAAGGATGCCGGCGCGGTCGCGGCGATCGCGCCGGCCTATCTGCCGATGATCGAGGCTGCGGGTCCGTTCGAGACAGCGCATGATCGCCTCTGCCGGTTCGATGTCGGCGGCGCGTTACGATCGCGGCTCGATGGGCTGTGGAAAGTTGCCGAGAGCGTGAAGGGCCGCGTCGCGCTGACGCTCGACCCTACCGAGCGCCACGGCTTCGAATATCAGACCTGGCTCGGCTTCTCGTTGTTCGCCGACGGCGCGCGCGGCGAGATCGGGCGCGGCGGCAGCTATACGATCGTCCATGAGGACGGCAGCGAGGAGACCGCGATCGGTTTCACGCTGTACATCGACGCGATCGTCGCCGCTGGCCTGGCGCAGGAAGAACGGCGGCGATTGTTCGTGCCGCTGGGAACCGATCCGTCGCTCGCGGCAAGATTGCGCGGCGAAGGTTGGGTGACCGTCGCGGCGCTCGAAGCAGGCGATACGCCGGAAGCGCAGCTGTGCACGCATGTTTTAATCGGCGGCGAGGTGCAAACTCTCGCCAAGTAGTTCCACCGTCACCCCGGCCTTGTGCCGGGGTCTGCCGCGCCCCAACGGAAGTCAGCCGTTGTTGCACGGCGGATGCCGGGACAAGCCCGGCATGACGAAATAGAATGAGGGAAGAATGGCCAACGTAGCGGTGATCGGCGCCCAATGGGGTGACGAAGGCAAGGGCAAGATCGTCGACTGGCTGTCGGAGCGCGCCGACGTCGTCGTCCGCTTCCAGGGCGGGCACAATGCCGGCCACACTTTGGTCATCGACGGCAAGACCTACAAGCTCGCGTTGCTTCCCTCGGGCGTGGTGCGCGGCACCCTCTCCGTCATCGGCAACGGCGTCGTATTCGACCCCTGGCATTTCCGCGACGAGGTCACCCGGATCGGCGAACAGGGCATCAAGGTCACGCCCGACCTGCTCCATGTCGCCGAGACCGCGCCGTTGATCCTGCCGCTCCACCGCGACCTCGACGCGCTGCGCGAGGACGCGCTCGACGCGGGCAATTCGGGGCAGAAGATCGGCACCACCCGCCGCGGCATCGGCCCGGCGTACGAGGACAAGGTCGGCCGCCGCGCGATCCGCATCTGCGATCTCGCGCATCTCGACCAACTGGGTCCGCAGATCGACCGCCTCTGCGCGCATCACGACGCGCTGCTCGCCGGGTTCGGCAAGCCGCCGGTCGACCGCGAAGCTTTGCTCGCCGATCTCAAGGAGATCGCCGATTTCGTCCTGCCCTACGCCAAACCGGTGTGGGTGACGCTCAACGCGGCGCGCGAGCGCGGCAAGCGCATCCTGTTCGAGGGTGCGCAAGGCGTGCTGCTCGACGTCGACCACGGCACCTATCCGTTCGTCACCTCGTCGAACACGGTCGCCGGCACCGCCTCGGCGGGGTCGGGCCTGGGCCCGTCGCGGGTCGGGTTCGTGCTGGGGATCGTCAAGGCCTACACCACGCGCGTCGGCTCCGGCCCCTTCCCCACCGAGCAGGATAACGAGATCGGCGAGTATCTCGGTACGCGCGGGCGCGAGTTCGGGGTGAATACCGGGCGCAAGCGGCGCTGCGGCTGGTTCGACGCGGTGCTGGTACGTCAATCGGCGGCGGTCAGCGGCATCACCGGCATCGCGCTGACCAAGCTCGACATCCTCGACGGGCTCGACGAGATCAAGATCTGTACCGGCTACCGGCTGGGCGACCAGACCTTCGATTACCTGCCCCCGCATCCGGCGGATCAGGCAGCGGTCGAGCCGATCTACGAGACGGTGCCCGGCTGGTCCGAATCGACCGCGGGCGCGCGCAGCTGGGCCGAACTGCCGGCCGCGGCGATCAAGTACATCCGCCGCATCGAGGAACTGATCCGCTGTCCGGTAGCATTGGTTTCGACCAGCCCCGAGCGCAACGACACGATCCTGGTCCGCGACCCGTTTGCTGATTGAGTCAGCACTGAAATAGCAGCGACGCCCGTGCTTCTGCGAAAGCAGGAGCCCAGGGTGGCAAATCCGGACCTATGTGACTCTGGGCTCCTGCTTTCGCAGGGCGCGATTTAGTCTGATCCGATTCGCGTCGCCCAACAGCAAACAGGCCTGCCCTTGCGGCCGGTGCGCGGAAGCGCCGGTGGCGAGGGCAGGCCCAGTTAGCCCCACCAGGCCGGCGCCTCTTCGAGCGCGGGCCCGTCGCATGGGGGTGGGCTGGGGCTATCGGGTCAGGCTGAGAAGCTTACTTCTTCTTGCCCTTCTTCTTCTTGCCGGTGTCGGCCGCGCTATCGGTGCTCGTCGCGGGAGCGGACGATGCATCGGGAGCGGGAGCCGTGCTGGCATCGGGCGCCGGCGTCGAAGCGGGCGGGGCAGCGGTCGAAGGGTCGGCGGTGGGCGCCGGGGTGGTCGGTGCAGGAGTAGTCGTTTGCGGGGTCGGAGCCGGCGTGGTCTGGGCGAACGCGACACCCGAGACGCCGACAATAAGGGCGCCTGCAAGCGTGACAAACTTCATTCAATCTCTCCCGTCCTGAATGGACAGGTAAGGAAAGGCCGAGCCACCGAAAAGCTCCAGCACTCCGGATCGTTGCGTCCCCAGAATCGAACGGCTGGCCGGGGATTGAGCCTCAGGCGGGACTAACTCCCCGGAAATCAGCCGTTTTGTGCGCGGTGAAGCAGCTTCTGATCCGCCAGGACCAGAGCCACCATCGCCTCCACGACCGGCACGCCACGAATCCCGACGCAGGGATCGTGACGCCCCTTGGTCCGGATGTCGGTCGCCTCGCCGTCGCGCGTGATCGTCTCGACCGGCGTCAGGATCGAGCTCGTCGGCTTGAACGCCACGCGGACCCGAACCGGCTGGCCGGTGGAGATGCCTCCCGCGATCCCGCCGGCGTGATTGGACAGGAAGTGCGGACCACCCGATTCGTTGCTGCCAGGACGCATCGCATCGGCATTCTGTTCCCCAGTCAGCGCCGCCGCGGCGAAACCGTCGCCGATCTCCACGCCCTTGACGGCGTTTATCCCCATGCAGGCATGCGCGAGCTCGGCGTCGAGCTTGGCGTAGAGCGGCGCTCCCCAGCCGGGCGGCACGCCGGTCGCCTCGCACGCGATCACCGCGCCGAGCGAGGAACCCGCCTTGCGCGCATCGTCGACCAATGCCTCCCAGCGCGCCGCGGCAGCGGCGTCGGGGCAGAAGAACGGGTTGTTGCCGATCTCGCGCGGATCGAACTTGTCGTAATCGATCGCGTCGCCACCGATCGCCTCGACCCAGGCGAGGATCGACACCTCGGGGATCACCAGCCGCGCGACCGCGCCCGCCGCGACCCGGCTCGCGGTCTCGCGCGCCGACGAGCGCCCGCCGCCGCGATAGTCGCGAAAGCCGTATTTGGCGTCATAGGCGTAGTCGGCATGGCCCGGGCGATAGGCCTGGGCGACCTCCGAATAGTCCTTCGACCGCTGGTCGACATTCTCGATCATCAGGCTGATCGGCGTACCGGTCGTGCGCCCCTCGAACACCCCCGACAGGATACGGACCTGGTCGGGCTCCTGCCGCTGCGTGGTGAAGCGCGACTGGCCCGGGCGGCGGCGGTCGAGGAACGGCTGGATATCGCCCTCGCTCAGGTGCAGCCCTGGCGGACACCCATCGACCACCGCGCCGATCGCGGGCCCGTGGCTTTCCCCCCAGGTCGTGAAACGAAAGACGTGACCGAACGAATTGTAACTCAACGAAAAGCCCTCTCCCCTCCGGGGAGAGGGTTGGGAGAGGGGGAGTGTGGCATAGGAGCGTCCCCGACTGCCCCTCTCCCCAGCCCTCTCCCCGGAGGGGAGAGGGAGCTAGTGTCACACCAACGCGATGTCCGGCGCGTCTTCGGCCTTCATGCCGACAACGTGATAGCCGGCATCGACATGGTGCGTTTCTCCGGTGACGCCCGACGACAGGTCGCTCAGGAAATAGAGCGCCGAGCCGCCGACATCCTCGATCGTGACGTTGCGCTTCAAGGGCGAGTTCAGCTCGTTCCACTTGAGGATCAGGCGGAAGTCGCCGATCCCGCTCGCCGCCAGCGTCTTGATCGGGCCGGCCGAGATCGCGTTGACGCGGATATTGTCGCGGCCGAGGTCGACCGCGAGATATTGCACGCTGGTCTCGAGCGCCGACTTGGCGATGCCCATCACGTTGTAATGCGGCACGACCTTCTCGGCACCATAATAGCTCAGGGTCAAAAGCGAGCCGCCGTTGGGCATCATCGCCGCCGCGCGCTGCGCGACCGCGGTGAACGAATAGACGCTGATGTTCATCGTCATCAGGAAATTGTCGAGCGTGGTGTCGGCATAGCGGCCGCGAAGCTCGTTCTTGTCCGAAAAGCCGATCGCATGGACGACGAAGTCGATCGTCGGCCAGCGCTCCTTGAGCGTCGCGAACGTCTGGTCGAGTGCCGCCATGTCGCTCACGTCGCAATCGATCAGGAAGTCCGAGCCCAGTTCGGCGGCAAGCGGGCGCACGCGCTTCTCGATCGCTTCGCCCTGATAGCTGAACGCCATCTCGGCCCCGGCTTCGGCCAGCTTCTTGGCGATACCCCAGGCCAGCGAGCGGTCGTTGGCGAGGCCCATGATGAGCCCACGCTTGCCCTGCATCAGTCCGGTCATGCCGTTTCAGTCTCCGTATCAGTCATCGGCCCTTCCCTTACGTCGTTCAACGGCGTTTCGGCTAGTGCCGCATTGAGGTGCGCACCGATCGAAATACCCAGGCCGACGATCCAGAAGAACAACAGCGTCACGATCACGCCCGCGAGGCTGCCATAAGTCAGGTCGTAATTGCTGAGGTTGGCGAGGAACACCGGCAGCAAGGCGGTCGCGCTGATCCACCACAAGGCCGTGAACGCGGCGCCCGGCCAGCGCGGACAGCCCTTCTTGCGATATTTGCCCGGTGTGACCGACAGGAACAGCATGTAGAGCGCCACATACAGAACCAAGCCCGGGATGATCCGCGACCAACCGACCCATTGCCCGAACTCGGCCGCCCAGGGCGCCAGCCGATAAATGAACTGTTCCGCTGCGGTCAGCACGCCTTGAACGAGGAAGGCGAGCAAGGCGAGTACGACCGAGCCGATGATCACCGCCATCGATCCCAACCGATAATGCCAGAACGGCTTGTCGAACGTCACGCCATAGGCCCGGCGGAAGATGTCGCGGATCGTCTCGACGAAGCTGCCGACTGACCACAAGCCGACCAGCGCGCCGAGGATCAGCAGCGATCCGGTGCGCGCGGCGAGGACGTCGCGGATCGGCTTGCGCAACAGATCGGCGACGCTGAACGGCAAGGTCGACAGGAACGATTCGACCGCGCGGATCGTATCGGCACCCTGTCCGAAGATCGAAGCGATCGCAGCGGCCAGGATGAAGAACGGAAAAACCGTCAGCAGCGCCATATAGGCGATATTGCCGGCATACATGAAGCCGTTGGCGAAGACGCCGACGAACACGCGCTTGGTGACGATCCAGGCGCGGACGGGAAGCGGCTTGCCGTCCCGCTCGCGATAGCCGCGCTCGGCGCGCGCTTCGGGAGAGAGAGGGGAAAGGTGCGACATTCAGGAGTCGAAACCCGCGTCAGACGCCGAGGTTGCCGCGCGGGTTCCTGTCGTTGTCCTTCCATCCCTGGACGAACTCGACCAACGCGTCGTCATCGACCGGTAGCTCGACCATCAGCGTCACCAATTGGTCGCCGCGCCCGCCACCCTTCTTGTGGAAGCCCCTGCCCTTGAGGCGCAAGGTCTTGCCCGAGCTCGATCCCTTGGGGACTGTGAGCATCACCGCGCCATCGGCGGTCGGTACGCGGACGCTCGCGCCGAGCACGGCTTCCGACAGGCTGACCGGCAGATCGAGCCGGACGTCGTCGCCGTCGCGCGTGAAGAAACGATGCGGCTGGATCTCGATCGTGACGATCGCATCGCCATTGCCGCCTGGGCCCGGCTGCCCTTTGCCGGAAAGGCGCATCTGCGTCCCGCTCTCGACGCCGGCCGGCAGCTTGAGATCGATCGTCTTGCTGTCGGCGAGCGTGATGCGCTGCGGCGCGAGCGTCGCGGCATCGCCGAAGGGCACGGTAAGGCGATAGGCGACATTGGCGCCCTTGGGCTGGGGGCGGCGCCCGAAGCCGCCGGCAAATCCGCCACCACCGCCGGCGCGCCCGCGGCCGCCGAACAGCCCCTCGAACAGGTCGCTGAAATCGCCCGCCTGGTCGCCGCCGAAATCCGGCCGGAACCCGCCTTGCGGTCCACCCCCGCCGCCGAAGCCGAACGGCGCCGACGGATTGCCGTCGCCGTCGATCTCACCGCGGTCGAACCGCGCGCGCTTGTCCTTGTCGCTGAGCAGGTCATAGGCCGAGGTGACCTGGCTGAACTTCTCCGCCGCCTTGGGATTGTCCTTGTTGCGGTCGGGATGCAGCTCCTTGGCAAGCTTGCGATAGGCCTTCTTGATGTCGGCTTCGGTCGCGGTGCGGGACACGCCCAGCAAAGTATAAGGATCGGCTGCCATTTCGCGCCGCTATTTGGGGGATACGCGCGGGAAGCGCAACGCGGTGTGTGAGGGGACGGCACAGTGCCCCTGCCACCCGGACGTCATGCCGGGCTTGTCCCGGCATCCGCCGAGCCTCTTGGTGGTGCGCTTGAGCGTCCTGTCCATGACTAGCGGCACGGCAGGCCCCGGCACGAGGCTTGGCTGACGGTCAGGCATGGGGTCAAAGGTCCGGCAGCACCTGCCTTGCGATCCCCCATCCCGCCAGATCCTTCGACGACGCTCGCTTGAGCAACTCGTCCTGCTCCCCGACATGCCACTTGGCCGGCGTATCGATGTCGTCGAGCTCCGCCCAGGTCACCGGCACGGCGACCGGCGCCTTCGCCCGCGCCCGCGCGGTGTATGGCATCACCGCGGTCGCGCCGCGCTGGTTGCGGAGCCAATCGAGGAAGATCTTCCCCTTGCGCTTGGCCTTGGACATGGTCGCGGTGAAGCGGTCGGGCTCGGCCTGCGCCAGCGCCTGACAGAAAAGGTCGGCGAAATCCTTGACCGCAGGCCATTCGGCCTCGGGCGTCAGCGGCACGACGACATGGATGCCCTTGCCGCCCGACAGCATCGCGAAGCTGGTCAGCCCAATTCCGGTGAGATGGTGCTTGAGGTCGACCGCCGCTTTCTTGACCTCGGCGAACCCAAGCCCTTCGTCGGGGTCGAGGTCGAACACCAGCCGGTCGGGTTTCTCGACATCGCCGACCGGCGAGCCCCAGCCGTGGAACTCGATCGTCCCCATCTGGACGCATTGGAGGATGCCGTCGGCGTCGTCGACATAGAGATAGGGCTCGACCGACCCGTCCTTCTCCCTGATCTTCACGTGCTTGACATGCTCGCCGAACGAGCCGGCGTCGTGCTTCTGGAAGAAGCAATGCTTGCCGCGCCCCTGCGGGCAGCGGACCAGGCTGATCGGGCGATTGGCGATCCATTGCAGCGCGACCGGCGCCATCGCCTCGTAGAATTGGGCGAGGTCGCCCTTGGTCACGGTGGAGTCCGGGAAGATCAGCCGCTCGGGATGCGTGATCGTGATGCTCGACGGCTTCGCCTTGGGCGCCGGTCTGGTTTTTTCCTCGACCACTTCTTCGGCCTCCTTGTCGCCGCGCAGCCCCAGGAAACTCGGATGCCGCAGGACCTTGTCGGGCGTGGTTTCGGTGAACGCGATCTCGGCGACCAGCCGGGGCGTCACCCAATGCGCGCCGCGTGTCGCCGCGCGCGGCGCCGCGACCGTCGGCGTCTTGCGCGCGAGCCGGTCGAGTTTGGCGCGCAGCTCGTTCATCGTCTCGACCGAGAAACCGGTACCGACCTTGCCCGCATAGCGCAGTTCGCCATCCTCATGGACGCCGAGCAGCAGTGCGCGAAAACCGCGCGATTTGTCGCTCTCGGTCCAGCCGACGATGACGAATTCCTGGCGGTGCAGGCATTTGACCTTGAGCCACGCCTGGGTGCGGCGACCGAGATAGGGTGTGTCGGCGCGCTTGCAGACGATCCCCTCATAGCCTTCGCGGCACATCGCCTCGAACAGCTTCTCGCCCTCGCCGACGATATGCTCGGCATATTGGAGATGCGCGTCGACGCTGTCGAGCAGCGGCCGCAGGCGTTCCTTGCGCTGGACCTGAGGGAGCTTGGCGAGATTCTCGCCATCGAGGTCGAGCAAGTCGAACGCGAACAACGTCATCTCGCCCTGGTTCGAGATCGCGTCCTTCAGCGTCGAGAAGTCCGGCCGACCCTCCTTGAACGCGACGATCTCGCCGTCGATCAGCGCCGAGCCGACCGGCAGTTTCGCCGCGGCCTCGGCGATGCCGGCGAACTTGTCGGTCCAGTCGAGGCCGTTGCGGGTATAGACCTTGGCCCTGCCGTCCGCGATCGCGACGAGGGCGCGGTAGCCGTCGTACTTCACCTCGTGGATCCAGCCGCTCCCGGTCGGTACGCTGTCGACCAAGGTGCAAAGCTGGAGTGACCTAAATGTCGGCAATTCCTCCCCGGAACGGGGAGGGGGACCGCCGGGCGCAGCCCGGTGGTGGAGGGGGCCTGCGATTCGCTGGCCTTTTGGCTTGTTGCTCGTTGGTCGCAGGGGCCCTCCACCACCGCTTCGCGGTCCCCCTCCCCGTCCCGGGGAGGAATTAGCACGCAGCTTCTTCCAGCTCGCCAGCTCCTTCGCCTTCCTGCCCCTCGCGATCTCCGCCATGGACCGACCCGTCTTCACGCTGGTCACCGCGTTCTCGACCAGATCGTCCGAGCCCCCGGCATGATCATCCTCGATCTTGCGCAGCAGCCAGTTGGTGTTGCGCTCCTTGCCCCGCGGCTTCAACCGGATCAGCAGCCATTCGCCCTTCATCCGCTCGCCATGGAGGATGAAATGGAGGTGTCCTTTCTCCAGGTCCTTCGCCGACTTGCCGGGGATCGGCTCCCACCAGCCGTCGTCCCACAGCATCACCGTGCCGCCGCCATATTCGCCCTCGGGGATCGTGCCCTCGAAATCGGCGTAGCTGATCGGGTGATCCTCGGTCTGGACCGCGAGCCGCTTGTCGTCGGGGTTGAGGCTGGGGCCGCGGGTCACCGCCCAGCTCTTCATCACCCCGTCGACCTCGAGCCGCAAATCCCAATGCAATCGCGTCGCGTCGTGCTTCTGGACCATGAAGCGGTGCCCGGCCTCGCGAGCGGGTTCTCCGCGCGGCTCGGCGGTCTTCGAGAAATCGCGCTTGGCATTGTATTTGGCGAGGAGGTCACGGTCAGCCACACGCCCCCCCCATCGTCACCCCAGCGCAAGCTGGGGTCTCGAGAGGCTCGCGCCCCGCCCTTGCGGCGCGAGATCCCAGCTTTCGCTGGGATGACGGATCGGGATCAGGCACGCTTCTTCGCTGACGCCGCGCGCGCCGGCGCCTTCTTGTGCCCGGTCTTCCTGGTCGTGGTGACGCTTTCCTTCTGCGCCGGTCGCGCGCCCGGTTTCTCGAGCGATTTCTTGAGCGCGGCCATCAGGTCGACGACGTTCGAACCCGAGCGACCGGTACCCTCGTCTTCCTTGTCCTCGATGATCTTGCGACGCGATTTCTGCTTGGCCTTGCGCGCGATCAGGTCCTTCAACGCATCGACATAATGGTCGTGGAACCTGGACGGATCGAACTTGGAGGATTTCTTGTCGATCAGCGTCGTCGCGAGATCAAGCAGATCGGCGTCGGGCTCGCTGTCGGGGATGTCGCGGAAATAGCCCTGCGCGCGATTGACCTCGCCGGCATAGCGCAACGTTTCCAGCACCATGCCGCGCCCACAGGGTTTGAGGCTGACGACATATTCGCGCCCGCGCATCGCGAGCTGGCCGATCCCGACCTTCTTCGATCGCTTGAGTGCCTCGCGCAGCACGATGAACGCCTCTTCGGCGAGGTCGTCGGCGGGCACGACGAAATAGGGCCGCTCGTAATAAAGGACGTCGATCTCGTTCATGTCGACGAACTGGGTGAGTTCGAGCGTCTTCTTCGACTCGAGCTTGACCGCGTCTATCTCGTCCTGCTCGAGCAGGACGTACTCGCCCTTCTCGAACTCGAATCCCTTGACGATGTCGTCGGGCTCGACCGCGCCGATCCCCGGCACCACCTTCTCGTACTTGATCCTTTTACCCGACGGCTCGTGGACCTGGTGGAACGCGACCTGCGCGCCCGACTTGGTCGCGGTGTAGATCTCCACCGGGATCGAGACGAGCGCCAGCCTGATCTGTCCTTGCCAATAGGCGCGCGCGGCCATGGGTCACCTCCGTTGCGAAACCGATTCAATTCGCGGGATCGGGAGTCGTTCCCATTCCTCCCCGGCACGGGGAGGGGGACCGTCGGCGAAGCCGGTGGTGGAGGGGGCCCTCCAACGTTAGCCACCCAGCCTGTTGCACGTGTGTCGCAGGCCCCCTCCACCATGCGCGAAAGCGCGTGGTCCCCCTCCCCGTTCCGGGGAGGATCGGTTAAGGGCTACCCATGACCACCGACCCCTTCGCCCTGTTCGACACCTGGTTCGCCGAAGCGCGGGAAACCGAGCCCAACGATTCGAACGCGATGGCGCTCGCCACCGCCGATGCCGACGGCCGCCCGTCGGTGCGTATGGTGCTGCTCAAGGGGCACGGCTCCGACGGTTTCGTGTTCTACACCAATCGCGAGAGCCGCAAGGCGGGCGAGATGACGGTCAATCCGCACGCCGCCTTGCTGTTCCACTGGAAGTCGCTGCGCCGCCAGATCCGGATCGAGGGCAGCCTCAGCCTCGCCACCGACGCCGAATCCGACGCCTATTTCGCCAGCCGCAGCCGCGATTCGCAGCTCGGCGCCTGGGCCTCGGATCAGTCGCGTCCGCTCGCCGATCGCGCCACGTTCGAAGCGCGGTTCGAGGAGATGCAGGCGCGGTTCGAAGGGCATGACGTACCGCGTCCGCCGCATTGGGGCGGCTATCGGCTGACCGCCGACCATATCGAATTCTGGCAGGACCGCGCGCACCGCCTGCACGAGCGCCGCGTGTTCGACCTTGCCGGCGACGGGACCTGGGTCGAAGGATTGCTCTATCCATGATGACCGAGAGCGAACGCCGCCGCATCATCCCCTTCGCGATCCGTGCCGCGCTCGCCAGCGTGGCGATGGCGCTGTTCCTGCTCGGGCTCAAGGGATATGCGGCCTGGTCGACGGGGTCGGTGGCGATGCTCGGCAGCCTGGCCGACACCGGGCTCGACCTGCTCGCCAGCCTCGTCACGCTCTACGGCGTCAAGATCGCCGCCGAGCCCGCCGATCACGATCATCGCTTCGGGCACGGCAAGGCCGAAGCGCTCGCCGCCTTGTTCCAGGTCGGGCTAATCACCTTGTCCGCCGCCGGCATCGCCTGGCGCGCGATCCTCAAGCTCGGCGACAATACGCAGCCCAGCGATGCCGAATTCGGGATCGGCGTGTCGGTCGTCGCGATCCTCGCGACCTTCGCGCTGCTGGCCTACCAGCGCAACATCATCCGCCAGACCGGATCGGTCGCGATCATGGCCGACAAGGTCCATTACCAGTCGGACCTGTTTCTCAACCTGTCGGTGATCGCGGCGCTGCTGCTCGAGCAATTCGCCGGGCTGCGCGGCGCCGATCCGGTGTTCGGCATCCTGATCGCCGCCTGGCTGGCCTGGGGCGCGTTCCAGGCTTCGTCGACCGCGATCGATCAGTTGATGGACAAGGAATGGCCCGAGGAACAGCGCACGCGCTTCATCGAGGTCGCCGCGCGGCAGGAGGGGCTCAAGGGCATCCACGATTTCCGCACGCGGCGGTCGGGCAGCCACGACTTCGCGCAATTCCACATGGAGGTCGCCCGCGACCTGACCGTGGCGCAATCGCACCAGATCGTCGAGCGCGTCGAGAATGCGCTGCACCGCGCGTTCCCTAAGGTCGAGGTGCTGATCCATGTCGACCCCGAAGGGCATGTCGACACCGACAATCCGCTGGTCGAAGCCGATGTCACACCGCACTGGTTCGGCAAGCGTATCTAAGGGAGACGGGTGTTGAGGTTACCGATCGCGCAGATCGATGCGTTCGCGCGTCAGGCCTTCGAGGGCAATCCGGCGGCGGTGATGCCGCTGGCCGACTGGCTGGCCGACGATGTGCTCCAGAAGATCGCGGCCGAGAACAATCTGTCCGAAACCGCGTTCCTGGTCGCGTCCCCGGATGACGGCGTCGATTTCGACCTGCGCTGGTTCACGCCCGCGGTCGAAGTGGTGATGTGCGGCCACGCGACGCTGGCGAGCGGGCATTTCGTGCTGTCGTCGGACCCCGATCGCGAGCGCGTGCGCTTCCGCACGCGCAAGGCCGGGATGCTCGAGGTCGCGCGCGCCGGCGCCGGTTACGCGCTGGAATTGCCGGCCTGGGTGCCCGCGCCCAAGGCGATGCCCGAGATCGTCGCCGGACTTGGCGTGGCCACGGCGGTCGAGACCTTGTGGCACGAACATCGCTATGCGCTCGTGGTGCTGGAGAGCGCCGAACAGGTCCGTGCGCTCGATCCCGACTTCCGCGCGCTGGCGGCGGGCGGCGATCTCCTCACCATCGCCACCGCGCCGGGCGACGACACCGACATCATCAGCCGCGCCTTCGCGCCGGGCGGCGGGATCGACGAGGACCCGGTGACGGGGTCGGCGCATGCGGTCGCGGTGCCGTATTGGGCGAAGCGACTGGGGCGGAACGCGTTCACCGCCTTCCAGGCGAGCAAGCGAGGCGGGTATCTCGATTGCCGGCTCGAGGGGGACCGGGTGATTCTTGGGGGAAGTTGCGTGACCGTACTGGAAGGCACGTTTTTGCTGGGCTGAACCAAATTCCTCCCCGGAACGGGGAGGGCGTAAGGGCTTTGGCCAGCCCCCGGCTGGCCAAGATCGCTTCCGGGGGACGCGATCTCGCCCTCACGCAAGGCGCGCAGCGGCTTGGTGGAGGGGGCCCGCGATCGACCAGCCATAAGCGAGGAGGCCAGCGATCGCGCCCCCTCCACCACGCGGCTAACGCCGCGCGGTCCCCCTCCCCGTTCCGGGGAGGAATTTCTGTTCATCCAGCCTTTCCGTAGCGTCCGTTCGCACCCACCCCAAAACTGGCGGTTTTCCGCGCCTTTTGCTATAGTGCCCCGGTGACCGACCACGCTCTCCCGCATGACTTCCCGATCGGCATCGATCCTGCCGACATCGACTTCATGGGGCACGTCAACAATGCGTCGTACCTCAAATGGGTACAGGAGGCGGTGCTCAGCCATTGGCAGAAGATCGCGCCGGCCGATGCGGTCGCGAGCCTGCTGTGGGTCGCGCTCAAGCACGAGATCACGTATCGCAAGCCGACCTTCCTCGACGACGAGGTGATCGCGACCGTCCTGCTCGAAAAGGTCCAGGGTGCGCGCGCCTTCTACCAGACCGTGATCCACCGCGGCGAGGAAGTGCTGGCCGAGGTCAAGTCGAGCTGGTGCTGCATCGATGCCGCGACGCTGCGCCCCGCGCGGCTGGCATCGAGCGTGATCGAGCGGTTCTTTCCGAAAGACTGACGAAGCTCCATTCAGTAGATGTTGACAGACCCTGCCTAGATCTCGCCCCGGACGAGAAAGGCAGACGACGTGACCCGAGGCAGCACTTTCCTTCGCATCTTTTCCAGCCGGTGCGGGAGCACATGGTTCCTGATCGCCGCGACGCTCAGCCTGTTCCTGTTCTTGGCGCTCAGCTGGCTCTCAGTTCTCACGCTCGGGTTGTTTGCGGCGTGCATCGCCGCTCGGCTGAACGATATCGGCGCATCACGCTGGCATATCGCGTGGTTCGTCATTCTTGCAATTGTCACGAAATCCGTTGCGATGGCGCCCGCCGACCTGGCGTTGCCGCTCCACGAGCAGCAGGTTGTGCTGGGATTCGTTGAACTGATTGATCTCGGCCTCCTGCTCGGTCTGGCAATGATCCCAGGGCAGCGAGAGGCAAACCGCTTCGGCCCACCCCCGCTGCGGCTGCGCGAAGCCTTCGGCGTCCGCAATGCCGCCCGCACCTATCGCCGCAGCGCCGCAAAGCATCTCCCGGAGATGAAAGCCCTCAGCGCGCAATTGACCGCTTCCGCCGCGCGGCTTCGCTCGCTTCGGGAAAGCCGGGGCATTCCGGGCCAGCCCGCCTGGCGACGCGATGAATTGCTAGCCGCAATCAAGGCAGAGGAAACGAATTTTACCGCGATCCAAGAACGGTTCCAGCAGGCAACCAATGCCCTGAAACCCGATCAAGCAGCGTTGAAGGAGGCGCTGGACCACACCAGCGAGATATTGCGCTACCGAGGGCGTCCCGTCTGAGCCATCATTGCTAGGCTCACATCGCCAGGGCTGCCTCCGCCGCCTGTGTTTCCTCGATCCAGCCGCCGCCGAGCACGCGATCTCCGGCATAGAGCACTGCGGCCTGGCCCGGCGCGACACCATATTCTGGGCTGTCGAAAAATACGCGGTCGCCGACGACGCGCGCGAGCACAGGCTTGGCGAGGCTGCGTACCTTGGCGGTCACCGGACCGGTGTAACCATCGCCCAGCCAGTTGATGTCCGACAGTCGCGCCAAGGCGACGCCGAGCGCGGCGCGCGGGCCGACGATGACGCGGCGCGTCGCCGGCTCGAGACGGACGACGTAGAGCGGCTCGGGACTGCCGCCGATCTCGAGTCCGCGGCGCTGGCCGATGGTGAAGTGGATTAGCCCCTTGTGCTCGCCGAGCTTGCGGCCGGTGAGGTCGACGATGTCGCCGCCCGCTTCCGCCTCTGGACGCAGCTTCTTGACCAGGCTCGCATAATCGCCGTCCGGCACGAAGCAGATGTCCTGGCTGTCGGGCTTCGCCGCGACGCCGAGCCCGAGCTCGGCGGCGAGTTCGCGGACCCGCGGCTTGGGTAGGCCGCCCAAGGGAAAGCGCAGGAAGTCGAGCTGGTCGCGCGTGGTCGCGAACAGGAAATAGCTCTGGTCGCGCGCCGGATCGGCGGCGCGATGGAGCTCGGCGCCCGCCGGGCCCTCGACGCGGCGCACGTAATGGCCCGTCGCCAGGCAATCGGCGCCGAGGTCGCGCGCCAGGCGGAACAGGTCGGTGAACTTGGGGCCCATGTTGCAGCGGACGCACGGGATCGGGGTGCGGCCGGCGACATATTCGTCGGCGAACTGGTCGATCACGGCGTCGCGGAACGCGCTTTCGTGGTCGTGGACGTAATGCGCGATGCCGAGGCGATCGCATACCGCGCGCGCGTCGCGGATGTCGCGGCCAGCGCAGCAACTGCCGGCGCGTCCTACCGCCTCGCCATGATCGTAGAGCTGGAGCGTGATGCCGATCGTCTCCGCGCCCGACCGCGCGGCGAGCGCGGCCACGACCGACGAATCGACGCCGCCCGACATCGCGACGACGATGCGCTTGCCCTTAAGGTCGGGGCCTAACTGAAAATCGGCTTCGGTCATGATTGCGGGGGTTCAATAGGGATCGCGGCGGCTATTTTCTAGAATTGGTTTAGCGGGGCACGGTTGCACAGCGACAACCACCAGCGGCACCCCGGCCCCGCGCCGGGGTCCGCCGTGCCGACAGCGCAAGGCTCTAAGCTCCAGCAGGAACCTCGCCGACAGGGCCAAGAGGCGGATGCCGGCACAGGCCGGCATGACGATTAAATGATCACAATGACCGGATCGACGCAGTCAAATTGACGCAACTCTCAGAGCGGCCACGTCCGCCGTCTTTACGGACCTTTAGTGCAAATTGGGTAGACCGCCGAGTCTGACGAACACGAGCGAGTGATTGTGGACCTGAGCTATCTACGATTTGACCACGACGCGACGGTCACGGTGTTGCCACCGGACCTCGCCGTGCTGATGGTCGGCGTGACGGCGCGTCAGGCGGCGAGTCCGACGGCGCTGGCCCAGGCCATGCTTTTCCCGCGAGTGATTGAATCTTCGGTCTTCTTCCCGCCCTCCGGCGCGTTCGACCCGGTCGTCGCCGCGCGGTTGGTGGAATGGGGCCAACAATGAAGGACGCGTTTACCTAGACGCTTCAATTGATGTTCAAGTCCGGCCGGTAACGGTCGTTTATAGACAGAGCGTATGGGGGCCCCCGCCCCAATCGAGGTAGTGAATGATTGAGAACCAGAAAATCCGCCCCGCAAAGGTGATCGGCCCCCTCGGGGAGCCGCTGACTCTCGAAACGCTGCCTCCGGCGGACACGACCCGCTGGGTGGTGCGCCGCAAGGCCGAAGTCGTCGCTGCCGTCAATGGCGGCCTGTTGACCGTGGACGAAGTGTGCGATCGCTACAGCCTGACCGTCGAGGAATTCGCCGGCTGGCAGCGCGCGATCGATCGCTCGGGCATGCCCGGCCTGCGCGTGACGCGCATCCAGCATTACAAGAGCCTCTACGAGCGCCAGCAGAAGTATTGAGCATCGCACGGAAAAACGATGCGAGCCCGAAAAGGCGCCACGCGCCGCTAATACGCAAGCGGAACAAAGCCAGCCCCTGAAGCGTCGTAACCCAGGAAAAACCCGGCCTTTCCCGGCCGGGCAGAACTCGGAGGGTTGCATGCTCGAAGCCATCATCATCTGGCTCGTCGTCGGCGGTCTCGCGGGCTGGCTCGCCAGCCTGGTGGTCCGCGGCGGCGGGTCCGGAATCGTCGTCAACATCGCCGTCGGCATCGTCGGCGCGGTCATCGCCAGCCTGTTGTTCGGCGCCGGGATCAATCAGGCGATCACGATCAACACCTTTCTCTATTCGGTGCTGGGGGCGGTGATCCTGCTGGCGATCCTCAACCTGATCAACCGCGGCAGGGTCCTGCGTTAGACTATCGACCACCAACAATGGCAAAGGGGCCGTTCCCGGTCGGGAGCGGCCCCTTTTGCGTCATTTGAGCAGGAAGCGGACGGTGATGGTGACGGTCACGTCGCTTTCGCCTGCCAGTACCTGGGTGTCGGCCGCCTTGGCCGCGTTCATGCGATAGACCGGCATCGGCGGGGGTGGACCGGCGATCTCGCCGCCTTCGCTGATCGTCAAAATGCGCGATACCGAGAGCCCCGCCGCCTTGGCGTAGAGCTCGGCACGGGCTTGGGCGCGCTTGACCGCATCGACACGCGCTTCGTCGAGCGCGGCGTCGGGCTGGTCGAGCGACAGATTGGGTCCGTCGATCTGGTTCGCACCCTGCGCGACCAGCGCGTCGAGGATCGCCCCCGACTTGGCGATGTCGCGGAAACGGATCGAGACGTTGTTTGTCGCCTGGTATCCGGTGATCACCGGCGGCTGGTTGTCCTGATAGCGATATTGCGGCTGCAGCGAGACGTTGGCGGTGGCGACGTCGCGCGGCTGGATGCCCGCCTTCTTCAGCGCGGCGAGCACCGCGGCCATGCGCTGGGCATTGTCGCCGAGCGCCTGCGCCGCAGTCGCCGCCTGGGTTACCACGCCGGCGCGGATGGTCGCGAGATCGGGAACGCGCGTCGTCTTGCCGGTGGCGGTCACGTCGAGCAGCGTCCCGTCAGGAATCACCGCCGGAGCGACGGGCACCACCTGAGCGAGCGCCGGGGTGATCATGATCGACGACACAGTGATTATGGCGGCTGTGGCAAGCAAGCGCATGATGTCCTCCAGACACGACGGAACATTCCGTCCCGCGGCCATTGCCACGCGCCGGACTACGCGAAGCTGAACGAACCCACGGGAGTCTTTCAGCTTCGCTGATCGGTGCCGGCCCGTGAGCAGACCGGTGCCGCCAACTGTTCAGCCCCGCTGAACGCTAGACGCGGCGGTTCACCACCAGCCGGTACAGCAGGAGCAGGACCACCGCGCCGGCGGTCGCCGCCGCGTAATTCCGCCATCCGCCGACCAGCGTCCAGTTCATCGTCTGCGCGACGAAGCCGGCCAACAACGCGCCGGCAATGCCGATCAGGATCGTGACGATGAACCCGCCCGGATCCTTACCCGGCATCAGGAACTTACCCAATATGCCAGCAACGAGGCCAATCAGCAGCCATCCCAGAATCGATCGATCGGGCATCGGCTCTTCCCTCCTTATCGCCTTTTCCAAGGCGGCGGCCGAGCGTCCACCCAAAGTGCGAGTCAATGCAACCATTTCTGACACGAAACTTGGCATCGGGTTGCGATTCCGGGCCGAAAAAGGCATAATTAGACTAATGCACCGAGCCTCTTGAGGTCGGTGCTTTATTTCTATAATACAGTTCCAACTGAGGCTCGAGGGGCGCCTCGATGACAGGGCACATGGGGAACGTGGCGGACATGAACTACGAGTCGAGCGGCATGTATGCGCTCACCGACGAGAGCGGACGGTCGCGGCGTCGCTGGCTGATCCTGGGCGGGGTCGCGGCGATCGTCGTCGTCCTGATCGCCGCGTTCGTGCTGATGCGTCCCGCGGCCAAGTCCGCCGGAACCGGCGGGACCACCGTCGGCGGCGCGCCGGACGATCAGGTACCGACCGTGTCGGTCGGCTCGCCGGGGCGCAATTCGGTCGACCGCATGGTGTCGGCGACCGGATCGCTCGCTGCACGCATCGACATGCCCGTCGGCGTCGCCGGCGAGGGCGGCCGCGTGACCGCGGTGCTGGTCCAGCCCGGCCAGTGGGTCGCCGCCGGCCAGGTGCTGGCGACCGTCGACCGCTCGGTCCAGGTGCAGACCGCGAGCAGCCTTTCCGCCTCGATCGCGGTGGCCAAGTCTGACGCCGCGATCGCGCAAAGCGAATATGATCGCGCCCAGGCGCTGGTCGGACGCGGCTTCATTTCCAAGGCCGACCTTGAGCGGTTGGGCGCGACGCGCGATTCGGCCAATGCCCGCGTGAAGGTCGCGCAGGCCCAGCTATCCGAGACGCAGGCCCGCAATGCCCGCCTCGACATTCGCGCCCCCGCCGCCGGCCTGGTGCTGACGCGCTCGGTCGAGCCGGGGCAGATCATCAGCTCGGGCTCGGGGACCTTGTTCCGCATGGCCAAGGGCGGAGAGATGGAGCTGAGGGCCGAAGTAGCGGAAGGTGATCTCAAGGGCATCGCGATCGGTTCGCGCGCCGACGTGACCCCGATCGGCGGCGGGCAGTCGTTCGCCGGCCAGGTGTGGCAGCTGCCCCCCGTCATCGACCCGCAGACGCGCCGTGGCGTCGTCCGTATCGCGATCTCGTACAATGCGGCGCTGCGTCCTGGCGGGTTCGCCTCGGCGGCGATCTATGGCGGCGCCAACACGTCGCCGATCCTGCCCAACTCGGCGATCCAGACCGACGCCAGCGGCAATTTCGTGTATATCGCCGGCAAGGACGACAAGGTCGAGCGCCGCAAGATCACCACCGGCGAAGTGACCGATCGCGGCGTCGCCATCACCGATGGCCTGGCCGGCGACGAGCGCGTGGTGCTGTCGGCGGGTGCGTTTCTCAGCCCGGGGCAGAAGATCAAGCCGATCCTGCGCAAGCTGTAAGAGGGCAGAGCCATGAGCTTTCGCAACATCTCCGCCTGGTCGATCCGGAACCCGGTTCCGAGTCTGGTCCTGTTCTTCATGCTGACCGTGGCCGGCATCGTTTCGTTCATGACGATGCAGGTCAACAACAACCCCGACATCGATTTCCCGATCGTCATCGTCAACATCTCGCAACCGGGCGCCGCCCCGACCGAGATGGAAAACCAGGTGACGCAGAAGGTCGAAGCGGCGGTGCGCAGCCTGTCGGGTATCGACGAGATCGATTCCACCGTCACCGAAGGCAGTTCGACCACGCTGGTGCAGCTCGACATCGGCACGCCGATCGACCGTGCCGTCGAGGACGTGCGCAGTGCGATCCAGCAGATCCGCGGCAACCTGCCCGACGGCATCCTGGAGCCGCAGGTCGGCCGCGTCGACACCGCCAGCGACAACGACCTGGCGAGCTACGCCGCGATCTCCACCGACAAGACGGTCGAGCAGCTGAGCTGGTACATCGACAACACCGTCACCAAGGAGCTGCAGTCGGTCACCGGCATGGCGACGGTCAACCGCAACGGCGGCGTCACGCGCGAGATTCGCGTCAAGCTCGATCCGGGCAAATTGCAGTCGCTCGGGTTGACCGCGAGCGAGGTCAACGCCCAGCTTCGCCAGGTCAACCTCAACGCTGCCGGGGGACGCACCGAGATCGCCGGCTCCGAGCAAACCGTGCGCGTGCTCGGCAATGCCAAGGATGCCTATACGCTTGGCCAGACGCAGATTTCGGCGGGGGGTGGCCGCATGGTCCGCCTGACCGACCTCGGCACGGTGGTCGACGAGTTCGCCGAACAGCGTTCCGCGTCGCAGCTCAACGGTGCGCAGGTCATCTCGTTCGACTTTCAGCGCGCCAAGAACGCGTCGGACGTCACCGTTTTCCATGCCGCACAGGAGAAGCTCGCGGCGCTCGAGAAGAAGGATCCGAGCGTCAAGTTCAAGCTGATCTTCAACAACGTCCAATATGCCGAGATGCAGTATGAATCGGCGAAGGAAGCGCTGATCGAAGGCGCGCTGCTCGCGGTCGCCGTGGTGTTCCTGTTCCTGCGCGACTGGCGCGCCACCGCTATCTCCGCGCTGGCGATCCCGCTGTCGGCGATCCCGACCTTCTTCGTCATGCAGCAGCTGGGCTTCACGCTCAACCAGATGACCCTGCTCGCGCTCAGCCTGGTGGCCGGGGTGCTGGTCGACGACGCGATCGTGGAGATCGAGAACATCGTCCGCCACATGCGCATGGGCAAGAGCGCGTATCAGGCGGCGATCGACGCCGCCGACGAGATCGGCCTCGCGGTGCTCGCTACCACCATGTCGATCGTCGCGGTGTTCCTGCCGGTCGGCCTGATGCCCGGCGTGTCGGGCCAGTTCTTCAAGAATTTCGGCCTGACCGTCGTGTCGTCGGTGCTGATCTCGCTCGCCGTCGCGCGCCTGCTCACGCCGATGATCGCTGCCTATTTCCTGAAGGCGAAGGGCCATGCATCGCACGGCGAAGGCCGCCTGATGGATTGGTACATGACCGCGCTGCGCTGGACGCTGCGCCACCGCTGGTCGTCGGTCGTCGCCGGCGCCGTCGCGTTGCTGATGACCGTGGCGATGTTCATGATGCTGCCGCAGTCGTTCCAGCCCGACCAGGACCAGGACGCGTCGACCGCGAACATCGAAATGGTCCCGGGCACCACGCTCGACCAGACCCAGGCGGTGGTCGACAAGGTCGCGGCACTGCTCAAGAAGCAGCCGCAGGTCGAGGACGTCTATTCGCGCGCCTTCGTCGGCAACGGCCGCGTGACCGCGATCTTCAAGAAGAAGAAAGAAGGGACCAGCGTCCAGTTCGAACGCGGCCTGGCCCCGACGCTGGCGGCGATCCCCGACGCGCGCGTGACGTTCCGGTCGCAGCAGGGCTGGGGCTCGAGCGGCCGCGACATCACGATCGTGCTGGGCGGCGATGATCCGCAGCTGCTCAACGACACCGCGCAAAAGATCGTCGCGCAGATGTCCAAGCTCAAGTCGGTGGTCGCGCCGCGCGTGCAGGGCGACCTCGAACAGCCCGAACTCGTCGTGCGGCCACGCTTCGACCTCGCCGCCAATCTGGGCGTGACCACCGCGGCCCTGTCCAACGCGGTGCGCCTGGCGACCCTGGGCGACATCGACCAGAACAAGGCGAAATTCTCGCTGAGCGACCGCCAGGTGCCGATCACGGTCGCGCTCGAGCAGTCGGCGCGGTCGCGCATGTCGACGATCCAGAACATCCCGGTGCCGACGACCAATGGCGGGTCGGTGCCGCTGTCGACCGTCGCCGATATCGGCTTCGGCGCCAGCCCGTCGAAGATCCAGCGCGTCCAGTTGCAGCGTCAGCTGACGATCGGCGCCGACCTGGGGATCAACCCCAAGACCGGCAAACCGCTGGTCTCGGGCGAGGCGATGAACGAGATCAACGCGTTGCCGATCATGCAGAAGCTGCCCAATGGCGTGCAGCGGCTGACTCTCGGCCAGGCCAAATGGCAGGCCGAGATGATCAACAACTTCCTGGTCGCGGTGGTCGCGGGCGTGTTCCTGGTGTTCGCCGTGCTGGTGCTGCTGTACCGCCGCATCCTGCCGCCGTTCGTCAACATGGGCTCGCTGCTGCTGGCACCGCTGGGCGGCCTGATCGCGCTGTGGATCGCCGGTCAGCCGATCTCGATGCCGGTCTATATCGGCCTGCTGATGCTGCTCGGCATCGTCGCCAAGAATTCGATCCTGCTGATCGACTTCGCGCTCGAGGAAATGAGCAAGGGCGTCGACAGCCTGGCGGCGATCGAGGACGCCGGTCACAAGCGCGCCCAGCCGATCGTGATGACGACGGTCGCGATGGTCGCGGGCATGGTGCCGACCGCCATCTCGCTGTCGGGCGACGCGTCGTGGCGCGCGCCGATGGGGACGGTCGTGATCGGCGGCCTGATCCTGTCGACCGTGCTCACGCTGCTGATCGTGCCGGGAAGTTTCAGCCTGGCAGTCGGCATCGAGCAATGGGCCGGACCATGGCTGCGCCGCGTGCTACTGACCTATCGCCCGGGCGACGACGGCAAGCCGGCGCTCGAAGGCCCGCAGGGACCCAAGCCGATCGGCTACGGCCATGGCGGCGAGGAACCGCACCCGGCCGAGTGAACGCAGCGCCTCCCCCTTGCTGGTTCGGCGAAGCCGAACCAGCGACGGCGCCGGTTCAGCGGAGCTGGAAAGGGCGCGCGGGCTTGAACAATAACCCGTTTGGGGGATTGTTTCGGGGATGAAGCTGGCGCGACTGCCCATTCCCGGCCCGCCCGCCGCGCCCCCCGCGCTGCGCCGCATGCGACTGGTCGCGACCGCGCTGCTGCTGGCGATGGCGGTGCTGTTCTTCGTCGCGCGGGCGCTCGCCGACCATCATCCCGCCTGGGGATTCGTCCGCACTTTTGCCGAGGCGGCGATGGTTGGCGGACTGGCCGACTGGTTCGCGGTCACCGCGTTGTTCCGCCATCCGCTCGGCCTGCCGATCCCGCACACCGCGATCGTCCCCAGGAACAAGGACCGGATCGGCGATACGCTCGCTCAGTTTCTGCGCGACAATTTCCTGATCCCACGCGTCGTCGCGCGCCGCATGCAGGGGGTCGACGTCGCCGCGGCGGCGGGGCGCTGGCTCGCCAGTCCCAAGGGAGCGACCGAGGGCCGGCTGCGGCGCGGGGCCTCACGGCTCGCCGCCGACATGCTCGGCGCGCTCGACCAGGAGCGGCTCGGCGGGATGGTGCGCACGACGCTGGCGCACCGGCTACGCGCGCTCGAAATCTCGCCGCTGCTCGGCAACGCGCTGAGCGCGGCGATCGCCGACAATCGCCACGTGCCGCTGCTCGACGGAATCATCAAATGGGCGGCCAAGGTGCTCAGCGCCAACGAGCCGGTGATCCGCGCGATGGTGCACGAGCGTGCGGGATCGCTGATGCGCTGGACCGGGCTCGACGAGACATTGGCCAACAAGATCATCGCCGGGCTCGACGGCATGATCCAGGACATGGCGTCGCAGCCCGACCATCCGCTGCGCGCCAAGGCCGAGGAAGGGCTGGCGCAGCTCGCGCACGACCTCCAGCTCGATCCGGTGATGCGCGAACGGGTCGAGGGCTTCAAGGCGGAGATGCTCGACAATCCGGCGCTGTCGGACTGGTGGCAGGGTATCTGGGAACAGATGCGCGGCGCGATGCTCAAGATCGCGCGCGATCCCGATGCGATGATGGCCGGCCGCTTCGGCGAGGCGCTGCGCCAATTGGGCACGACGCTGCAGGAGGACGAGGAGCTCGCCAGCACGATTAACCGCTTCGCGCGCCGCGCCGCGGTGGGCACCGCCGCCGATTACGGCGACGCGATCGTACGGCTGGTATCGGAGACGGTGCGCGGCTGGGACGCGCGAACGGTCACCTGGCGGCTGGAGAATGCGGTCGGCCGCGACCTGCAATATATCCGGATCAACGGCACCCTGGTCGGCGGGCTGGTCGGCCTCGCGATCCACGCGGTCGATGTGTTGCTGTAGAGGCGATCTTCGGGCCGGCTGGTTTTCCTTGGCCGGTAGATCCTGAAGCTCGCCACACACCATTCGTAACTTTCGAAAATCCGAAAAGGCAGCCCTACCGCCAGCGCAGCACCGCCCAACCCTTCTCCTCGGCCAGCGCCAGCAACGGCGCGTGCGGGTTGACCGCGAACGCCTCGTCCGCCCAGTCGAGCGTCGGCGCGTCGGAGACATGGTCCGAATAAAAGCGGATATGCGTGTCGCTCCGCGCGATCCTTTCGCGCGCCATCCACGCCTCGACCATCCGCAGCTTCGCCTCGCCGTAACAATTCTCGCCGGCGATGCGTGGACGCAAGCGCCCGCCCTCGATCGTCGAGGGAGTCGCGATGACGTCCGCGATGCCGAGCTGCGCGGCGATCGGCCGAACGTAGAAATCGTACGACGCCGTCGCCATCACCACGCGGTACCCGGCGGCGCGGTCCGCGGCGATCTGCGCGCGCGCATCGTCCCACACCTTGCCCGCGACGATGCGCGCCGCGAAGCGTCCGGCGATACGCTCGACCGACGGCGTCGCGGCCCCCCGCCCCATCACCAGGCGCTGCGTCATTTCCTTCAAGCGCGCGCGGTCGATCCTTTTGCCCAGGTACAAGGCGGCCGGCGCCACGGTCATCGCCAGCGCTGCAATCCGCCACGGCCGCCGCATCGCCCAGGCGCGCAGGAACGGCGTCCAGGTCGGCGATCGCGTGATCGTCTTGTCCATGTCGTAGATCGCGAGCCGCTGCATCGAGCTTGCCATACCTACAAGTTATTGCCGATCCAGCCGCAATCGCCCATGGATGAGCACGGATGAGCGCTCCAGCCGCCTTCACCGACGATTCTGCCGGCGGTACGCTCCGCTTCACCGGCAGCCTGTCGCTCGCGACGCTCGGCGATCTGCCCGAGCGGTTGGCGACCTATGACGGCAAGGTCGAGCGTATCGACCTCTCCGCGATCGACCGGCTCGACACGATCGGGGCTTGGACGATCCATCGGCTGGCGCAGCGCACCGGCGCGACGGTCGAGGGGCTGACCACCGATCGCCAGCACCTGTTCGACCAGGTCCAGGCCGCCGATCAGCCGGTCAACATCCGCGGCCAGCATGTCCCCGCTTTCTACCGCGTGCTCGGTGAGATCGGCGAAGCGACGATCCTGACGTTCAAGACGATGGTCGGGCTGCTCGGCTTCCTCGGCGCGACGACGCTGGCGTTCGGCGCGATCTTCAAGAGCATCGTCGTGCCACCGCGCCGGTTCCGCTTCAACGCGACCGTGCAACGGTTCGAGGTCGTCGGCGTCTCGGCGCTCGGCATCATCGGGCTGATGAGCTTCCTGATCGGCATCGTCATCGCGCAGCAGGGCGCGGTGCAGCTCCGCCAGTTCGGTGCCGAGGTCTATACGATCAACCTGGTCGGCCGCCTCTCGATGCGCGAGCTCGGCGTGCTGATGACCGCGATCATGGTGGCCGGCCGCTCGGGCTCGTCGTTCGCCGCGCAGATCGGCACGATGAAGCTGACCGAGGAAATCGACGCGATGCGCACGATCGGCGTCTCGCCGATGGAGGCGTTGGTCGTGCCGCGCGTGCTCGCCGCGGTGTTCATGATGCCGCTGCTCGGCTTCTATTCGGCGCTGATCGCGATCCTCGGTGGTTGCCTGTTGTGCTGGCTGGCGCTCGGCATCCCGCCGGTCACCTATGTCCAGCGCATCCGCGAGGTCGTGCCGATCAGCGATGTCTGGATCGGGCTGATCAAGGCCCCCGTGTTCGGCGCGATCATCGCGATCGCCGGCTGTTTCCAGGGCATGCTGGTCGAAGCCGATGCCGAGCAGGTCGGGCTGCGCACCACCGCCGCGGTAGTCCAGGGCATCTTCCTGGTGATCGTGCTCGACGCGTTCTTCGCGGTGTTCTTCTCGTCGATCGGCTGGATCTGATGGCGCGGGACGACGACATCATCATCCGCGTGCGCGGATTGAAGAACACGTTCGGCGACCAGGTCGTCCATGACGGCGTCGACCTCGACGTGCGACGTGGTGAGATCCTCGGCGTGGTCGGCGGATCGGGCACCGGCAAATCGGTGCTGATGCGCTCGATCATCGGGCTGCAGACGCCCGACGAAGGCGAAGTCACCGTGTTCGGCGAAACCACCCTCGACCGCGAGGAAACCGAGGCGATCGATATCCGCAAGCGCTGGGGCGTGCTGTTCCAGGGCGGCGCGTTGTTCTCGACCTTGACCGTCGCCGAGAATGTCGAGGTGCCGATCAAGGAGTTCTACCCCAATTTCGACGCGGCGCTGCTCGACGAGATCGCGTCGTACAAAGTGGTGATGACCGGCCTCCCCGCCGACGCCGGACCCAAATATCCGGCCGAATTGTCGGGCGGCATGAAGAAGCGCGCGGGCTTGGCGCGCGCGCTGGCGCTCGATCCCGAATTGCTGTTCCTCGACGAGCCGACCGCGGGGCTCGACCCGATCGGCGCCGCGGCGTTCGACGAGCTCACCTTGTCGCTGCAGCGGACCATGGGGCTGACGGTGTTCCTGATCACCCACGACCTCGACTCGCTCTACGCGATCTGCGACCGTGTCGCGGTGCTCGCCGACAAGAAAGTGATCGCGGTCGGCACGATCGACGAGCTGATCGCGTTGGATCATCCGTGGATCGAGGAATATTTCAAGGGACCGCGCGGTCGCGCGGCGGTCGCGACGCAGGAAGCGGCGGCGGGCAAAGCAGGGGCTGATTGATGGAAACGCGTTCCAACCACGTGCTGGTCGGCGGGATCGTGCTGATCCTGCTCGCCGTGCTCGCCATCTTCATGGTGTGGATTTCGCACTTCGGCGCCGAGGGCAAGCGCGAGTACGACATCATGTTCAAGCAATCGGTCGACGGCCTCGCCAAGGGATCGGCGGTCAATTTCTCGGGCGTGCCGATCGGCCAGGTCAAGGACATCAAGCTCGACGCCCGCTCGCCCGAATTCGTCCGTGTGCGCGTGTCGGTCGACGACAAGACGCCGATCCTGCTCGGCACCACCGCATCGATCCAGGGCAGCTTCACCGGCCCCTCGACCGTGCAGCTCGACGGCGCGCAGGCGGGCCGGCCGTTGATCGACTGCACCAACAGCGCCTGTCCGCTCGGCGTCCCGCTGATCCCGGCACGCGCCGGCGGGCTCGGCGCGCTGCTGTCGAATGCGCCGCAATTACTCGAGCGGCTGACGACCCTGACCGAGCGGCTGACCGGTCTGTTGAGCGACCGTAACCAGGCGTCGATCGCCGGCATCCTCGACAACACCAACAAGCTCAGCAAGGCGCTGTCGGACCGCGGGCCCGAGATCGCCGCGACGCTGGCCGAGACGCGGATCGCGATCCAGAAGGCCGGCGTCGCCTCGCAACAGATCGGCGACCTCGCGGCGACGACCAATGGCCTCCTCGCCAACGACGTCAAGCCGACGCTCGGGAACCTCAACAAGGCGGTGGCGTCCGCGCAGAAGTCGATGGACACGCTCGACGCTGCGATCGGCGACGCGCGGCCGGGGCTGCAGAATTTCTCCAAGCAGACCATTCCCGAACTCGGCCAGCTGATCCACGATTTGCGCCAGATGTCGCAGTCGCTGTCCTCGGTCGCCGACAAGATCGACCGCGGCGGCGCGGGGTCGATCGTCGGCAGCCCCAAGCTCCCCGATTACAAGGGCAAGTGAGATGACCAAGCGCGTTCTTCCCCTGCTCCTCGCCTTGCTCCCGGCGTTACCGCTGGCCGGCTGCCTGAGCTTCGGCGGCAAGCCACCCAAGGTACTGCTGACGATCAATTCCACGGCGACGCTGCCGGTCGGATCGACGCAGAATTCGGCGACCGCCAAGACGGTGACGGTGATGGTGCCGGCGGTGCCGCAATCGCTCGCGGTGGCGCGCGTCCCGGTGCAGACCGGCGACCAGATCGCCTATGTCACCAACGCCGCCTGGGTCGAAGCGCCGCAGCGGCTGTTCGCGCGGCTGATGTCGGACACGATCGCCGCCAAGACCGGCCGCGTCGTGCTGAGCAGTGCGCAATCGTTCAGCGACCCCGGCGCGCGGCTGTCGGGCGAGCTGCGCAATTTCGGGGTCGACGGCAATACCCGCGAGGCGGTGGTAACGTTCGAGGGATCGCTGATCCGCAACGACGCGAGCAAGGTCGAGAAGAAGAAGTTCGAGGCGCGCGTGGCGCTCGCCCGGATCGACGCCAATTCGGTCGGCTCGGCGCTCAACCAGGCCGCCAATCAGGTCGCCGCGGAAGTGGCGGAGTGGGTGGGTAGCTGAGCTAAAAGCCCTCTCCCGCGTGCGGGAGAGGGGGATGCTTCAACCAGATTGCTTCAGCGCGCCGCCATCGAGGCGGGGCTGGCGACGCGGCGCCAGATCTGCGCCTTGCAGATCAAGCCGCCAAGGATGCAGCCCTTGATGTTGAGCGTCTGGGGGTCGACCATCGTGATCGTCGAATAGAAGCTCGACTGCATGTCGGGCACATAGACCTCGCCCGACCAATGCCCGCGATCGGTAGCGCGATAACTGCGCAGCAGCGCGGTACCGATCAGCTGGTTGACGCCTTTCTTGCGTGCATCGGACTGCGCCTGCGGGCTCGCCCAGACGATCCAGCCGCAGATCTTGTCGCCGCACGACCCGGTACGCACCTGCACCGTCCCCTTTGGGTTGGCCCAGACGCCATCGACCGATGGTGCGGGTTGCTGGGTCTGGCCGGCAAGCGCCAGCGCCATGGTAATCAGCGACAACATAACGATTTCCTGATTCCCGCCTGTCACGGGCAGCGTGCTATGGACCCGATATGGGGCGGCAATAGGGCGCCGCCAGCACGGATCATGGCAAGAAATCGTATCGGCGCCTCAAGCCTTGCGATGGCCCGGTCAGCTCTTGCGACGCACCGGTACCGGCACGCTGCAGACATCCGCGCCGCCCGCGGGAACGGTGAAGAACGGCGGCTCGCGATTCTCGCGCGCATGGAGATAGCGGGCGAAATCGGGGCTGGCGGGCGAGAGATATTCGAAACGCGGGCGCTCGCCGGCAGGGAGCGCGCTCGCCAGCCGTGCGCTGACGATCGGGGTCGGCTTCTGACCGTCGCCATAAAAACCGAGCTTGCCGGTACCGCGTTCGAGCGAGGACAAAGCGTCGATCCCATCGATCACGCGCCCGACCAACGCGATGTTGCGGTCGAGCGCGCGCGGGGCGTGGCCGATCACCGCATAGAGCTCGGCGCTGCTCCCGATCGACGGCGCGAGGTCGCGGCCGACCCCGACCATCGCGTAGCAATGCGTCAGCCAGCTACGCTTGCCGTCGGACGCGACCGGCCAGCCGTCGGCGGTGAACCCGGCGATCGCGGCGAAGCTGTCGGGGCGGGTCATGCGGACCACGGGCAGCCCCCCTGCCCGCGAATATTCCGCCGGACCGCTGTCGGCGACGCCGTCGGGCAGTTTCTTCTTCTCGGTCACATCGCCCCATTGCGCGACGTAATTGTCCTGGACGCGATAGACGCTGGTATCGTCCCACCAGCGGCGATTGGCGAGAATGCGCATCCGCTCGACGTGCCGCGGCGCGAAGCCAGGCGCGAGCTGGAGGATCACCTTGCGCCCGTTGGCGAGGGTGAAGATCAGGATGTCGTCGTCGGCAATCGTCCGCCACGCGCTCGCCGGCGCCTTATTGGCGACCTCGGTCGGCGAGAGCGGCGGCTTGGCGGCCGGTTTCTTCTGGGGAGCGGCAGGCTGGCCGGCGAGCGCGAAGGCGAGAGCGAGCGGGAGCAGGATCGGCATGGGACCGGAAGCTGCCACAGCCACGCCCGATCCGGCAAGCGCTTGCGCGGACGCGCGGGTATCTCTAGGGGCGACGCTTCCCGGCAAATGCGGAGCGGTGGCCGAGTGGTCGAAGGCGCTCGCCTGGAAAGTGAGTATACGTCAAAAGCGTATCGAGGGTTCGAATCCCTCCCGCTCCGCCAGCCAGTCTGCCAGGTGAGAGATCACGGTCCCATGACTGCGGAAACTCGCGGGGTTCCGCGCGCTTTGGCGAACCATTCCGTACTCCAGAGAATGCACGTCGCCGGCTAGCTCGCCAAATTCTCTCGCCATTCTCTGCGTCGGACCCGGCCAGTACGAAGATTCGCGAACAACAGGTTCGCGAGTTGGCCAGGGAGCAGATCTTTGTTACGTGCTCGGGAGGGAGGGTCGGCAGCGCCTTTCAACCTCAGCCCCTATGGCCTCGTCGATTGGCGATTCCTCACAGACTAGGCGCGAAGTTAGCTGCCAACCTCCATCGTCTGGTAAGTGCTTCGCCGTAGACCGGCAGCTCCGGCAATCCATGCGCGGACAGCGCTGGAGCTCAGCCGCCGCAAATCCCGCCGCGACGGGGGGCGGCATTGCCCTCATTCATGGCAGTTCGGTACGAGCGCAAGCCGTCGGTGGAGGCCGGGCGTCAATGGTAGCGACTGGCCAGCTGTTGGGTCATGCCGAAGCAGGAAGTCGGACGTGAGCGTTAGATTTGACCGCACCATTCCGAGCTTTCATCAAAGCACGATTCCCGCTCAGGTTGTCATGACAACCTGGATCGTCTATATCGTCGCTATGACGACATTCGTTTCCCCATCATCGCGCGTTCTCATCACTGGCGGCTCGAGCGGCATCGGCCTCGGGCTTACGGAACGCTTCCTCGCGGCCGGGGCGACCGTGATGATCACGGGGCGGGACGCGAGGCGCCTGGACAGCGTTGCGGCCGACCGGCCGGGGCTACGGACCTTTGCCAGCGACATTGGCGACGCGGCCTCTCGCGAAGCGCTTGCGGCACATGTCCGCGAGACGATGGCGGACATCAATGTTCTCATCAACAACGCGGGCATCCAACGGCGCGTCTCGCTTGCGCAAGATGATGCACCGTGGCGCGAGAGGCAGACTGAGATCGACGTCCTTCTGTCTGGTCCCGTCCACCTCAACCATCTGCTCATTCCGCACATGCTGGCTACCGGACGGCACGGGCTGATCGTCAACGTGACGTCCGGCGGCGCTTATTTGCCGCAGCCCTTTGCCCCTATCTACAGCGCCTGCAAGGCAGCGCTCCACAGCTACACAGTCAATCTGCGCAAGGCGCTGGCAGGCACAGATATCCGAGTTAAGGAACTGATCCCGCCTGCGGTGGCTACCCGTCTGGCCGGACCGGCCGCAAAACACGGCGCGCCGCTGGACGATTTCTGCAACACTGTCTTCCCCGCTCTGGTAAACGAGGAGACAGAAGAGATCGGATACGGCATGACCGCGAGCGGGGCTTTCAACGAGCCCAAGGCGCTCTATCGTGCCATGTTTGAGCAATTCTCCTTGCGCTTCCCCGTGCAGGCTTACACCCAGCAGTGAGCGGAAGAGAAGATACACCGCCGCTTTCGGGCGAAGAGCTGGCAATTTGGCACGCGTTGAAGCGGCTCAGCGAGACTGCACTCGCGCTGGTTGGCTCGGACATAGATGCCGCGACAGGTCTGTCAGGCGCCGATTTCGGCATCCTAAGCCGGCTGGAGGATTTAGGAGATGGCGCGTTAATTCAGCAGGAACTGGCCCGGTTACTCGGATGGCACAAGGCCCGACTGTCGCACCAATTGACGCGCATGGAGGCACGCTTTCTGCTCCAGCGCGGCAAGCCGGGATCGGGGCGAGGCATTCTGGTTTCGATGCTTCCCGCGGGCCGGGAGATCATTGCAAAGGCGCGGCCGGTCCACGCGGCTGCGGTTCGCGAACATGTACTTCGCCATCTCGCTCCGGACGAGGCACGCGTCCTTGTCGATGTCGTTCGCCGTATGGAGTTGCCGCCCGCGATGCCTACACAATGCCCCCCGGGAGTGGCGTCGGACCAACGCGGCACCTGCTAGCAGGAACTATGCCCCGCCGATCACGAGCGCTTCCGCCGAGCCCATTTCGCCGGTTCAACTCGTCGTCCGAGGTGATCCGCCTTGTAGTCATGATGTACGTGCGCTTCTCGCTGTCGTGCGGAATGTCGAGAACCTGCTGTTCGAGCGCGGGATCGACATCTGTCATGACCGTGCGATTCTGGTGGAACAGGTTCGGTCCGATGTTCGCCGGCGAAGTGCGTCGCCAACGGGTCAGCCGCATGCGCGGCTTTCGTTATTGGCGATGGCATCTCGACGAGATGTACGTGACGCGCCGTCCATTTTCGAATCTAACGCTTGCAATGTGCGACGGCTTTGCGCCCCAATTCCGGCCATTCCACGCATGGCCGTGGTTGCCGAAAAGCTGTCGTTTGGCAACGGATCTGCGGGGCCGTATCAGCTGGGACTCTACCGCGCCAACGCCCCGCTGCCGAGTTTCGCGCCCGCGGTGATCGTATCAAGCGCGTATTGGACGGTCTGCCCGGCGAAGACTGCCCCTTCCGCGTAAGTGGGGAATCGACCGGACGCCATCAGCGCTCCGGCTCGCTGCCAGTACGACAGCAACGCGCCGGAGTTCGCCATCGCTTCGCGGGTGACGAACGATATGCTGCGGCCAAACGCATCGATCTTTTCCGGGATCATCCGCGAGAACTCGGCGAAATTGTCCTGTAGGGGTGATCCCGCGGCATCGCGTATCTTGCCGGTTCGGGCGGCGATGACCGATTGCGACGCCTGCAACGTTTCGACGCTGCGCAGCCAAGTGGACTGCATATCGAGCCCGGCGCGCACAAGGCGCGACCAAGCGTTAAAGGGGTCAGACATCTGTTTTTCCAATGATCAAGCAAGCGTGCGGAGCGATGGTTCGCGGTCGTAGAAACGTTGCATTGCGGCCCTCACGAAGTTGCCATCCAAGCCGGTCACGCCATCGCCGGGAACCACACCGGCCTTGTCGAGCAGCGGTTGCGCCGCATCGCTCGTGCCGATCGCCTTGAGGTGGCCGAACGCGTTCATCGCGAAGTCGACCGCCGCACTTTCCTTGAGCAGCGCTGCGCAGCCCGCGTCGGACACAATGATCGCGACCGCATCGAAGATATGGCTCGGCGATCCGGCGAGTTGCCCGTCGGCCTTCTGCTGCGATCCGTCCGATAACTTGGCTCCGCCTCCCTTGAGCGCGACGATGACCGCCTTGCCCTTGGCCTTCGTCACCGCCGTGACAACGGACTTCAATTCGCCAGCGTCGGTTCCGTCGGCGATCAGGATGCCAACCGAACGCCCCTCGAGCGTCGTCTTCATCTTCTTGTGGATCGACAGCGCACCGGACGGCGCCATGTCGATGGGCTCGCGGGCAGCAGCCGCCTTCTTGGGCAAAGCGATGCCCAGCCCATCGGCCACCCGCTTGGCGAGATCCTCGTCAACGTTACGCAGATTGGCGACCATGCGCGGCGGCACTTGGTCGAGCAGGCCCACTTTCGACAGTTCAAACACGAACGACGACGCGATGTGCGCCTGTTCGCTCTCGGTCTGCGAGCGATAGAATAGCCGCGCCTGGCTGTAATGGTCGGCGAACGTGTCCGGCCGGATGCGCAGTTTGTCGCCGGTTTCGTCCGGGCCAATGACGGCGTTGGTAGTCGCAAATCCCTCGGGCGTCTCGCGCGGTCCACCATCTTCGCCGTGTGCGGCCAGGCTATTGGGTTCGTAATTGGCGCGGCCGGTCGGCACCATCGTCTGCATCATGCCGTCGCGCTGGAAATTGCCAAACGGGCAGCGCGGCGCGTTGATCGGAATCTGGTGGAAGTTCGTCGTGCCCAGCCGCGACTTCTGCGTGTCCATGTAACTGAACAGGCGACCTTGGAGCAGCGGATCGTTCGAGAAGTCGATGCCTGGTGGGACGTTGGTCGGCAGGAAGGCGGCCTGCTCGGTCTCGGCGAAGAAATTGTCGACGTTGCGGTTGAGCACCATGCGGCCGATCACGCGAAGCGGCACATCCTCCTCGGGGATCAGCTTGGTCGCGTCGAGCACATCGTACGGCTGCGCGTCCGCGAACTTCTGGTCGAACACCTGGATCGACAGCTCCCATTCGGGGAAGGCGCCGGTGTCGATCGCCTCGAACAGGTCGCGCCGGTGGTAATCGTTGTCGGCGGCCTGGAGTTTGAGCGCCTCATCCCAGATCGTCGACTGGATGCCGAGCTTCGGCCGCCAGTGGAACTTGACGAAGCTCGACTGGCCCGCGGCGTTGACCAACCGAAAGGTATGAACGCCGAACCCTTCCATCATCCGCAAGCTGCGCGGCAGGGTGCGGTCCGACATCGCCCACATCAGCATATGCGTCGTCTCGGGCATCAGCGAGGCGAAATCCCAGAAGGTGTCGTGCGCGCTGCCCGCCTGTGGGTAGCCGCTGTTTGCTTCCATCTTCACGGCGTGGATCAGGTCGGGGAATTTGATCGCGTCCTGGATGAAGAACACCGGAATGTTGTTGCCGACCAGATCCCAATTGCCCTCGCGGGTGTAGAATTTGACCGCGAAACCGCGCACGTCGCGCGGCGTATCGACCGAGCCCGCGCCGCCCGCGACGGTCGAGAAGCGCGCGAACACCTCGGTCTTCTCGCCCTTGGCGAAGACGGCGGCCTTCGACAGGTCGAAGATATCGTCGGTCGCCTCGAAGAAGCCGTGTGCGCCGCTGCCACGGGCATGGACGATGCGCTCCGGGATACGCTCATGGTCGAAGTGGAAGATCTTCTCGCGAAGGATGAAGTCTTCGAGCAGCGTCGGCCCGCGCGCTCCGCTCTTCAGGCTGTTCTGGTTGTCGGATATGGCAACGCCGTGGTTCGTGGTCAGCGCCGGCCCGCCGTCCTGGGCTTGCTGATGCGTTTCGCCACCGCCGGCGCGGCGATCGGTCGGATTGGGCATGGTCGATTTCCCTCAAGGCACGCGCGGTGCTCCGCGGGTTTCGGCAATCCAACGCGCGGCCAGCATTATCGACGCGCGCGGGACGAGATAATTGCACTGATCGAAAGCAGTCCGGTGGAGACAGTAATTGCTCTGTTCAAATTATATTCGTGCCCGGCGGCATCACATCGCGAAGCTGACGCGTTGCGTCTCTTATTGGAGAGTCTTTGTGTGCCACGTGCTGATTATCGAAGACGAACCGCTTATCGCATTGGACATCGAGGATCTGCTGCGCGAGCATGGAGCGCTCACGTTCAGCTTTGCTGATACGCAGGAAGACGCCGTGACGCGATCGCTCGAGCAGCGGCCCGACTTCATCCTCTCTGATGTCTGGCTGCATGAGGGAACCGGACCGCACGCCGTCGCGAGTATTCGTCGGGAATTAGGAACGATCCCGGTGATTTTTGTCACCGCGACGCCAGAGGCTTGTACGCCTTGCGCGCCACCGGGACGCATCTTTCGCAAACCGCTCGACCACCCGGCGATCGGCGCGGCATTTAGGCAGATGCGCGCCGCGTCCTAAAGCGCGGATAGCGATTGTTCGCGCAGCGGCATCGTGAACGTGAAGCGCGTTTCGGCCATGCCGGAATCGACGAGCAAAATTCCGTCATGCGCCTTCGCGATCTCCGACGCGATGTGGAGCCCGAGTCCGAGACCGACCTGCTTGGCGCGGATGTCACCGCGAAAGAACGGTTGAAATAGTCGCGCCATAGTCGCTTCGTCGATCGGCGCGCCACCGTTGGCCACCGAGATGCTGAGCGTTTCAGCCTCGGTACGCGCGGCGATGCGGATCGGCTCTGATTTGCTTCCGTGCGTCAAAGCGTTGCCCAGCAGGTTGGACAGCAACTGTCCCACCCGCACACGGTCGCAATCGACCGGCTCGTCGATCGCGAATTCGATCCGCACGTCCCGGCCGGGATTTACCGACACCAGTTCGGCCACCACCTGCTGCAACACCGGTGTCAACGGAGCGAGCGCATCGCGGTTCAACGTCAGGCCGCCGCCGAGCCGACCGCGGGCGAAATCCAATACGTTATCGATCAGCTCCGATGCCCGGATCACGCTGCCCTGCATCAGGGTGAGAACCTGCCGGCCGCGCTCGCTCAGCGTCTCGCGCGCGCCCAAGAGACGCACGCCGCTGCTGATCGATGCCAGCGGATTCCGGAGGTCGTGGCCCAGCACGGCGATAAACTGCTCGCGCAGGTGCGAGCTTTCGCGCTCTGCCGCGGCGGCGCGTTCGGTGGCATCATTGGCGTCGATCAGCGCGCGTTCGTAGCGCCGCCGCTCGGTCGCGCGAAAAACCGCCAGCCTGACGTTGAGTAACCTGCCCGCGGCGTCGCGGCTCTCCGCGACGTTGACCAGGCATTGCGCCTTGCTCCCGCAGTTCACGCGGAAATCCATCGCGACCTCGTCGACGAAGCCCTGCAGACGCAGCAGCGGCGAGACGTTGGTTTCGAAGAAGATGCGAGTCGGGATGGTTAGGATATCTCCTAGCGGTCGGCCGAGCAGATCCGCGACCGCGTGCCCGGTCCACGCGGCAATCCGGTTGTTTGCACCAACGATGCGATTGTCGGGGCCTAGCGACAGATAGCCGCATGGGGCTTCGTCGAACAGGTCGCGGAAATCCTCCGGGATTTCGCCAGGGGCTTCTCGATCAGACAAAGGCGCGGATTGCGGCAATGACCTGCTGCGGCGCGCTGAGGTTTGGGCAATGACCGGTGGCATCGAGCAGGACGAGTTCGCTACCGGCGATATGATCGCGCACGTACTCACCGACATGCGTCGCGGCGATAGCGTCGTCTCGGCACTGCAGAATCAGTGTCGGCACCGCCACGCCAGCCAAATCGTTGCGATTGTCCGAGGTGAAGGTGACCTGGGCAAATTCCCGCGCGATCGCAGGGTGGGTTCGACAGAAGCTGTTCGTCAGTTCCTCGCCGAGCTCGGGGCGGTCGGGATTGCCCATGATGACCGGCGCCATCATCGCCGACCATCCGGGATGATTGTCGGCCAGCGATTCGAGCAGTTCGTCGATGTCGGCGGCCGAGAAGCCGCCGCGATACCCGACATCGTCGATATAGCGCGGCGAGGGACCGACCAGAACTAATCCCGAGAAAAGTGTAGGGTCAGACGCGGCGGCCAAGACGCCGATCATAGCGCTGACGGAATGCCCCACGAACACCGCGTGCCGCAGATCAAGCGCGCGCCCGATCTCGACCAGATCGTCGGCGTAGGCCTGGAGCTTATCGTATTTGACGCTGTCGTAGGCGGAAAGATCGGAGCCGCCCGCACCGACATGGTCGAACAGGACAGTCTTGAAATCTGCCTCGAACGCCGGTGCAACGAAGCGCCACATGTTCTGATCGCAGCCAAAGCCATGCGCGAACACGATTGCGCGATCGCCTTGGCCCGCCACATGAACATTGTTGCGCAGAAGGATCGACACGCCGCGTCTCCGGAAGTCCGCTGAGCGGCAGGATCGCTATAGTAGCATTTCGCTGGCAACGCGCCAACGTCGATCAGGTCGGACAGCGCCTACGTCATGTCGCCAGGCGATCGGGGTTTTCGTTGGCGCCATACTCAAGTAGCGTTCGGTTTTCGTCTTTTGCCAACGCCAGTCTCATCTCCGCCGGGTCAGCGAAGCGCGACACGTTCCGGCCGCCATCGACAACCACCAGTTCGACGCTGATCGATACTTAAATCGGATCGAATGCGCCCTGATGCACATCTTGATGCGTGTGCACCATGTACGACCCGGCCTGAAGCTCGCGTGCATCGCGACCGAACGTAAACGGATGCTTGAACGCCACCTCGGAGACCACCGAGCGACTGCCCACGCGTTCATGCGTCATCGGCACAGTTCCTATCTTTCAAGCATGCCCGCCGCGACGGGTGCGCACTTTACTCAACGCAAGGGGCCGGAGCCGCTTGCGGGACTCCTCCGTTGAGAGAAGGCAGAGCACTAGCAGCAACGGCAGTATGGGATGCGCTCGGTAGAGAGATAATTACGCTAATGGCCGTTGCGGGCGGCAATAATCTGATCTGGCTGGGGACTGCCGGCATCGGAATCTTTTATGATCTCTTCGTCCGCATGCACGTCGAGGACAATCTTGAGCCGCTCGATACGGGCATCCGGTGCGAATTCGAAAAGGTCGAGTACATTCGTATCGATCTTGATCCCGGACCGCCGCTCCCATTGGTAGCGGAAATGCGCAATGACGCGGCCGGACCGATCATCGGCCGCATAGATCGCGATGATTTCCACGTTGGCACTGACGGTATCGGCGTGGAGCTGCTCGAAGAATGATCGCGCTGGAACCGTGCCATATACCGGCGACACCACGACCGCGGTGGCGGTGCAGCAGGCGGCCATCCCTTCCAGGTCGCCGCTCGCCAAAGCGGAGAGGTAACGGCGAACGGTATCCGTCATCGCGGTCATGGGTCCTTCTCTTCCAATCTTGAAAAACGGGATCGCACCAAGCCGATGATTAACGGAAGGCGTCCCGATGCTTCTCGACGAACTCGGCAACGGTCATGGGGCGGCGACCGCCGATCCTTTCAACCACATCGTTTGTGCCAGCGAAGCCACCCACCCGGTGTTCGGGCACGGCGGCGTTCAGATGCTGAGAGAGAAACGGAATATCGGTGCCGTAAAGGTTCTCGACCCACTGCTCACCGGTGATCTGCTCGTAGTGGACCTCATGGCCCAGCGTGTCGCCGACGATCGCAGCGAAGCTGGCACGTGGGTTGACCAGTTCTTCGACGATGCTTCCATCGGCTCTCGCGACGACGGTCCGATCGGGCGTGTAACGTCCGACGTGGCCCGGCTCCAGGAAAGGATCGAACGAGACACGCTGATCGCTGGCGTCGACCGTGACGCGGGTGGACCGATGCGAAAATGCGTCCTGTCCGCGCAGCGTAAGGGCCAGGCCGCTGGGACAAAAGCACGCGGAGACCTTCTCCACGCGGGACCACCGCTTCAGGCCGCCATGGGCGTCGATTGCCAAATCTATGATGGGCGGCATGATGTTCGTCCTCTGCCGATTGCGGAGGCCCGGGCCCACGAACGGTCTTCTCGTGGGCGCCGGTTTCTTGATCAGCGTCCCTGAAGCAGGAGACCAAGCGGCTTGAGCGGACCGACCGGCAGGAACTCGAAATCAAGGATCCCTGCTGCCGCGAGCGGCATCGCCCCGACGGTTGCCTTGGCTTCCTCGACCGAGACAGCGTCCATCAGGAAGACGACGCCTGGCTTGTCTTGGGTGAAGAAGAACTGTTCGATCTTGCCGTCGAGATAGAGCTGAAGGGTGTGCGGCACCTCTTCGGACATGTAGCGCTTGCGGTCTTCATCGGTGATCGGCTTGGTGGCGCGGCCAATGGCGAAAACTTTCATGACGGCTCTCCGTTTGCTGTGCGTGTGAAGAGATACTAGCGCCGCCGGATTGAAAGCAGTACGGTCGTAAATGACAAATTTAGGGCCATTTACGCCATGCGCATTTGCATCCTCGCGTTGGACGGGGTCTTCGACACCGGATACACAGCGATCCTCGACGCGCTGCGCGTCGCGAACAACCTTTCCGTCCGGCAGGAGAAGCAGCCTCCGTTCGAGATCACGATCGTCGGCGTCCGGAAAAAGGTACGGACCAACGGCGGTCTGGCCATTCCCGTCCAGACCATTGCGCCAGCGCTGAAGCCGGATTGGGTCATCGTACCTGCCTTGGCAACCTCGACACCCGAGCTCCTCGTGCCAGCACTTGCAAGGCCGGACGTGAGGCAGGCGATCGCGCAACTGCGCGAATGGCACGAACAGGGCGTGAAAATCGCCACCTCCTGTATCGGGGTGTTCCTGCTCGCCGAGACCGGCCTTCTCGACCATCGTGAAGCAACCACCACTTGGTGGTTGGCACCGCTGTTCCGACAGCGCTTCCCGAGGGTGCAACTCGAAGAATCACGGATGCTCGTGCCGACCGACATCGGCGTTACCGCTGGCGCTGCGATGGGCCATCTCGACCTCGCTTTGTGGCTGATCCGTAAAGCGAGCCCCGAACTGGCGGTCGTCGTCTCGCGTTATCTGCTCGCCGACCTACGCTCGTCTCAAGCGCAGTTCATCATCCCGAACCACCTCGCGCAGGCCGACCCCTTGGTCTTGCGATTCGAACGCTGGGCGCGGGATCACCTCAGGGAGGGTTTCTCGCTTCAGGAAGCGGCGGCGGCATTGGCGACCAGCGCTCGGTCATTACAGCGGCGCTGCCAGGCGGTCCTGGGGAAGTCGCCACTATCCTATTTTCAGGACCTGAGAGTGGAGCACGCTCAATCCCTACTCCACGGTGGGCTCGATCTGGACGCGGCGGCGGCGGAGGTAGGGTACATCGAAGGGGCGACGTTGGGGACCCTGCTACGCCAGCGGACCGGACGCGGCGTCCGCGATCTTCGTGCCGACCTACGTTGATTCGGCAAGGACCGGACGTTGAAGCCTTCGGACGATACGTCGCGACGGGGGGCCGCGTCGGGCGTCGGCGCCTTTCGCTTCCGGGCACGTGACGGGGTGAGCGGCTTTCCAGCTCTCAGTTAGTCGCGACCGTCGATTGCACATATTGCGTCATGATACCGAGTGGTGTGAGCGGACCTACCGCGATGCATTCGTAAGTCACGAAGCCGTCGGCCGTCAGCGGCAGCGCGTTCACCGCCGCCTGCGCTTCTTCCAAAGTTTTGGTGTCCATGAGAAAGATCGGACCGACGTTTTCGCGAAACCAGAACTGCTCGATCTTTCCGCCCAGGTAGAGTTCGATCGTGGCGGCAACCTCGATCGGTCTGTATTTCGCTCGATCCTCCGCGGTCAGCGGTTTGACGAGTGTTCCAGTTGCGAAGACTTTCATCGGTCGTCCTGATCAAGTGTCGGGAGGTCGCCGCTTGCGACATGGGTTCCTGTAAAGCGCTGCGCGCTCAGCGCGAACTGGCGAAAACGACAATCTTGATATCGTTTACGCCAAATATAGTGCTGCACGGACTGCGCGTATCTCTGTTTTTGTCTGCGACGCGAGCAAGATCCCAATAAGCTTTGTGTCGGCACCGTCAGGCCAACTCGGCAAGTGATAGCGGGCGCGGATGAGCCGTAAATCACGAGGACGAAATCCTCCAGAGCTGCGTCTCCAAAACCCGCGACAAGGATGCCGCGCTTCGGTTCATGAAGTAGACACTGAAACGCCACGGCCCACCCGAGGCGGTCATTACCGACGGGCTGCGAAGCTACGGCGCTGCGATGGACGAACTCGGCAACCGTAAAAGCGGGAGGTCGGACGTCGGGCCGAAAACAGGTGCGAGAATAGTCACCTGTCATTCCGACCACGAGAGCGGGCGATGCTCAGGTTCAGGCGAATGAAATCGCCACAGAAGTTCGCCTCGGTCCATGCCAACGTCCACAACCACTTCGCTCTACAAGGCCATCTCGTTGATCGACAGACTTGCAAGGAATGCCGCTCAACCGCCTCGGCTGAGTGGCGTTCGCTGGCGAGCTAGTCCCCTGCCCTCAAAGCCCGAAGACCACCGCGGAGAAAGCGTTTCGCATTAGACTGACAGCACCACCATTGAGTCAGGAACTCGAAGCTCCAAGGCTCGGGAGTCGAAAAATGCGCCATTCCGCCTCGTTCGGCGAGACCGACCGTATCGCGGAGAGCGTCACGACAGCGACCTCCCTCCGATAGGCCTCGGTTCCATTGATGCCCGGTACGGTTCTGAAATTCAGCGAACCGAATCGAACGCCTGCCAGAAGGCACTCTTGCGGCCGTGCGCGAGCCTTAGCGACTCCACATAGCCGGCATGATCTAGCCGATCGGTAAAGTCCTCGATCCGGCGTGCAAGGCTCGCACACGCCGCGAGATCGCGGGCGCCATGGCCATAACGCGAGGCGCGTGCCGCGCCGAGCGTGAAATCGATCATCGCGCGGCGGACGACGGTGGCGGCGAGTGGATATTTCTCGTCCAGCGCGTCCGCCGCGGGAGCGAGCACCTCGTAGCAATTGCCATCGAGTTCCTGCGCACGCGTGATCACCAATCGCCCTGCCGCTTCCAGGTTCGGCCAGCCGACGAGGAAATCGAGCGCCGCCTGCACGTCACTGAAAACCAGGGCATGCGCCATGGCGCGCCGTTCGGCTTCGAAATCCTCGAAATCCGACAGTTTGCGCAGATAGGCGCGAAGATGGGGCGCGGCGAGCCCGTCGAGGAAGCATTGCCATCGGAACATCTGAGCATCGTCCCCGCGGTCGAGCGCATCGAGCACGTCGATCCGCGCCTGCTCCCATTCGATCGGCCGCCAAATGCGCTTATCCGGCGCGGCGGCCTCAATCGCAGCCAATGCCTCCTGCGGACGTCCCGCAACGAGCAAACGCCTCGCAATGTCGGTGGCGATCAGCGGCGCCGACCGCGCAGCGGGATCGAACTGCGCGATATAGGCATCTACATCCCCCGTCGCGTCGGCGATTTCCTGAAGGATCGACTTCGCGGTGCGCAGACGGTGCCCGCTCTCGATTTGATCGGCGTAGAGCGCGCCTCCCGACCCCCAGCCGATCACCCGCCGTTCGCCGTCCGGCGGCACCACAACGGGCTCCGCCTGCCACGCTTCGGTCAAGTATCGGAGCTGGTCGAGCCCCGACGCTCCCAATTGCGGCGCGAGGATCGTAACCAGGCCATCCCACGCGCCATGACTGTCGTCGCGTACCGCCGCAAAGGCACGATCGGCGAGCGCCAATGGATCCAGCCCGGCGGCTTGGGCGAGCGGTCCCAGATCCTCGGACGCTTGGGCGAAAACACTCGCCAGCCGACCGCTGCCGTCGTCACTCCGGGCGAACACGGACTCGGCGCAGCTTACCAGGCGCCAGACCAATTCGAAGGCTTCGCGCCGGTCGAACGGCGCGACCGAGTCGAGGATCGCGCGGCGCTGTGCCTCAAGTTCGAGCGCCAGGGGCTTTACTTTGTGCCAGTCGATGAAGCTCTTGGCCTTGGCGATGCTGGCCAGCCGCTTGGCGATTTCTCGCGCTGCCTCGGCCGGACCGGCATCGCCAGCCAGCGCCAGCCGCAAGCGACGCTTCGCGACGGGGTCGTCGGCGCAAATTTCCAGTATGAGCGCCGCGAGACGCGGCGCACCGAGCGCTTCCAGATTGGCCAGATTGGGCGTCTTGCTCGATGCCATATGTCCGAGTGGCCCGGCCGTGACGATTGTGCAAGGCCGGGAGAAGCGGCCAGGAAGGCGCGCTTGTACGCTACCGAGAATGTAGCGGGAAACCGACGAGCACCATCATGCGGGCGGTCGGGTGAACAACGCGCTAAACAATTCCTCCGCACGCGCCAAACCCTCGTCCGTCAAGACCACCGACGTCGCCTTACCCACTGGACTAGCGAAGAAACCCTTCTGGTACAGCCGATCGAGCGTATCCCAATCGAACCCTCAAATCGATCGTGCCCGGTTTGCAACACCACCAGCCGGGGTGATCGCCGGCAAACCGTGACCACCCCGCTAGCTTGATGCCTCTGCATATGGGGCAAGCATACCCCGCAGAGGCTATTTGATCGTCTTGGTCGAAGCCTTGTCGTAGCTGTCCCCGATACCATCGGCCGACTACTCGATTCCGCGTTCGCCGTCCGACGAGGGGTTATTCGGCGTCCTCGAGCTGCCTTGCGGGGGTCGGGAACCGCCGCGTCTGGCGCTGTTCCAGCGGCGGTATATGCAGCGGCGGAAGGAAGCGTGCTCCCGGACCGACTTGACGCGGCTTGGGCGCCTTGGCTGTCGTCACGCCGAAATCCTGCAGGAAGTAAGTCTCCCCCGTACCCGAAAGCTGGCCATAGGTGGTGTTGGCGTTTTCGAGGGTGATGAGATTCGCCTCGGCGTCGGCTGGTTCAGACGCGCCCGGCACCATATTCTGGTGTGCCTGATGAATGATCGTTCCCTTTCCGCTGGAGAAGGTAGCGCTCTCAGCATAGCCCGGACCGACAATGTTGAGTTGATAGGCGACGATGGGCGAAAGTTGGCTTTCGCTGATGCCATTGTCCGTCAGGTTGATCGTGTCGCTGCCGAGAACCGATCCGTCGACATCATAGAAGGTAAAGGTCGCACCGGTAATGTTGGCATGGGCATCGTTGTTGAGTTGAATGCGCAATTTGTGCCCCGCCGAGAGGGTGTTGCCCGACATCCCGGAAAGCTTGCTGCCGGCATTGATCAAATAGGTATCCTTATCCTTCCAGTTATTGACCTGTGCGTAGCAATTGCTCGTATCGAAGCCGATGATATATTGCTGCACTGCATCGACCTCCGGTTTGGGTGAATAGCAGTTCAGCTGGAACGACCAACCGGAGACGGAATCATTACCGCCCTGTGGCGCACCGTTGGCAGTAAGCGTCATGTCCTGGGTGATGTCGACCGTGACCGAAACGCCGGTGAGGTTGGAACCGCCATCGGCCATCAGATAGTTTGAATTGCCGCCCAGATCCGCCAGCGCCACTGGATCGGTGATATCGAACCCGCTGAACAACGCGGCATCGATGCCGGTGGTCGCGAACTCCCCCCAGTGCCAGTTGGAGATCAGCTTGGGATAGCCGACATCGACCGTGCCCGGGCCGATATCACCCCGCGTGACCCGGATATATTCATTGCCCTTGAAGAAATAGCATTTGCTGCCGCTGTTCAACGCTGCATCGATGCCATCCGCACCGAACGCGCCCCAGCCCCAGGTCGAGATGTGCTTGGGATAATCCGCGTCGACGACGCCCTGGCCGGTATCACCGCGCGTCACGCGAATATATTGGTCGCCCTTGAAGAAGTAACATTTGGTGTCACTCCACAGGGCAGCATCAATACCATTCGCGCCGAAACCGTCCCAGCCCCAAGTCGAGATGTGCTTGGGATAACCCGCATCGACGACGCCCGGGCCGGTATCGCCGCGCCGCACACGGATATATCGATCGCCTGAAAAGAAATAATCGACCGGCCCACTATATAGCGCGGCGTCGATGCCATTCACGCCGAAATCATCCCAGTGCCAATTGTCCAGTGTTGCTGGATAATGCGGATCAACTTTGCCCGAGCCGATTTCATCGCGTGTCACACGAATATATCTTTTTCCTTTAAAAAAATAAGTAGGCATTCTCATCTCCATCAATTGTATTGATCGATTACGCGACTCTATTGATTTCGTTATTTTACTTTTCCGCGAGATCGACGCTGCTCTGGCGCCGATACGCTTGCACCCCGCCGATCAAGGACAACGGGGCGACAGTGCTTTTATGAGCGTTCCCACCTGGATTCTTGGAGTCGCGCGACAAAAGTTTTGCCCGTAACGACATCGACTTTGGGTTTCGTGACAAGATGTTTGTACAAAACGACAAAATCCAGCTACATCAGCATCATGAAAGTCAAATTCGCTACTTTCATTTGCGCCCATTGGCGAAACTGATAGGCTTGAGCGATGGGGTATCCGGCCATCGACTATGCGCGTTTGAGGCTGAGCACCGATCATATCCCCTTGCAGGAAAGACCGGCGATCCTCCGCGAAGTATTCGGCCGGGAAATCCTCAATCTCGATCTCGAGCCGGATCCGCACACGCCGCTTTTCGCTGATTTCCACCTGCGCGCCCTGCCCGGCTTGAAGGTCGTCACCGGCACGTCCGGAGGCGTGCGGTCGTCTCGTACCAAGAATATGCTTGGCGACGGCAATGACGATATGTTCCTGTCGCTGAATCAGACGAACCTGTTTTCCGTCAAACAGCGCGGCCGGGAAGCCCTGCTGCGGCCGGGGGAAGCAGCCCTGGTATCGTGCGCGGAACCAATGAATTTCCAGCGCGACGCAGGCGATGCCATCGGAATACGGGTACCGCGGATATTGTTCGCGCATCTTCCGGGCGTGATCGAAGACCGGGTGGCCACGGTCATTCCGGCGCACAATGAGCCGCTGCGGTTATTATGCGCCTATGTGAATAGCCTGGACGCCGGCAATGCGCTGGAGACGCCCGAACTGCGCCATCTGGTCGTTTCGCACATCCACGACCTGTTGTTGCTGGCCGTCAGTGGCATGGAAAACATCTGCGAACAGGCGATCGGTCGCGGGCTGAAGGCCGCGCGACTGCGGCAGATCAAGGCCCATATCGCCCTTGGCCTGACCGAAGACCTGTCAATCCATGCAGTCGCCATCGCCCATCATTTGACCGAGCGCTATGTCCAGCGCCTGTTCGAGGACGAAGGCACGACCTTTTCGACCTATGTCAGCCACCAGCGCCTGGCCCGTGCCTATCGCATGCTGCAGGATCCCCGGCACCTGGGCCAGCCGGTCAGCGCGATCGCCTATGATTGTGGCTTTGGCGACGTCACCCATTTCAATCGGATGTTCCGCCGGCTCTATGACCTGACGCCATCCGATGTGCGCGCTCGGCGTGCGGCATCACAAGGACGGGAACTGTCAGACCAATGCGGCAGGTGACAGCGGGCACGGATGAGCCGCAAATCCCGAGCGCGATGTGCATCGTCGAGAGACGGGTTCGCATTAGACTGACAGCACCGCCAGCCGGTCTCAGAATTCAGTGTAGAAAATTCTCCCCATGCGGCGGCTCCTGCGAAGGCTCGGGCCACGCAGATCGTTACGCCGTCGCAAAGGCCACGGCCAAGGGCATCGAGAAGCGCGCCGCGGATTGGACATCCGAAGCATCAGGCTGAACTTCCTGCCGCTCAGCAAGGACCGCGAACGTGGTTATCGAGGACCGCCAACCTCGTACGTCGGCGAGCACGCGACGCAAAACTACCTTTCTGCATTCGCATGCGGCCCCCTGACTACACCGAACGCGATTAGCCACGCGAAACACAGCGGAGTACGAGTTGAATTAGCGAAGCAGGCTGGCTGCCTTGCGTGGGCGAGACACGCCCCCGCCCTATCCAGCCACTCTCAACGACCGACGCCCTTCGTCTGACAAAGTCCTGGCGGCTTTTCAGCCAGGCCAGGCTCTGATCGCCTCGTCCCGCCGGTTGCGGCGCTTGTCGAGCGGCGTCGCAATATAGTCGGTGCGGATCCTTGCTGCGTCCAGTTCCGCTACCAGTCGGTCGGCGACGATCGTTTCCTCGCCGGGGTGAAGATTGCAGGGATCGAGCTGAAAATAGCCAAGCTCCGCTTCGATGTCGCGAACGATGACCGGTGGCTGGCCGGCCGCCAGGGCATCGGACAGATCCCAGGCGGTGATGCCGGCGCCGGCGGGATCGACATGTACCTCGAGCCGATCGATCGGATTGCCTGTGGGGTCAGCGACCAGCCTTGTCGAGACACCGGTTCGATCGGTCAGGGCAGCCTGCCATGTCGCCACGATGTCCTGCTCGCGGCGGCGCACCGCGGCGTGATCGCGCCGTTCCCATGCTTCCAGTGCCGCGATCGTCCCGGCAATTCCCTCTTTGCCGATCTTCATGCCGCGACCGATGCCCCTGTTCTGGGCAAAGGCGGCGCGCACCAGATCGACATTGCCGGCAACGATTCCGCCGGTCGGCCCGCCGAGAAACTTGTGGGCGGAATACAGCACCACGTCCGCGCCATCGGCAAGAAAGCCGCGCAAATCGTATTCCGACGCCGCGTCGACGATGACCGGCACGCCGGCGGCATGGCAGACGGCCGCGAACTCCCTGAGCGACATCATGCCGTGCTGCACGGTGTGGTGCGATACGACGTAGAGGGCGGCGGCGGTATTCTCGGTGATCGCGCCCTCCAAATGGAACGTGCGGCAACCGCTGACCTGTCCGATCGGCACGACGCGCGCGCCCGCCAGGCGGATCGCCTGCTCGACGGGCCCGCCATAGCCCACCAAGTGCCCGGTCTGGATCACGACGTCGGTCTTGAGCCCCGCCGCCATCGGCAGCCGCTCGATCGCAGCCAGATCAAGGCCGGTCATCGCGCCGGCGATGGACAGGGTGATGGCGGCGGCACAGGACGCGGTGACGAAGCCCGCCTCCGCTCCGCACAGCCGCGCGATCACCGAACTCGCCACCTTCTGCAGCGCGTCGATCTCCACGAACTCGGTCAGGATCGCACGGATCGCCTCGACCGCCTCGGGCACGACGATCGATGCGCCGAGGCCCGTCATCGTGCCCGACGCATTGATGACCGGCCGCAGCCCCAGGTCCGCGCGGATGTTGGTGTGAGACATTCGAAGCTCCTGCGTGTAGGGCAAAGACGTTGACCGTCGTCGTGGGACGGCCATATCGTGGGTCACGACAGATCGTCCGCGGCGCGGCCATCGGCGCGCGACGACAGTGTCCGGTGATAGTCGAACCTTGAAGACAGAGTGACGCAACGATGAACGATGGCGCAGCCGAACCCAAGGCGCGAGCGCGAATGACCGGCATTGGCCGGGCAATACAGATCTTCGACCATCTCGGGGAGACTGGAGCGCCGCTCAGTGCCTATGCGATCGCCAAGGCGGTGGGTGCGCCGCTGTCCAGCGTGTATCCGATCATCAACGACCTCGTCGCGCGCGGCATGCTGGCGCGGCGCGACTCCGGCCTGCTGTGGCTCGGGCCGCGGCTTCATCGTTACGGGCTCGCCTATGCGCACCACCTCGACTTCCTGACGATCGCGACCGAGGAAATGGGGCGCTTGCGGCAGGAAGTGAACGAGACGGTCCAGATCTGCGGGCGCGACGACACCGAGATGGTGGTGCTGGCGATGGCGGACGGCCCCGGTCATTTCCGGGTCACCTCGCGCGTTGGAACGCGGGTGCCGCTCAACTGGTCCGCGTCGGGCAAGCTGCTGGTCGGTCACCTGCCGCACGATGCGTGCGCCGACCTCTTCCGCCGGGCGGCGCGCCCCTCGCCGACCGGCCTGGCCCGCATCGACCCGGAACAACTCGCGCGCGAGGCGCACGACGCCTTCGTGGCCGGACTGTCGATCCAGGCCGGAGAGTCCGACTATCAGGTCGCGTGTGTGGCGGCCCCGATCCGCAACCCCGCGGGCGAGTGCGTGGCGACATTTTCCGTCGTCCTGCCCGACCAGAAGCTTTCTCTCGACCAGGATCGCTATGCCGACGCGGTGCGCGCCGTCGCAGCGCGAACGGAGGCGGCGCTCGGCTGGCGCTGACCGGAAAGATCGCTCACGCCGCATCGCGCAGTGACACGACGGCCTCGATCTCCACCGAGATGTTGTTGGGCAGCGAGGCAAAGCCGACCGCCGACCGCGCATGCCGGCCGGCATCGCCCAGCACCTCGATCAACAGGTCGGAACAGCCGTTGATGACCTTGGGATGATCGGTGAAGTGGGCGACCGCGTTGACCATGCCCAGCAGTTTTACCACCCGGCGCACCCGGCTCAGGTCGCCGTCGGTCGCCTCGCGCAGGACGGCCAACAGGTTGATGCCGGTCAGCCGCGCATCCTGATACGCCTGCTCGACGCCGATCTCGGCACCGACCTTGCCCTTGCGCAGCGTGCCGTCGGCTTGCAGCGGACCTTGTCCCGACAGGAAGATCTGGTCCCCGTCACGCACCCAGTTGACGAAATTCCCGATCGGCCGCGCCGGTGTCGGGAGAACGATACCGAGGGCCGCCAGGCGGTCTTCGGGCGTGGTCATGCTTGTGCTCCTAGATCGTGGGGAGGAATTTCATCATGCCGGATACACGCCACGGCGTGGCCGGGACCGACCGTTTCCGTCGGCGGCACCGCTGCGGCGCAGGCGGGGATGGCATAAGCGCACCGGGTGCGGAACACGCAGCCGCTGGGCGGGGCGAGCGGGCTGGGAATGTCGCCCGTCAACACGATGCGTTGCCGCCGCGCGGTCGGGTCGGCGATCGGCGCCGCGGACAATAATGCCCGGGTATAGGGGTGGCGCGGCGCGGCATAGACCGCCCGGCTCGGCCCACGCTCCATGACGCGACCGAGATACAGGATCACCACCTCGTCGCACAGATACTGCACCACCAGCAGATCGTGCGAAATGAACAGCATGGTGAGGCCGTCGGCACGCTGCAGGTCCTGGATCAGGTTCAGCACCTGGGCCTGCACCGATACGTCGAGCGCCGACACCGGTTCATCCGCGACGATGAATTGCGGATCGACGGCGAGCGCGCGGGCGATGCCGATCCGCTGCCGCTGCCCGCCGGAGAATTCATGCGGATAACGCCGGCCGTGTTCAGGGGTCAGCCCTACCCGCGTCAGCAGGGCATCTATCCGATCCCGGCGCGCCGCCGCGCCCCGCGCCAGGCCATGCGCGTCGAGCGCCTCACCGATGATGGCGTCCACGCGCATCCGCGGGTTCAGGCTGGCGAACGGATCCTGGAAGATCATCTGCATCCGGCGGCGCCAGGCGCGCAGCTCGCGCGGCGGCAGCGCGAACAGGTCGGTGCCGTCGAACATCGCCCGCCCGGCACTCGGCTCGACCAGGCGAAGCAGGCAGCGGCCGATCGTGGTCTTGCCGGACCCGGACTCACCGACCAGGCCGACGATGCTGCCGCGCGGCACGTCGAAGCTGACGTCGCTGACCGCCGCCACCACGCCCTTGCGTACCGCGAACTGCTTCGACAGTCCTTCGACGGACAACAGGATATTATCGTCGGTCATAGCACCTCGTGCCGCAGGCAGCGGGTAAGATGGTCCGGACCGGCACGCTCGAGTGCCGGAACCGTGCCGCCCGTACAGCGATCCACCGCCAAGTCGCAGCGCGGCGCGAAACTGCATCCCGGTGGCAACGCCATGATGTTGGGCACGGCACCCGGTATCGGCTGCAGCGCGCGCGGCGCACCATCGGCGACACGGCGCAGGGCCGGATCGGGAATACAGCGCAGCAGTCCGCGCGTGTACGGATGCTTTTGCGACGCGAACAGCGCCCTCACCGGTGCCTGCTCGATCACCCGGCCGGCATACATCACCGCGACCTGATCCGCGATTTCGGCCACGACCCCCATGTTGTGCGTCACGAACAGGATCGACATGCCGGCTTCCGCCTGAAGCCGGCGCAGCAGGTCCAGTATCTGTGCCTGGACCGTCACGTCGAGTGCGGTGGTCGGCTCGTCCGCGATCAGCAATGCGGGATCGCAGGCCAGGGCGATCGCGATCATCACTCGCTGCCGCATCCCGCCCGACATCTGATGCGGGTAATCGTCCAGCCGTCGCGCGGCGTCTGGGATCTCCACGAGGTCCAGCATCTGCCGCGCTCGCTCCCGCACCTGCCGCGCGCCGAGGTTACGGTGCAACCGGATCATCTCGCCGATCTGGTCCCCCACCGTGAAAAGCGGGTTGAGGCTGGTCATCGGCTCCTGAAAGATCATCGCGATCTCGGCACCACGCAGCGCCCGCATCCGGGCGGGCGAGGCCTGCGCCAGATCGATCACCCGGTCGTCGCGACAGCGGTACAGCATCTGCCCGCCGACGATCCGCCCGGGCGGGGCGAGCAGGCGCATGATCGACAGGCTGGTGACCGACTTGCCCGACCCCGATTCCCCGACTATCGCCAGCGTCTCGCCCCGCTTCACGGTCAGGCTGACGCCGTCCACCGGCCGGGCGACACGGTCGCCCAGCAGGAAATGCGTCTGCAGATCGTCGATCCGCAGCAGGACGTCGGACGGGAGCGTCATCGCGGCTACGATGTCGCCGTCGGAGGGATGTGGCGGGCGGCAGCGATCACCTCGCTGCCGAGGATCACCTGACGGGGTTCGAACACACGATCCAGCGTGGCGACCAGGCCGTTGGAATCGATCACGTCCAGCGGCTCGTCGCTCAGCTCGAACAGCGTGAACTCCGCCGGCGCGCCAACCGCGAGGCTGCCCGGCAGATCGAGCTTGACCAGTTGGGCCGGCCCCAACGTCGCCGCTTCGACCACCTTCTCGAACGGCATGCCGGCGGCCAGCAGTTTCGACATGGTTGTCGCCAGGTCGAACACCGACTTGTTCTGGCACCCGCGGTGGAGGTCGGTCGAGATCGAATCGGGAACCAGCCCCTGATCGAGCGCGAACTTCGCCACCTCCATCGAATAGGACGCACCGCCATGGCCGATGTCGAGCCGGATGCCGCGTCCGACCGCGTCGTGGACCGCCGCGAGCAGTTCGGGATCGTCCTTCAGCGAACTGCCGGTCTTGCCATTGAAGCAATGCGTGATGATGTCGCCGGGATCCAGCTCGCGAAGCACGTCGCCATAATGGGGCGGCGGCTCGCCGACATGCGCCATCAACGGCAGGTCCGCGAGCCGTGCGACCTTGCGTGCCAGCTTGACCGGCTCGATGCCCAGGTCGCCCAGGATGACGTGGCTGGCGCGGATCTTGATGCCGACGATGCGATCGCGGTTCGCCTCGATAGTCGCCAGGGTGCGGTCGACGTTGATCGAGCGCAATGTCGCCAGTTCCGACACGCGATTGCAGGCCACCAGCCCGATCGACCCGATGTTGAGGAACGCGCGCACCCGCTCGCGCGCCGGATCCATGACATATTCGCGGAAACCCGCGAACGACGCCTCACCCGCGGACCCGGCATCGACCAGCGTGGTGACGCCTTGCGCGACGCCGCACGCCAAGGGGCGGATCGACAGGTCGGTGCCGCCATGCCACACATGGACGTGAAGGTCGGTCCAGCCAGGGGACAGATAGGCGCCCCGCCCATCCACCTGCCGCGCGCCGTCGGGGACCGGAAGCCCGGGTCCGATCGCGGCGACACGACCGTCCGCGCCGACCAGCACATCGGTCGCGCCGGCCTTCGCATAGTCCGGAAAACCGACCGGGACGACGTTCCGGATAAGAATCACTGGCATGTCACACATCCTTCCTCAATCGCGGATCCAGCAGGTCGCGCAGGGTATCGCCGACGATCTGCAGTGCGAGGACGCACAGCATGATCGCGCTACCCGGAAACAGAATCATCCAGGCCGCCTTGCCCAGCGCGGCATATTCGCGGCCATCCGCGATCATCGCGCCCCAGGTCGGCACCTCGGGACTGACTCCCAGGCCCAGAAACGACAGCCCGGCTTCGGCGAGCATCGCATAGGCGAACACGAACGTCCCCTGCACCAGGATCGGCGATGCCAGGTTGCGCAGCACGTGGCGGATCAGGATGCGCCACGTCGGGACGCCCAGCGCGCGCGCCGCCTCGACATAGGGCAGTTCGCGGATGACCAGCGTCGAGCCGCGCACTATCCGCGCCAGCCGCGGCGCATAAGTGATGCCCAGTGCGATCACGATCGTCGACAACGACTGGCCGAGCGCCGCGACCAGCGCGATCGCGAGCAGGATGTCGGGAAACGCCATCATCGCGTCGATCAGCCGGGCGACCGGCGTGTCCAGCCGCGGGAAGAAGCCCGCGAGCAGGCCAAGCGTCACGCCGATGACGGTCGACAGGGTGACCACACCGACCGCGACCAGCAGCGACAGCCGCCCGGCGTAGAGGGTACGCGCCAGCACGTCCCTGCCGAAATCGTCGGTGCCGAAGGGATGGGCGAAGCTGGGCGGCTGCAGCCGGATGGCAACGTGCAACAGGCTGGGCGACCAGGGCGCGATCAGCGGCGCCAGGAGCGACAGCAGGACGAACACGCCCAGCACCGCCAACCCCGCCACGGCCAGCCGGCTGCGCATCAGCACCGCCCAGATGGACGGCCTGTGTCCGGTATGAGCGTGACCGGCCATCAATACCGCACTCGCGGATCGACGGCGAGGTACAGCATGTCGATACCGAAGTTGAACAGCACGTAGAGCCCGGCACTCAGCAGCATCGCGCCCTGAATGACGGGATAGTCGCGCCGCAGCACCGACGAGACCACCAGGTTGCCGATGCCCGGCAGACCGAACACCGTTTCCACCACCACGGCCCCCGACAGCAACAGCGCGGCGGTCAGGCCGATGACGGTCAATATCGGGATCAGCGCGTTCTTCAGCGCATGCCGCATGACCACGCGCCATTCGGTGGCCCCTTTCGACCGGGCGGTGCGGACATAATCGTCGCCGAGCACGTCCAGCATGCTGGCCCGCGTGAAGCGCAGGATCAGCGACGACGACGCGACGCCGAGCACCAGCGCGGGCAGCAGGAGGTGCTGGACCCGTTCGCCGAACCCGGCGTCGGGTCCGCCATAGCCGGACACCGGGAACCATTGCAGGCGCACCGCCAGAAACTGGATCAGCACCAGGCCGAGCCAGAAACTGGGCAGGCTCGCCGTCAGCATCGTCACGGTCGTGGCGACCTGGTCGAACACGGACCCACGGCGATAGGCGGCGTAGATGCCCAGGGGGATCGCGATTGCGGTCGCGATCAGGATCGCCAGCAGCGTCAGCAGGATCGTCGGCTCCGCTCGCTCGGCGATCGCGGTGGCAACGGGCCGATCGAGAAAGATCGACCGGCCGAGGTCGCCCTGCCCCAGCTTGCCCAGATAGAGCAGATATTGGACCGGCAACGGCCGATCGAGCCCCAGCTTCTCATGAACGATCGCGATGTCGTGTGCGGTCGCGTCCGGTCCGAGCATCACCGTCGCCGGGTCGCCAGGCGCTATCCGGGTGATGACGAACGTGATCGTCGCGACCATGAACAGGACCACGATCATGCCCGCAAGCCGGTGGAATATGTATCGCGCCATCGCTCGCCTCCCGCTCAGGCCTGCACTGACGCGTTCCAGAACGCGGGCCAGGGTAGCGACGGCACGCCCCGCAGATGCGGCGAGCGTGCGGACAGGGAATTATAGTCGCCGACCTTGATGATCGGCGCTTCGGCCATGATGATCTCCTGCATGCGCGCCCACAGGGCGATGCGCTTTGCCGGATCCATCTCCGCCTCGAAAGCCGCGAGCGCGGCATTGCGCGCCGGCGACGACCAGCCGCCCGGGCCCTGCGCGTTCATCGGCCCGAGCAACGCGGGTTCGGGCAGGAACGGGCTGTCGCTGACGTACATGTCCCACAGGTCGGGGTTGGCCCGCCGCTGCGACAGCGTGGCCCAGTCGACGAGTTGCAGTTCCACCGCGAACCCCGCCTGCCGCAGCGCATCCGCCGCGACGAACGCGGTCTTGTAATGGAAGGGCTGCTGCCGACTGGTCAGGAAGCGCAGCGGCGTGCCGTCATAGCCCGCCGCCCGCGCCAGTGCTCGCGCCGCGACGGGATCGGCAAGGTTGTACGCGCCGTCCACGCCCGCCCAGCTGTGCCACGTCGAACCGGGCGGATACAGGCTGCCGTTGAGTGCGTAGAAGGCGGGGTCGCCGAACGCCGCCATCATGATGTCGCCCATGTTCAGCGCCGTGCGGACCGCACGACGCAACGCCTGGCTCGCCCCCGGCCCGCGCCGGGTGTTGAACACGATCGCTACCCAGCCAAAGGGTTTGAGGATGACGGGCTGCGTGCGCGGCTGATCGACCAGGCGGCCATAGGCTTCGACCGGGATGTCGCTGACGAAATCGAACTGGCCCGATACCGCGCCTTCCAGTCGGGTGCTGGCATCCGGTACGGGCACGAACCGGATCTCGTCGAGGTGCCGGAGCCGCGCGCCGCCATAGCCGTTGCTGGCTTCCGGCCGCGCGGCATATCGCTCGAACCGGACAAGCTGGGTGTAGCGGTCGGGCAACCGGCGCTGCAACCGATAGGGGCCGGTGCCGACCGGCGCCTGCATCGGTACCTCCTGCCGATTGGCGGGCAGGACGATCGCCGCGGAATTATTGAACGCCAGCAGCGCCAACAGCGGGGCATAGCGCGCCGACATGGTGATCCGGACCATTGTTGGCGACACCGCCTCCACCCGCGCCACCCTTCTCGCCGCCTGACGCCCGCGCGTGGCGACGGTCATCCAGCGCCGCAAGGAGGCGACGACGTCGTGGGAGGTCATCACCTGCCCGTCGTGGAAGGGCACGCCTTCGCGCAGCGTAATCGTGTAGGAAAGCCCGTCGGGCGTGATGTCGGGCAGCCGCGCCGCCAGCAGCGGGACGATACGCCAGGCCGCGTCGAACGTGTAAAGCGTTTCGAAGATGTGCTGCGAAATGACGCCCACCAGATCGACGGTCGATGCCATCGCGTCCAGTGTCGGCGGTTCTCCGATCGTCGCCACGTCGATCACGCCGCCACGCCCGAGCCGCCCCGCCGTGGTCGCCCCGTCGGCTGGGTGCTCGCCCGGGTCAGGCGACCGGAACGCACATCGAGCCGTCAGGGCGGCCACCGCGCCGCCCGCGACGATCCCCAAGAATGACTTCCGGCTGACCAACACGTCACTTATTCCGTTACAATGGAATATATACTGTTAGAGCGACGCTAGGATTAATTGCCGATTGCTGTCAACCGAACCGCTGGAGCCGACGAGGGGCCGACGATCGGCACGCGCCGGACGTTTAAATGGGCGTTTCTCGGCGACGACCTTGGGCGCGACCCGGCATGAGCCCTCTCTTTCTACCCCCTGATCGCCCCCCGCTCGCCATAGATGGCGTTTATAGATCGCTGAATCAGATGCTCATTAGACCGAGGGCACCGTCCGAACACATCATTCAGCGCCGATGCCGCCTGCGACCGGGTGGGAACCATCTTCGCTAGTCCCGGTCGATCTAGCGGCGAAGTCTACCTCGATATCGCGACGGCGTTGAATGCAATGGCTATTCGGGGCGCATCGGCGCCATGTGGCTCGACGAAATGCTCCAACCAAGATGGAAAGAGAACCAGGAGCCCGTTCTCGGGGCGCAAGCTTATGTCGCGATAGCCGTTGGCGACGGCACCCTTGAGATAGCCGTGAAGGACGCCGGGACGCGGGTCTCGAAAAATCAGGTTGCCCGAGCCTGGTGGGACGCTGAGGTATAGGCAACCAGATAGATACGATCCCTCATGAACATGCAGAAAGTTGAAACCTCCCCGCTCGTGCAGATTGATCCATGATTCCAGCTCGTATTGTTGACCCTGGCGACCCATTTCAACGAAAGCGGACGCGACCGCTTCGTCGACGAGGCTCCGAAGGGTTGCGAATTCCGGCTTCTCGAGCACGGACTTGTCGGTGCTGTTCCAACCGCCGCGATTGGTGCGCCCCGCCGGCTCAGGCTGGGATAGTCGTATCTCATCGACCAGGGAAATATAGGAAGCAGCGCTAGCCAGGCGATCGCCGGCCCTGGCTTGCCAGATGCGAGTTGGAAAGAGATCATGGGGCGAGATGGCAAGCCTCCGTCGACCATCTCCAAAACGGAAATTAACGCCCACTGCCACGGCGAACTCCTGATACCTTTAGTGAAGGTGGTGCATGGCACCGGCGTAGAGCAGCGGCACAATCGAATTCGATCCTATGTTCGGATGGCGTGCGATCGGTGATGCGGTTCGACGTCCTTACCATCCTTCCGAGATCGTTTCTTCAATCGACGGATCAGCGCTCCTCAGCGACGCGTGGCGCGTGGCGCGTGGCGCGTGGCGCGTGGCGCGTGGCGCGTGGCGCGTGGCGCGTGGCGCGTGGCGCGTGGCGCGTGGCGCGTGGCGCGTAACCCATTAGGTTTGTGTAACTTCTAGACCATCTGGTCCTAACGCTCAAAATTAATTGATTTATTTTTTAAATAATAATTAAATCTGTCTGCAAGGAATTGCATATCGCCTGCGTCCTCAAAACCGGGCCTTGGCGCGCTTTTTCGCCGGTGCTCGCCAAGGTGAAAAGCGCGCGATGCAGGCCCTCACCTTTTTCAACGGACACGTCGTCCTTCCGAACAGCGTTGTTCGCGGCGCTCGCATCCAGCTATCCGGCCAGCGGATCGGCTCGATAGAGCCGCACGACGGGCGCATCGAAGGCGCGATCGACCTCGAAGGAGGTTGGCTGATGCCAGGCTTCATCGACACGCAGGTCAATGGCGGTGGCGGCGTGTTGTTCAACGACGACATATCGGTGGACGCGATCGCAACCATCGGCGCGGCCCACGCGCGATTCGGGACCACTGGATTTCTCCCAACGCTGATCAGCGACACGTTGCCGGCCGTTTCAAAGGCGCTCGACGCCGTCGATCGTGCGATCGATGACGGCGTGCCCGGTGTTCTCGGCGTCCATCTGGAGGGGCCCTTCCTCAATCCCAGCCGCAAAGGCGTTCATGACGACGCCCATTTTCGTACGCTTGATGATCGTGTGCTCGACTTGCTCTGCAGGCCCCGTCGCGGGCTTGTGATGATGACACTGGCGCCTGAACTCTGCCGGAAGGGGGATATCGCGCGCCTTGTCGCATCGGGCGTCCGCGTCGCCGCGGGCCATACCGACGCGACCTACAGCCAGATTGTCGAGGCGATGGACGAGGGCCTCGACGGTATCACGCACCTCTACAATGCGATGTCACCCCTGCATCACCGCGATCTCGGCGTCGTTGGCGCGGCGTTGGACGATGGTCGCGCGTGGTGCGGGCTGATCGCCGACGGAGCGCATGTCTTGCCTGCGGCTATCCGGATCGCGATGCACCTGCTTCCTGCCGATAAGCTCATGCTCGTGACCGACGCCATGCCGAGCGTCGGGGCAGAGCAGAAGGACTTCATCCTGCAGGGCAAGGCGATCAGCGTCGCCGACGGTATCTGCCTCGGCCCCGACGCCCAGCTGGCCGGGTCGGACCTTGATATGACCAGGGCGGTTTCGAATATTGTGACGCTCGCCGGCGCGCGGCCCGACGAAGCGGCGCGCATGGCTTCCGCAAATCCGGCGGCGTTCCTGAGAGTGGAGAGCGACCGCGGCAAGCTTCGGCCTGGGGCGCGCGCCGACTTGGTCATGCTCGATGCGAGGCTAAAAGCGCGCATGACCTGGATTGGCGGCCTGCGAGCGTCCGATGCCTATGAGCGCGCAGCCACGCTGAGGAAGCGGCACATTTCGTTGGTATGATTGTACCGGGCATTTCGTGAGAGGATGGCGTCACGTCTGCCGTCGGCGCCTTGGTCTCACGGTGAGGGATGCGGCGGCCATCGATCAAGGGGGACTCGCTATCCTGCGCCACGTCGATACCGCTGGTGATCAGCTCCCTATGCCCTTAGAATTTCCGCGACGTGCGATCAGCGGCCCTGTCTTAGCGCCTGCGGTGACGGAATGCGCTATGGACAGAGCTGTGTTTGACCGAGTGCGAGCAGATCTCCCGTTAGTCGGATATTCGGCCGGTAATTTCGGCAAGAACCTGCTGCTTTCGACGATCGATATCACGTTCGTCTTCCTTCTCACCGATCTGCTCCACATCGCTCCCGGCGTGGTCGGCGGCTTCATGCTGGTCGTTTTTTTCGGTGATCTTCTCTTCGACTTCGGGGCCGGATACCTGACCGCATGGGCGAGCCGACGCGGTTTCGGATATAGGCGGATAATCGCGATCGGGGCGCTGCCCTGCGGCGCGGCGTTCGCGTTGCTGTACGCGCTTCCCGCGCTCGGCATCAGGAGCTTTTTCGTCCTCGCCGCAGCACTTCTCACCTTCAAAGCGACGTATGCGGTCGTCGATGTTCCGCACAACAGCCTGCTGGCAAGAGTCGCGAGCGACAGTCGAGCTCGGGGCCGGGCATCGGGATACCGATCCTTTTTCAGTACGCTCGCAAGCCTTTCGATAGCGACTGTCCTTGCCCCCGCCGTCGTCGGAGCCGCCCATGCGCCGAGCTCGGTTCCGCTCGCGCTCCTGGGTCTTTTTGCCGGATCTCTTTTCTGTGGCGCGCTCTGGCTTGCCGCATGGTCGTCCGGTCCGCGAGCCCATGCGCCCCGGGACCGCATGGACACGTCGATCGTATTTTTCCCGACGCTCGATCGACCGATGCTCGCCATGTTCGCCATCGCGGTCGTCACCGGCTTCGCCATGCCAATGTTCACCCGCATGGTCATCTACGTCACGACCTACGTGCTCCACGCACCGTCGCTCGCGAGCCGGGTGCTGTTCGCTATCACGCTCGGCCAGTTCCCAGGCGTGATCCTATGGACCTATCTCATCCGGTTTTCGGAGAAGACCCATCTCCTTGCGTCGAGTTATTGCGTTACCATCGTTGGGCTCGTCCTGTTCATACTTGCCGGAGCCAACCCGTGGGCGCTCGTTGGCGCCACAATCGTGGTCGGCGCCGGCCTCGCCGGCGTCTTCATGCTTCCGTGGGGAATTCTCGCCGACATCATCGACGTCGCTGAATTCGCCCACCGGCAGCGTCGCGAAACCGCTGCATTCGCCAGTATGCTCGTGATCTTGAAAGCGGGTGCGGTCGCCGGGAGCGGCACCATCGCAGCGGTGTTGGAGTTGCTCGGATATCGCGTTGGGATCGATCAGAATCTCACTGTCCGATTTGGAATGGAGTGCCTGGCGATCGGATTTCCGCTCATCGGCAGCGTGGCGGCATTGTTGGTGCTCAGCCGCTTGAAGATTGGCCATCAACGGCACGCGCGCGTCCTCCGCGTGCTGCACGCCCGGCGTCGCTAGACGCGGAGGATCGACGCGTGGATCGGCAGCAATGCCGCTCCGAGCGCTGACGAGGTTCCGCACAATCGCGAGACATCGATCGCCGGTGTTTCTACCTCATGGTCTTCGCGATGGTCACCCCAGATGATCGGACCGTCGTTCAGCCGATCGGCGAGCTTCTGGATGATATGATAAGGCAGCGGGCTCGACAGGCGGATGGCCCCCGGATCGAACCAGGCGATCGCCGAATTGACTGCAACGCTGAGCTGGTCGGCCGCCCGGTCGAGCCAGGCCTCGATGACTTCGTCATAGCCCTCGATCGCACGTTCAAAGTCTGCGAGCGACGAAACCTTGCACCCCGCGGACTGAAGCGTCGCGATAAGGTCGACCGTCGTCGGCCGCCCTGCCGGGCCCTTGGGGAAGAGCATCCCGATCTCGCCGGCGCCACCGACTTCTCCGCGCAGAAGGCGTCGATCCGATATGACGCCCGCGCCGACGCCGTGGCCGAGCAAGATGAGGACCGCGGTCGAGCATCGCTCGATCAAGCCGCCGAGATAATATTCGGCGAGTGCGGAGGCAGTCGCATCATTTTCCAACCAAACCGGAATCCGGAGCGCATCGTCCATGATGTCCTTGAGCGGAGCGTTGCGCCAGCCGGGCAGCGTATCGACGACATTCCAGCGATTCCTGTCTCGCGATAGCGCGGGCCCGGGTACGCTCAGGCCGACGCCCAGCAGGCGTGACCCGAGCAATCGGTGCTGGACGGCAAGCTCGTGCAGCCTCTCGTCCACGAGATTGGCGAATTCAACAGGGGAGATGAGCCCGACCTGTTCGGTCGTATGACAGGTGACTCCTCCAGCATAGTCGACCACGGCGATCTCGACGATGCCGGTATGGATCGTGACGCCGACCGCATAGCCACCCGCCGGCGAGATGCTCAGGGGCACCGTCGGCCGCCCCCGGCCCTTTGCTTCTCCCGGCTCCGCCTCTTCGATCAGACCCAGTGAGATGAGGCTGCGGGACAATTTGGTGACCGCAGCGTTGCTGACCTGGAGCGCCAGCGCGAGATCTGATCGCGGCTGCGGACCATGCGTTCGCAGCCGCCAGAGCAGCCGCTTTTCTTCGTCATACAGGTTAAGAGGCTGGTGCTTCATGTGGCTCGTTTGCGACGATTGCAGCATTTCTATATTTATTTTTCAAGTAATAATTAAATGAGTCACAAAGCCGTTTCATATGGCCTCGGGTCTGAAGGCCCGGGGAGGAAAACCATGACCAAAACCAAGCTTGCTTGTGGCTGCGCGATCGCCGCGCTTTGCGCCAACGCTCCAGCGTTCGCACAGTCTGCCGCCAACGGCGGCGCCGGGCCGACGACGTCAGCCGACGCTACGCCTGCAACAGCCGGTGCGGCTGCGTCGGATCAGTCCTCGGACATCATCGTGACCGGGACGGCGCGCCCTCAGCGGCGCTTTGACGTCTCCTATGCGGTAAATTCGCTGTCCCAGAAGGACATCTCGAAGCTCGCGCCCAGGTCATATTCCGATCTCGTCGCCAGCGTGCCCGGCATCCAGGTGGAATCGAGCGGCGGCGAAGCGCAGGAGATCACGCGCGTGCGCGGGTTGCCGGGGGACCGCTTCGGTTTCGTCGTCCAGCAGGACGGCATGCCGCTCTATCACGATATCAACGGCGACATCTTCAACTCGGGCGACGGCATGAATCGCCTCGACCTGATGACGGATCGGGTCGAAATCGTCCGGGGCGGCCCCGCCCCGATTTATGCCAGCTATGCCGCCGCGATCGCCAACAACATCACCGTGTCCGGCACGCAGCAGGCCAAAGGCGCGGCCCAGATTACCGTGGGCGAAGGCAGCCTCTATCGACTGGACGCGATGCAATCGGGTCCGCTGAGCAGCAACACGACCTTCGCAATCGGCGGCTTCTATCGGTACAATGACGGCCTGCGATACAACGGTTTCCCGACCGACAAGGGCGGCCAGATCCGCGCCAACATCAAGCATGACTTCTCGAACGGCTGGGTCAAGATCAGCGCGCAATATCTGGACGATCACAACGTCTTCTATCTTCCGATTCCGATCGCCGTTCCGCCGAACGCCGGCACGGTGGCCAACCCCGTCGTCAATCCGGGGGCGTCGCTGAATCCATACATCAATTTCTTCACCGGCACGATGAACACGCCCGCTCTGCGCAACGTCGGCATCAACTATTATCAGAATGGCGTGCTGCAGAGCATGACCCGCGATCTCGCGAATGGTCGCCACATCAACTTCGGCAATGTGGGGCTGCAGTATGAGGGCGATTTCGACGGCACGGTGGTCAGCTTCAAATCCAGCCTGACCAAGGGCACGTCACAATTCGACGCCTTTTATTCGACCTCCAATCCCGTCGATGCCAACGCATTCGCTGCCAGCAACCTCGCTGCCGCCCAGGCGGCCTTCGCGGGTACGACCCGGCTGGGATACGCGATCGCCGGCACCAATGGGGCGACCGTCTACAATCCCTATACGGCGTCCGGCCTGGTCGTTCAGGGGCAGTATCGTGCAAGCAACGCCAGCTTCTATTCCGTCGACAACGATCTGAGCTTGACGCATTCGATCAAGACCGGCCTCGGCACCCATGACGTCAAGCTCGGCGGCTATGTTTCCTTCTGGGGTACGGATTGGCTCTACGCCACCCAGGACTACCTCACTCAGGTTCAGACGCGACCAGCAACGCTCGACCTGCTCGCTTATTCCGCGTCCGGTCAAATCCTGGGAAGCGTCACCCAGAATGGTCAACTGCATGATACGACGGGCCTGTTTGGCGGCAAACTCGATGCCAAGATGGCCGCGCTCTATTTCAACGACACCTGGTCGATCACGGACAAGCTGAAACTCGACGCCGGCATCCGTCATGAGTGGAACGACTACACCGGCTATGCGCTCAACTCGAGCGCGCAGGCGCTGCCGGGACCGACGCTTGCGGCCAGCTTCGCGCGTGGCTTCAACGGCACGACGACGCCGCTCAAGTTGACGCCCGAGGCGACGAACTGGACGGTCGGGCTCAATTACGACTTCACGCACAATCTCGGGATCTACGCGCGCGCGTCCCACCTGGAGGTACCACCGGACCTGTCGTCCTTCCTGACGACCACACCACAGGCGAACCCGTTGTCGTTCCAGACCACCAAGGCCAATCAGTACGAGGTTGGCGTGAAGGCGGTCTTCGGCATGGGGTATCTCTACCTCACCGGCTATTATACCCACTTCAATCCGTACAACGCCTCGTTCACCGCCTTCAATCCGCAGACGGGTGCCAATTCGAGCGTATCCTTCTACGGAACGGCGGAGGACAAAGGAGTCGAGGCCGATGGCCGCCTCAACCTGGGCCGTGTCTTCTCGGTGGACGGATCGCTCACGCTCGCGGATCCGATCTTCAAGGACTTCAACAGCGTCACGGGTGCAAGCGGCGCCGCCATTTTCGACAAGCTGATCCCGCGCGAGCCGAAGATTTATGGCCGAATCCGGCCCAATGCCGACTTTGCGTTGGGCTCGGACACCCATCTCAACCTCAATGTCACCTACGCCTACACGAGCAAGCGGTACGTCGACGTGCTCAATACGACCGCGTTGCCGGCCTATGGCACATTCGGGGCTGGCGCGACGATCACGCACCGCGGCTGGATGCTGCAGGCTACGGTCGACAACCTCACCAATGCGCACGGCCTGACCGAAGGCAATACCCGCACCGACAACATCGTCGGCCAGGGCACGCCGGAAGCAGTCTACGGACGTCCGATCTTCGGGCGCAACTGGCGGCTCATCCTGAAAAAGTCGTGGTGAGAGACGGGGCTTATGAACCTGTCCAAGATTGGCCTTGCCACGATGCTGCGGCACGCCTCGTCCTTCGCCGCTCTTCTGATCGTTGCGCAACCGGGGTTCACCGCCCCGGTCGCAGACGCGCATTGGCACCATAGTGCGATGGCTCTTTTCCCCGCGATCGAGGCTATCGACGACGCCCAACTGGCCCCGGCGACCAAGACAGCGCTGGCCCTGCGCCGTAAGCGGATTCAACAATGCAACGAGGCCCCTCGCTGCACGGTGATGGCGGCGCGGTGGACGCCGGAAGAAGTAAATGCCCTCGCCGCGACCGCGCGGTCGAGCGAAACCCAGGACGACATCCGACGACAGTTGCGAGGCCTCAACAATATTCTCGACGTCTACGGTCTTGGTGTACCCCCGCGAGTGCCCGAGATCGACGGACCACCGCCAGGCCGGAGCGCAACGACCGGCATGCCGGCGAACGTCGAAAACGCGCTGTGGTTGACCGTTGCAGCCCGCGCTGACCCGAGTTCGCGCCTCGATCCGAGCATTGGCCTGGCACTGGCATTGCTCGATGCGAGTGGGCGTGACGAAGCCGCGGCCTACGAACCGCTCGACGCGCGGTTCAATGCTGATGCCTTTGCGAAAGCGCGGCAGATCGACTGGCGCCAATATCGGTATAGCGCCATCATCATCCCGGGCGTTGGCCCGGACGACCTCAAGACACCGCTCAGCGCTCGTGGCAAGCTGAACGTCCGCATGGCGGCCGAGCGGCTCGCGCAGGGCTTGGCTCCGTTCGTGATCTTCAGCGGGAGCAACGTCCATCCGCGCGGCACGCATTTTGTCGAGGCTTTCGAAATGCGAAAAGCGCTCATCGAACGCTATGGCGTTGCCCCGGACAGGATCATCGTCGAACCTTACGCGCGGCACACGACCACAAATCTTCGCAACGCCACGCGCCGGCTTATCGCTCTGGGGGCACCGCTCGACAAAGATGCCCTGATCGTCACCAACCCGGAGCAGAGCCGCTACATTGAGGGCGCCGAGTTCTACGAGCGCAACAAAACCGAGCTAGGATATCAACCGGGCAAAATCGGATCCCGGCTTTCCGCAAATGACCTCGTTTTTCGCCCGTCAACCGCGTCGGCAAAGATAGATCCAATGGATCCGCTCGACCCCTAAACCGGTCTCAAAGAGCGGCTTCCATCGTCCAGAGACGGGTTCGCATTAGACTGGCAGCTCCGCCAGCCAGTCTGCTCTTGACTCCGTCCGCTTGGCCTAACGGTGTCGCGTACTCGCTACCCTCACAATGGGATCTCCTGCGGCGAGGAGGGTTCGCATCGGACTGGCCGCTCCTTGAGCACGCATAGGACCATCCGCCGGCGCACGCCAAGACGACAGATGCCGACCGTCACTGCGCCTTGCAGGCCGAGTACACGCTAGCGACGGACTCCTAGCGGCTCGATGGCCGCTTCGCATCGTCTCCACCTCGTTCGCCCTATACGGACATGAACGTTCATGTCACTTTTATATTGACATCAATGTCTGAATGGGGCGAGCGTATTGATAACGCTGGCTTTGCCGGCGCCAAGTCTAAGGCGAGCTGGCAAAAAGCCGGCCGCCATCTGGAGGGGATGTATATGCGATTTTCGGCGACGTTGCGTGCATTGTCGGCCACAGCGGCCGTCCTTTATTTCGCGTCCCCCTCAATCGTCGAGGCCCAGACGGCGCCCGAGACCGAGCCTTCATCGCAACCTGCGCTGCCGCAGCCGCCCAACAGCAATGAGCCCGACATCATCGTCACGGCGCAAAAGCGCGAACAGAAAATACAGGACGTCCCCATCGCCATTTCGGCCTTTTCGGGCAAGTCGCTCGACGAAATGAAGATCGAGGGCGGACCCGATCTGCTCAAGAGCATTCCCAACGTCACCTTCTCCAAGAATAATTTCTCGGGATACAATTTCGAGATCCGTGGGATCGGCACCAAAGCCGTTGCGGTTTCGACGGATCCCGCCGTCGCAGTAGCGTTCAATTCCAGCACGCTGATCACCAATCGCCTGTTCGAGCAGGAGTTTTACGACATCGAGCGAGTCGAGGTCCTGCGTGGGCCGCAAGGAACGCTTTATGGCCGCAACGCCACCGCGGGCGTCGTCAACGTCATCTCGAACAAGGCGGATCTCGACAAGTTCGGCGGCAATCTCAAACTCGAGGTGGGCAATTTCGACACGCAGCGCCTCTCGGGCGCAATCAACATCCCGCTGATTGACGATCGCCTGGCGATCCGCGCGGCCGGCGCCTACACCAAGCGCTCGGGGTTCGACTATAACGACCTCACCAACCAACGAATCAACGGTCGCGATCTCTGGTCGGGCCGCGTGACGGTAACGGCCAAGCCGGTCGACGGATTGAGGCTCGATTTCATCTACGAGCATTTCGATGAGAATGACGATCGGCAGCGTGCCGGCAAGCAGCTCTGCCACCGCGACGACGGCATCGGCACCATCGGCGGCGTTACGCTGACGGCGAACGCCCAGGGACAGCTCTCGCAAGGGTGCAAGGACGGATCGCTCTACGTCGACAGTGCCTATGGGACGCCAAACGGCCGCAGCCTCCCGGCTTACTACGCCCATCAGCTTTTCTTCGGTGGCGTAACACTCGACGTCGATCCCTATGGCGACGTCATGCAATCGAAGAATCTGCGGGAGTTCTCCGCGGTCATCGACCCGCGCTATCGGGCCAAGGCCGACACATACGAATTTGACGCGACGATCGATCTCGGTGCTGTCTCGCTGATATCGCAGACGACCTATAACAACGACCGCTACGCCTCATCGGAAGACTACAACCGCTACGCGTCCCAGCCGATCTTCCAGGATACGCCGATAACCCCGGGCGGGGTCTATACCGATCCGCAGCTCGGGGCTTCATCGCTGCTGGTGGGCGAAGATCTGATCCGGTCGAAGTCGGAGCAATTTTCGCAGGAAGTGCGCCTCCAGTCGAACGACCCGACCAGCAAGTTCCAATATGTGGCGGGCGGGAATTATACGCATTACAAAAATTCGACGGATTACTTCGTTTATTTCAACGCGCTGACCGCGCTTGCTCAGACGACCGCGTTCAACAATTCGGACACGATATCGGGCTGCAATTCGCTGCTGGGTCCGACTTGCTTCTACATCGACCCCAATCCGATCGGCCAAGGCCCCTCCGACGGGCACAATTACTTTCGCTCGAGCAACCCCTACAGACTGACCTCGTTCGGCGCGTTCGCCGACGCGAGTTACGCGCTCACCCCGACACTGAAGCTGATTGCCGGACTTCGCGATACCGACGATCGCAAGGCTTTCGATCAGATTCCGTCGCAATTGCTGCTCGGCACGAGCCCGCTCCTGGCCGGGTTCGTCGACAGCGGTTATCCCAGCGTCGGCACCGTCCGTCAGGAGTGGAACGAGGTAACCGGTCGCGCCGGCCTCGAATGGAGGCCGCAACTGGGGTTCACCGACGCAACGATGATCTACGCGACCTATTCGCGCGGCTACAAGGCCGGTGGCGCCAACCCTCCCGGAGTGGGGTTCGGTACCGCAACCGGTGGCTATGGCGATCCGACCGGCACTTCCCCGCTGCCTCCACTGCCGTCGACGTATCGCCCGGAGTTCATCAGCTCCTACGAAATCGGGGTGAAGAACACGCTGCTTGGCGGCAAGCTGACCTTCGACATGACCGGGTTCTTCTACGATTATAAGGATTATCAGGTCTCGAAGATCGTCGATCGCAGCGCCTATAACGAGAATTTCGGCGCGACCGTCTGGGGCCTGGAGTTCGAGACGGTGTGGCATCCGCTGCCGGCACTCCGCTTCAACGCCAATCTCGGCTATCAGCGCACGCGCCTGAAAAACGGGTCGCAATCGATCGACGTTCTCAACCGTACCCAGGGCAACCCTGATTATGCCGTCGTGAAGCCGTTCGTTCAGCTTCCCTCCAACTGCGTCGTCAACAAGGCGGTCATCGAGCGAGTCATCGCCCAGAGTGGCACCAACGACCCGCCCTTGTACAATATTTGCCAAGGCACGCTCTTTGCGGACCCCTCGCTGATCGACCCCGCCAACTATCCGGACATCAAGGGCGGTGTCGAAGCGCTCTATCCCAATGGCGGTCAGGGTTTCTACGCCAACGTCTCAGGCAACGAATTGCCCAACGCTCCCCATCTCACCTTCAATATCGGCGCCGATTACACGCTGCCTCTCGGCGGTGCCTGGGTCGCGATCGGGCGCGTCGATCACTACCGCCAGTCGGAATCCTGGGCGCGCATCTACAACACGCCGGGCGACCGCCTGCATGGATGGTCGAACACCAATTTGTCGCTGCGTATCGCCAATCCGAAAGATGGTTTCATGGTCGAGGCTTATGTGAAGAACGTTTTCAACCAGACCCCGATCGTCGACGCCTTCCTGAACTCCGACGACACGGGACTCACCACCAACGTCTTTACGCTCGACCCTCGGACGATCGGGCTCGCGATCACCAAATCCTTTTAACGCCCGCCGCACCCCTCTTGCGGCGCTTGCCGCCCGTCTAGTCGCTCTGCGCCAGGACGGGCGGTTTTTTGTGCCTCGACTCATATTGACATTAATGTCTATATATCATATGGACATTGATGTTCATTTACGCCGAGGAGTTTCGCGATGCATGAATCCATCACTCCTGCCGATCTCGCCATCCCGCTCCGTGACCTCCACTTCAGCCAGAACGTGTCCAAGCGCGCACGCTGGTGGCATGGCGGCGATCCGGTACCGACGGCGTTCTTCAACGCCTTGTCCTGCACGTTTCCGGCGGGCGAGAAATTCTTCATGGACGCCGTTCGCGCCTTCCGCGGCGATGTCGGCGAGCCGCTCCTCGCCCAGATCAAGGGATTTATCGCTCAGGAATCGGTGCACAGCCGCGAGCATCGCGCCTTCAACCAACTCGCATCGGACAGTGGCTATGCGATCGAGCCGCTAGAGGCGCGGACCAAGCGGATCCTCGACCGGGCGCGCACCCGAAGCAAGATCGAGCAACTGGCCGCGACCTGCGCGCTCGAGCATTTCACCGCGATCCTGGCTCATGATCTGCTGGCGACCGACAGCCAGGACATGGACGATGCGCCGATCGAGGCTGCGCGGCTGTGGAGCTGGCACGCCATGGAGGAGATCGAGCACAAGGCCGTCGCTTATGACACGTTCATGGAGGTGACGCGCTCCTGGTCGGGTCTGCGCCGGTACCTCTTGCGGACGCGCGCGATGTTCCTCGCGACGCTGATTTTGATCGCCACGGTCGGCGCCAATATGCGCAGCCTTTATCAACAGGATGGGCTGCGGGGTTTCCGCATCTGGAGACGTACCCTGGTGTACCTGCTGTTCAGGCCGGGTCCGCTGGCACGTATCTTCCCGAACTACATGTCCTATTACAAGCCTGGCTTCCACCCGTGGCAGCATGACGACCGGGAATTGCTGGCAAAGACAGCGGCCGCGCTCGAACTGATGGGGCCGGCGGCAGCATGATCGATGGCCTCGCCACCGATACGCGTCGCGCGCCGACCGCGTCGGCGGCGTGCGCGGGCGAGGAAGCGCCGATAACCGGTCCTCACGCGCCCGAAGCAATGATGACCGATGTCGATATGCTGATCGTGGGGGGAGGGCTGTCGGGCATTGACGCCGCCTATCGGTTCCAGACCCGATGCCGCGGCAAAAGCTACGCAATCCTCGAAGCGCGCCACGCGATTGGCGGGACCTGGGATCTGTTCCGCTATCCCGGGATCCGCTCGGACAGCGACATGCACACGCTCGGTTTTCCATTCCGCCCCTGGCGCGGCGAGAAGGCGATCGCCGACGGCGCCTCGATCCGCGACTATATCCGTGAGACGGCGCGCTTGTACGGCATCGACCGTCAAATCCGCTTCGGCCACCGCGTGGTGCGAGTGGAATGGTCGTCCGCGACTGCGCGCTGGACCGTTCATGCGCGCATCGAAGGCGTCGGGACGCGCGTGATAACGTGCCGCTTCCTGTTCATGTGCAGCGGCTATTACGATTATGCGGGCGGCTACACGCCCGACTTTCCCGGGAGCAGCGACTTCCTCGGGCCGATCGTCCACCCACAGGCTTGGCCGGACGCATTGGACGTCGCCGGCAAGCGCGTCGTCGTCATCGGCAGCGGCGCCACGGCGGTGACGTTGGTGCCGGCGCTGGTCGCGCAAGGCGCGCACGTGACGATGCTGCAGCGATCGCCGACCTATATCGTCGCTCGCGCGGCGCGGGACGGTATTGCGCGATGGGCGCACCGGTTGTTGCCCGGAAGCGTGGCTGACGGTCTGGTGCGATGGAAGAACATCCTGACCGGCATGGCGATCTACGGCCTGTCGCGCCGTCGTCCCGACCGAGTGAAAAGCGCAATCCTGAAACGGGTGCGACACCAACTCGGACCGGACTACGACGTCGACCGCAATTTCACGCCGAGCTACGATCCCTGGGACCAGCGGATCTGCCTGGTTCCCGATGGCGACCTGTTCGCCGCGCTGCGGGCCGGACAGGCTGAGATCGTCACCGACCGCATCGAGCGATTCACGACCAATGGCATCCGCCTTCAATCAAGGGCGGAGCTGCCCGCCGACATCATCGTCACCGCGACGGGGCTGGTCATCAAGCTGGCGGGCGGCGCGGAAATGCTGATCGACGGCAAGCCGATCAGCCTCTCTGACACGATCCTGTACAAGGGTATGATGTTCAGCGACGTGCCGAACTTCGCGCTCGCATTCGGCTACACGAATGCGTCCTGGACGCTGAAATGCGATCTCACGGCACGATATGTCTGCCGCCTGATCCGGCATATGGAGCGACGAGGTACCGCCATCTGCACGCCCCGGTTGAACGCGGGCGACGATGCGTCGGAGCCGATGCTCGACTTCAGTTCGACCTATGTCCGGCGCGCTCAGGCGATCCTGCCCCGTCAGGGCCGTCGCGCGCCGTGGCGCGTGCACCAGAATTACGTGAGGGATCTGCTCGCGCTGAAATTCGGCAGGGTCGAGGATGGCGCAATGGAATATCGCGCCGCGCCTCATGAACGGGTGTCGGTATGACCATGCGCGGCCGGATGCGCCTGACCGATCGCACCGCGATCGTGACCGGAGCGGCGAGCGGCATCGGCCGAGCGGTCGCTCGCTCGCTTGCCCGGCGGGGCTGCCACCTGGCGCTGGCCGATATCGACAAGAACGGCCTGGCAGAGACCGCCGCTTTGGTTGGGGCAAGTGCCAGTGCCAGTGCGAGCAACCTGCGCATCAGCACCCACCCGCTCGACATCACCGATGCCGCAGCGATCGCCGCCTTTCCGCAGGCCGTGCGCTTGCATCATCCCGGCGTCGACATTCTGGTCAACAATGCCGGCGTCGCGTTGGGCGGCACCTTCGAGCAGGTCTCGATGACCGATTTCGAATGGGTGCTGGACGTCAATTTCTGGGGCGTGGTGCGCATGACCCGCGCTTTCCTGCCGGTGCTGCATGCCAGCGACGACGCTCGGCTGGTCAATCTCTCCAGCTTGTTCGGACTGATCGCACCGCCCGGCCAGGCCGCCTACAGCGCGAGCAAATTCGGCGTTCGCGGCTTCTCCGAAGCATTGCGCAAGGAGCTGGCCGACAGCCGTGTCGGTGTCACCGTGGTCCACCCGGGTGGTGTCGCGACGTCGATCGCCAGCAACGCACGAAAACCCGACGGGGCGACACCCGACCAGGTCGCCGCCGAGCAACAACGGTTCCAGCGCCTGCTGAAACTGCCGGCAGAGCGCGCCGGCGAGATCATCGTCAAGGCGATCGAACGCCGGACACCGCGGATCCTGGTCGGCTCGGATGCTCGCCTGGCCTCGCTCATCGAGCGGATCGCGCCCGTATCCTATTGGGCATTGATCGGCAGGAACGCGCAATGATCGCGATCCTGCTTGGCGGTATGGTCCTCGCGGTTTTTCTGGTGCTGGCCGGGTTCGCCATTGCGACCGCGATCGTCGCGCGACGTGTCGAGGCGCGAGTGCCCCGCGCCGGTCGATTCGTGGAGGTGCCTGGCGCACGGCTCCATTATGTCGATCGCGGGACCGGGCCGGCGATCGTGATGATCCACGGGGTCGCCGCTCAGCTGCACAATTTTACCTATGGGCTGACCGATCGCCTGAGCGATCGCTACCGCGTCATTTGCGTCGATCGTCCGGGATGCGGCTATTCGACCTTGGCCAATCGCTCGCAGCCCGGACTGTACGAGCAGGCGGCGATGATTGCCCACTTCCTTCGCGCGCTCGACCTCGATCGCCCGTTGGTGGTCGGTCACTCGCTTGGCGGCGCCGTGTCGCTCGCCCTGGCGCTCGATCATCCCAGCAGTGTCGGTGCGCTGGCCTTGCTGTCTCCCCTCACCCAGCGCCAGGACGATGTGCCCGAGGCGTTCGCCCGGCTCGTCATCCGCTCGGCGCGCCTGCGCTGGCTGTTCAGCCGCACCCTCGCCGTGCCGCTTGGCAAGCTGGGTAGCCGCAAGGTCCAGGCGCAAGTGTTCGCGCCGGACCGATGCCCTGCCGATTTCGAAAGCCGCGGCGGCAATGCCTTGCTGTTTCGCCCGAACAGCGTCTTCGCGGCGTCCTCCGAATTGTCGGCGGGCAGCGGCGAACTGATCGCAATGATGGCGCGTTATCCCGCCGTCGAAGCGCCGCTCGCGATCCTTTTTGCGCGCCACGACGCAATTCTCGATCCCGTCGTCCACGGCGCAGCCATGACGGCTGCGAAACCTCTCGCAACGCTCGACCTGATCGACGGCGGCCACATGTTTCCGATAACCGCGCCCGAGCAGACCGCCGCGTGGATCGACCACCAGGCGCGAAAGCTGGCTGACCACTCCACCCAATCGAAAGGTCAATGATGCGCCCTTCGCTTTATCCGCTGGCGGCTATCGCCGCGATCACGTCGAGCGCGGCGATCGCGGTTCCTTCCGCGGGGCCACGAGACTTGCTCGTTCGAGCAGCCTTCATCACCCACGACAAATCGCAAGCCATCGCACTGGTCAATGGTGCGATCCAGTCGACCGACGCGACGCTCGCCCGCACGCCGGGCGACCGCGAAGCGAAACTCCAGCGCGCGATCGCGCTGGGCTATCGCGGACAGCTCACGCGTGCGGTCGGCGATGCCAGGGCCTCGCGCGACGCGTTGATTGCGCTGGCGCGCGCCTATCCACGCGATCCCGAAGTGCAGATCGCTCTTGCCGGGTGGCATCTGAGCGTGGTCGCCGATCTCGGCGGCTTTCTCGGCAGCACCTTGCTGGGCGCCAGCCGCGACACGGGGCTACAGGTGCTCGACAAGGCGGTGGCGCTCGATGGCAAGCGCGCCTTTTTTCCGGCCTATGCCGGATTGATGCGGCTGCGGACCAATCCGAAGGATACGCGAACGGCGCTCGCGCTGATGGAGCGCGCCGCGGCCGCCACGGCGCCGACCCCGGTCGACCGCATCACTCAGGCATCTGCTGGTCGAGTGGCGGCATTGCTCCGCGCCGGCAACACGAGCGGCGCCGTCGCGCTTGCCAAGCAGCTGTTGCCGTTCGGCACGGCCACCTGAAGCGCAGTTTCAGCCTGCCAGATAGAAGAAGGGAAGAATGCGGGCGATCATGGTGCGCATCGCGTCGGGCTTGAGCCCCAGCATGTCGCGCAGATGCGGGCCGATCACCGCATCGCCGAACGCGCTCACCGCGATCAGGAGGACAGCGGAACGCATACGCGCGTCGACGTCGGGCGCACCGGGAAATTTCTCGCTCAAGGCTGCGACGAGATCGTTGACGGCCTGCCGGATCGGCTCGAGGTGATCGAATTCGCGCGACAGCACCAGCCAGGCGGCAAGCTGACCGCCACCTTCTGCGTCGAACGCGTCGAACACCTGGCCGACCACCGCTTGCGGCGCGGTGGCGTCTATTTTCAAGCGTCCGACGACGCCGTCGAGCGCCACCATCAAATCGCGGACCATCGATTCCATGAGCGCGCTTTGCAGCCCGCCCGCCGACCCGAAATGGTGGATGATATTGGTGTGCGACATGCCGCTTTCCCGGCCGACATTGGCCAGCGTTACCGCAGCAGGCCCGTCCGCCAGCAGGAGAGTTCGCGCGGCAACCAGGCTTTCACTGCGCGCATCTTCGGGACTTCGCTTCCGGCGTTTTTGGCGCGCAGTGTCAAACTTGTCAGTCACGTCGCATCTTGTCCGCCCAGCCTCCCGGCAACGGCTTACGACAAGATCATACTTTCGCCAATGTTCATATCGAGCGCGGCATTATCCCGCTTATGTTAAAAGTAGCGGGAAGATGCCGCGCCCGCGATCAGGTTTGGGGTGCGGCTATTTCAATTGGCGATTTCGCCCTGATTTTCCCCATCCCAATAATGCAGCCGATCGGCGTGTACCTTGATGAGGACCAGGCCCGGCGTGTCGGTGCCTTGCTTGAACCATCGCTCCAGATCAGAATTCCAGTGGTCGGCAAAGAGCGCCTTGTCGCGGAAGATCTCTGCGAAACCGGCCGCCGCGATGAACAGCGGTGGCTTGCCCAGGAGGCCGACATTGCCGTGAAGCGTCAAGCCGACGCGCGGATTGCTCGCGATATGCCGCACGGTCGCGGTTTCCTCGAGCGCGAAGAACCAGCTGTCTCCGTCGTATTCGACGTCGCGATTGTTGCTCATCGGCCTGGCGGCGAGACCGCCGTCAGCGGCGGTCGTCGTCAGCATGGTGAAATCGATCTTTCGCATCGCTTCGGCGATATCGCTCAGGGTCTTTGTCACTGAAAATCCTCTCCGCTCCAGAGGCGCGAGGCGCCTGTGACGCCGGACGCTCCTCGTCATAACCGGCGGCGAGCTCGGGGCGTTCCCGGCGCCGGCGATAAACGGACTGATGCAAAGCAAGCTTGTCCAAGGCCGGAAGCGATCCAGGGGAGAAAGTCGCGATTTATTAGTCTGCCGGTGGGCCCGAACCGCATCGGGGCCCGTTGGGACTTCACGGCGGGTGCATCCCGTATTCGGCGGTCCGCCGCCGCACTCCAGCATTCAGGAGGACCCGATGGGTCTGTTCACGAAAGATATCCAGACGTTCGAAGACCTGTTCCTGCACCAGTTGCAGGACGTCTATTACGCCGAACACCAGATCACCAAGGCGCTGCCGAAGATGATCGACAAGGCGACCGACCCCGCGCTCAAGCAGGGATTCCAAACCCACCTTCGCGAGACCGAAGGCCAGATCGAACGGCTCGACCGCGTGTTCGCCATGCTCGGCGAGGAAGCCAAGGGCGCGACCTGCCCGGCGATCGAAGGTATCATCAAGGAGGCGAACGAGGTTGCCGGGGAGATCGCCGACAAGGCGGTGCTCGATGCTGCGCTGATCGCCTCGGCACAAGCGGTCGAGCATTACGAGATCACGCGCTATGGGACGTTGGTCGCCTGGGCCGACCAATTGAGCCGCACGGAAATCGCGGACCTCCTCCAGGAAACGCTCGACGAGGAATATGCCACCGACGAAAAGCTGACGGCGCTGGCGACGGCCAGGGCGAACCCGAAGGCGGAAACGGCCGACGTTCCCGCCTGACTCGGCTGAGCCGACATGGAAAGGGCGGTGTGAGCCGCCCTTTTTCGGTGTCTGCCGCATTTCCCCGCCGAGGGCGGACAATCGATTGACGAAAGCCGGCTTTTTCGATGCTCGAACGCGTTCTCTGCCGGGTCGGCCGCCATGTTCCCGATCTGCGCGTCCGCCACTGGGATAATTCGGCATCGGGATCAGGTTTCGATGTAACGCGATGCGGCGCCTGCGGCCGCGAACTGACGCGCCGCCCCGGGAGCAAGTGGCGGGTCATTCAACTGAGCGACCGGTGAGAGTAATGGTCCGGCGATCAGGCCGAACCGCTAACTTTGCTCCGCTGCCAGCGGTCGAGCAACTGGAGGGTAGGCGTCACGGAGATGCCGTGCAGCAGGATCGACGCCAGGACGATCGACCCCACTACCGCCCATAGTCCGCGTTGGTCGGAGAAGGCGGCGTGGTTGAGGGCGAACGCCAGATAGTAGATCGAGCCTATCCCGCGGATGCCGAAGAACGAGATCACCAGCCTCTCGCGCCACGCCAGGCTCGATCCGGACAGGCTGATCATGCCAGCCAGCGGGCGCGCGATCAACAACACGGCGGCCCCGAACAGCAGCATGCGCCAATCGAAGGACGCGAGCAGTCCGCCATAGGTTACTATTCCGCCGAACAGGACGAGCAGCGTCATCATCAGCAACCGCTCCGCTTCTTCGGCGAAATCATGGAGCCGCTCCTGGTAGTCATGATCGCGGCTGGCATTGCGCAACGCGAGCGCGGACACGAAGACCGCCAGAAAGCCATAGCCTCCCAGCATCTCCACCACTCCATAGGCCAGGAACGTCACTGCCAGCGCGACAAACCCATCGCCGGTCCGGGATATGTTGGCGCGATGGGGAAGGTGGAAGGTGAGATAGCCGAGGCCGCGTCCGATTGCGTACCCCCCGCCAATGCCAAGCAATGTCTTCCAGAACAGGTCCCGTGCCGCCCATTGCGCCAGGTCGCCCGGTCCGAAGGACGCAGCGGTCAGCGCGATGGCCAGATAGACGAAAGGAAATGCCAGGCCATCGTTGAGGCCCGCTTCCGAGGTCAGGGCAAAGCGCGCCTCATCCTCGCCGCCGTCTCCGGGGCCGCCCACCTGCACGTCGCTCGCCAGCACGGGGTCGGTCGGTGCCAGCACGGCCGCGATCAGCAACGCCGCGGCCACGCCGACGCCGAGCACTCCCCAGGCGAGGAGCCCGACCAGCACCATCGTCACCGGCATCGCGACGCCGAGCAACCGCCATGTCACCGCCCAGCGGCGCAGTCCGATCACTCGATCGATTTTGAGGCCGGCGCCCATGAGCGATACGATCACCACCAACTCGCTCAGCCGCTGGACCGTCAGGGGAAATTCAAGGGGGTGAACCACGAGGGGACGCAGCGATGGGATGGCGAACAGAAGCGCTCCGGCCCCCACGCACAGGATGGGAAGCGACACCGGCAGTTTGCGCAGGAGCATCGGCAGCCACGCGGTCATCAGCACCAAAGCACCGATGCCGGTCATCAACTGGACGTAAAGATCGTGCGACGGTTGCAGCGAATGCCTTTCTTTGTGCGGCGCGCATTGGGCGAGACTGGGCGGTGGCCGCAGCACTTTTGACGATCCGACGGTCAAATCGATGATCGGCAGATGGATCATAATCGGCATTCCGAATTTAGCGAACGCGAAACCGACGCCGATTGCCGACCATGCCTGTATTATTGCGTCAGCGTCGCTTCTTGCGAACGCATCGCGGCAAGCTTAGCGGTTAGCTGTCGTAGAACGCGCGACCGATGTTCGAACGTGTTGTGCAGCTGGCCAACGCGACCGTCGATGAAATCTCCGGAGAATGACTCCGTCATGTCGCGCAGGGCCGCTTCCAAAGCATCGGCCTCGGAGGGGGCGGCGGCCGCCACGGGTGCGAAGGGCGCCGGCAGCCGCGCGTCCTGCATAGGGCCAATTGTCTCGCGGTAGATGATCATATCGTGCTCCGTCCATGAGCGGGAGCACAAGCATCTCTCAGTCGCAGCCTCGCTCTCGGCTTGGGCTGCGATCAAGATGATATGGGGTTGGCGGTCGAAATTGCCACGTCGCTTCGACGCAGGTTGCCGGCACTGGCAAGTTGCCGACCGGCTTCCTATATCATGGCAATCGCTTCGCATCGGTAACGAGCTTGGAAGCGACTGAGAGATCCTTGCGCTCCCGCTCTGTCAGGGAGGCCCGCGTGCTACCTTCCCAAACTTCCGTTGGTCTCGCCAACGCGCCGCCCGCCTCGGCCGGAACAGTGCGGCAGCTGTCCACTCCAGCAATATCGCCAGTGCCTCCGCTCGATCGGAGAAGCCTTGGCGACGCGACGCCGGACAAGGAGGGGTTGCAGAGTTGGGCGGACGATGGAGGCGCAATGTCCGGGAAGCCGGATTTCGCCTCCACGGCAGCCCACGCCGCCCCCGACAAAGGCCGGGGCGCGGGCTTCGCTGAAGCGATGACCGCCTATGGCATCGAACGCGTCCCGGTCGATTACTTCCATTGGAACGGCTACCGATACACCACGCTGCGGGATGCGATAGCCGCGGCCAAGCGCGCTCGAGCGGGAGATGCCGGTGGCTGATCTGCTGCATCGCCTGTTCGGTGCCCATGTCGCCGACCCGGCGCGCAACCGGTGGGATCGAGGTCGTTTCGTGAGCACGTGCGCCCGGTGTGGCTGCGGCATGGTCCGGTTGCCCGGGCTGCCGTGGCGTGCCGGAACAATCGAATAGCCCTTCCCAATCCGCGAAGCGATCATCGTTCGCCTCCCCTCACGAAAGGACTATCATGCAGCTATCCGCAAAATTTTGCCGCGCACAGGCCGCGCACCATCGATCGATCGCAGCGGGCGCGCCGTTGAACAACGTCAAGGGTGTGGCGCTGCTTGCTGCCGCGGCCTGGGCCAAGGAGGCGCAAGCCGCCGACCATCGCGAGAAACGACGGGCTGGGGTCAAATTGCAGGCGGTCCTCGCCGCGCCTGGTCTGGCATCGGGGTCGGTCGGGACTGACGATTCGCTGTTTAGCGAGAATCCTGACCGCGGCTTTGTAACCGCGTCCATGTGGGGCGAAGGTGCCGACACGACCTGATCGCGGCCCCTCCGACAGACGGTCGAGCGCGGCAATGCGTAACACCTACGAGGACAATCTTCCGGCAAAATCTGCCTGATCTGGTTTAGCAAAATCGGATGGCGCGCAACTAAGCCTACTGGCCCGGCTTTGTTGTTCATGGCCCGCTATTATTTCAACATCCTCGACGGCGAGCGGATCGATGATGAGGAAGGTCTCGACCTTCCCGATCTCGAGACGGCGCGCCGGGAAGCGGTGCGCAGCGCGCACTCGATCATGGCTGACGCGATCTGGTCCGGACGACTGCTGCTCGATGAAAGCATCGAGATCGTGGACGAGCATCGGCGCGTGCTGATGACGATCCTGTTTCGCGATACGGTAGTCGTCCCGCACGATGGCGATATCGATCGTGATCCGTAAACACGGTCACACCGTCCCTTGCCCGGCCGGGCGGTTCGGGTGCGAGCAACCGATGATCGAGCCTGCACTTGGCTTGATCGTGTCGCGTACCGATCGTCGGCTTGAGGCCCTTCTGGATACCAACGAAAAGACCGGGAAGCGATCCCGGCCTTTTCGTTTGGGAGCAGTATTCAGCACAGGGCTCGGAGTTCTTCCGAGCCGCGCGCGTCTCAGGGGTGCCTGTCGCGCAACCGTCCGCCGATCGCGGCGCCGACGCATGCCACGAAGGCACCCACCAGCATCGAGATGCCGCCGAACAGCGAGATCGTCGCCGCAGCCTTGCGCGCGGCATCCGCTGCCGCCGGCGAGATATCCGGGTCGGCCACGGGCGGAGCGCCGATACTCGCAAGGGCTGCGGAGGCGACCGCGACACCGGTGACGATGATGGCCGCAACCGACCAGGTCACGAGGCCATGGACGGTATCGCGGAAGAACACCTCGTCCGTGTGCAGGCCCGACCACCGCGTCCGCATCCGGCCCGCGACATACCCACCCGTGCCCGCGGATATCCATTGCGTGACGATGAGCCAGATTCCGGCGGTGATCGAGAACGTAGTGGCCGTGGCACCGACGCCCGGCCATGGTGATATCGAGGCCAGCCCGAACCCGGCGCCGATCGCGAGCAGGATGAGCGAAACGGCAATCGCGACCGCGGTGCCGCCCCAGATTGCCGACCAAGCGACCGCCGAGCCGCCCGATTGGATGCCGCCCGCGGTCGGATAGAGCGCGGGATCGAGAGTGGTGAAAGGTTCAGCCATGATCAGTGCCACACCAGCGCGAGGAGAATGATGATGGGGATCGGTACCCCCAACAACCACAGAAGTATTCCTTTGCCCATTTTCGTTATCCGATCACGATAAACTTGGTGGCCGGTCAAACGAAATCCGAGGAAAAACGTTCCGGCGAGAAACGGAAAAGCGATTGATCCAGACTAACGCCACAAGTCGACCGAAGGCCTGTAGATTTGTACTGAGGGGCAGCCGCCCTGACCGCCCCCTCCGTGTCGATCAGCGGCGATTGTTGCAGACACGAACCCAGCGATGATGACGCTTTACGGTGTGGCAGCGCTTACCGTGCCCGCCGCGCCAGCCGCGATTGGTGCCACGGCCCATCCGCTGGTCGTCGCGCGCCATGTGTTCGCGGGCGTGGTCACGGTGCATCTGCTCGTTGGAGCGGGAGTCGTTCATGCCGGGGCGCATGTCCTGCGCCAGGGCAGGAGGCGCGGAGACGAGCATCGCAGCCGCGATGCCCGCAGCAATCAGAAACATCTTCATGGAAATCCTCTCGACCCGGAATCGGGTTGCGAGTGGAAGACGGTCGGCGACCGACTAATGTTCCGCTTTCCGGATGTAGTTCACGGGTTTTACGGCCCATTTTTTACGGCCCATTATTGAAAGCAGGACCGGCTTAAGCCTAGGTTGGCGTGCCTCAGGTCAGTGAACACAGCAGGTTTTCCCCATCCGGTCAAATCGCGAATCTCGCTATTCGGCGAGCGGCAAAAACTTCCGCACGATGTCGGCATCGAGCCTGATGGGGCGCAGCGTGGCGGCGTCGAGGCAACACCAGCGCGATCTCGCATGGGCGAGGACTTCGCTGCCGCGACGGATGATCGTCTGATAGAACGCGCTCTCCCGACGCATCTGTTCGAGCTCGACCGTCGCGACAATGCGATCATTGAGGAAGGCCGGCCGACGGTAAGTGATTTCGTGCTTCAACGCGACCAAGGCGTGCGCCGCGACGGCGTCGGGACCGGCGACCCGCTTCCAATGCGCGATCACCCCTTCCTGCACCCAGGTCAAATAGATTGCGTTGTTGACGTGTCCCATGAAGTCGATGTCGCTCGGCTTGATCGTCACCGAATGGACATGCTGCGCGCTGTTGCCCGCATCGGGCAGGCACGATCTGGCTGCGCTGCTCATCGAACTGCCCGCCGGCTTGTCCGGCATCGGGGCGAAGGCGCGAGCATCGTCATATGAGCGGCAGGCATGCTATCCCCGTCACACCGGAGCGTCGGAGCCGAAGTCGACCCTGCCGACGTCGATCGTTGGAACTGCCAAGTCTAACGCCGCGCCGTCACGCCATGTGCAACATAAGTTAGCGTTCGCTTCCTAGCCTGTCGGTGGATCGACGTGCCGCGCCGCGCTAGGCCGCGCGCCGCAGTCGACGATGCAGGTAATTCTCGTCGAATCCGGCGATCCGGACCAGCTTTCCGGGATCGGTGATCAGCAGGCTTCCCCGCTGCAGCGACATCGCACCGGCGAGCCGCAATTCCTTGAGAACGCGGTTCAGATGCACCGGAGTCATGCCGAGCGAATCCGCCAACAGCAATTGCGACAGAGGCAAGGCGAACGTCGCTTCGGTCGTGAGGCCAATGCTCCTTGCCCTGAGGTAAAGTTCGCACATCAGGTGAGCGACACGCTCGATGCTCGTGCGCCGGCCCATGCTGGTGATCCAGGCCCGCATCGTGCCCTCGTCGATTAGTTGAGCGATATACATTGCTCGCGCCACGCCGCGATGACGGTCCAGCATCACATCCATCTCGGCGCGATCGACGGTCGCGATCAGCGCCGGGGTGATCGTCTGGATGCTGTGATCCATTTCCGCCAGCAGGCCGATATGGAGGTCGCAGGAATCGCCGGGCATCAGATAAGCGAGGACCTGTCGCGTGCCGCTGGGCAGGATCTTGTAGCGGCACGCCCAGCCTTCGAGCATGACGAACACCGGCCCGGGCCGATCGCCTTCGCGGATGAGGTCCGTTCTCGACGGGTATTTGCGCGAGCGCGCCGTGGCGGCGGCGAGATCGGCGACTTCACCTTCGCTCAAGGGACCGAAGCCACGAAGTTTCTGGATGAAGCGGTTCTCCACCACCGCACACTCCCACGAACCGTTAATCAATAATATTGTCGAATGTTATTGTCGAATATTGATGTGTGATGGTAAAACACGCTGGCGGCACGCTATACTCGTCGCATCGTCGGCCCTCCCCCAGGCTCCGGCGGCTGAGAGACACGACATGCTCTCGCCTGAACCGGAGCAGCCGCGAGTGGCCGAAGAAAACTCCAACGATAATGATGTCTCGGCGGGCCATGAGCAGTATCGCGGCCCCGACGCGCACGGCCAGGCCGCCATGCTGCTGGTCGAAAGCCTGCTCCACAGCTTGATCGCGCGATCCGTGATCGGCGTGGCGGACGCACTCGAGATCGTCAGAATCGCCGCCGAGGTGAAGGAGGAAGTCGCCGCCGATCTTGGGGACTCGCCCGCGACCATGCGAAAATCACTATCGCTGCTCAACGCGATCGAAGCGAGCCTCGCCCCCGACCTCCCGCCGCGTTGAAGGGCTGCCGGGAAACCTGTGCCACTGGGCGCCGCCGCAAGGGCGCCCCCCGTATGATCCATGTTGCTCATGGCGATCGCGAATGCGACTAGTCTTCCCTCTCGTGGGGATGAGAGACTGGGCGTGACCGACTCGAATTCCTCCGCTTATTACCGGACGCGAGAACAACGTGAACACACTCTTGCCGAAACCTCGGCGGACCCGGCAATCGCGCGTATTCACCTCGATATGGCCGAACGCTATGCGCAACTCCTGCTCGAGCCGGCTCGATAACCTTCGATCGAGCCGATCAAGGCTCGTCAGTCGGTCCCCACTTCCGGTTCGGTATCGATCACGCGGGATCAATCCGATAGTGAATGGGCTTAAAGCTGCCGCCGTTCGAATCCGGCGCCGAGCAGGCGGTCAGCCCGATGACCAAATCCATTTCGGCACGCAGGACGATCGAGTCGCCTGCCTTGCTCGTCGGCGGCAGCACCTTCAGCTTGCCGCTGTCGCCATCGACCGGCACGTTCATGAAGCAGTTGAACGCGACGGGGATTTGATCCGGTCCCACACCATAAGGCGCGAGCGCTTCGGCGAGGTTGCCGAAACACCCGCGATGCGGCGGCAGATCGGGATAGAAATGGAGGAACGTGTCGATCGAGCAGGGCGTCAGCAGGAAATCGTGGCATCCCACGCTGTCGGCGACGATCCTCAGCATCGGCCGTGAACGGTTCGAATAAAGCGTGTGCCCGGTGGTCAGCCTGATCGTCTCGGCATAGTCGAGCGTGCGTCCCGACGAGATCACCTCATCGATGTCGTGGGCATTGTAGGCCAGCAGATCGGCGACCTGCTCGCCCTTGGGATCGATGACCGTCAGCGCCGCTCCCTGCGGCAACCGGAACGCGGTGCCGCTCCGCTCGGGGATCACGGTGACTTCGCGGGTCATGACGAGTCTCCGCCATAGGTAAAGGGCGGCGCCCAGTCGGGAGCGACCATGCGGCCCGAATATTGCCGCGCCTCGCTTGCCTCGCCATGGCGCGCCAGCATCGGATTGCGCGATCCGGCCAGTTGCTCGTCGCGCACGAGGATCTTCTCGCGCATCGCTTCGTACTTTCCGTTGGCGCGCAGCCGTTCGAACTGATCGTGCAGATTGAACACCAGGGTCGGACGCTCGAACCGCCGCGCCGGTCGGCTCGCGTGTGGATGAAGGCCGACGATGAAGAACGCCTCTCCCCCGAAGCTCAGCGAAAAATGCGGGTTTGCGGGATTGGCGCTGACCCGTGGATCATAATCCTGCCCCCGCCACACATCCTTGTCGCTGAGCGACTGGACGCGCGCCCACAGCGCTCGTTCGAACGCCGTTTCGTCGAGATCGACCGGCCCTTCGAAGACCACCGCGAAGCTGCGAAAGAGCGAGGGTTCGGCTCGATAGGCGCTGGTGAAGTCGAGCAACCCTTGATGGATACGCAGATCATCCCACGCGCTGTCGATGCGGTCGCAGGCGAGAACTTCCAGGTTGCCGTGCGCCAGCGCCGCCTTTGCGCCGACGCAGGGAAAAGCCGGCGCTTCGACATGATGAAACAATTTGCGTTCGAGCGATGCCTGGGCGTCGTGAATCCAATGAAACATGGCGTACAATATTCTCCGAGTGGAAGATCAGGTCGATGCGACCGGCGGGACGACGCCCAACCGCCGCAATTGCTGCGCGACCTCGACCGCCGAACAATCCAGAAAGAGTGCCGCCTCGCCGGCCGAATAGCCTTTGAGGATAAGGCTGCGGAGGCGGCGGTTCGATGCCTCCGACCATGTCTTGATCATGCCCGGTCTCGCATCGTTGCTGGACAGCGAACGAACGCGACCAATGCCAAACGGTTTCGTCTGAGATCGTCTCCTTAACCTGGAGCACGACGATTGTGGCTCATCGCTTTTGGTCGAACGGGTCGGGATGCCGGTGATCGAACCCGAAAAGCCGCTAAAGCGCGCGCCATTTTTCCAACGCACGCCTATATACCGCATCCGCACCGTCGCGTGCGCGTTCGAGCTTTGCCAGGTCGGCAGCGTGGCGATCTTCCAGCGCCCGCCGCTCGGCCGCGAGGCCCTTCTCGCGCTCGCGCAATCCATCGGACTCGGCGCGTTGCCGCTCGCGCAGGTCGTCGATCGCCTGCTCGGCTGCAGCCAGCCGGGCACGGCTGGGTCGCGGTGACACTTTGCGTGCGGGCCCCGGTTTTTCGACCTTGTTGGCGGAAGCCAGTTTCTTGCTCGTCTTCGGCACCGCCGCGGCGAGATGTTCTGCTTCCGAACCACGCGCGACGCGAATGACCTTGCCCGGATCCGCGAGCGCGGCGCGCGTCAGTTTGGGGTCTGTCACCAATTCGGCGTCGCCGCGCGCGAACAGGTTGCGGTCGGCGCCCCACGCCTCGAGCGCGGCCTTCTGGGTCGGCGCGGCGATATAGGCATCGTGGAAACCGATCGGCGTGCGATAGACCTTGAGCTGGCGCGCCATCAGTCGAGCTCGATCCAGACGGGCGCGTGGTCGCTGGTCTTTTCCCAGCCTCGCACCCGCCGCTCGACCCGCGCGTCGACCAGGCGCTTCGCGAGATCCGGGCTCAGCAGGAAATGGTCGATGCGCAGCCCGGCATCACGCTCGAACGCACCGCGGAAATACTTCCAGAAGGTATAGATGGGCTCGCCCGGATGGCGCGACCGCAGCGCGTCGGTCCACCCTTGGCCGACAAGGCCGGCAAAGGCGCGACGCACCTCGGGCGCGAACAAGGCGTCGTCCAGCCAGCGCTCGGGTTTGTAGACATCGATCTCGGTCGGCATGACGTTGAAGTCGCCAGCAATGACCACGGGCACGCCGGCATCGAGCAGCGAGCGGGCATGCCGGGCGAGCCGGTCGAACCACCGCAGCTTGTAGTCGAACTTCGGCCCCGGCCGCGGGTTGCCGTTGGGCAGGTACAGGCAGGCAACGACGATGCCATTGATCGCTGCCTCGAGATAGCGGCTCTGGTCGTCCGACGCGCCGCCGGGCAATCCGCGGCGCGTTTCGTGAATATCGCCCACCCGGCTCAGGATCGCGACGCCGTTCCAGCTTTTCTGACCATGCCATATCGCCTGATAGCCGAGGTCGGCGAGCGCGCCCTGCGGAAAGCGCTCGTCCGGCGCCTTCAGTTCCTGGAGGCAAACCACGTCCGGCAGATCTTCCGACAACCAGCGCAGCAGCACCGGCAGGCGACCGTTGATGCCGTTCACATTGTAGGTGGCGATCCTCATCACTGGTTCCAAAGCGGCGGCGACGCCGAGGTTCCCGCGTGCCCCGAAAGGGAACGGAGGTCGCTGGAACGAACGCCCGGGATCAGCGGTTTTTCTTTCCGCCCTGTCGAAGCAAGAGGCGGCGATGACCGACATGACCGACGCGCTGATCGATCCCCAGCACAAATATCACAGCGACGATTTTGCCGAGCAGAAACAGGATTGGCCCGGTCTCCAGCGCGACATGGAGCCAGTGCCCGATTGCGGCGAACGGACCTATCGCGGGACGGGGCGGCTGAAGGGGCGCCATGCGCTGGTCACCGGCGGCGATTCCGGGATCGGCCGCGCCGCCGCCATCGCCTTTGCGCGCGAAGGCGCGAAAGTCGCGATCAACTATCATTCCAGGGAACAGCCGGATGCCGACGACCTGAAGGCAGTCCTCCTCGAGGATGGCACCAAACTGGTTCTGCTGCCAGGCGACCTGACCGACGAAAATTTCTGCCTCCAGCTCGTCGACGATGCTCGGGAAAAGCTCGGCGGCCTCGATTTGTTGGTGATCAACGCCGGCTATCAGCAGGCGCGCAAATCGATCGCCGAAATCACCCATGAACAATTCGACCGCACGATGAAGACCAACATCTACGCGATGTTCTGGATGTCGAAGCGCGCGGCCGAATTCATGCCGGCGGGGTCGGCGATCATCAATACCGCCAGCGTCAACAGCTTCAATCCGGTCGAGGAACTGCTCGACTATGCGACGACCAAGGGAGCGATCGAAATCTTCACCAAGGGGCTGGCCAAACAGCTCGCGTCGAAGGGCATCCGGGTCAATGCGGTGGCGCCCGGGCCGGTCTGGACGCCTTTGCAGATTTCAGGCGGACAGCTCGATGGCAAGGTCGAGAAATTTGGCCAGGACACGCCGCTCGGCCGCGCCGGCCAGCCCGCCGAACTTGCCGGACTCTACGTGACGCTCGCCGAACAGACCAACAGCTTCACCACCGGCAGCGTGTTCGGCGCCAATGGCGGCACCGGCGTGAGCTGAGGCGCTATCTTGGGCCGCAATCAGCCATCTCATCGATCGGCAGCCATTCCAAGAACGACGCTCGGCCGCATTGGCCGAGTGGCAAATCCTCGCCAGCCAAGCCGTTGCCATCATAGACTGAACTCCATCGTCCAGAGCGGTTCGCGTTAGGCTGGCAGCACCGCCACACCGTCCAGCTCAAAACGCCAATGCGGTTTTGAAAGCCTAACACGTTCCGGCGGTTAGCGGCCGTTCGAGCCGTCTATAGACACGACCCCGTCGCCGCGTCGGGGTCCGCTGCGGCTATCGCAGCAATGCCAATTCCACGCGGGCCTTCGTCCGCCACCATGGTTTGACACCGGTCTCGAGGGGCGCCTCGCCGGCAAGCGCGTCGAAACCCGGTCGCCAGTGCCTGAGGGAGCGACAGGCCGATCGGGCGGTCGTGTCGGGATCGGCAGGACGGGATCGACCTGCCGTTCAGACCCTGGCGTAACGGGGCTGCGTGAGGCCGATGGTCGCCTGCACCGATCCCCTTTCATCCGCGTCGACGCGTAGCCGGATGATATCCTTGCCCAGTCGCTCGAACGGATTGCACGCCCCGAGATTCTGTAGCTTGCTGCGGATATGACCCAGCACGACAGGACGGGTCGACGGGCTGGCATTCATCTGCTGCAGCGCATCGTCGAGTTCGTCGAAGCTGACCCGACCACGACGAGCGATGACGGCGAAGAGGTGGGACTCGACGCGCGAAAATGGCACCGCGATATTGCGCCACCAGATGGTGATCGGATCGAACGCGACGGTAATCGCCCCGCGCTTGATGATCGTCTCCTCCTCATCGCCGGCCCGCGCGCCGCATAGCGGACAACAGGAGGTTGCCAGTTCCGCCGCGTCCATAGCCCGTCGCGCGCTCGACGCCATTTTTTGCTGGTAAGTCATGGGCGCCGGTTAGTGTTCGCCGGCGCCGGCCGAGAGCCGGGATGCCCCAACGGCCGCTAGCCTGCAACGAACGACCTTTACGGACAATGGACCGTCTCGAGTGTCCCGGCCGGATGACGGACCGGTCTCGTATCCGGATCCCCGATTAAAAAAAAAAGCCGGCCGGGCTTGCGCATCACGATCGACTCCGATGACACCGACATCAATTTCCTGGCGGGCTTCTCCACCGAAAGGGAGCGCCAGTTTTCGCAGGAACTGAACCTCATCCTCAACACGTCGCGGTTCGAGGGCGTGGTAGGGGCCTATTTCTTCCACGACGCCGACGTTCAGCGCACCGGCCAGATAACGCAGACCACGGCCACCGGGGCACCGACGCCGACCGTGTTCTTCCAGGTCAATCCGGACACGCCGACGACGTCCTATTCGGCCTTCGCCCAGGGCACGTATCATTTGACCGATACCCTGCGCCTCACCGTCGGTTATCGGTACAGCTCCGATCGCAAGTCCATCGCGCAAAGCGCGGTGCGCTATCTGGTCGGGCCGCCGCAGGTGAACGTGGCCGGTTTTCCGTTTTACGGCGATCTCAAGCGCCGCTTCCACGGCAGCACGCCCAAGGTCGGGCTGGACTGGCAAGTGACCCCCTCGACGCTGCTCTATGCCAGCGCGACGCGCGGGTACAAAAGCGGCGGGTTCAATTATGCCGCCACCACCCTGCCGGCGCTCGGATACGAGCCGGAAACCGTCTGGAGCTACGAAGTCGGCCTCAAGACCGACCTGTTCGACCATCATTTGCGGCTGAACCTCGCCGCCTTCTCCTACGACTACAAGAACCTGCAGGTGCAGGCCTTGCTGGGCCCCGGGGTCGTTTCCATCCTGAACGCGGCCAACGCACGCGGTCGCGGGATCGAGGCGGAGATCACTGCCCGTCCGGCCGAAGGATGGACGCTGAACGCGAACGTCACGCTGCTCGATTCGAAATACAACGCCTTCCCCAACGCGTCCGTCGCCTCGGGCGTGAAACCCTTCGTGGTCGCCTCGCCGAGATACAACACAGCCCTGAACGCATACGATGCCGGTGGAAACTATCTGAGCTTCGCGCCGAAGTTCACCGCCAACGTCATCGCGCAGCGCCAATGGGACATCGGCAACGACACCAAATTCTACGTTCGCGGCGAATATTTCTACGCGTCCAGGACCTATTACGACCCGTCGAACATCATCGTGATGAGCCAGGCGCCGTACAGCCTTTTCAACGCGTTCGTCGGCGTCAATCTCGATCGCGCCGGCTGGCAGGTGCAGGCCTTTGTGAAGAACGCCGCGAACAAGCGCTATATCAACGGCGCGCAGGGAAATGTCGTGCCGACCGGTATCCCGGGTGCCCCGAGAACCTTCGGGTTGCAGGTATCGAAGACATTCTGACAGAGCGAGAAGCGAAGCCGGGTCCGCCATCTGTCGGCGGACCCGGCTGAGCGCGGGCGCTACAGCGCATCTGCGGCCATTTCTCCAGCCGCACATAGCAATCCCATCAGCCAAAACTACGAGTTTGCCGATGATCCAGGATCGGGATCCCGACTGCATGCGCGAGGCTGCCGGCGACATAGGTAAAGGCGATGGCACGGTCGTCGCCGAGCACCTGCAGGGCGAACAGCTTGTCGAACAGGGTGGCATCGGCGGTGCGCCGCGCGAGCAAGGGCGTGGCAGCGGCGTCGAGCACTACGAAATCGGCCTCCTGCCCAGGCTCGAGCGCGCCGACGCGGTCGCCGATCCCCATGATGCGCGCGCCACCCGCCGTCGCCAGATACAGCGCGCGAAACGGATCGAGGCTGGCGCCCTTCAACTGGCAGACCTTGTACGCTTCACCCAGTGTGTGGAGGATCGACAAGCTGGTCCCGGCCCCGATATCGGTCCCGATGCCGAGGTTCACGCCGTGCCGGTCGATCGCCGCGAGGTCGAACAACCCCGACCCGAGAAACAGGTTGCTGGTCGGGCACAAGGCGATGCCGGCCCCCGCCGCCGCCATCCGCGCCAGCGCGGCATCGCTCACGTGGACGCAATGCGCGAACACCGACCTCGGCCCGACCAGGCCGAAGCGGTCATAGACATCGAGATAGTCGCGCGCGTCGCGAAAGCGTTCTGATACCGCTGCGATCTCCCCCGGATTCTCCGAAAGATGCGTGTGCATCCGTACATCGGGATGCTTGGCGAGAAGCGCGCCTGCGTCGGAGAGTTGCGCGTCGGAAGACGTTAGCGCGAACCGTGGCGTGACGGCGTAGCCGAGCCTGCCGCGTCCACGCCACCGCGCGATCAGCGCCTCGGTCTCGGCCCGTCCATCGGCAACGGTGTCGCGTAGGGCCGGGGGGCCCCGATCCATCAACACCTTGCCCGAGATGATCCGCATGTTGCGCGCCAGCGCCGCATCGAACAGCGCATCGACCGAGCACGCGTGCACGGTGGGAAAAATCAGCGCCGAGGTCGTGCCGTTGCGCAACAATTCGTCGAGGAAGAACGCGGCGACGGCGTCGGCATGACCGCGATCGGCGAAGCGCGCTTCGGCCGGAAAAATGTGGCGATCGAGCCACGCGAGCAGTTGTTCGCCGTGCGACGCGATCCGTTCGATCTGCGGATAATGGACATGCGCATCGACGAAACCCGGGACGATCAACCCGCCGGGGAACGTCTCGACCGGCGTATCGGCAAAACGCGCCTGCAGCTCGGCATGGTCGCCGCGCGCGAGTACGAACCCGTCCTCGACCACCAGCAATCCGTCGGGATGATGGCGCACCGCGTCGGCGCCGGCATGCGCGGGGTCGTGCGGGACGCTCAGTATCTCGGCGCGAAAGGCGCGGCGCATCAGGCCGTTTCCCGCAGCGCGAGCAATTGCGCGAGCACGGCGACCGCGATCACGTCGGGCTCCTTGCCGACGATGCCGGGCATGCCGATCGGGCAGGTCAGGCGCCCGGCGGGGATGCCGTCGCGGTCGAGCCGGGCGAGGAAACGCGCCCGCTTGGTCCGCGACCCGATCAGCCCGATGAAGCCCGCCGCACCGCGCAACGCCGCCGCGGTCAGGCGATAGTCGAGCGCATGATCGTGGGTCAGGATCAGCACGGCTTCGCGCTCGCCCGCGTCGGCCGCACACGCGGCCATCGCCTCGTCGTCGACCAGGACGACACCGGGGGTCTGGGCGGCATCAGGGCGAGTATCGTACCAGGCGAGCTGGAGCGGAAGACCGGCCGCCCGCCGCGCGATCGCGCAACCGACATGCCCGGCGCCGAACATCCGCACCGGCAGCCGTTCGACATCCACGGGTTCGACGAACGCCGCGCCCGCCCCGGGTCGCTCGCCGCGCGCGCACAGCGGCGGATGATCGCCAGTGCTCGCGCCCACGCCTGCACTGGTCCGCTCGATGCGATCGTCATGGAGGCGCGCCGTGACCGCGCCATCGGCGATGATCCACTGGCTCGTCCCCGGATCGAGATGCTCGATCAGCAATCGCACCCGCCCGCCGCAGCATTGCCCGAGTAACGGGCCCAGCGGATAATCCTGGACGCGCCATGTTCCGGCCGGAAGCCCCAGAATCGCGCGCGCCTGTTCGACCGCCTGATATTCGAGCGCGCCGCCGCCGATGCTGCCGCGCTGGCCGGCGCCGGTCACGACCATTCGCGCGCCGGGCCCGCGCGGCGCCGAGCCTTCGGTCGCCAGCACCGTCACCAATGCGGTCGCGCCCCGTTCCAGCGCCGCGCAGGCGTCCGCAGCCCAGTCACCCGCCACGGTCGCGCAACTCGGCGATCGCGGCCAGCACGTGTTCCGGCGTGGCCGGCGCATCGAGCCTGGGCAGCCCCTTTTCCGGCGCCGTCGCCGCCACCGCCTGGGTAAGCGCGGAGAAGACCGAGATCGCGAGCATGAGCGGCGGTTCGCCGACCGCCTTCGAGCGGTGGATCGTCGGTTCGACATTGCGGCCGGGCTGCCACAGATCGATCGTCATCCGCGCGGGCCGATCGCTGGCGGTCGGGATCTTGTAGGTCGATGGCGCGTGCGTGAGCAGCCGCCCGCGATCGTCGAACACCAGCTCTTCGGTCGTCAGCCAGCCCATTCCCTGGACGAAGCCACCCTCGACCTGGCCGAGGTCGATCGCCGGATTGAGCGACCGCCCGGCATCGTGGAGGATGTCGACCGCGACGACACGATGCTCGCCGGTCAGCGTGTCGATCACGACCTCGCTCAACGCTGCGCCATAAGCGAAATAAAGGAACGGCCGCCCGCGATGCGTCGCGCGGTCGTAATGCAGCTTGGGCGTCGCGTAGAAGCCCGTCGAGGACAGGGATACACGGGCGAGATACGCCATCCGGCACAGATCGGCGAAGGCGAGCGATTCCCGGCCGGCGCGGACGCCATTGTGCGCGAAGCTGACCACGGCGGCGTCGACGCCGAAATGTTGCGCCGCGACCCCGGCGAGCCTGTGACGGATCGTCTCGGCGGCATTGAAGGCGGCCATGCCGTTCAGGTCGGCGCCCGACGACGCCGCGGTGGCGGAGGTGTTGGGGACCTTGTCGGTGCGCGTCGCGGACACCTTCACCCGATCCACCGCCACCCCGAACACGTCGGCGACCACCTGCGCCACCTTGATCATCAGGCCCTGCCCCATTTCGGTGCCACCATGGTTCAGGTGGATCGATCCGTCGGCATAGACATGGACCAGCGCGCCCGCCTGGTTGAGATGCGTGGTGGTGAACGAGATGCCGAACTTGACCGGGGTGAGCGCCAGTCCTTTCTTGAGCACGCGATGTTCGGCGTTGAAATCGGCGACCGCCTGGCGCCGGGCGGCATAGTCCGCGCGCTCGGCCAGATCGGCGATCAGTTCGGGCGCGACATTGTCCTCTACCGTCATGTGATAGGGCGTGACGTCTCGGCCGGGACCGTAAAGGTTGATCCGGCGCACCTCGAGCGGATCGAGACCGCGATGCGCGGCGATCGCGTCCATCACCCGCTCGATTCCCATCATGCCCTGCGGGCCGCCGAACCCGCGAAACGCCGTGTTGGACACGGTGTGGGTCTTCAACCGGTGCGAGACGATCTCGACCGCCGGGAAGTAATAGGCATTGTCGGCGTGGAACATCGCGCGATCGTTGATCGCGGGACTCAAATCGGCGGTGGCGCCGCACCGCGACGCGAGGTCGAACCGGATCCCCTCGATCCGCCCCGCATCGTCGAATCCGACGTCGTAGCGGATCGCAAAATCGTGCCGCTTGCCGGTCATTGCGAAATCGTCGTCGCGGTCGGCGCGGATCTTGGCGGGGCGCCCGGTCTTTGCCGCCACCAGCGCACACGCCGCGGCATAGGCGGCGGCCTGGCTCTCCTTGCCGCCGAACCCCCCGCCCATCCGGCGCACTTCGACAATGACCTCCGCGTGCGAGAGGTCGAGCATGTTGGCGATGAGATGCTGGAGCTCGCTGGGATGCTGGGTCGAGCTCAGCACATGGACTTGGCCGTGTTCGCCGGGCGTGGCCAGCGCGGCCTGCCCCTCGAGGTAGAAATGCTCCTGGCCGCCCATCGTCAGGCCGCCCGACAGGCGGTGCGGCGCCGTCGCCAGTGCCGCATCGGCATCGCCGCGCGCCATGCGCTGGCTGTCCTCGATCAGCGAGCCCGCATCGCGCGCCGCCGCGATCGTGACCCATGCCGGCAACGGCTCGACCTCGACTTTCGCCAGCCGGGCCGCGACCCGCGCCGCGCGGTTGCTGGTCGCGGCGACCACGAACAGCGGCTGCCCGGGGTACAGGATCTCGTCCTCGGCGAAGAGCTTGTCATCGTGGACCACCGGGCTCACGTCGTTGGCGCCGGGAATGTCGGCGGCGATGAACACCGCGACGACGTCCGGCGCCGCGCGCACCGCGGCGAGATCGATCGTCACGATCCGTCCATGCCCGTCGGGCGCCAGCCCGAAGGCAAGGTGCAGCATCCCGGGCGCTTCGGGCATGTCGTCGACATAGCGCGCGCCGCCCGTGACATGCCCGACCGCGCTGTCGTGCGGCAGCGACATATGGACCGCGCCGGGCGGCGGGGATGCGGCGTCAGCCATCGAGCACGCTGACCGGCTCTTGCGTTTCGAGCCACAACCGGCGGATCAGGTTCGCGGCGGCGACCGAGCGGTAGTCTGCGGTGCCGCGCAGGTCGCTCAACGGGCGATAATCCTGCGCCAGCGCCAGCGCCGCTGCTTCGGCGGTCCGCTCGTTCCACACCGCGCCGATCAGCGCCGCCTCGCATTGCGCGGCGCGCGCCGGGATCCCGGCCATGCCGCCGAAGGCGACGCGCGCCGAGGCGATGCGCCCGCCCTCGAACCGCAGCGCGAATGCTCCGCACAAGGCCGAAATGTCGCTGTCGAATCGCTTCGAGAGCTTGACGATGCGGACCAAGGTGCCGGGCACCGGGCGCGGCACGCGAATGCTCTCGACGAACTCGCCGGGCCGGCGATCCTGTTTGCCATAGGACTGGAAGAACGCCTCCAGCGGCATCGTTCGCCGGTCGTTGCCGCGCCGAAGCGTCAGCTCGGCACCCAGCGCGATCAGCGCCGGCGGCATGTCCCCGATCGGCGACCCGTTGGCGATGTTGCCGCCGATCGTGCCGGCATTGCGTACCTGGAGCCCGCCGATCCGGCGCACCAGTTCGCCGAGATCGCGATGGAGCCGCGCCAGCACGTCGCGCGCCTCGCTGTAGCGGACGGCGGCGCCGAGCGTGATCCCCGCCTCGTCCTCGGCGATGCGCCGCAGATCGGCGACGTCGCCGACGAAGATCATCGTGCCGAGATCGCGCAATTGCTTGGTGACCCATAGCCCGACATCGGTCGCGCCCGCGACGATCCGCGCGTCCGGGTGGTCGAGCAGCAGCGCGGCGAGCTCGTCCGCGTCACGCGGCGCGAACCATCCCGGCCCGCCGCCTGCCGGGGCGATCTGGCGCAGCAAGGCCACGATCGCCGTGTCGTCGATCGGTTGCGCGGGATGGGCTCGGCCCGCCACCAGGATCGGGCCATAGCCGGTGCAGCGGCACAGATTGCCGGCGATGACATCCTCGACCGGGGTTTCGCGCGTTCCTTCGGCCCCGATGCTGCGGGCGTAGAGCGACATCACGAAACCGGGCGTGCAGAACCCGCATTGCGACCCATGCCCGTCGGCGAGCGCGCGCTGGACGGGGTGGAGCGCACCGGCTCGCGACAGGCTTTCGACCGTCACCAGCGCCTTGCCGTGGAGCATCGGCACGAACAGGATGCAGGCATTGACCGCGCGCCAGCGCACGCGATCGCCGTCGAGTTCGCCCAGCACCACCGTACACGCACCGCAATCGCCCTCGGCGCAGCCTTCCTTGGTGCCGGTGCGGTGCAGGCGATAGCGCAGCAGGTCGAGCACCGTCGCCTGTGGCGCGGCCGCTGCGACCTCGACGATCTCGCCGTCGAGCAGGAACCGGATCTGGCCGTCCGCCGCCATTCAACTGCCCCGATAGGTCGAATAAGCGAACGGCGAAACGAGCAGCGGGACGTGATAATGGCCGTCGCCCGCCATGCCGAAATCGATCGAGACGATGTCGAGGAACGGTGGGTCGGCCAGCGCCACGCCCTGCTCGCGGAAATAGTCCGCGACATGGAATTGCAGTCTGTAGGCACCCGCGGCGAACGCCGCGCAATCGACGAGCCCCGGGCACCGGCCGTCATCGTTCGTCGTACCGCGATGCAGCAGCGCGCCGTCGCGCCACAGCGCGATCTCCATGCCGCGCGCCGGCCGACCGCACGCGGTGTCGAGAACGTGCGTGCTCAAGCTGCTCATCATGCCTCCATGCCGGTTCAGCCCATCGACAGCCACGCGAACCGCGCGACGAACAACGCAGCGAGCACCAGCAACAACCAATCCGCAGGCGTAATCCTGCCGCGCACCAGCCGCAACACGGCATGGGCGGTGAGTCCGAATGCCAGGCCATTGGCGATCGAGAAGGTCAGCGGGATCATCGCCACCGTCAGAAACGCGGGGATCGCGACATCGGGCTCGTCCCAGGCCACATCGGCGAGCGGCGCCATCATCAGACCGCCGACCAGGATGAGCGCCGGCGCGGTCGCGGCGAGCGGGACCAGTTGCGCATAAGGCGCCGCCAGCATTGCAAGAAGGAACAGGCCGCCGGTGACCACCGCGGTCAGGCCGGTGCGCCCGCCCGCCTGCACCCCGGCGGCGCTTTCGACATAACTGGTGACCGTGCTGGTGCCCGCCAGCGACCCCAGGATCGTCGCGATCGAATCAGCGAACAGGATACGGTTGAGCCGCGGGATCCGCCCGTCGGCATCGATCAGGCCGGCGCGCCGCGTGACCCCCACCAGCGTCCCGATATTGTCGAACAGATCGACGAACAGGAACACGAACAGGATCTCGAACAGCCCCAGCCCGTGGCTGCCGCTCAGCCCGAGTACGCCCGCCAGATCGAGATGAAAGGCGGTCTGCCCGATCGCGGCGAGGTCATAGGGTTGCGGCGCGACATGGACGATGCCGACCGCCCATCCCGCAACGGTGGTCGCTACGATCCCGATCAGGATCGCTGCGCGCACGCGCCACACGGTCAGCGCCGCGACCAGCACCAGTCCGAACAGCGCCAGCGCGGCGGCGGGCGCGTGGAGATCGCCGAGCGTCACCGCGGTCGCCGGGCTCGAGGTGACGATCCCCGCATTCCTGAGCCCGATGAAGCCGATGAACAGCCCGATCCCGCCCGCCACCGCCGCGAACAAATGCTGCGGGATGGCGGCGATGATCAACTGGCGCACGCCGGCGAAGGTCAGCAGCAGGAAGACGACGCCCGACACGAACACGCAGCCGAGCGCGATCGGCCAGGGAACGCCCATTCCCTGCACCACGGTGAAGCTGAAATAGGCGTTGAGCCCCATCCCCGGCGCGAGCGCGAGCGGGGTGTTGGCGACGAGCCCCATCAGGATGCTGGCGAGGCCCGCAGCGAGGCAGGTCGCCGCCGCGACGGCCGCGACCGGCATGCCCGCCTGTCCGAGGATCGCGGGGTTGACCAGGATGATATAGGCCATGGTCAGGAACGTCGTGACGCCGGCGAGGATTTCGCGGCGGACGTTCGTCCCGCGTGCCGCCAGTTCGAAGCGCCGTTCGAGCCGCCCGGACATGGATGGTGCGTTCACGACGCCGTCTTCGACTGCCACCGACGCTCCCCCCTTTTGGGGCAGCATAGCAAGCGGTCGCCGCGGCGAAAGGGCCTTATGTATCGACATTCAGGCGGAGCGGATTGGTCAATCCTCCCCCGCCAGGGGGAGGTGGCAGGCGCAGCCTGACGGAGGGGGAGGAAGCGCGACGGCTAAGGAGTCGCTATCCTCCCCCTCCGTCGCTACGCGACACCTCCCCCTGACGGGGGAGGGTTATCTGGATGTCGATACGCCCTGGGGTCTAGCCGGCGACGCGCCCGATCAGACGCAGCCTGCTGACTCCACCGTCGGGAAGGATGTTGAGGCGCACGAAACGGACCGGGCCGAGATCGGCGAGGCGGTCGGTGAAGGCATGGATGTGATCGGGCTCAAGCTTGACCTCCGGCAACAGCACCGGCCAGCGCTCCGACTGCGCCGCGATCTCATCCGGCGTACCGCTGGCATCCGCTGCCGCCTGAACGAAGCAGCGGTCCGGGTAATTGCCTTTGAAATGCGCGGTGTCGACGACGATCTCCTCGATCCGGCCGGCAGCGCCCAACGCGAGCACCGCCCAGTCGTGGCCCGGCTCGCGCCGCCGCCGCGTTTCCCAGCCGTCGCCCATGTCGACGCCGCGGCCGGGCGCGGTGAGATTCTCGACCACGCCGAAATGTTCGTCATTGGCGATGATGCCGCGGCCGCCATTGGCCATCGCCAGCAGGTCGATCCGCGCATCGGCCGCGACCGCCGACCAGTCCTTCGCCACCCGGCCCCATACCCGCAGCCGCGCCACGCCGCCGTCGGGAAAGATGTGGAGGCGGACGTGCGTCACCGGCGCGGCATGATCGACCGGTACGTAGACGCGATCGTTGCCGTGGAGCGACAAGCGCTCGGTGACCCTGATCCACGCGGCCTCCTCGCCGGGAAGCGGGTCGTCGCAGCGGCACACCTCGATCTCGGCACCGGGCGGATAATTGCCGGTGAAATGGCGCGTATCGATCTCGAACCCGGCGACGATCCCCGGCGTGCCCAGCCGTACCACACACCAGTCGTGACCGGGAACGCGCTTGCGGCGGCTTTCCCAGCCGTCCATCCACTTGCCGTTGTCGTCATATTTGCCGGGGATGAAGACGGGGTCGGCGGGATCGATCAGCCGCGCCTTGTCGGCGAAGAAATCGTCGGTCGCGTAGACGACCTCGGCGCCCAGTCTCGGCTGGGCGAGATTGACATAGTGGCGGCGCAGATCGTCGAACATGGTCATTCCGATGCGAACAGGTCCGCGAGCCGAAAACCCGCGATGCGATGGATTTGGGCGATGGCCGTGGCGAACTCGGCATCGTCGTCATTGCCCAGCCGGGCGTCGAACGCGGCCAGGATGTCGCTGCGCGAAAGCCCTTTGACCGCGATGATGAAGGGGTGACCGAACCGGTCGAGATAGGCCGCATTCAGGCGCCGGAAGGCGGCGAGTTCGTCGGGCGAGCAGCGATCGAGGCCGGCGCCGCGCTGCTCGTCGACCGATGCGGGCGCCATGTTGCTTGCCACTGCGAGCTGCGGATGCGCGCGGATCAGCGCTAGGCGGTGCTCGTGCGGCGCGGCGTCGACCGCGGCGCGCATCGCCTCTGCCAGGGCGTCGAAATCGTCCAGTTCGCCACGCGCGACCGCCGGCCACACGGTTTCCGCCACCCAGGGCGACGACTCGTAGACCGGGCCGAACCGGGCGACGAACGCGTCCCGGGAAAGCGCGCTAGGCCGCATGCGGATGCATCGCGCGCCAGTGCCGCGCGATGTCGATGCGCCGGCAGAACCAGACGTCGTCATGATCGAGCGCATAGCGCAGGAAGCGTTCGAGCCCGGCCATCTTGCCGGGCCTCCCCGCCAGGCGGCAATGCAGGCCGATCGACATCATCCGCGGTCGCTCCGCGCCTTCGGCGTAGAGCGTATCGAACGTGTCGCGAAGATAGCTGTCGAACTGGTCGCCGGTGTTGAGCCCGGTGCCGGCGAACCGCATGTCGTTGGTTTCCAGCGAATAGGGGACGATCAGCTGGCTGCGCCCGTCGACCGAGGTCCAGAACGGCAGGTCGTCCGAATAATCGTCGGCATCGTACAGGAAGCCGCCCTCTTCCGCGACGATCCGCCGCGTATTGGGACTGGTCCGCCCGGTATACCAGCCGAGCGGCCGCTCCCCGGTCAATTGCCGGTGCACCTCGATCGCGCGGGCCATGTCGGCGCGCTCGTCGGCTTCAGACACCGACTGATAGTTGATCCATCGCCAGCCGTGCGACGCGACCTCGTGTCCTGCCTCGAGGAAAGCCTCTACCACTGCGGGGTTGCGCTGCATCGCCAGCGCGACGCCGAACACGGTCAGCGGCAGATCATAGCGCGCGAACAGCCGCAGCAGCCGCCACACCCCGGCGCGCGCACCATATTCGTAGATCTGCTCCATGCTTATGTGCCGCGCGCCCGGCACCGGCATCGCGTTGATGATGTCCGACAGGAACGCCTCGGCGGCCGGATCGCCATCGAGGACGTTGGCCTCCCCGCCTTCCTCATAATTCAGCACGCACTGGATCGCGATCCGGGCACCGCCCGGCCACGCCGCATGCGGCGGCGTGCGGCCATAGCCGGCCAGGTCGCGCGGATAATCGTCTTGGTTCAAGGGGCTCCCCCGGCTGTGTTAGCTTGATGAAGCGCGGAGGAATGGCGCGCAACCCGCGAAATGCGGTCGCCGCGCCAATGGTCGACGGGTTGCCCATCGAACGAATTCTGCCCTAGTCCATGACATTGGCCCTAATTCACGGGCCGGCGATCGACGGGGGACGAAGGGACGTCATGGGGGCCGGCTTGCTGGATTGGGTGAAACTGGGCGTGCATTGGCTGCACGTCGTCGCCGGCATCGCCTGGATCGGCTCGTCTTTCTATTTCATGTGGCTCGACAGCCATCTGCGCCCGCCCGTTCCGCCGCGCGAGAGCGTCGCTGGCGAATTGTGGAGCGTCCATGGCGGCGGTTTCTACCGCGCGCACAAGTTCACGGTCGCCCCGGACGAAATGCCGGAACAGCTCCACTGGTTCAAATGGGAAGCCTATTGGACCTGGATCAGCGGTTTCCTGCTGCTCTCGCTGATCTTCTATGTCGGCGCGCAGACCAACCTGATCGACCGCAGCAAACTGGCGCTCGAGTCCTGGCAGGCGATCCTGATCGGGCTGGGATCAATAGCGGGGTCGCTCGCGGTCTACGAATTGCTCTGCCGCTCGCCGCTCGGGAAGAATGCGGCGGTGTTCGGCGTCGCCTGGCTCACGTTCCTGGGCGGCACAGCCTTCGTCCTGACCCGCATATTTTCCGATCTCGGCGCCTTCATGCATGTCGGGGCGATCATCGGCACGGTGATGGCCGCCAATGTGTTCCTGATCATCATCCCCAACCAGCGGAAAGTGGTCGCGCAAATCCTGGTGCACCAGACACCCGACGCTCGCCTGGGCAAGCAGGCCAAGCAGCGGTCGGTGCACAACAATTACATGACGCTCCCGGTGCTGTTCATCATGATCAGCAATCACTATCCGATGATCTTTGGCGCGCGGTTGAACTGGCTATGGCTGATCGGGCTGTGCGTCAGCGGCGCGACGATCCGCCATTTCTTCAACCTCAAGAATGCCGGCTCGCCGCGTCCCTGGGTCCTGGCGGTCGGCATGGGCATATTCTACGTCGTCGCCGGGCTCACGCTGGAGATGCAGAAACCTCCCGCGGCGGCTGCCGGCGCGCCGCCTTCCTATGCGGATATCCGCGTGCTGGTCGATCGCCATTGCACGATGTGCCATGCGACATCGCCGACCCATCCCGGGATTTCGGCGCCGCCGAACGGCGTCGTGTTCGACAGCGAGGAGGCGCTGCGCCGCCACGCGCAGCAGATTTACGCGCGCGCCGTGCTGACCGACAGCATGCCGCTGGGCAACGAGACCGGCATGACCCCCGCCGAACGCGCGAAGCTGGGGGCTTGGCTCCAGGCCGGCGCGAAAGGCGATTGATGCGCGACATGACCCCCGAACCGCTCACCGCCGCCGCCTTTGCGCCGTTCGGCGACGTGATCGAGGCCTCGGATCGCGCCGACCGGTTCGTCATCAACCGCGGCTGGACCGACCGCTATGATCGCCTGGCAATGCTCGACGTCGCCGACCAGGGCGGCGTCGGCGCGATCAGCATCTTCCATGCCCGGCCGCTCGATCCGTTGGTCCTGCGCGTGTTCGAACGTCATCCGCTCGGCAGCCAGGGATTCATGCCGTTGAGCGGGCGGCCCTATCTGGTCGCGGTGGCACCCGACGGTCCGTTCGGCGCATCGCGGGTCCGGCTGTTTCAGGCGGAGGCGCATCAGGGCGTGCAATACCGCAAGAACATTTGGCACCATTTCGTGCTCGCGCTGGAGGCCGAAAGCGCGTTCCTGGTCGTCGACCGCGCCGGGCCGGGTGACAATCTGGAAGAAACATTGCTGGCGCCTGCGCAGGTGATCCGGGTGCGGCGACGATCGGCCTAGGGGCGCTCGACCGGCAGACTGGATCGGACAACCGAACCAGGGGTTACAGGCAGCTCCCTAGGCGCGTCTCGCCGCCCCCCTCTACCGGCCGCGCAGGTAGATCCGGTGCGCGTTCTTGTAATAGATCTTGTCGATCACCGCGCGCGGCAGCCCCAGCCCCTTCACGTCGGCATTGATTTCATCGACCCGCTGCGACTGCGGGGTTGCCAGATAGCGCCAGTCGGAACGCCAGGCGTGATCGACCTCGGTCGCCAGATTGTCGAGATTGACCGGCGGATTCTCGACCGGCTTGCTCGGATCCGGCGGATTGTCGGCGACATCGGTGCCGTACATCAACCGATCCTGGTATTTGATGAAAAAGGCCCGGACTTTCTCGTAATCCTGGTTCGACTGATATTGGATCTGGGTCATGCGCGCGGCGAGATCGACGTTCGCGTTGGGAAAGCGATCGAGGAAGACCGCCAGCCGGTCGACGCTCCATTCCAGGCTCGCCATATGCGCGCCCACGAACGACAATTTGGGGTGAAAGGCGACGAAGCGATCCCGCGCCGCCATCAGCATCTCGTAGCTCGGCTCCTCGGGATGGAGGTACATGTAATATTGCGGATGGTCGCGGAAATAGCCGCGATCGTTGTCGGTCGTCATCTTGTCGAGCGGCAGCCAGCAATTGAGCGGCTCGCCCTGATGCGCGATCAGCGGGATGCCGATCTTTTCGATATGCGCCATCACGGCGTCGAAGCGCGGATCGTCGAGGAAGACGCGCTTGCCGTCCTTGTCCTTGACCACCATCCCGATGTTCTTCCAGACCTTGACCGCGACCGCGCCCTTGGCGACCGCGGCGTCGATCGTCGCGATCGCGCGCTCGCCCCAGCCCGGCTCGCCGAACCCGTCCATCGAGAACGCCGTGGCGAAGTGGAAAATCTTGGGGTCCTGCGCCTCATGCTCTTCGGCGGCCTTCGCCTGCAGCTTCAGCGGCGGGAAATCCGGATAATCGACGTTGATCGACAAAAGCTCGAACCCGTCCTTGCGCGCGATGTCGATGAAGGCGGTACGCGCGACATTGTCGTGCACATGCGCATCGAACTTGGGGACGCGGACGAAATCGGCGTCGCTATAGGGTGCCTGACCTGTGTCCTGCGCCCGCACCGGCTGGCCGGACGCCGCCGCCAGCGACAGCATGGACGCCGCGATAAAGCCATGATGCAACCGCATAACCCCTCCTACGATATTATATAAAATGAAACCGCGATGGTCGAAATATGCCTAGCATTATCGAGCGATGCAGCGCAAATCGTTTTACATATGTTTCATTACATGCGCTCTTACGACAGCAAATTTCGCCGCCTCCGTCCCTACCCGCGACGACCGGCCTGCAAAGTCGATGATTTTTCCCGACATCCCGCTGCCCGGCGCCAACGAAAGAAAACGCATGGAGCGATCCACGCTTTGCCGCTAGAAATCGGTGAGGAGGCATGATGCGGGATACAAGTCGGCGACGTCAGGAAATCATCGGAATGCTCCACGATCAGGGGAGCGTTCAGGTCCATTCGCTGTCCGAGCAATTCCAGGTTTCCACCCAGACGATCCGCAAGGACCTGGCGTTTCTCGAGGCGCGCGGTGTGTCGGTCCGCTGCTATGGCGGCGCCGTCGCTGCGGGCGTGATCGGCGTGGCCGACGAGGATCCGGTCGACACCAAGCGCGTCCTACACATATCCGAAAAGGAACGGATCGGGCGCCTTGCCGCGTCGATGGTGAAACCGGGCGAAGCGATCATCCTCGATTCCGGCACGACCACCGCGCAGATCGCGCGCTTCCTGCCCGACGATGCCGACATCGTCGTCCTGACCAACGACGCGGATATCCTGGGCCAGTTGGTTCATAAGAAGAATATCGAGATCGTGCTGCTCGGCGGGCGGCTGCGGCGCAAGAACATGGCCTTTTACGGCGGCCAGACCGAAGCCGCGCTCGACAGCCTGCACGTCGACCGGCTGTTCCTCGGCGTCGACGGCATCGACCTCCAGCGCGGCATCACCACCCATTTCGAAGCCGAGGCCGCGCTCAACCGCAAGATGGCGCTCGTCGCGCGCGAGGTCGTCGCGGTGACCGACAGCAGCAAGTTCGGCCGCACCTGCCTCCACCGGATCATGGGGCTCGAGGAAGTGAACGTCCTGATCACCGATGACGGTGCGCCCGAGGACAGCCTCGATCAGGCGAGCAAGCTCGGCTGCCAGATCCGTATCGCCTGAGGCGCCAGCCGTTAGCGGCATCACATCCCGCCACATGAGCGATGCGGGCCGGCCCGGGCGACCAACCCGACGCCGAAAGCAGCACCATGCGCTGGTCGCTTTAAATCCTCCCCCGCCAGGGGGAGCGTACGAGCTTTGGCCTGCCCCCGGCAGGCCAAGATCGCGTCCGGGGGACGCGATCTCGCTCGAACGCGCGAAGCGACGGAGGGGGAGGACAGCGACCCGCCAGCCGCCGTGCCTCCTCCCCCTCCGTCAGGCTGCGCCTGACACCTCCCCCTGGCGGGGGAGGATTGCCTAAATGTCTACGCTAACCGCGATCGATCAGAACCCGAAGCGGACCCCGGCGGTGAAGGTCCGGCCGTACGCGGTATAGCCGGCGCCGACGCTGCTGCCCGTCCCGACCGCGCCCGACGCCCAGACGATGTTGCGGTCGCCGTTGAGATAGGTGCGGACGATCGAGTTGGTCAGGTTGCGCCCCTCGACATAAAGCTTGATCCGCTTGGTGATGTTGAACGACGCGGTCGCGGTGACCCAGTCATAGGCGCTGGCGATCGCCGGCATGCCATCGACCTCGGTGAAGTTCGCATAGACGAACGAGCTCGAGTGATCCCACGACACGCTGAGCGAGATCGGGCCCTTTTCGTAGAAGGGATTGATCGACCAGGTCGTCGGCGAGACGCCGGCTTCCTGACCGGCATCCTGACCGTTGATCGTCGTCTGGCTCCAGGTGTGGGTGAACTGGGCGCGGATGCCGAAGCCGTTCTTGAGCATGTGCTGCCAGCTGAACTCGACCCCGTAGATCTTGGCATCGTCACCGTTGATCGGCTGGACCACGCTGTACAGCAACGGCGCGCAGGGCTGGCCGTTGAAACAACCGACCGCGCCGATATCGACATTGTTGACCTCGACCGAGGTGATGTCGTTGCGCAGCTTTTTGCCGAACAAGGCGACCGAGATCATGTCGTTCTTATGGTAATACCATTCCAGCGACGCGTCGGCTTGCCACGACTTGATCGGCTTCAGGTTCACGTTGCCGCTATAGCTGACGACGTAATCCTGGTTGCTGCTGTTGTCGGTCTGGGTCGGCGCGAACTGATTGAGGTTCGGTCGCGCAATGGTCTGGGCGACCGCCAGGCGCAGGTGGAGATTGTCGGTGAAGCCGTAATTGAAATTCGCCGACGGCAGCGGGATCGTATAGCTGCCATGCGCCGAAATAGGGGTCGCGTCCGAATAATCGACCACCGCCGCGGCGGTCGGATTGGCGGTATCGGCGACCGTCACCGAGATGATCTTGTTGATCGCGGTCGAGGCGGTCGTCTGCGTATTGATCAGCCGCAGGCCGATATTGCCGTTCCAGCGGCGCCCCTCGAACGACGCCTCGATATAGCCCGACAAGGTGCGCTCGCTGACGACGTACGAGTTCACCGCATTGAACTGCGGGAGCGAGTCGGCGAAATTATAGACGCCCGTGCCCGAGGTGTAATTCGGCGTGCCGTCGAGCGATTTCAGACCGGCGAGCAGGTTCTGCGCGTTGATCGCCAGCATCGTGGTCGGGAAGCTGCCGCCGGCGCCCGAGAAGAAATTGGGGAAGTTGAAGGTCGAGATGACGTTCTGGCCCATCGACCCGAAGGTGATCGGTCCCGGCTGGCCGGGCATCGTGTTGTAGAGCGAGCTGTATTGGCTGGACCCGTTGGTCCAGTCGTTGCTGACATCGCGCCGCGACTTCGACCGCTTGAGGAAGGCGCCGCCGAAGCTGATGCTCTTCAGGATGCTGTTATCGACCGTGTAGGTGCCGTCCAGCTTGGCGCCGGTCACCGTATCCTTGATCGAGAAACCCGACAGCCCGTCATAATGCGTGCTCCACAGGTTCTGGTTGTCGAGCTTGCCCGAGGCGAGCGCGGTCGCATAGTCCGACCCGTCAGGCAGCGTGACGCTGATGTTCGGCATCGCGTTCGGGTTGGCCGAGAAGGTCAGCGTATTCTGGTTGTAGGGCGTCGGCGAGACCAGGCCCGCGGTGAGGAAGGTATCGGTACCGCCCTCCGGCCGGTTCGCCTGCGAGCGATAGACATCGCCGCGGAACGACAGTTTCGACGACGCGTCCCATTGGACGTTGGCGCCGACCAGATAGGTGTCGACGACGCGGTGGATCGTCTGGTTGACCAGTTCCGGGGTGAAATTGTTGGTCGTGAACTTGGTGATGAAGCCGTTCTGGACCGTGACGTTCGACCATTCGGGCGCGCCGTTCTGGTCGTAGGTGAAGCCGGGGAAATAGGATTGGTTGTACGCCACCTGCGGATCGTTGAGCTTGGTGTACATGCCGTCGACCGTGACGTGCAGGTTGCTCGACGGACGCCATTCCAGCGTGCCGGTCAGTGCGAACCGCTTCTTTTGGTCGACCACCGAACCGAACTGGATGCAGCACAGGCCGACCACCGGCTGGGCATTGGCGGGCGGCGGCGACCCCGCGGTCGGGCCAACCGGCCAGACGCCGGGGCTGCTGGAGTCCCATGAGGAATAATTGAGCGCGTCAGTGCGGAACTTCTGGTCCGACCACACCACGCCGATCAACGCGCCGAACGTGCCCGAACTGTTGGTGTCGCTGATGAAGCCCGAAACCTTGTAGCCGCCGTAACGCGACATCTGGTTGAAATTGCCTTCCGCGCGCGCAGCAATGTGGAAGCCCTTATGATCGAACGGCCGCGCCGAGCGCAGGTTGACGGTACCGCCGATGCTGCCTTCGGTGGCGCTGGCCTGCGGCGACTTGAGCACGTCGGCCCCCGAGATCACGTCCGAGGGGAGGATGTCGAAGGCGAAGTCGCGGCCATCGTCGTCGGTCGCGAGGATGCGATCGTTGAGCGTCGTGATATTATATTGCGAGCCGAGGCCGCGGACGCTGACATACTGACCTTCGCCGCCCGTGGTGCGGTTGATCGTGATGCCGGTGATATGCTGGAGCGAGTCGGCGACGTCGCTGTCGGGGAAGCGGCCGAGCTCGGTCGCGTTGACCGAATCGAGCACCACGGTCGCGCTGCGCTTGATCTCGACCGACTTGTCGAGGCTGCCGCGGATACCGGTGACGACGATGTCGTTTGCTGCCTTATCGGCCGCGGCGGTATCCGACATGGTGTCCGGCGACGGCTGGGCCTGCGGCTGAGCTTGGGCTTGCGCCATTGCTGCGCCGGGGACCGAGGCCAGCGCCACGGCAAGGATGCTGGCATTGGTGCGCAGAAGACGTGCGGCCATGATTCTCCCCTCAATCGTTCGTATATTTCACTATGTTTCATTCTGTAATCGGTTTTGCCCCAACGCAACCCTTTTTTGTCATATTATGGCAACGCGACCTATAGGCACCGTGCATGGCCGATCGGCGGGAGTGGCAGGAAGAACTCTGTTTATTACACGTTATCAGCTATTTAACGTGATTTCGCGCTGACATTGGCAGCTTCAACTCTGATGCAACGCCAACCAATTAAAACGAAACAAAACGAGTGAAGTGGGCTCGTTTTCGTTTGCTTATCCGCCCATCCCTGTGCAAGCTCCTCCCGAACGCGCCCATCGAAAACCGGGCGACGAAGCGGCGAGGAACCAATGGCAGGCGCCACATTGACACGCAGATCGACGCTGACCGGCCTGCTAGGCGGCACGACGGCGATCATGGCAGGACTGATACCATCGGTCCCCGCGCTGGCCTTCACCGGTGCGGCGGCAACCGCTTCGGACGGCATCCTGACGATCGACTTCGACGGCTCCCTTCGATCGCGCCTGTCACGCGAGGGACGGCCGCTGACCGCCTTCGACAGCGGCGAAGGCGTGCGGCTCGCGGACGGGTCGGTGCTCGACCGATTTGTGCTGCTCGGCAACAGCGGCGCCGCGTCCGTCGACGTGCGCGCCGGCGGCCGGCGCCATACCGTGCGCGGCGTGGCCGAGGGGCGGCTCGAAAAGCGCATCGACTTGGTGTTCCACCCTTCCCAGCCCGGCGCGGCGCTGATGACGGTGCAGTACCGCAACCTCGGCACGACCCCGCTGGTGATCGCGGCCTGGTGGTCGGCGGCACATACATTGCTCGCGCATCCCGAGGGCGCCTGGACCTTTTCGGGCGCGTCGCATCCCGATCGCCGCGACTGGGTGCAGCGGGTCCGGCACGATTTCCAGCAGCGCAACTACATGGGCATGAACGGCTCCGATTACGGCGGCGGCACGCCGGTTGCCGCCGTGTGGCGCCCCGACGGCGGGTTGGCGGTCGGCCATGTCGAGACCGTGCCCAGGCTGATCGCGCTGCCGGTGGCGTCGCAGCCGGGTGGCACGCGGATCGCGATCGAGGGCGACCAGCCGATCCTGCTCGCGCCGGGCGAAAAGGTGACCCTGCCCGAGACCTTCATCATGGCGCATCGCGGCGACCATTTCGCCCCGCTCGACGCCTATCGTCGGATCATGGCCGAGCGCGGGCTCCACGCGCCCGCGATCCCCGAATCGAGCTATGCGCCGATCTGGTGCGCCTGGGGCTACGAACGCAACGTCACTCCCGACCAGGTCTATGGCACGCTCGACAAGGCGAAGGCGGTCGGCTGCGAATGGGCAGTGCTCGACGACGGCTGGCAAAAGGCGATCGGCGACTGGGTCGCCGACACCAGCCGGTTCCCCGGCGGCGATGCCGATCTCAAGGCGATGGCCGACCGCATCAAGACCTATGGCATGCGGCCCAAATTGTGGATCTCGCCCTTGTCGGCGACCCCGGCCAGCGACCTGATGCGCGACCATCGCGACATGCTGCTGCTCGACGCCAGCGGCGCGGCGCAGAACGTGAGCTGGTGGAACAGCTATACCCTGTGCCCGGCCTATCCGCCGACGGTCGAGTATTTCAAGACGGTCATGCGGCGGATCGTCGGCGATTGGGGGTTCGAGGGTCTCAAGATCGACGGCCAGGACCTCAACGGCGTTGCCCCCTGCTACAACCCGGCGCACAACCACAAGCGCCCCGAGGAATCGGTCGAGAAGCTGCAGGACTTCTGGAAGGCGATCTACGACACCGTGATCGGGATCAACCCGAACGCCAATGTCGAAATCTGCCCGTGCGGCGATTCCTTCGCCTTCTTCAACATTCCCGCGATGAACAACACGCCGGCGTCCGATCCGGAATCGTCGTGGCAAGTGCGCCTCAAGGGCAAGACCTTCAAGGCGATCATGGGCCCGTCCGCGCCGTATAGCGGCGACCATGTCGAATTGAGCGACGGCGGCGACGATTTCGCCTCGACCTATGGGATCGGCGCCATCCCCTCGACCAAGTTCACCTGGCCCAAGGATACCGACAAGCCGAACGACAAATTGCCCCCGGGCGGCTACGTGCTGACTCCGCAAAAAGAGCAGCTGTGGCGCAAGTGGATCGCGCTCTACCGCCGCAACATGCTGTCCAAGGGACGCTATCTCGGTGAGCTCTACGATATCGGCTTCGACAAGCCGGAAGCCCATGTCGTCGCCGCCGACGGCAAGCTGCATTATGCTTTCTATGCCAAGACCTGGACCGGACCGATCGAATTGCGCGGGCTCGGCAAGGGATCCTACCGGCTGACCGACAGCTTCACCGGCGCACCGCTCGGCACCGCCAGCGCCGCCAGCAACACAATCAACGCCAGTTTCGAGCGCTTCCTCGTCATCGAGGCGACGCCCGCAGGAGACGCCGCATGACCGCCACCCCCGCCCCTGCTCCCGCCGGCCGCGCCTGGCTGTTCCATGCGCTGGTCACCGTCGTCCTGTGGGGCATCTGGGGCGCTTTTTCGGATCAATCGTCCAAGCACGGCTTTCCCGACACATTGGTCTATTGCGTCTGGGCGCTGACGATGATCCCGCCGGCGTTCATCGCGCTGCGCATGAGCGGCGGCAAGCTCGAGACGAGTCCGCGGGCGATCGCTTATGGCATGGCGGTCGGCCTGCTCGGCGCCGGCGGACAGATGGTGCTGTTCTACGCGGTGACGCGTGGTCCAGCGTATCTGATCTTCCCGATCATCTCGCTGTCGCCGCTGGTGACGATCGTGATGTCCTACGCCTTGCTGCGCGAGCGCACCGGCAAGCTCGGGCTGCTCGGCATCGCGCTGGCGCTGATCGCCCTGCCGATCTTCAACTATGCTCCCGCCGACGGCAGCACGACGACCGGGTCGACCTGGTTCGTCCTCGCGCTGATCGTCATGCTGTGCTGGGGCGTGCAGGCCTATTTCATGAAATCGGCCAACAACCACATGTCGGCCGAGGGCATCTTCTTCTACATGATGATCGCCGGGCTGTTGCTGGTGCCGGTGGCCTGGTTCCTGACCGACCGCTCGCACCCGGTGAACTGGGGCTGGGACGGCCCGGCGCTCGCCGCCGGGATCCAGGTGCTGAACGCGATCGGTGCGCTCACCCTCGTCTTCGCCTTTCGCTATGGCAAGGCGATCATCGTCGCGCCGCTGTCCAATGCCGGCGCGCCGCTCGCCACCGCGATCATCTCGCTGATCGCGCTCGGCGTGATGCCCGATACGCTCAAGATTGTCGGCCTCGCGCTGGCGCTCGCCGCCTCGGTGCTGCTCGCGATCGAGCCGGATACGGCGGATGAAACAGCCGAGGCCGCCGCCGAGCCGGCGGCGATTTAAATTTCATTATACATCATTTTCTTGTGTTTCATTTTCTTTCAGTATACGCGGATTGTCCATTCGAGGAGCAATCATGAAGGCAATTCGCGCCCTCGTCGCTGAGCACAAAGCGGGCAAACGCGTGGGCATCACCTCGGTATGCTCGGCCCATCCGCTGGTGATCGAGGCGACGCTGCGCCACGCGCTGGCGCACGACGCGCCGATCGCGCTTATCGAGGCGACGTCCAACCAGGTGAACCAGGATGGCGGCTATACCGGCATGACGCCGGTCGATTATCGCGCGTTCGTCTCGGCCATCGCCGACCGGGTCGGCTACCCGCGCGCGCGGCTGGCGCTGGGCGGCGATCATCTCGGCCCCAACGCCTGGACCAAACTGCCCGCCGAGCAAGCGATGGCCAAGGCCGAGATCATGGTGCGCGACTATGTCGCCGCGGGCTTCGGCAAGATCCATCTCGATTGCTCGATGAGCTGCGCCGACGATCCTGTGCCGCTGCCCGAACGCACCATCGCCGAGCGCGCCGCGCGGCTGTGTGCTGCGGCCGAGGCCGCTTATTCGGGCGATCCCGACGATGCGCCGAGCTACATCATCGGCACCGAGGTCCCCGTGCCCGGCGGTGCTGCCGAAGATCTCGAGGAACTCGCCGTCACCACGCCCGACGCGGCGCTGGCGACGATCGCGATGCATCGCGACCTGTTCGCCGAGCTGGGTCTGTCGGGCGCCTGGGATCGCGTGATCGCCACCGTCGTCCAGCCCGGCGTCGAGTTCGATCACGACAAGGTGGTCGATTACGTCCCGGCAAAGGCGACCGCGCTGAGCAAGGCGATCGAGCTGGTCGAGCACATCGTGTTCGAAGCGCATTCGACCGATTACCAGACTCCCGACGCGCTCGCCGCTCTGGTCCGCGATCACTTCGCGATCCTCAAGGTCGGGCCGGGCGTGACCTTCGCCTTGCGTGAGGCCTTGTGGGCGCTCGACGCGATCGAACGCGAGACGGTGGCGCCCGAGCGGCGCGCCAATCTGCGCGATGTCGCGATCGCGCGGATGCATGCCGAGCCGGGCAATTGGTCCAAATATTATCACGCCAGCGGTGCGGCGCTCGATTTCCAGCTCGAGTACAGCTTCAGCGACCGTATCCGCTATTACTGGCCCGACAGCGCCATCGCCGCCGCGCAGGAACGATTGTTCGCCAATCTGCGCGAGACGGTGCCGCCGCTGCCGCTGGTCAGCCAATACCTCCCCATCGCCTTTGCCGCGCACCGCGCCGGCCGCGCCACGCTCGACCCGGTCGACCTGGTCGCGGCCCATATCGACGCGACGCTCGACGCCTATCATGGAGCCTGCAATCCCAATGTCTGACCTCAACGCTGCCCCGAAAGCGGCGGCCGACGGCGCCGAGCCCTGGACGCGCCGCGAAATCTTCCAGCAGGCAACCACGCTGCGAGCGACCCAGGCGTTGCTCGTCGCCGAGCAAGGCGCGATCGAGGCATTCGTCGCGCCCCTGCTCGCGAAACCCGACCTGCGCATCGTGCTGGCCGGGGCCGGCACCTCGGCGTTCATCGGCGAATGCCTGGCCGCGACCTTGGCGCAGGCGACTGGACGCCGGGTCGAGGCGGTGCCCACCACCGACATGGTCAGCGCGCCCGAACTCTATCTCGAAGCAGGGACGCCAACCCTGTTGGTGTCGTTCGGCCGATCGGGCAACAGCCCGGAAAGCATCGCGGCGATCGATCTCGCCGATGCCCGTGTCGCCGACGTCCATCATCTGATCATCACCTGCAACGCCGACGGCGCCCTGGCCAAACGGCGCGGCGACGATGCCTGTGTCGTGGTGCTGCCCGAGGCAACGCACGATCGCGGCTTCGCGATGACCTCCAGCTTCTCGGCGATGACCTATGCCGCGCTGGCGATCTTCTCGGGCATCGCCGCGCTCGGCGACCGCAACGAACGGATCGCGCAGGCGGTCGAGCAGGTCCTGGCCGATACCGAAACCGCCATGGCAGCGCTCGCCGCGCGCGGGTTCGAGCGGGTCGTCTATCTCGGCAGCGGCCCGTTCCAGGGACTGGCACGCGAAGCGGCGCTCAAGCTGCTCGAACTCACCGACGGCGGGCTGGTGACGATCCACGATTCGACACTGGGCTTCCGCCACGGCCCCAAGACGATCGTCAACGACCGCACCCTGGTGGTGGCGTTCCTTTCGAACGATCCCCTGACCCGCGCCTATGACCTCGACCTGATCGCCGAGTTGCGCGCGGACAAGGTCGCGGGCGCCGTGCTGGCGGTGTCCGCCCAGGATATCGCGGGCGAGACGCTGAGAGTACACGGGCTCGAGACGGCGGCCGATAGCGACCTGCTGTTCCCCTATATCGTGCCAGCGCAGATGTTCGCGCTCCACGCCTCGCTCGACCGCGGCCTGACGCCCGACACGCCGAACAAGGCCGGGACGGTCAGCCGCGTCGTCAAGGGCGTGCGCATCCACAGCACCGGCGCATGACCACGCCCCGCTATTTCCTCGGCGTCGATGGCGGCGGCACCAAGACCGAGTTCGTCTGCATCGACGGCGCCGGCGACGTCGTGGCGCGGCAGATCGAGGGAACGACCTATCATCTCCAGGTCGGGCTCGACGGCGCGGTGCAGGCGCTCGAGTCCGGGATCGCCGGCATCTGCGCGCAGATCAGGATCGAGCCCGCCGGGCTGGCCTTCGCCTTCTTCGGCCTGCCCGCCTATGGCGAAGACAAGGCGATCGACCCGTTGCTCGACCAGCATTGCCGCCGCCTGCTCGGCCATGATCGCTATCACTGCGGCAACGACATGATCTGCGGCTGGGCGGGATCGCTCGCCTGTGCCGACGGGATCAACCTCGTCGCCGGCACTGGGTCGATCGGCTATGGCGAGCGGCAGGGCCAGGCGGCGCGGGTCGGCGGCTGGGGCGAAATATTCAGCGACGAAGGCTCGGCCTATTGGATCGCGATCCAGGGCCTCAACGCCTTCACCCGGATGAGCGACGGCCGCCTGCCCAAGGGCCCGCTCCACGATGCGTTCCGGCGCCGGCTCGATCTCGACGACGATCTCGACATTTGCGCCAGGGTGATGGGCGAGCAGGGCCTGGCGCGCGACGAGATCGCCGGGCTCGCGCCGGTCGTGGCTGAGGCAGTGGCGGCGGGCGACCCCGCCGCGATCGCCATCCATGACCTCGCCGCCGAGGAACTCGCGGCGATGGCCGAGGCACTGCGCGCGGCGCTCGGCTTCGGCCCGGAAGAGGACGTGCCGCTGTCATGGTCGGGCGGCGTGCTCGCCAACGATGCCTCGATCCGGGCACGGCTCGAAGCGCGGCTGCGGCAACACGCGCCATATCGGTTCGTCGCGCCGCTCCACTCCCCCGCTTATGGCGCCGCGCTCTATGCCGCGCATCAGATCGGCGAAACTCCGGCCTGAGCGGCCGTCCAGCAGCAAGAGGGGCCGGTCATGCAGTTCAAGCTTTTGGCGCTTTCCGCCGTCGTGCTGGTCTCGTCGCTATCCGCAGCCCTGCTCCGCGCCGCCCCGCCCGCGCCCGGCCTGCAGGTCGATATCACCAGCCCGGTCGATCGCAGCCGTCTCGCCTGGCAGTCGCAGGGCAGCTACGCGGTCACCATCGCCTATGACGGCAAGTCGACCAGGTTCGACGAGATCCCGTCGAGCGACGTCCTGCTCGCGACCACGTTCGTCGCCGACACCGACGCGCCCGCAGCGCGTAGGGTAGCGCCGCTTCCCGAGGCGCTGGTCCAGGTCACGCAGTCGAACTGCATGGGCTGCCACGATTTCAACGCCAGCTCCGGCGGCCCGTCCTTCGCGGCGATCGGCAAGCGCTATGCCGGTCAGACCGGCGCGGCAGCGACACTCGCCACGCACATCCGAAGCGGGTCGCGCGGCGCCTGGGGCTCGGGCAGCATGCCGCCGCATCCGGACCTCGCCGCGGCGCAAGCCACCGCGATCGCCAACTGGATCCTCGCCCACGGCGCCGATCCCGCGGTCCGCTATTATGCCAGCAAAAGCGGCAGCTTCCGGATGATCGCACCCGGCAAGCCGGGGCCGCGCGCCGGCCTGGTGCTCAGCGCTTATTACACCGGCCCGCTGAAGAGCGGCGCCGCGCGCAACGCCACCGGACGCAATGTCGTGGTGGTGACGGGAACAGGGTCCTGAGCGGGCGCGGGTAAAGGGGGCAGGCGATGGAACGGCGTACCTTTCTGAAGACCGTCGCGGCCGGGCTCGGCGCCTCGATGATCGGGAGCGAGACGCTCGCGCAAACCGCGCCCGGCACCCGCTCTGCCAAAAAGGTCATCGTCGCGGGCGCCGGCATCACCGGACTGTGCTGCGCCTATGAACTGATGCAGCGCGGCATCGACGTGACCGTGCTCGAGGCATCGGGCCGCTATGGCGGGCATGTCTATACCGGCCATGACGGCCTGTCCGACGGGCTGTTCGCCGATTACGGCGCGGATCACCTGACCAGGCCGGGCTACGAACAATTCTTCCGATACGTCGACGCATTCGGGCTAAAGGTCGTGCCCTACCCCAATGCCGAAGGTTCGCCACTGCCGGCAAACGGCGGCCAGATGACGATGATCGGCGGCAAATTCTACAGCGAGACGATGCTCGCCGGTCCGGCGACGCAGCGCGCGCTCGGGTTCAACGACCGCGAAGTGGCCTTCCTCGCGACGCATCCCTGGTACGAGCTGCCCGCCCTTTTCCTGGCCGGCCATCTCGCGCGCTTCCGCGACGCGAGCGCGCCGTTCGGCAATGGCTGCGACGATCTCGATGCGATCGACCTCGACACGCTCTACGCCAGGCAGGGCGCGTCGCAGCACGCGCGCGACTATCTCGCCGGACAGCATGTCAACGCGCTCTATGGCGTATGGCGGTTCGCGGTGATGCGGGAGCGCGGCATCCCGCTATCCGAAGGCGAGACCTTCCTTCTCGACGGCGGCAACGAGGAAATGCCCAAGGCCTTCGCCGCGCGGCTCGGCGACCGGGTGAAGCTCGCCCATCCGATCACCGCGATCGAGCGCGACGCGGCGGGCGTGACGGTGACCTACACCGCCTACGGCAATGATACGCCGCTCACGATTCACGCCGATTATCTGGTCAATTGCATCTCGCTGCCGGTCTTCCGCCGCATTCCGGTGACCCCTGCGCTGTCGCCGGCCAAGCAATATGTCGTCGACAACCTGACCTACAGTTCGCACCCCTTCTTCGTTTTCGAGGCGGAAACGAAATTCTGGCTCGACGATGGTTTCAAGACACTCGCCATGTCGTTCGAGCATCCCGACATCTCGCAAATCTGGGTGGTGCCCGAGACGGCGAAATCGAGCCGCGTGGTGCTCAAGGCGTTCGGGCCCGGCGGCCTGTCGCCGCAGCGCGTGCTCGCTGCCTTTCGCGAGGTCTATCCGGGCAAGCGCGACACGATCGTCCAGGCGCTGACCTGGGATTGGACCAAGGATCCGTTCGCGCCGACCTGCGAGATGGAGCCGTTCGCGCCCGGTACGCTCAGGCAATTCTGGCCCGAGATCATGAAGCCCGACGGGCGGCTCTATTTCGCGGGCACTTATGCCGACGCGCTGAGCCGGGGAATGGAATCGTGCGTCCGCTCGGCGGCGCGCATCGCACAGGAGATTGCCGATGCCTGACCTCAAGCGCCGTGATTTCTTCAAGGCGGGCGCCGCTGGCCTGGCCGCCGCGAGCCTCGCCCCGCAAGCACGCGGAGCGGACTATCTCGAGCATCTGTGGGACGGTTATGACTGGGGCGGCGGGCCGCGCGTCGTCGACCGTCTGAACCAGGGGCCGTTCACCAATTACGGCGCCGACGCCAACGCACCCGGTGGCGAGGTCGGGATGGCGACTTCCCCATCGCGCGAGATCGTCCCCAATTACGGCATGGGGCTGACCGCCTATGTCTCGGGCGATACCGGACCGCCGCGCCTGCCCGGCCAGTCACTCGAACGGTCGATCGAGGACATCGTCAAACTGCCCTTCACGCAGAAGGTCTATATCCGCCCCAACTGGCGCGAGGTACAGACGCGCCCTGGCAAGCTCGACCTGCCCGATTGGTGGCGGATCACGTTCGATCTGGCGCGGCAATATGGCAAACGCGTCGGCTTCCGCATCATGCTGGAGAACCCGGATTTCGCCGAGCCCGGCATGCCCGACTTCCTGATGGAAAAAGTGCCCTACGTCCCGCTCCAGGGTAGCTGGAAGGGCGATACGACTCAGGTCCGCTATCGCAAGAAGCATGCGATGCCGCGCTACGACCACCCGGCCTATCAGGCGGCATTCGGCGAGCTCAACGCGCTGCTCGCCGACCAGTATAACGGCAGCCCCGACATCGAATATATGGACACGATGATGTACGGCTTCTGGGGTGAGGGACACACCTGGCCGTTCGAGGGCAATTACTTCCCGAGCAATCTGGCCGCCGAGCAGACCTGGCTCGAGATGCTCGACACCCAGCTCGCCTGCTGGACGAAGACGCCGCTCGTCACCAACACCCAGCCCGATTTCAACAATGTCGGCAATGCCGCGATGCTCGACCGCGGCGTGCGCAGCGGCAACTGGATCCGCAGCGACACCATCTTCATCGAGACGACGCAGATCGAGGCGCTGAGCAACCGCCCGGCCTGGGCCGCGGCGGTCAGCGAAGTGCCGATGACGACTGGCGATCCGGACCAGCTCGGCTTGGTCGACGGTGTCACGCATAACGATCAGGTCGCCGCGCACGTGCTCGCGGTCGGCGCGAATTACTGGTCGATCTGGAACTGGCACAACGAATCCGCGGCGCACGTGCTCAGCTATTACGACAAATATCCGGACGTGATCGACCACGCCGCGCGGCGGATCGGCTATCGCGTCTATCCCGCCTTCATCTGGCCGTTCGAGCGCGACGGCGGTCGCGGCGTGGTGGTCGGCCTGGCCAATGACGGCGTCGCGGGCGTGCCCGGCGTGCTCAGGCTGACGCTCAAGGACGGCAAGGGCCTCACGTTGGCCAGCGGTTGTCTCGACCCGGGCTTCCCCAAGCCGAGCGGAATTCGTCAGGCGATGCTGACCTGGGCGAGCGGCCACGACTGGGTCGGGCTGCGATTGTCCGCCGAAATCGAGGTGAAGGGCGTCCGCCACCCGGTGCGCTGGGCATGCCGACAGGCACTCAACCCCGACGGGTCGCTGACCTTGCGACGCAATCTTCGATCGTTCTGATCGTTCTTGAAAGCGAGCGTGACCCGAATGCCGACCGACCGATGATAGGTTGGGCTCGCATCCACCGCCAAAGAGCGGTTCGCCTTTTTTCCGCTCTTCTACCAGCCGTTCTCCGCTATCGGCGACGAAGGAGGGAGCGCGCGATCCACCGCCTGCCGTCTGCCTTTGGTCCGCCGGTCATCTCGCTCGCGCATGCCGACGAGGGCCCTCGCGATCACATCACCTGCGCTTTCCCGATCGCCGCGATTGATCGACCGTCCAACCCGACATCGACCAGACCATCGGACGACGGCATCCAGCACACTCGGCGCTATATCGCCCATCCTCTGCCCGCGACGTGGACGGATCATGATGATGCAGCCCTATAGACAGCTAAAATTGATCATAACGCACCCGAGTGTCGGGGTGGCGCTCCCGCAAGACGCTACTTTAGCTCCCAAAATACAGCGTGAGAAGTAGGCGGCGGTTTGGACAAGCACGACCGGGAGACGGTTTATCGCGATCGTGTCGGGGTGACATTGCTGACTTCAGCGAATTACAAAAAGCGATTTGGACACAACTCCAGATTTCAATGCTTTGTTGAACACGTCTATTATATTCGTGTGACGCGGGGTCGAACGCGAAGTCTTGCTGCATTCCTGGTCGGGGGCTCTGCGCAGAAAGCACAGCAGTTCGAGCGCCCAGACCGAGCGGAACGTGGAACGAATGAAACCGGAGACGTCGCGCCGCGCGGGCATTTCCCGGGTTTTCTCCCCGGTGACTGCCCCCACCGGCCAAGCCGTTCCTAGCCGTTGAACCACATTGGGCGACCCCGGCCGCAACCTGCTCCAGGTTAATCTTTTTTTATGCTCCGGGGCCGAGATGTTTGTTATATCGCGAAGAAGCGACCGGGGGGTCGCCAACTAAAGCGGGGTGGGAGATACCTGGAGCCATGGGTGCACGCCGAACAATCCCCGGAAACGCTGGATCGCCGCCAACTCGTTTCCGCGCTCCGTAGCCTAAGACGCGGAGATTTTTCGGTCCGGCTGCCCGACGACCTTTCGGGCACCGATGGCGAGATTGCGACATTGTTCAACGAGGTCGTCAGCCTCGAAGAACAGATGACCAGCGAATTCGCCAGGTTGTCGCGCGTCGTCGGCAAGGAAGGCAAGATCAACCAGCGCGGCCATGTCCGCGGCGCGACCGGCGGCTGGGAAGTCAAGCTGCGCGCGCTCAACGAGATGATCGAGGACATGGTGCAGCCGACCGCCGAGGTCGCGCGCGTCATTGGCGCGGTCGCCAAGGGCGACCTCTCGCAGGCCATGAGCGTCGAGATCGACGGGCGGGCGTTGCGGGGCGAATTCCTGCGCATCGGCAAGGTGGTGAACACCATGGTCGAGCAGCTGGCGTCCTTCGCGTCGGAAGTGACCCGCGTCGCCCGCGAAGTCGGCACCGAAGGCAAATTGGGCGGACAGGCCAAGGTCAAGGGCGTCGCCGGGACGTGGAAGGACCTGACCGACAACGTCAATGCGATGGCGACCAACCTGACCGGCCAGGTGCGCAACATCGCCGAGGTGACGACCGCGGTGGCGTCGGGCGACCTGTCGAAGAAGATCACTGTCGAGGTGAAAGGCGAGATCCTCGAGCTCAAGAACACCATCAACGTCATGGTCGACCAGCTCAATGCGTTCGCGTCCGAAGTGACGCGTGTGGCGCGCGAGGTCGGTACCGAGGGCAAGCTCGGCGGCCAGGCGCAGGTGCCCGGCATCGGCGGGACGTGGAAGGATCTGACCGACAACGTCAACCTGATGGCCGCCAATTTGACCGGCCAGGTCCGCAACATCGCCGAAGTGACGACCGCGGTCGCCAAGGGCGATCTGTCGAAGAAGATCACCGTCGACGTGAAGGGCGAGATCCTCGAGCTCAAGAACACGATCAACGTGATGGTCGATCAGCTCAACGGCTTTGCCTCCGAAGTGACCCGCGTCGCGCGCGAGGTCGGTACTGAGGGCAAGCTCGGCGGCCAGGCGCAGGTGCCGGGGGTCGCGGGCACCTGGGCCGACCTGACCGACAACGTCAATTTGATGGCGGCCAACCTCACCGGTCAGGTGCGCAACATCGCCGAGGTGACCACCGCGGTGGCACGCGGCGACCTGTCGAAGAAGATCACCGTCGACGTGAAGGGCGAAATCCTCGCCCTGAAAGACACGATCAACGTGATGGTCGATCAGCTCAACGGTTTCGCGTCGGAAGTGACGCGCGTCGCGCGCGAGGTCGGTACCGAAGGCAAACTCGGCGGGCAGGCACAGGTGCCGGGCGTCGCAGGTACCTGGAAGGATCTGACCGACAACGTGAACCTCATGGCCGACAATCTCACCGGTCAGGTCCGCAACATCGCCGAGGTCACGACCGCCGTCGCCAAGGGCGACCTCTCCAAGAAGATCACCGTCGACGTGAAGGGCGAAATCCTCGAGCTCAAAGATACGATCAACACCATGGTCGACCAGCTCAACGGCTTCGCCAGCGAGGTCACGCGCGTGGCGCGCGAAGTCGGGTCGGAGGGCAAGCTCGGCGGCCAGGCGCAGGTCGAGGGCGTCGCCGGCACGTGGAAGGACCTGACCGACAACGTCAACGCGATGGCGACCAACCTGACCGGCCAGGTGCGCAACATCGCCGAGGTGACCACTGCGGTGGCGTCAGGCGACCTGTCGAAGAAGATCACCGTCGACGTCAAGGGCGAGATCCTCGAGCTCAAGAACACCATCAACACGATGGTCGACCAGCTCAATGCGTTCGCGTCCGAAGTGACCCGCGTCGCCCGCGAGGTGGGATCGGACGGCAAACTCGGCGGTCAGGCGCAGGTGCCGGGCGTCGGCGGCACATGGAAGGACCTGACCGACAACGTCAACGCGATGGCGGCCAACCTGACCGGCCAGGTCCGCAACATCGCCGAAGTGACCACCGCGGTGGCGCTCGGCGATCTGTCGAAGAAGATCACCGTCGACGTGAAGGGCGAGATCCTCGAGCTCAAGAACACCATCAACACGATGGTCGACCAGCTGAACTCGTTCGCGTCCGAAGTGACCCGCGTCGCGCGCGAGGTCGGCACCGAGGGCAAGCTCGGCGGCCAGGCCAACGTGCGCGGCGTCGCCGGCACCTGGAAGGATCTCACCGACAACGTCAACCTGATGGCCGACAATCTGACCGGCCAGGTGCGCAATATCGCAGAGGTGACCACTGCGGTGGCGCGCGGCGACCTGTCGAAGAAGATCACCGTCGACGTCAAGGGCGAAATCCTCGAGCTCAAGAACACGATCAACGTGATGGTCGACCAGCTCAACGGCTTCGCGAGCGAAGTGACGCGCGTGGCGCGCGAGGTCGGCACCGAAGGCAAGCTCGGCGGCCAGGCGCAGGTGCCGGGGGTCGGCGGGACGTGGAAGGACCTGACCGACAACGTCAATCTGATGGCGACCAACCTGACCAACCAGGTGCGCGGCATCGCCGACGTCGTCACCGCGGTGGCGCAGGGCAATCTGAAGCGCAAGCTGACGCTCGATGCCAAGGGCGAGATCGCGACGCTGGCCGAGACGATCAACCTGATGATCGAGACGCTGGCGACCTTCGCCGACCAGGTCACCAACATGGCCCGCGAAGTCGGCATCGAGGGCAAGCTCGGCGGTCAGGCGCGCGTTCCCGGCGCGGCGGGCCTGTGGCGCGACCTGACCGACAACGTCAACCAGCTCGCGGCGAACCTGACCAACCAGGTGCGCTCGATCGCCGACGTGGCGACCGCGGTGACCAAGGGCGACCTCACCCGCTCGATCGCGGTGGAAGCGTCGGGCGAGATGGCGGCACTCAAGGACAATATCAACGAGATGATCCGCAACCTGAAGGATCAGACGCTCAAGAACGCCGAGCAGGACTGGCTCAAGACCAACCTCGCACGCTTCAGCCGCATGCTGCAGGGCGAACGCGACCTATCGACCGTCTCGAACCTCATCATGTCCGAACTCGCGCCGCTGGTGGGTGCGCAATATGGCGTGTTCTACGTCACCAATCGCGATGGCGACGATACGATATTGGAGCTCGCCGCGAGCTATGGCGCCGAAAGCCGCGACACGCTCAAACCGGTCTTCCAACTGCGCGAGGGACTGATCGGCCAGTCCGCGGCCGACAAACGGCCGATCATGCTGGAAGAGGTGCCCGCCGACTTCCTCCGGATCGGGTCCGGCCTCGGCGAAGCGCGACCGGCGAACGTCACCATCCTGCCCGCCTTGTTCGAGGATGAAGTCAAGGCGGTGATCGAGCTCGCCTCGTTCAGCGAGTTCAACGAGACGCACCAGAATTTCCTCGACCAGCTGATGGAATCGGTCGGCATCGTGCTCAACACGATCGCCGCGACGATGCGCACCGAAGGGCTGCTGAAACAGTCGCAATTGCTGACGCAGGAGCTCCAGGCGCGCCAGACCGAGCTCACCACCAAGCAGGAAGAACTGCACAACACCAACGAGGAGCTCGAGGAAAAGGCCCAGCTGCTCGAGAACGAGAAGCGTCAGGTCGAGGCCAAGAATCTCGAGATCGAGATGGCGCGGCGCGCGCTGGAGGAGAAGGCCGAGCAGCTCGCGCTGACGTCCAAGTACAAGTCCGAATTCCTCGCCAACATGAGCCACGAGCTGCGCACGCCGCTCAACTCGCTGCTGATCCTGTCGAAGCTGCTGTCCGACAATCCGCAAGGCAATCTCAACGACAAGCAGGTCGAGTTCGCGCGCACGATCAACTCGGCGGGCTCGGATCTGCTCAACCTGATCAACGACATCCTCGATCTGTCGAAGATCGAATCGGGCACGGTCTCGATCGAGATCGGCGAGATGCCGATGCACGCGCTTCGCCAGCATATGGATCGGACCTTCCGCCAGCTTGCCGCCGACAAGGATCTCGACTTCATCGTCGATTTCGACGAGGCGCTGCCGACGGCGATCCGGACCGACGAGAAAAGGCTCCAGCAGGTCGTCCTCAACCTGTTGTCCAATGCCTTCAAGTTCACGTCGCAAGGCTCGGTCACCTTGGCCGTCCGCACGGCGGAAAGCGGGTGGAGCACCAACCATCCGGTGTTGCGCGGCGTCGATCGCGCCATCGAGATCGCGGTGACCGATACCGGCATCGGCATTCCCAAGGACAAGCAGAAGCTGATCTTCGAGGCCTTTCAGCAGGCCGACGGCACCACCAGCCGCAAATATGGCGGTACCGGGCTCGGCCTGTCGATCAGCCGCGAGATCGCGCGCCTGCTCGGCGGAGAGCTCCAGGTGCGCTCGACATCCGGCAAGGGTTCCACCTTCACCCTTTTCGTACCGCTCCAGGCGATCGCGCCCATCACGCTCGCGTTCGAAACCAGCCAGGCCCGCTACGACAATAGCGGGGCGATGGTGCCGCCGGCACTGCCGAGCACGTTCGATCTGAGCGATGACCGGGACGCGCTCGACGATTCACCGTTCGTGCTGATCGTCGAGGACGACCCGACCTTCGCGTCGATCCTGCTCGATGTCGCGCGTGGCGTCGGGCTCAAGGGCGTGGTGTCAGCTGCCGGTGCCGGCACGCTCGCGCTGGCGCGCAAACTCCAGCCCAACGCCATCACGCTCGATCTCGGCCTGTCGGACATCGACGGCTTCGTGCTGCTCGACCTGCTCAAGCACGATCCGCAAACCCGGCATATGCCGATCCACGTCATTTCAGGCGCCGACAAACTCGCCCAGGCGATCGATCTCGGCGCCGTCGGCGTGACCGAGAAGCCCGCCAAGAGCGACGCGCTGAAGACGGTCTTTCGCGGGCTTGCCGAGCAGATCGAGAGCGGCAAGATCGTGGTCGAACTGGTGCCCGACACGGAGGTCGCACCGGCCGTCCGTACGGTGCCCGAACTGGCGGGCGCCAAGATCCTCATCGTCGATGACGACATCCGCAACATCTATTCGCTGACCAGCGTGCTCGAGAGTTACGGCGTCGAGGTCCTCCATGCGGAACGCGGGCGCGACGGCATCGTCATCCTCGAACAGACGCCGGGCATCGATATCGCGCTCATCGACATCATGATGCCCGAGATGGACGGGTATGAGACGATGCAGCAGATCCGGCGCCGCCCCGCGCTTGCCGACCTGCCGCTCATCTCGGTCACCGCCAAGGCGATGAAGGGCGATCGTCAAAAATGCCTCGACGCCGGCGCGTCGGACTATATCGCCAAGCCCGTCGACATCGACCTGCTGCTCGCGCTGCTTCGCGTCTGGATCTCGCGATCGCGCGAGGCGCAGCAATCGTCCAGCCTGATCGCGGCGGAGCAGGGTTGAGATGGCCCGCCGCGTCGTGCCCATCTCGCCCACGATTGTCGTGACTCCCCCGACCGCCGACCCATCGATTTGCGAACCGTACCCGGTCGAGCCGACGCGCGTGCTGGTGGTCGACGACGACGAGCACAATCTGATCGCGATCGCCAATGTCCTCGAGGATCTCGCCGAGATCGTCGTCGCCCGTTCCGGCGAAGAGGCGCTTCGCCACCTGCTCCGCGAGGAATTCGCGGTCATCCTGCTCGACGTCTACATGCCCGGGCTGGACGGCTACGAGACCGCGAAGCTGGTTCGTGCGCGCGAGCAGACGCGGCGGGTGCCGATCGTGTTCCTGTCGGCGGTCAACAAGGAAATGGAACACCTCCTGCGCGGCTACGCGATGGGCGCGGTCGACTATGTGTTCAAGCCGGTCGAACCGACCGTGCTGCGGTCGAAGGTCGCGGTGTTCGTCGACCTCTTCGCGATGCGCAAGGAAGTGCAGCGCAACGCCGCGGAGCAGCAGCGGCTGCTCGACGAGAATCTGCGTGCCAATGCGGAGCGGTTCCATGCCGAGCAGCAGTTGCGCCTCGCCGAACAGCGCCAGGCGGCGATCATCGCGTCGCTGCCCATCACGCTCTATCTCGAGGATGTCGGCACCGTCGAGCGCGTGCCCAAATATGTCAGCGGCAATTTCGAGGCGCTGACCGGCTTCACGCTGGACGACATCCAGCGCGCGCCCGGCACGTGGCGCGAACGGCTCCATCCCGAAGATCGCGACCGCGCGATCGCCGCGCTGGCGGCCCGAAGCATGGGCGGGACCCATTCGGTCGAGTATCGCTGGCGCTGCGCGAATAACACGTATCGGCACTTTCTCGACCAGGCCATCCTGGTCCTGGACGCCGGTGGCGAACCGGTCGAATATGCCGGAACACTGCTCGACATCTCCGATCGGCGCGAGCTCGAAAGCCAGCTCAACCAGATTCGCAAGATGGATGCGATCGGTCAGCTGACGGGTGGCATCGCGCACGACTTCAACAACCTGCTCGCAGCCGTGCTCGGCGGGATCGGCATGATCGAGCGCCGGATCAAGCTCGACCATGACCAGAAACGGCTGATCGACATGACGCGACACGCCGCGGAGCAGGGCGCAGAGCTGGTGCGGCATCTCCTGGCTTTCTCGCGCCGGCAGAAACTGGAGCCGGCCTGCGTCGACGTGACGATGCTCGAAGAGGCCGTGGGAAGCCTGCTCTCGCATACGCTCGGCGGCCGCGTCGAACTCAAATGGCAGCGCGAGGACGGCCTGGAAGCAGTCTTTGCCGATGCCGCCCAGCTCGAGCTTGCGATCATGAACCTCGTCATCAATGCGCGTGACGCCATGCCCGACGGCGGCACCGTGACGGTCGAGGCGCTCGGCAGAGAGGTGCGCGCGTCCGCCGATATCGACGGTATCCTGCTCGAACCGGGCCGCTACATCGTGCTTGCCGTGTCGGATACCGGCTGCGGCATCGCGCCCGATCAGATCGAGCAAGTGATGGAACCCTTTTTCACGACCAAGGCCGTCGGAAAAGGGACCGGTCTCGGCCTGAGCATGGTCTACGGATTTGCCAAGCAATCGGGAGGCGCGATCCGGCTCACGAGCGAACTGGATGTGGGCACCTGCGTCGAAATCTGGCTGCCGGCGGCGCCCGAGAACGCCCAGGTCAAGGCGGATCGGGCAATACCCGCGCAAAAGAAGCGCAAAGGCAGTCAGCGCGTCCTCAATATCCTGCTCGTCGACGATCATGCCGGCGCCCGCGCCGCGACCGCGGCGATGCTGCAGGACCTTGGTCACCGCGTGTCCGAAGCATGCGAGGGGGCCACGGCGCTGGAGATGATCCGCAAGCGCCCGGCGGCGTTCGACCTCGTGCTGAGCGATTACGCGATGCCCCGCCTGTCGGGGTCCGAACTGGTGAAACAGCTTCGTATCATCCGGCCCGAGCTGCCCGCGGTGATCATCACCGGCTACGCCGAACCCAACCTGGAACCGGTCGCGGACGAGGTGCCGGTGCTGATCAAGCCATTCACGTCGCTACAGCTGGACGCGATGCTGCATCAGGCGAGTACCCATTCGGCAGCGAATTGACGTCGAGCGGCAGCTGGTGATCAAATCCGGCCAAGCACCAGAAGAATGATCAGGATGAGCACGACGAGGCCCAGTCCGCCCGACGGCCCGTAGCCCCAATTACGGCTGTGACCCCAGGTGGGCAGCGCGCCGATCAGCACGAGCACCAGAATCACGATGATGATAGTTCCGATCATGGACCTCTCCTGTTTTGTAGACAGAAGAACCCCGCCTTACGGGTTGCGGTTCCTTCACGGAGTCGCGGTAGCGGCGTGAGCTGAGGAGGGGCGCGGAGGGTAGGCGTTCCAACGGGGACGCCGAACGCAGCGCTCAGGCCAGTCGTGCCGTCTTCTCGAACAGAAAGCAGCTGACAAGGCCGTGATGACGGTCGACACGCAGCCAGCCGTCGGCGGCGTTGACCGACGACAGGATATGCGATCGCTGGTCGAGCATCGTGTCGACCGTTGCGATGCCTGCCGACGAATGCGTGACTCTCGCCCGGAGGAAGAGCGTCGTCGCCTCGCGCCCCTCGACATCCGCCTGGACGGCGATCCCCTGCTCGGGGTCGAGGCCGAGCAGCGACCGGAACGCCGCGGTCACGAAGAACCGGAATCCGACCAATGCGGCGACCGGATTGCCGGGTAGCCCGAAGAACAGGCGCCCATCGGGGAGGACGGCCGACAGGATGGGTTTGCCGGGGCGCATCGCCAGTCCGTGAAAGAGGATCCGCGCACCACGGCGTTCGATCGCGCGACGGACGCAGTCATGATCGCCGATCGACACGCCGCCGGTCGAGACGACGACATCGCAGCGTTCGGCTCCGTCCAGTGCGGCATCGATGCGCGCAACATCGTCGGCGACGGCGCCGAGCTGCCGCACGTCCAGGTCGAGGCCGGCAGCGCAGGCGGCGATCATCGGTCCGTTGCTGTCGATCACCCGAGCGCCAGCGTCTCCGCCGGTAAACTCGCTGCCGGTCGACAGGAGCCCGACGGCAGGACGGCGGCGAACGGCGACCCGCTCGACGCCGCCGGCGATCATCGCACCGATGATGTCGGCGGTAATGACGGTTCCTCCCGACGCCAGCGGCACACCAGCCTTCATATCCTCGCCGATCTGGCGAATATTGGGACCACATTCGGGCGCGGGATCGACGCGAAGCCGGCCATGGTCGATGCGCGCCCGTTCGCGCGGGACGATCCGGTCGGCGCGCTCGGGAACCGGGGCGCCGGTGCTGATCGCCACGGCATGGCCGACTGGCAATGCATCCGGCCAATCGCCCGCAGCAACGTCGCCGCAGATGATCGGCGCCGACCCGAGATCGGCGTTCCATAACGCGTAACCATCCATGGCCGACGCGCGAAACGCCGGCACGTTGCGTTGCGCGATCACCGGATCGGCGAGAACCCGCCCGAGCGTTTCTTCGGCGACGATCACTTCGGAGGAAACGGGTGCGCAATGCTCGCGGATGAGCGCGAGCGCGTCGTCGACCCCGAGTCTCGACTGCTCAGCCACGCAGCCTGTCCAGTTCGGTCACGCGGTTGATGTTCGGGGGAGCCGCGACGTCCAACCGGCGAGCGCCGACCGAGCGTGCCCAGGCCATGATCGACCGATCGTCCTCGGTCGACAGCCGCCCGATCAATTGCCCGGCGAGCCTGGCCGGCCAGATGCCGATCACCGGGCAGCCCGCGACGATCGCTGGTGTATCGCAAGCCCGCAGCGCCTCGAGCAGCGCGGGCTCGATCAGCGGCGTGTCGCACGGCAGGGTCAGGACCCGATCGAAGCCGTGACGGTCCGCGTGGTCGAGCGCCGCCGCGATCCCGCCGAGCGGCCCCAATCCTTCGTGCGGAAGATCCGTAAGCACGGCGAGATCGCCGTAAGCGCGCCCGCAGGTGACGATGGCATCGACATGCGGCCCGAGCGCCGTCGCGACATGGTCGATGAGCGCACGTCCGTGCAGCAGGGTGCGCGCCTTGTCGCTCCCGAACCGCCGGGCTTCGCCCCCCGCGAGGATCGCGCCGAGGATCGTCATGGGCGCAGCAGCCCGTCGTGACGTACGATCGTGTGCAGGGTCAGCCCCGCCTCCCTTGCCCGCTCGACCGCGAGCATCGTCGGCGCCGAAATGGTCGCAAGCATCGGACAACCCGATATCGCCGCTTTTTCGACCAGGTCGAACGAACAGCGCGAGGTCAGGAAAGCGAAACCGTCATTCCAGGCATCGCCGTTGCGCAGCATCGCGCCAATCAATTTGTCGAAGGCATTGTGGCGACCGACGTCCTCCCGCACCGCAAGCACCGTACCGTCGGAGGCGCAGCGCGCGGCCGCATGCACGCTGCGGGTCATTCGATTGAGCGTCTGATGATCGCCGAGCGCATTGGCGGCGGCAAATATCGCGGCGATCTGGCCGTGCCAGCGCGGCACCGATGGCAAGGCACGCATCGCCTGTTCCAGAGTCTCGATCCCGCACAGCCCGCACGACGAGTCCGTCGTCCGGTGCCGTATTCGATCGAACACCCGCGCCGCGACTTCCTCCTGCAAGCTCGCGCGGACGAGGATGCCGGCCGGCGTTCGATGGCAATCCAGATCGAGCACGTCGGCGGCGCCATCGATCAACCGCTCGGTGAATGCGAAACCGTAGGTGAGGTCGGCGAGATCGGTCGGTGTCGCCATCAGGACCGCATAACCGATGCCGTTGAACTCGAGCGCGACCGGAACTTCCTCCGCAAGGTCGCGCTCGACATCGTCGCACGTGCCGTCGGTGGCGATCCGCGCGAACCGGTGCCGCGCGGCGCCGGCAGCCCCGGACGCGATCAAGCGACGATCCGCACCGGCACCGACTTGGCCGCCGGGACGTGGCTCTGTTCGGCGTGGTGCTCGACCGGGATGAGCACATTGGCCTCGGGATAATAGGCGCCCAGGCACCCGCTGGGGATGTCGTACGGCGTGACGATCATGCCGTCGCGCCGGCGCTGGACGCCATCCCCCGCATCGCTTTCCAACGCGACCACCTCGCCCTCGTGCAAGCCCGCCCCGCGCATGTCATCCGCGTTCATCAGCAGCACGTCGCGCGTGCCTTTGATGCCGCGAAAACGGTCGTGATAGCCGTAGATCGTCGTGTTGAACTGGTCGTTCGACCGGAGTGTGATCAGCCGGAACCGCCCTTCCGCATCGCCGAAGCCGGTGGCCGACAAATCGCTGGGGGCCAAAAATTCCGCCTTGCCGCTCTTGGTCAGCCAGATGCGCTCTGCCGCCTTGTTGCCCTTCCAGAACCCGCCCGGCGTGAACAGCCGCTGGTTATAATCCTTGAAGACCTCCGGATAGGTTTGCTCGATCGCCTCGCGGATGCGTGCGTAATCGGCGACCCAGGCGTCCCAGTCGAGCCTGGGATTGGTCGGCAGGATGCGCTTGGCGAGCGCGGCGACGATCGCCGGTTCGGACAGCAGATGCGGACTGGCGGGCGTGGCCTTGCCGCGCGATCCGTGGATGCAGCTCATCGAATCTTCGGTCGATACCGCCTGCGGCCCGCTGGCCTGCACGTCCTGCTCGATGCGCCCCAGGCATGGCAGGAGGAACGTGGTCCTGCCGGCGAACAAATGGTTGCGGTTGAGCTTGGTCGCGATCTGCACCGACACGTCGAGCTGCGGCCACGCCGCTTCCATCTTCGCGGTTTCGGGCACCGCGCGCAGGAAATTGCCGCCGAGCGCGATGAACGCCTTGACCGATCCGTCGATCACGCCACGGCAGCTCTCGACCGTGTCGAGCCCCTTCTCGCGCGGCGCCGTGAAGCCGTATTGCTCCTCGATCCTCTCCACCGGGACGAGTTCGGTCTTTTCGGTGATGCCGACGGTGCGCTGTCCCTGAACGTTGGAATGGCCGCGCACCGGTGTCGGTCCGGCGCCGGGCCTGCCGATATTGCCGCGCATCAGCAGCAGATTGACCACCATGCGGACGTTCTCGACGCCCTTGACGTGCTGGGTGAGGCCCATGCCGTAGATCGCCATCACCGCCTTGGCCTGGGCATAGATCTTCGCCGACGCTTCGAGTTCGCCCCGGGACAGCCCGGATTCGTGCTCGATCGCGTCCCAGGTCGTGGCGCGGACCTTCAGCTCGAACGTGTCGAAATCCCTGGTATGTGCCTTGATGAAAGCGTGATCGAGGACATCGGGACGGCCTGCCTCTCGCGCATCGTCGTCCCATTCGATCAGGAACTTGGCGATGCCCATCATCGCCGCGATGTCGCCGCCCGCTTTGACCTGATGATATTGGGTCGAGATGCGCGTCTCCGAGAGCGTCGTCATCTCGATCGGGTTCTGCGGATCGGTGAAGCGTTCGAGCCCGCGCTCCTTCAGCGGATTGAAGGTGATGATCTCGACCCCGCGCTTGCGGCAATCGCGCAGGTTGTGGAGCATCCGCGGCGCGTTCGACCCGACATTCTGCCCAAAGAACAGGATTGCGTCGCAATGGTCGAAGTCCTCCAGCTGCGTCGTCCCGACCGGAACGCCGATCGCGGCTTTCAGCCCGACCGAGGTGGATTCGTGACACATGTTCGAGCTGTCGGGCAGGTTCTGATTGCCGAACATCCGCGCCATCAGGCCGTACATGTACGACGCTTCGAGGCTGGCCCGTCCCGACGAATAGAAGACGACCGATTTGGGATCGAGCGGCTCGAGCGCGGCGGCGATCGCGTCGAACGCCTCGTCCCAGCTGCACGCGACATATTTGTCGGTGGCGGGATCGTAGCGCAGCGGATGAGTCAGCCGCCCGTGCTGCTCGAGGTCGTAATCCTTCCAGCCGCGCAATTCGGTCAGCGTGTGCGCCGCGAAGAATTCGGGCGTCGTCCTGAACTTGGTGAGTTCCCAGGCGGTCGCCTTGGCCCCTTCCTCGCAGAATTCGAACGGGTGGTGGTCGGCGGGCTTCGGCCAGGCGCAGCTCACGCACATGAAGCCTTCGGGCTTGTTCTGGCGCACCAGTTCGCGAAACCCTTCGGCCGGCAGATGCTCGCGAGGGATGATCTCGGCCAGCGATCGGACCGATCCCCAGCCACCGGCAGGACCCTTGAAAGGCTTTATCTTGGGATCGTCAGAATGCTGTTTCATGCCGATTTCCCGACGCGACGCCTGCCAGGGTAGCAGCGCAATCGATTAAAACGAAACGGAACAGCAACGGTTGCCCCGACGATCGCCGGCTCGCACTATTTTGCGCCGACGGGACCTTTTTCCTTGCCGTGCGTTGTCGGCGTCGGATCAATGAGGGCGGTGAACGCGATGGGCATCTTCTTCGACCGCGAGCGCGCGTTGCTGGCGGCGATCGCGCGCGAGCAAGACTTGGCTGCTACGGACCCCGTCCGCCGCGCGATGTGGCTGAAGCGGGCGCGCCGGCAAGCAGGCCGCTTGCCCCAAAGCAGTGCAGAAAAACTGCTGCTCAGTCTCGGCTGAGCAGTCGATCCTACCCCGGCGGCAGGGGCGTGAGGCGATTGGCTCAGCGTCCCATGAATCCTGTCCGCCCTGCCCAGGCCAGCCAGTCCTGCGGCCAGCGCGATGCCGGCATCGCTGCGGGAAGGCTGAAGCCGAAGCCGTGACCACCTTCCTGGTAAAGGTGAAGCTCGGACGGCACTTTCGCCGCGAGCAGCGCCGAGAACATCGTCAGGCTGTTGGTCACCTTGACGGTCGGATCATCGGCCGCCTGGAAGACGAAGGTCGGTGACATGCCAGCGGCGACGAGGTCGTTGAGCGGCGGCACCGACTTCGCGGGCTGAACGATTCCGGACGACCGTGCGCCGAGGACGATCGGCGCGTAGCCCAGGACCACCATGTCGGGCCGGGCCGACTGGCCGTCAGCGTCGTCCACCGGATCATAGGTCCTGGCGTCGTGGCGCGTGAGGCAGGTCGCCGCGAGGTGGCCGCCCGCGGAAAAGCCCATTACGCCGATCCGGCCGGGATCCACGCCCCAGCGCGCGGCACCAGCGCGGACCAGCCGCAGCGCGCGTTGCGCGTCCTGGAGGGCGCAGTCATAGCCCGCCGCCCAGCCATCGGTTGGAAGGCGATAGTTGAGGACGAAAACTGTCACCCCCGCGTCGGTCAGAAAGCGTGCGCTCCCCGCCCCCTCCTTGTCGATCGCCAGGCGCACATAGCCGCCGCCCGGGAACACCAGCATCGCGGCACCATTGGGCCGCGACGGCCGGAAGACTTCGATGATCGGGCGGGAAACATGCATGACGGCGCGGTCGTGCGCCGCTGGCGAACCCCGCTCGAGCACGATCCGGTGCACGGGTGCTCCAGCGGGACCGGGCACTTTTCCCTGCGGCCACACTTCGATCACCTCGTTGGACAGCAGCCCGATCGGTTCGGCGGGTGCAAGAATGACGACCGGGCTCGACGGTGAGCCCTTGAGGTCGGGGCCCGCAGCCGGCCAGCTTTCAACCGCCGGCGATCGGGCCTGCGCGAAGGCGGGGGCGACGGTCGACGCGGCGATGGCGACACCCAGCATGTCGCGGCGGCTCAAATCGATGGTCATGGCGATCCCTCCTTTCAATCAGTCGTGGACTGGCGCGATCGTTCCCCGGTTCGGCTCATCGTGCTCCCGACTGGAGACCTTGAGAAAACACCGGTGTCAAACACCCGATCGACTCGCCGGGATTCGCTCGCATCCCTCTTCCTCGTCCGGGTCGGGCGTTGCTTCGATCGCACCGTTCCGCGACTCTCGCTCTGTATGACACCGGTATCTCAGTTTCTGATTCGCAATCGTCATTGTCAATAACATCCGGAGCATTCCGGACCCGGGAAAGCGCGCCGCTTCATCTCATCGCCGATTCTCGGGAATGCCCTGAAGAGCGTCACTAGCGGCAGACCGGCGCGCTCCGTGAGCGCGGGAATTAGATTATATCTTATATAATCAGAATGATCGTTGGAATCTTGCCCCTTTCCTAGGCCTCTTGAAAATAAATGACACCGGTAGTATCGGGGCGCCCAGCAGCCCGAGCTGCCGCGTTCAGACCGTCGGAAAAGGCGGCCGAAGAGAGGGTCCTAGGGCGCCAGCCCGATACACAGGCATTTCCAGTTCAGCACAATCGCGTTTTGCCGCGTCAATCTAAGACACCGGTGTCAGTGCGCGGGGATAATATGACTCAGGGAGAAGGTATGTTGGAGATGAACTTCCGTAAGCCGCGCAAGGCATTTGCGATGATCCTGGCCGGCGCATCGCTTTCCGCGATGACGGCGGGCGCGGCCGGCGCCCAGACGCAACCGGCCTCCCCCGGAGATCAACCGACCGCGACGCCGGCAGCGGCGCCCGCCCCGCAGGCGCAGGACGGCGGCGACGCCGCCGCAGCGCCCGAGATCGTCGTGACCGGCTTCCGCCGCTCGCTCGACGCCGCGCTGAGCCTCAAGCGCGACTCGGTCGCCGCGGTCGATGCGATCGTCGCCGAGGATATCGCCAAGTTCCCCGACCAGAACCTGGCCGAATCGCTGCAGCGGATCCCCGGCATTTCGATCGACCGCGACGGCGGCGAAGGCCGCGCGATCACCGTGCGCGGCCTCGGCTCCGATTTCACCACGGTCCGCCTCAACGGCCTCGAGACGGTGGCGACGTCGACCAATGGCGAAAGCCACAATACCAGCCGCGGCTTCGACTTCGACGTGTTCGCGTCCGAACTGTTCAGTTCGCTGGTGGTGCACAAGACCGCGGAAGCGTCGCTCGACGAGGGCTCGCTCGGCGCGGTGGTCGACCTCAACACCGGCAATCCGCTCGCCGGCAAGTCCGGACTCACCGCGATCGTGTCGGCCAAGGGCGCGTACAACACGCTGAGCAAGGACATGGGCCCGCGGATCACCGGACTGCTCGCGTGGAAGTCGCCCGACGGCAGGTTCGGCGCATCGGTGTCGGGCGCCTATTCGGCGACCAACACGCTCGAGCTCGGCAACAACACGGTTGGCTGGGAACAGGCCAAGTTCAATTCGGTCAACGGTACGCCGTGCTTCACGACCAGCCAGGCCGGTGGGAAGTACGTGCCCAGTCCTGATTGCGACAAGGTCGCGCTGGCGTTCGTACCGCGCATCCCGCGCTACATGATCGTCGACCACAACCGCAAACGCCTCGGTCTGACCGGCAGCGTGCAGTGGAAGCCGACCGACCGGACCGAGATCGAGCTCGACGGCCTCTATTCGACGTTCAAGGAAATCCGCGACCAGCAGCCGGCGGAGGTGCTGTTCCGTGGCGACGAACGCTCGATGGACATCACCAATTACAAGATCGACGGCAACGGCAATTTGGTCTCGGCAACGGTCAACAACGCCTGGGTCCGCACCGAGCATTATTACCGCGAGTCCAAGACGACCTTCCATCAGATCGATGGTCACATCAAACAGGAATTCAGCGACAAATTCCGCGTCACCTTGCTCGGCGGCCTGTCGGAATCGATCGCCAACATCCCCAAGGAAACGACGATCATGTTCGATGATCGCGACGCCAACGGATACAGCTACGATTATAGCAACATGAACCATCCGGTGCTGAATTTCGGCTCCGACATGACAAACCCCGCCAAGTTCCAGCTGTCGGAAATCCGCGACCGCCCCTCGCGCGTCGACAACAAGTTCAAGACCGGCCAGCTCGCTATGGAATGGGACGCGGCGCCCGGCTTCAAGATCCAGGCCGGTGGCATGTACCGCCGTTTCGACTTCGAAACCCGGTCGTATCAACGCGATACATTGGTGTGCCCCAATGTCGCCGGTGGCACCGACGTCGTGCTGGGGACGATCACCTGCTCGCCCAGCAATGTGTTCGGGCCGAACGCCGTCTATGGTTTCCCGGTGACCTCCGACCTCACCCAGTCCGTCACGCTGGGCAATGCCGGCCAGCCCGCCGGCACGACCACACAGTGGATCATGGCGGATATCGGCAAGGCGGGCGCCTATACGCATCTCTATCAGCGTCCGGCGCTGATCAGCCAGAGCGCGAGCTCGAACGTCTCTGAACAGACAAGCGGCGGTTATCTCCAGTTCAGCATGAAAGGATCGTTGCTCGGGCTCGACTATGCAGCAAATGCGGGCACGCGGTTCGTCCACACGGCGCAGAGCTCAAGCGGCTATGTCAATGGTTCGATCGTCACGGTCGACCGTGGCTATGACGATTGGCTGCCGTCGTTCAACCTCGCGCTCTATCCGGCACACAACGTCATCGTGCGCGGCGCAATCGCCCGCGTGATTACCCGGCCTCCCTTGAGCACGCTGAGCCCGGGTGGGTCGGTCGACTCGTTCAACTTCGGCGTGTCTTTCGGCAACCCGCTGCTCAATCCCTATCGCGCAACCAACTTCGACCTGTCGTTCGAATATTATTTCGCGCCGCAGTCACTGTTCTCGATCGCCTTGTTCCGCAAGGACGTGGCCAGCTTCACGCAGGGGCGGACAATCATCGGGACCTATGCCTCCACTGGCCTGCCGACTTCGATTCTGTCACCGGGATCGCCCGCGGCGCAGAATCCGGAGGCCCAGCTCTGGACGATCAAGACGACGGTCAACGGCACGGGAGCAAAACTGCAAGGGGTCGAGGTGCTGGTCCAGGCCCCGTTCAAGTTCCTGCCCGGATTCTTGTCCAATTTCGGCGGGATCGCGAATGCGACTTTCATCAGTTCGAATGCTGATTACCCGGTCACCTCCCCGGTCGTTGCACTGGGTGTGCCGCAGCTGACTCCCACGATCACCCAACCGCTATTCGGTGTGTCGCGACGGTCGTTCAACGGTACGCTCTATTACGAGGACAAGAAGTTCAGCGCCCGCGCCTCGCTGAGCTATCGCGGCGGCTTCCTCACCAGCAGCGGCAGCAACGGCAACGTGTTCGCCGGCACGCAGTCGACGCTCAATCTGGACGCATCGCTGCGCTACCATTTCACCAAGCGGCTGGAAGTATCGCTCGAAGGCACCAATCTGACCGATCAATATCAGATCAATTACGACGATATCGATGCGCAGCGCGACGATTCGGTCACGCATTATGGCCGGACGATCCAGCTGGGCGTGCGGTTCAGCCTGTAGTCGACAAGGTTCCTCCCCCCTCGGCCGGCTCCTTCGCGGGAGTCGGCCGACCGGGGGGAAGATGATGATCCTGCAATGATTCTTTCCGGACTGCCGGCCCGGCGGTTCGTCACTCTTGGGGGAACAAAGATGCCGAAGCACGAGCGCTATGCGACCAATCTGCGGATCAAGCTGCCGATCTCGGTAATGGCGCTGGCTGTTGGCCTGGCCGGTCCGGGCATTGCCGTCGCGCAATCGGCTCCCCCCCATGCGCCGCCGACGCGGCCGGTGCTCGAAGCCTATCTCAATAGCCTCGCCGATCGCTATCTCGCCCAGCGCGCCACCGAGGTTGCGGCGATCAAGACCAGCGCCCAGGTCGAACGGCGCCAGGCGAAGGTACGCGCGACGCTGCTGAAGCTGCTCGGCGGGTTGCCCAGCGACCATCCACCGCTCGCGGCGCGCGTGACGCACACGATCGTCGAGGACGGCTTCACGATCGAGACGGTGATTTTCGACAGCGAGCCCAACCAGCCGATCACCGCCGACCTGTTCATCCCGGCCAATGGCGGCAGCGGCAAGCATCCCGCCGTCATCCTGTCCCCCGGCCACGGCCCCAACGGCAAGGCTAGCAATTACGCCTGGGGCGCCAGCTTCGCGCGCAACGGGTTCGTTGCTTTGGCCTGGGACATCGTCGGCGAAGGCGAGCGGCGCGAATATTTCGATCCGATCACCGGCCAATCGCGCGCCGAGCGTCCCACCGGCGATCACAGCGTGGCGGGCTATCAGTCGCTGGTGACCGGCTTGCCGATCGCCACCCGCTTCCTCCGCGACGCGATGCGCGGGGTCGATTTCCTCGCGTCGAGAGCCGAGGTCGATCCCGACCGGATCGGCGCGTTCGGCTGCTCGGGCGGCGGCACGATGACGGCCTATCTCGGCGCGCTCGACCCGCGCGTGAAGGCAGTGGCGACCGCCTGCTTCGTCACCGACTATCAGCATCTGCTCGCGACGATCGGCCCGCAGGACGGCGAGCAGAGCATTCCCGGCTACATCGCGTCCGGGCTCGATATCGTCGACTGGGTCGAACTCGCCGCGCCCAAACCCTATGCGGTGCTCTCGACGACCGAGGACATGTTCCCGTTCGCCGGCGCCACCAACGCGGTGAACGAGGCCAAGCGTTTCTGGGAGATCGCGGGCGCCGGCGACCGCTTCCAATGGTTCACCGGCCCCGGCCCGCACGGCGCGATCGCGCCGATGGGCGACAAGGTCATGACCTTCTTCCGCACCGCGCTGAAACCCGATGCGTCGGCGCAACCCTTCGCCCGACTCAACCCCGCGCTGCCCGAGCAACTCGATGCGACCGCGACCGGCCAGCTTTCCACGTCGATGCCCGGCGCCGCGACGATGGCGACGCTGGCCGCGGCACGCGCCGCCGCGATCGCTCCCAAGACGGCGCCCGACGCCGTGGCGATCCGCGCCGCGATCCGGCGGCTTGCAATGGTCAGCGATACCCAGCCCGCCGCGACGCCGGTCGGCGACGGATCGCTCCGGATCGACGCCGCCGCGGGCCCGATCGACGCGACGATCCTCAAGCCGCAGGGCGTGCCCAGCCGCGCGGTACTCCTCCTGGGCGACGATCGGTTCGCTGCCGCCCGCGCCAAGGCGTTGACCGGCGCGGGCGCGCTGGTCGTCCTGCTGCCGGCGCGCGGCGCGAGCGGGACCGAGGAAATCAAGGCCGGCATCGTCGGCGACGAGAACCTGCTGGGGCTGCGCGCGATGCTGGTCGGCAAGACGCTTACCGGGCTGCGGCTCGACGACGCGCTCGGCGCGCTGGCCTGGCTGCACGCCAATGGCGGCGGCACGGTTTCGATCGAGGGTGCCGGGGAAACCGGCCCGATCGCGCTGCAGGCGGCATTGCTCGACGACAAGGTCGCCTCGGTACGCATCGAGGCGAGCCAGATCTCGATCCGCGCGGCGGTCGACCTGCCGATGCAGCGCGACTTGCCGCCGGTCGCCGTGCCGGGGATGCTCGCCGCCTATGATCTGCCGGACGTCATCGCGGCCCTCGCGCCGCGCCCGGTCGAGATCCTCGCGCCGATCGACCCGCTCGGCAATCCGTTGCGCAAGGCCGATTATGCAAAGACGATCGGTGCCACGCTCGCCGGCGATCCGCGCGTTCGGTTCTCGGCTTATCGCGAGCCCTGAGGTCGGCAGCGACGCCGGTCATCGACACCGCCTGTTCGGGCCGGCGCGCCGAACCAATAGTTTTCGCCCTTATCGGAGGCTATGCCGCCTATCATGGCCAAGACCGGACAGCCTACGATCAACGACGTCGCACGGATCGCCGGCGTGTCGAAGAAGACCGTGAGCCGCGTCATCAATCGTGCGCCCTCGCTGACCGAAGACATGCGCACGCGAGTCGAGTCGGTGATCGGCGAGATCGGCTATATCCCCAATCCCCAGGCGCGCGCGCTGGCGCTGCGGCGCAATTTCCTGATCGGGCTGGTCCACGACAATCCCAACGCGCAGACGGTGATGAACGTCCAGCAGGGCATGCTCGAGGCGATCCACGATACCGAATTCGAGATGGTGGTGCGCCCGGTCGATCGCGGCTCGCCGACGATGCTCGAGGATCTGCGCCACTTCTTCGAGCGACAGCGGCTGTTCGGCGTGCTGTTGATGTCGCCGGTCAGCCAGAACCCCGCGGTCACCGCACTGTGCGACGATATCGGCTGCCAATATATGCGCGTCGGGTCGGCGCCGATCGACTCGCCCGACCATATCGTGACGTCGAACGACCGCGAGGCGGTGCGCGAGGCAACCGCCTATCTGATTTCACTCGGTCACCGCCGCATCGGCCTGGTATCGGGCCCACGCGGCTTCCGCTCGGCGAGCGAGCGCCAGCTCGGATTCGAGGACGCGTTGAGCGCCGCGGGCATCGCGCTGCCGAAATCGATGATCGCGGAGGGCAATTATCTGTTTGAATCCGGTCTGATCGCCGCCGATCGCCTGCTCGACCAGGTGCCGCGCCCGACCGCGATCTTCTCGTCGAACGACGAGATGGCGGCCGGCGTGATCCACGCCGCCTGCCAGCGCGGGCTCGACGTGCCGCGCGACCTGTCGGTGATCGGGTTCGACGACACCCCGATCGCGGCACATATGTGGCCGCCGCTGACCACGGTGCGCCGGCCGATCGTCTCGATGGCGCGGTCCGCCACGTTCAAGCTGATCACCGGCGACACCGGCCAAAGCGATGCCGGCGTGCAGGAACCTTCGCTCTACCCATCGACGCTGATCCGCCGCGCATCGACCGCCCCGCCGCGCGACTGACGCTGCCGCGAGGACGTATCGACACTCAGGCTGGGCGTATCGGACACTAAATCCTCCCCCGCCAGGGGGAGGTGTCAGGCGCAGCCTGACGGAGGGGGAGGAAGCACGACGGTGACCATGTCGCTGTCCTCCCCCTCCATCGCTAAGCGACACCTCCCCCTAGCGGGGGAGGATCAGGTTGAATGTCGAGATACGCTAGCGGCCGGCCGGCGACCGCCGCGGATCGGATCACCCCAGCATGTAAGGCTCGGCCGGGGGCGCCACCGGCCCCGGGGTCTTCGGCGCCGGCAGCGGCTCGGCGTTCGCCAAGCCGGTGCCGCGGACGTCGTAGGTTTGGAGCATCGGGCCGGCGACGCCGGTGACGCGGATGTCCTTCAGCACGGCGTTGCGGACATGGGCGAGCTGGATGCCGGTCCGCGCCGTGCCCGAGATGCCAGCAAGGGTGAGCCCGTCGAGCGGCTTTTCGGGATTATTCTCGCTTCCCGTGACCAGCGCCGGAACGTCGTGGACACGGATGTTGGTGAAGCGGAAATTGCGCACCGTCGGAATGCCGGCGAGGCCCGGCACCGGGTCCTGGTCCTGCAGCCCGCTGCCGGTGAAGTTGAGGCGCAGAAACCCGTCCTTGGTGCCCGCGACGTCGAGATCGTTCATCGCGATATCCTCGATGAACGCGCCGCGCCCCGGCCGGCTCTTGATATAGACCGCATGGGTGCCGGCACCGAGGATGCGGCAGCGCTCGACGCGCACGCCGCGCACCCCGGCGGAGGTCTCGCTGCCGATCGAGATGCAGCCCCAGCGGTGGTCGATGAAGGTGCAATCGGCGATGAACACGTCGGTGGTCGGCCGCGCGATGCGGTTGCCTTCCTCACCGCGGCCCGACTTGAGCGCGATGCAATCGTCGGTGGTGTCGAACCGGCAGCGCTCGATCGCCACGCGCGAACAGGAATCTACGTCGATCCCGTCGGCGCCGCCGTTGATCACCATGTCGTGGAAGCGCACGTCGTTGCAGAACAACGGATGGATCGACCACATCGCATTCTGCTGCGTGAACACCCCGCCGACATCGACATGGTTGCACCCGATCAGCTCGATCAGCGCCGGGTTGCGCAGGCCGGTGGCGCGATCGACGCGGCCGGCGATGGCGGTATTGCCGATCAGCCGCCCCTCCCCCGCGATCACGATATGGTCGGCATATTCGGCATGGATCAGGCCGATCCGCCCCTTGATGAACTTGCCTTCCCAGCGCACCTGCCGGATCGGATAATCGGCGACGTCGGGCGAGCCCGTCACCGTCGCGTCCTTCTCGATCCTGAGCGTGGTGTTCGGGCCGATCGCTACGGCGCCGATGATATAGTTTCCGGCCGGGACCACCACCTCGCCGCCGCCGAGCATCGCGCAACGGTCGAGCGCCTGCTGGAAGGCGAGCGTGTCGCGAGCCTGGCCGTCCCCGACCGCGCCCATCGCGCGCACCGAGATCTTTACCGCGCTGCGGGGTGTTGCCGGTGCACCGGGCGCCGCGGGCCGTGCCGGCACTGCCCGCGCCTGCGTGATCGCGGGCGTCAACACGCCCAATCCGGCCAACGCCACGAACTCTCGCCGTTTCAGCGCCATCATCCCTCCAGATCCTGTCCTGCCAGGGAAGGTAATGGAGTCGTGATACCGGTGTCAAATAATCTCCTTTTGTCGCGACATCCGGCCCAGGGGATCAACCGCGACAACCCAAGGCTTTGACGCGACGAATGCAAGAAAGAAGCTGTTTTTCAATGATAGGCGAAGGATATGGGTGCTGCGCTATGCCCGCGCACGGGGCATCGCCGCGCAACCCGATTTGCCCGATCGTGCGCCTTGATTCTTGATACCGGTGTCATTCTTCTATAGCCAGCCAGGAAGATGCGGGCTCGGAGCCGCACGATTTGGAGGGGCGATGACGTCACGCATTCTGCCGGTCCGGCTGTTCATTGGCGCCTGCCTGCTGACGACCGGGGCCCTTCTGGGCCCCGCCAGCGCCGACGAGGTACCACCGCGCGACGGACTGCTGTTCCGTGTCTCGGCCGACAAGGACTTCATCGCAGACCGCGCGGGCGGCGATCCGGTCCCCAACATCCGCACCGCCGTATCGATCGTGCCCGACGGCAGATCGGGCAGCGCGATCCGCTGGGAAGACAATGGCGTGGTGTCGTGGCACGCGCCCGGCAACATCTATGCCGAGCGCGGCACGCTGTCCTTCTTCTGGCGACCACGCGACCCGGTCGGCGTCGCCCCCTTCCCGATCTTCCGCGTCGGGTTCGCCGACCATTCGAGCTGGGACATGGTGTTCCTGCGGATCGACTGGAACGGCCACGGCTTCGACGGCTTTGTCACCGACACCAACCTCGCCCGCGTCCGCGTGTCCTGGACGATCCCCGAGAAGCCCGCGGCCGATGCGTGGCACCATCTCGCGTTCAGCTGGGATGAAGCGGTCGGCGTCCGCCTCTATTATGACGGCAAGGAAGTAGCGCGGAAGGACCAGCCCGCCGACCTCAACACCGGGCTCGACCAATTGGGGCTGGCCAGCCGGGTGATCGCGCCGCACCAGGTGCAGAGCTGGTACAATTTCATGCGCGGCAGCGATGTCGACGAGATCCGCGTCTACGACCATATGCTGCCGGGCGACGGGATCGCCGCGCTCGCGGCGGATCGCGATCCGCCGGCGAGCCCCGGCCCGGTCGAACCCGACAAGCGCCAGGCATGGCTCCACCGTTACGGCTGGGATCACGGATCGCCGCCCCTGCTGACCACCACCGTCACCGGTATCCGCAAGGTCGAGTTCGCCGACGCCAAGGACCTCAAGGAATGGATGTGGAAGGGCGTCGACGGCATTGCCGAGACGACCTGGCCCGGAGTCTACAACCGCTCGCGCCTGCCCGGCCGCGACGATTATTTCGAGCTCCCCGACTGGAACGTCTACGTCCAGGGCGGCAAGGCCTACGACCTGACCATCCCGGCCGGCGAGACGGTCAATCGCGTCGAGATCCAGGGCGCGGCCTATGGCGACCTGTCCTATTCGGCGGACGGCAAGGCCTATCGCACGCTCGCCAAGCGACCCCAGGGCGAGGTGCGATCGGTGGACAATGTCACGCCGATCCGCGGTGGCGCGCTACGCTTCACCAATATCGCGCAGGAAACCCCGATCCAGGAGCTCTGGGCCTATGACGTGACGGCGCGCGGCGAGCCCGCCGGGACCGCCAAGATGGACTACGTCGTCCATGCCGACGTGCCGCCCGACTTCGTCGCGCTCGATAGCCTCAATGCCTTCATCGCCGGCCGTTATCCGCCCGACGAACGCACGACATTGGTGGCACTCCCCGACGGCGGATCGCGGCGCCCGCAGCGGCCCGCGACCGCACTCCCGCGGTCGGCGGCGAACGCGGCACCGATCGTCCATGTCCTGATCCCGTCCGGGTTCAACGCCTCGCGGCCGAACACGCCGCCGCGCAACGAATGGGTCGGCCGCGCCGGATCGACCTGGGTCAATATGAGCGACGGGCTCGACGGCATCGCGCTCGATCTGCCGGCGCTGCATTGCGCGCCCAGCGCCGACGGCCTGATCCCGCTCGACATCCGCGTCAAGGATCCGATCTGGCCGGCGCGCGACATGATCGACGTTCAGGTCTCGGTGAAGCCGGGCGAGGCACGCACTTTGTGGCTCGATCTGCGCGACCGCATCCTGACCGCCGACAGCCTTTATCTGTCGATCGCCAGCGCCTCACCCGATTTCGGTGCGGCGTCGGTCGACGGCATGCACGTCCGGCTGGTGTTCAAGGATCGTAAGGACGCGCTCAAGGAGCACATCGCCGACCGCTTCAACCAGGCCAAGGACAATTGGGCCTTCCTGGTCGAGGAGCATACCACAACGTTGCGCGCGGCGCTGTTCCGGCGGCTGTACGGCGACATCTCGGACCTGCTCAGGGTCGATCCCGACAATGTCGAGGGGCGCCGCTACTGGGCCGACATCAGCTCCACGCCCGAAGCGATGCCGCCTTTCCATCAGCCGCAAGCGCCGGCGGGCGAGCCGCTCTGGGCATTCCGGCAGCTCGAGGACCTCAAGCTCACCCAGCAATTCGCCGACTGGTGGATCGCCAACCGCCAAGTGCCGTACGGCGATTTCGGCGGCGGCATTTCCGACGACACCGACCTGGTCCAGCAATGGCCAGGCCTGGCGCTGATGGGAGTCGAGCCGGACAAGCTCAACGCCTCGCTCAAATTGCTCGACGACGCGTCGTACCGCAACGGCATGCATCTCAGCGGGCTCGCCACGCTGACGCTCGACGAACTGCACGAATATGAGGAAGGCCTCGATGCCGATGCCGACCTGCTCTATCTGAACTGGGGCGACCCGGCGACGGTCGAGAAACTGATGGCGACGACCAAGGCGCTCGCCGATCGCGTGATCCTGCGCAACGCCGCCGGACACATGCATTTCGCGACCAATTGGTATGGCGGCGCCAAGGAATATCGCGAGGGGCCGTGGGAATGGCAGAAGCCGCGCTCCTACGTCATCACCCACGCGCCGATCCTGATGGGCATCTACAATGGCGATCCGACGGCACGGGGGCTGATCACCGGACTGATGGACGGCTGGCTCGCGCACGGCAAAAAGGACGAGGCGGGCAACTGGACCTTCCCCGACGGGATCAACTGGCGGACCGACGCCGAACGGCCCGGCGACGGCGTGGCGGCGGACGTACCGCTGCAATCGGCCTGGGCGGCGTGGCGGCTGACCGGCGACGACAAATATCTGCGGCCGATCATCGGCCGCGTCGCACGGAGCGGGCCCGGGCTGCTGTCCGAGCTCAACGAGAACGCTGTCGGCGTGCTCGGCCGCGCGACCGATTGGGGCAAGGCATTGCGCGACGCGGGCGCCAAGGGCGACGATCCGTTCGCGCAATATGCGGCGTGGAACGCGACCGGCGACACCCGCTTCCTCGATACGCTCCATGCCGACGCCATCGCGTTCAAAGCGCAGCACATGTACATGTACACCGAAGGGCATTGGTGGACCGACCGCGTCTCCCAGCCCAGCGACATCCTGCAGCGCGAGCGGCTCGGCGGAATCGCCCTGTGGCGCAATCAATCCTACCCGGGCCACACCGTGAGCTGGCGGTTCGACGCGCCGGGCGCCGCGACCCAGGTCGCGATCCTGGTCCCCGACGCCACGCGTACCCGGTTCAAGGTGATGGCCTATAATTCCAGCAGCGTTGCACAGCACGCGACGATGACGACGTGGAACGTGACGGGCGGGAAATGGCGCCTGACCGGAGACAATGGCGCCCGCGAGCTGACGCTCGATCGCAGTGCTTCCACCAACGTCATCTTCGCGCCGCACAGGACGACCACGCTCGAGTTCGAGCTGGTGACGCCGGCCGACGCCACCGACACGCGGGCCGATCTCGGTATCGGCCGCGAGGACGTGACGGTGAAGGGCCGCAGTGTCGCCGTGACGGTGCACAGCCTGGGCGCCAAGGCGACCAGCGGCGGGCAGGTCAGGCTGGTGGCCAAGGATGGCCGTACGCTGGCAATTGCAACGCTGCCGCCGCTCGCCGCGCCGCTCGATCTCATCCCGAAGACCGCGACGGTCAGCCTGACGCTTCCTGCCGGGGCGCCGATGACCGGCGTGACAGCAACCGTGGCGCTTCCCGGAGGCGCGCCGGAGGTGACGATGCTCAACAACGCGGTGCCGCTGGTCGCGGCGACGGGTCGCTGAGCGAAAGAATTTCCGGAGACAGGTGAGGGCCGCTGGCCCCGGAGACTCATGTCCAGCGAAGGACATCGATGTTGAAGAGACAGTGAGCGCCGAGCAACGCACCCCGATGGGCGACCTGACACCCCGCGAGCCGGAGGCCTATGCCTCGGCATTGCGGAGCTATTTTCGCAAGCGTTGCCATCCCGCCGATGTCGAGGATCTGGTCCAGGAAGTGTTGCTGCGCATGCACAGCCGGCGAACGGACAGCGAGATCGAGAATGTCGGCGGCTATATCTTCACGGTGGCGGCCAATGTGCTGATCGCACGGCGCAAGCGCGGCGCGATACCGGTCCCCGATTTCGCCGACGGCGTCGACACGATCACGCCCGAGCGGATCGTGCTCGCGCGCCGCGAGGTCGCCCGCGTCGTGCAGGCGATCCAGGACCTGCCGCCGCGCACGCGCGACATCTTCGTCGCGCACCGGTTCGAGGACATGACCTATGCCGCGATCGCCCGGCGCTTCGGCATCTCGGTGAGCGCAGTCGAGAAGCACATCATGACCGCGCTGCGCGAACTCTCGCGCGTCATCCAGGTGCAGCCATGAAGGCCCCGGACGCTCCCCGCGAGGGCCCGGACGCGCAGGCTGCCTGGTGGTTCGCGCGGCTGCGGTCGGGCGACGCATCCGCGGGCGACCGTATGGCCTTCGACGCATGGCGCGAGGCGAACCCGGCGAATGCCGCCGCGTCGGACCGCTATTCGACGCTCTGGTCGATCCTCGGCGAGGTGCGCGAGGAACCGCCGGTGCTCGAGCTGCGCGACGGACTGCGCCGCCCGCGCCGGCAGCCGTGGCGCTATGCCGCGGTGCTGGTCGCGATGCTTGGTGGGGCATCGGCGCTGTTGTGGTGGCCGCACGCGCCGCATCGCAGCGGCATGCCGTCGGCGATCGCCGACCAGCCGATCGTCACGCGGTTCGAGACCGGCGTCGGCCAGGTCGCGCGGCTCGCGCTCGCCGACGGGTCGACCGTGATCCTCGACACCGATTCGGTGTTGAAGGCGGAATTCGACGGCAGCGCACGGCGTATCTCGCTGCAACGTGGTCGCGCCTTCTTCCACGTCGCGCATGAGGCACGGCCCTTCACCGTCACCGGGCGGCGCCTCGCGGTCACCGCGACCGGCACGCAATTCGTCGTCGATCTCGACAATGCGCCCGACGTCGTCAGCATGGTCGAAGGCAGTGTGGTGGCGGCGGGCGTCGGCACCGGCGGCGGGCAACCGGTCGCATTGAAGGCGGGACGCAGCCTCGCCGCGAGCGCGGCCGGCTGGCGGCTCGGGACGGTCGATGTCGATCAGGCGCGCGGCTGGACCACCGGGCAACTCACCTTCCGCAACGCCCCGCTGGCGGAGGTGGTGCGCGAGACCAATCGCTATTCGCCGCGCAAAATCATACTCGGGGAGGGGCTCGGCCGCGAACCGCTGAGCGCGGTGCTGAAGGCGGGCGACGTCGATACCCTGGTCTCGGCGGTCGAGGATCTCGGCATCGCCCGCGTGTCGAGCCGCGACGCCGGGGCGATCACGCTCTCGCGACGCTGATCCACGCATTTTTTTGCGTAACCCGGTGAGGGGTTACCGGTGTCATTGCTCTTTAGAAGCAGAACAAACAACCTTGGAGGGGATTTCTCATGCGTAGGATGGCGCACGCCTATCTGCTGTGCGGCGTTGCCGCGATCGCGGTCATTGCTGCACCCGCTCGTGCGGAAGAAGAGCGCAGCATTTCGATCTCGGCACAGGCATTGGGACCCGCGCTCGAGCAGCTCGGCAAGCAGGGCGGCATCCAGATCATTTCGTCGCCGACCATGACCCAGGGCAAGCACACGCGCGGGGTGGTCGGCCGACTGAAGCCGACGGAAGCGCTGCGCCGGATCCTGATGGGCACCGAGCTTACCTACAAGGCGTCGGGCCAGGGCTATGTCGTCCTCGCCTCGGGCCGGACGCCCGCCCCTGCCCCGCAAGCGGCCGCGCCAGCCCCGGCGGCGGATCCGCAAACCGATCCTGCCCCGGAGGCGCCGGGACCGGACATCGTGGTAACGGGCTTTCGGGCGAGCTTGAACAGCGCGCTCAACGCCAAGCGCAACGCGAGCGGCGTGGTCGACGTCATCAAGGCCGACGACATCGCTGCCTTCCCCGATACCAACCTCGCCGAATCGCTGCAGCGCGTGCCGGGCGTGTCGATCGCGCGCGACGGCGGCCAGGGACGCACGATCACCGTGCGCGGCCTCGGCCCGCAATTCACGCGCGTCCGCATCAACGGCATGGAAGCGCAGAGCACCTCGACCGGCACCGACAGTTCGGGCGGCGTCAACCGCGGCCGCGGCTTCGACTTCAACGTGTTCGCCGCCGAGCTCTTCAATTCGCTGACGGTGCGCAAGACTGCGTCGGCCGATGTCGACGAGGGTTCGTTAGGCGCGACGGTCGACCTCCAGACCGCGCGGCCGTTCGATTACAAGAAGCTGACGGTCGCCGGCTCGGTCGAGGCCGATTACAACGACCTGTCGCAATCGACCAAGCCGCGCATCACCGGGCTGATCGCCGACCAGTTCTTCGACGGCAAGCTCGGCGTGCTGCTGTCGGGCGCCTGGTCGCAGCGCCGCACGTTCGAGGACGGCCATGGATCGGGCGGCTGGCTCGACGGCACCAATGTCGGCGGCTTCAGCCCGACATCCCCCTTCTCCCAGGCGAACCTGGCGACCACCTACAGCCCGCGTTTCCCCCGCTACGGCCGGCTGACGCGCGACGAGGACCGCCTGGGACTGACCGGGTCGATCCAGTTGCAGCCGACCGATCGCACCTTGATCAGCTTCGACACGCTCTATTCGCGCTTCGAATCGACCCGCGAGGAGAACTGGCTGGAATCGCTCGCCTTCGCACGGCCCAAATCGCAGGGTGGCCGCCCCGACATCGTCGTCGAGAGCGGGACGATCAACGACAAGGGCGACCTGGTGAAAGGGCTGTTCGACAGCGTCGACATCGAGAGCGAAGACCGCATCGCGCAGTCGACCACCACCTTCCAGCAATACACCCTGACCGGCGAGCAAAAGTTGAGCGATTCCTTCAAGGTCGACGCGCTGGTCGGCTATTCGAAATCGTTCTTCGACCAGCCGATCGATACCAACATCATCCTCAATCGCGAGAACTCGAACGGCTTCTCCTATGATTATACGGTCAACAGGCAGCTGCCGTTGATCAACTACGGGTTCGACGTCACCGACCCCGACAACTTCAATTTCGGTGGGCCGCGCACCGAGATCAGGATCCGCCCGTCGAGCGTGAAGAACGTTTTCAAGAACGCACAATTGAGCGCGACGTGGAAAGCCAACGACAATGTGAGCCTGGTATTCGGCGGGAGTATCAAGCGGTTCGAATATATGTCGCGCATGCAGGTGCGCCGTGACGAGACGGTCGTGCCGCAACTCCCGGCCGGCACCACGCTGGGCGACCTCACCAAGCTGGTCACCGGCTTCGGGCGCAATCTCGGCGCGCCCAGCGGCGTACCTAGCTCATGGGTCGCGCCAGACCTCACCAAGTTCGCCGATCTGTTCGACATCTACAGCAATAGCGGCATCTATGCGCTGAGCCCGCTCAACCTGAATGCGGTGGGCAGCAACGTGAACATCTCCGAAACCGACAAGGACCTGTTCGGCCAGATCCTGTTTCGCAACGACAATCTGTCGATCCCGCTGCGTGGCGATGTCGGCGTACGCTACGTGTCGACCCATCAATCCTCGACCGGCTATCAAGTGGCGGGCGGAACGCCGCAGCTCGTGACCCTCACCCGTGAATATCAGGACATTCTTCCGTCGCTGAACCTGACCGCGGAACTTTCGCCCAAGGTCCTGCTGCGGTTCGGCGCGGCGCGGGTGATGACCCGGCCCGATCTCGGGTCGCTGTCGCCGGGGGGCAGCATCAATACGACCGGCGTGTTCAGCGTCAGCTCGGGCAATCCCAATCTCGACCCGATCCGCGCCGACACCGTCGACTTCTCGGCCGAATGGTATTTCCAGAAGAACGGGCTGCTTTCGGTCGGCATATTCTACAAGAATATCGAGAGCTACATCCAGACCAGCCAGAACACGATCCCGTTCAACCAGTCGGGGCTGCCCGTCAGCCTGCTCGCCGGCCTCCCCGTCTCGCCGAGCGATCCCTTCACCTTCAAGCAGCCGATCAACACGCCGGGCGGCCCCTTGAAGGGCATCGAGGTCAACTACCAGCAGCCGTTCACCTTCCTGCCCGGATTCCTCAAGCACTTCGGCGTGCTTCTCAACTACACCTATGTCGACTCCCGGATAAATTACCTGATTTCGCCGGGGGTATCGACGACCAATGATCTGGTTGGTCTCTCCAAGCACGCCTTCAACGGCACGCTTTACTACGAAGACGCCAAGCTCTCGATTCGAGGGTCGGTAGCCTATCGCGGCCGGTATCTGACCGCGGTACCCAGCGGCACGAGCACCAACGACGTCGATGGGGTCAATCCGATTACGACGGTCGACGTGTCGATGTCGTACAGCCTGACGCCTCACATCAAGCTGACGCTCGACGGGCAGAACCTGACCGACGCCTTCAACTATCAGTTCAACGACAGCCGGCGGGACAGCGTGTTCGTCTATACCCACACCGGCCGTGAGATCCACGGCGGTATCCGGTTCAGCTTCTGAGGATCGAGATGCAAGCGATGATCAACCGCCGGCATTTGCTGGCCTCTGCCGCCATGATCGGCATCACGTCGTTCGCGCCGCCGCTTCGGGCAGCGGGCGCGCCCCGGTTCGACGCAATATTGTCGAAGGACGGGGCGCCGCGCGACGGCGTACCGGCCTATCGCACGCTCGCGGAGGCGGTCGATGCCGCCCCGGCGAACGGTACCCGGCCATGGCGCATCTTCGTGCCGCGTGGCGAATGGCGGGAGCGGATCGTCGTCACCAAGCCCAACATCCACCTGATCGGCGAGGACCGCGCCGGCAGCCGCCTGGTATCCAGCGCCTCGCGCAAGGATCGTCGGCCGGGCGAAGCGGCGACCGCGACCCTGCTGGTGCGCGCGCCCGGTTTCCAGGCCACCAACATGACTATCGCCAACGATTTCGATTATATCGCCAACATGCCGGCCGAGGTGGCGTTCGACCGGACCGGGGCGAGCGGCGCGCAGGCCCAGGCGATCATGCTCGACACCGGATCGGACCGCACGATCTTCGATCGGGTCGACATCACCGGCTATCAGGACACCTTGTGGGCGGAAGTAGGCCGCGCCTTGTTCCGCCAGTGCCTGATCAGCGGCTGTGTCGACTTCATCTACGGCGCCAGCCGCTCGCTGTTCGATCGCTGCACGATCGTCTCGCGGCGCCGGCCGGGCAAGGATTTCAACGGCTTCATCGCGGCGCCCGACACCGACATCCACCAGCCGTACGGCCTGGTGTTCATCGGCTGCCGGCTCGAGAAGGAAGCGGGCGTCGCGCCGCATACGGTGGCGCTCGGGCGGGCGTGGAAGCACCAGCGCAAGTTTCCCGACGGCGAATATTCGGATCCCGACGCGATCGGCCAGGCGGTCTATCTGGACTGCTGGATGGACGACCACATCGTGCCCGAAGGCTGGTACCGCATGCACTATTACCCGAAGGGCGGCGGCATGGCGTTCATCGAGCCCGAGCAGGCGCGGTTCTTCGAATATCGCAGCACCGGCCCCGGCGCCGGCCCGGCGTCCCCGCGCCGGCGCATGCTCACGGCGGCGCAAGCGGCGACCTTCACGCCCGATCACATCTTCGACGGCTGGCGCCCAACGACACCGGTCGGCTGATCGGACGGTCACCCAAATCTTCCTACCCTGGGAAGATCCCTGCCCTCGCCGCCCCGGTGGCGAGGGCGTTCTTTTCCCGGCAGCCGACGCGCACGAGCCTCGGCGCGAGGGTCATAATCAGCACTCGTCCGGTTGGTCGACGTCGGTCGGCGCGATGTCGGCATCGTGCTGGCCGAGCATCGGCGCGGCAAACGGACGAGGCCCCGGCGTGCGCGAGAACTTGATCGCGCGGGTGACGCCGCGATAGTCGCCGAGCACGGGATGCGGGATGGTCGACACCATGTCCTCGGCGCGCACTTGCGGATGCTCGAACATGTCCTCGATATGGCGGACGGCGGAGCACGGCACCGCGTCGCCGAAGATCTTTTCCCACTCGAGCGCGGTGCGCGTGGCGAGCGCGGCGCGGAGTTGCGGGACCAGCTCGGCGGCATGCGCGGCGCGCTTGCGAACGCTGTCGTAGCGATCGTTGCGCGCGAGCTCGTCGAGCCCGGTCAACTCGCACAAGGCCTTCCAGAAATGCGGCGTGTTGGCCGAGAGATAGAGATAGCCGTCGCCGGTCGGGTGGAGCCCGGTAATCCCGCCCGAGCGCATGTCGCGCGAGATGTCGTGCGCCTCGCCCTCGGCCTGGATCATCCGCGCCGACTGCATCGTCAGCGCGCTCCTGAGCAGCGACACGCCGACATATTGCCCCTTGCCGCTGCGCTCGCGCTCGAACAGCGCCGAGGCAACGCCCGCCGCGACCAGCGCCGCGGCGTAATAGTCTACGGGGGAACCATAGGTCAGCTCGGGCACCGGCGGCTTGCCCTGCAACACGCACATTCCGGTCATCGCCTGGAGCACCTGGTCGTAGCCCGCCTTGCCGCGCAGCGGGCCCTCCTCGCCATAGCCGGTAACTGCGCAATAGATCAGCCGCGGGTTGATCGCCTCGAGCCGGAGATGGTCGATCCCGAGCCGCTCGGTGACCCCGGGGCGGAAATTGTGGACGAGCACATCGGCCTGCGCGACCAGCTCGAACAGGCGCTCGCGGTCGGCTTGCCGCTTGAGGTCGAGCACGATGCCGCGCTTGCTGCGATTGACCCCCAGGAAGGCGCGGTTCTCGCCCTCGAGCGTGGAAGGGTAAGCGCGCAGATTGTCGCCGACGGGCGGCTCGACCTTGATCACGTCGGCGCCCTGATCGGCAAGCAGCGAACAGCCGTACGGCCCGGCAATATACGCGCTGAGGTCGAGCACGGCGATGCCCGACAGCGGTCCCCGCGGGCCGTCGCGCGCGGGATTGTCGAACGCGGTGCCGAGCGCAGGGGAAGTGGAGGCCGTCGTCAAGATCAGGTTCCCGGTTGGGTGTAGGGGTAAGGAGCGAACAGCTCGCGCTGCCAGCGGCGCGGGTCGTTCTCGACGCGGCTCGCCACGTCGAAGATCATCGTGGCGCGGCGGCGCTCGTCATAAGCGGGCCAAGGCGGCAGCCCGGGCGGGTTGGGGTTGCCGGTGCGCGCGAAGGCGACGAAGCGCCGCTGCATCAGCCGCGACAGCATGCGCGTCCGTGGGCCGTTGCCGGTCCAGGCGTAGGGCGCATCGAACGTGCCGAAGACCAGCCCGATGTCGATGCCGTGGAACGCGCCGCGATCGGGATTGGTCGGGGATTGGAAATCGACCTGGTAGACGAAGGCGGGGCGGCCCGCGCGGGCGCGCGCTTCCGCCTCGATCAGTTGCGGGCGCCAGCTCCGGCCGTCCGTGGTCGCGGCGTAGAAGATGTCGGCGGGCGACGCCTTGGGCATATGCGCGCGATACGTGCGGACGACCGCTTCGGGCAGCGGGTCGACCGGCAGTTCGGCAGCGATGCGGTCGGGAAGCGCCGCCCAGCTCAGCCCGCGCATCTCGGGTGAAGCGGGATCGGAGAAATCGCGCGTCTCGTCGCGCGTGGCGCCGAGCATCAGGTCGACGCCGAGCCCGTTCGGATGCACGTCGGGCCAATAGGGGTGCCGCGCCAGCGACCGGCCGTCGAGCACGGGCCCTAAATAGACCAGGCTGCGCTCGATCGGATCGTCGGCGTCGAGCGCGTCGATCAGTTTCTCGACCGGCTGGTCGAGCAGGCGGCGCGGCTCGTTATCCTTTATCCCGAGCCGGGCGAGATAGGATCGCGCACGCCGCGTCGCATGCACCGGACCCGATACCGTCACTTGCTGGCCGCTCATCGTGATCGCGCGCCGGAACAGGCCGCGCGCGGCGGGCATCGCCATCAGCGTGGTGATCTTGGCGCCGCCGCCCGACTGGCCGATCATCGTGACGCGCGCCGGATCGCCGCCGAACGCCGCGATATTGTCGCGCACCCATTCGAGCGCGAGGACGAGGTCGAGCTGCCCCGCGTTACCGCTGTCGGGAAATGCCGGGTCGAGCCGCGCGAGATAGAGATAGCCGAGCGCGTTGAGGCGATGATTGACCGTCACCACGACGACATCACCCGCCGCGGCTAATCCACGACCATCGGTGATCGGGTCGTTGGCGCTGCCATAGGCATAGCCGCCGCCATGGACCCAGACCATCACCGGCAGCCGTGCGCCCGCTGCCGGCTCGGGCGTCCAGATGTTGAGGAACAGGCAGTCTTCCGCCTGCGGGCGGCGCTTGCCGCGCTGCGGGCAGGCCGGGCCGGGCTCGGTCGCGCGGATCGTCTCGCGCACCGCCGGCTCGGCCAACGGCGCCTGAAAACGCCGCGCCCGACCGTAGCGAATGCCGCGGAACACCGCGACGCCGTCCTGCCGTTCTCCCATGAAGCGCCCGGCGCGGCAGGCCACGACCGGATCGCCCACGGCGCGGGCCGCGCCGGACGCGAGCAAGGCTGCGCTCCCCGCGATCATCGTGCGCCGCGTCGGCATGGCGAAAGCGCCCCCGATCATGTCTCACCCGCCAGGCCGAGCCAGGTCAGCCGCCAGGCACCGTCCTGCCGCCCGCCCGCGCGATACCAGGGCTCGAAGACGATCGCCGCGCGGCCGTCGGGTTCCAACCGAATCGTATCGCCTTCGGCGACCGCCACCGGTTCTCCGGCAAACCGCACCGTCTCGCCGCGCTTGAACCCGTCGACCAGCCCGGTCGCGTACGCGAGCGGGCCGCGCGTGACGGCGACGAAGACGTAATGCATCACTTCCTGCGCCACCGGCACGTTGCCCGGCGCGAGCGACTCCTGGACATTGCGCTGCGTCGCGTGATGGACCCTGACCGGCATCGGCAGGTCGAGCGTGATGACGTCGCCCGGCTCCCAGTCGCGCTCGATCCGCGCATAGCTGCCGGGAATTGCGTCGACGCTCTGCTCGCCGACGCGCAGCACCGGGTGTTCGACCCAATCGGGAATGCGGACATCGACCGCGAACCGCGCCAGCACGGCGGGCACGACCTCGATCGTGATCGGCCCTTCGAACGGATAGGTGGTCCGTTGGCGGAGACGCACAGCCCCCACGACGGGCAAGTCGATCTCCGCGTCGGATTGACCGAGCAGGTTGACCGCAACGGCGCCGTCGGCGGTCACGCCGTACGCGATCGCCGGAAGTTCCTCCAACGCCATCGCCCCGCTCGACTTGCAGCAGCGCCAATATGTGGTGTGCGTCCGCCGTCCGTTGGGGAAGGAATAATAGCACCAATCCTCGCCGTCGGGCGCCTGCGCGCCGAGCAGGTCGTTATAGGCGCTGCGCTCGATCTCCTGCGCGAAGGCGGCGTCACCCAGGATGGCGAGCAATTCGCGGTTGAGTTGGATCCAGGCCATGGTCGAACAAGTCTCGACATAGGCTTCGGGACTGAACACGCCGGCGGGATTGAACACTTCGCGCGAGCGATGCGCGACCCCGCCCCACGGCCCGCCGCCGAGCGTCAAATGATGCGCGCGCACCGCCTGCCAGATGTTGCGCACCGCGGTCAGACAGCGCTGCTCGCCGGTCGCGCGATGGAGCTTGGCGAGCCCGATGAGGTTCCACAGCAATTGATACGCCTTGCCGGTGGCGATCTCGGACGGGTCGGCGCCAGCCAGCGCCATGCTCAGCAAGCGGTTGCGCGGCTCACGCTCGGCCTGGTCGACCACCAGCCGCGCGAGGTCGAGATAGTGTTCCTCGTCGGTCGCCAGATACAGTTCGACCGCGGGATCGAGCAGCACCGTCGCCGACAGCCCGAAATGATTGCCGAGATCGGTGATCGCGATCCCACTATCGGTCAGCGTCCGCCAGGCCAGGTCGCCGATCTTCCGTGCGGCGTTCAGGTAACGATCGTCGCCGACCGCCTTCCACAACTCGACCAGCCCCAGGATCAGATAGGAATGCGTCCAGATGTCCCAGGTGCGCAGCGCCGGCGCGCCGTCCCAGGTTACCGGCTTGGGCGGCTGCGGCACCATGAAGCGGCGCGACGGCGCGTAGTTGCCCAGATAGCCGTCCTCACCCTGCCGCTCGACCAGATAATCGGCGACGCGCACCACACGGGCGAGCAGCGCACCGTCGCCCGCACGCACCGCGGCGCGGGCCGCGGCGACCAACCATTTGCCGGCATGTTCGCCATACCAGTCGCCTTCCTCGTCGCCCGCCACCACCTCAGGCGCGAACAGGGCGATCGCCGGGCTGTGCTCGTCGGTGATGAAGTGCGACAGCCGGCCCTTGCGATTGGCCTCGACCGCCTCGCCCAGCAGCCCGCCCAGCGTCACCGCGCCGGGCGGCGCGAGGCGCATCGCGGCGTCAGCGATCGGCGGCACAACGGAATCCGATCCCCGCCGAGCGATCCTTGGCCGGCGCCATCAGCAGCAATTTGCCGTGCTGGTCGAGGCGGTAGGCCGGCGGGAAATACCAATGCGACGTCTGCGGCTGATAGGCGCTGCCGCCGCGCAACACGCCGCCGCGGATGCGGTCGTCATGATATTCGTCGGTCCATTGCCAGACGTTGCCGACCAGATCCTCGACCCCGAACGGACTGGCACCCGCGGGATGCGCGCCGACATCGGCCGGCGCCGGCATGACGCGGTCGAGCGACGGCGTGGGCACCGCCGCCTCGTCCCACTCATTGCCCCAGGGATAGAGCCGGCCATCGGTCCCCTGCCCGGCATATTGCCATTCCCATTCGCGCGGCAGGCGCTTGCCCGCCCAAGCTGCATAGGCACGCGCATCCTCGAGCCCGACCCAGGTGACGGGCTTGTCCTCCCAGCCGGCGGGCGGCGCGCCGTCTTGCCAGTGGCGGAGGAAGTTGCGGTCGTCAGCGGGCGCGTAGCCGCTGGCGTCGAGGAACGCCTTGAACTGCGCGTTGGTCACCGGGAAGCGGTCGATCCAGAACGCGTCGATCGCCATCCGGCGGCGATGGTGGCGGCGCGGGCTGTCCTCCCACGGATATTGCACGTCGACACCGTCGGCGGCGTAGCCCTCGATCTCGATGCCATGAACCGCGAAATCGAAGTCGCCGGCGGGGATCGCGACCATGCCGGCGGGCGCCTCGGCGTAGCGCGCAGTCGGCGCGATCGGGACGAGTTCCTGCTTGGCCGAGGTCCAACCGGCGGACAGCGAGGCAAGCGGCGTGGCAGCACAGGCGCGCATCTCGGCGAGCAAGGCATCGAGCCCGTCGACCACCTGCCCGTCGGCAATTGCCAGGATCGCGCCGAAGCCGCGCCCGGCGATATCCAGCATCAAGATCGCGCGGTCGCCGTCGATCCGCGGATCGAGCGCGACGCCGTTCCAGACATCGACGTAACGCGTCCCCGCAACATGCGACACCGCGAGTTGCTCGCCGCCGACGGCATAGTCGTTGCGGTTGATCAGCGTCCACAAGGTCTGCCCGTCGCCGGGGAAGCGGCTGGCGAAGATCCCGGCCTGCAGCGTCCGCTCGTACGGCCGCCAGTCCGGGCTGACGATCAGCGGCGCGAAGAAGCGCTGGACCATCGCCACCCGGCGCAAGGTCTCGGCATCGCGCGGCGTGAATATGTTGACGAAGCCGAACACGTTCTCCCAGGCGACGTAACCGACACCGTTGAAGAAGGCGTGCTGGAGGTCGTTGGTCCGCGCGCGACTCCAGCGGTTCTCGATGTTGATGATGTGCCGCGGCTCGAGCCATTTGAGCTTGAGCACCGTCGGGATGCTCTCGTCGGGGACGCGCTTGGTCCAGCTCTGCAGGTTCCAGCTGAGGATATGATCGCCGGCCTGCGACGTCGTCTCGGGCTGCAGCACGACCGCGCCGCCCGCCGCTTCGCATGCCTTGTGGAACGCGAGCGGGACGCCGCTGTAGGTGTCGCCGTTGATCCCGTCGGCGCCGGTCGCCGCGACGATCGCCGCCATCCGCTCCCAGTCAGGCGCGTCGCCTGCCTTCGTGCCATTGTCCCACGGCATGGTCGGCAGGAACACCTTGACCCCGCGGCGGTGGAAATCGGCGACCGCCTGCTTCAATCCCTCGATCCCGCCGGGCAGCGCGTCGACCAGGTCGAACTGGCTGCGGTCATCGACCCCGATATTGGGATAGATGTACCAGATGAGCACGCTGTCGACCGTGCCGAGCCGCGCTTCGAGATCGTCGAGATAGCGGTCGACCGTGTAGCGGCCGGTGTCGGGATCGTAGAAATAGCGGTCCTCGACCATCAGCAGGGTGTGGACGAAGTTCGCCTGCGACCATTGCAGTTCGGGACGGCGATAGAGGTCGTCGTCGAAGCCGATCCGGATCAGGTGTTCGCGGCGCCATTCGATCAGCCCCTGGACCCATTCGTCCGCGGCGCCGTCGGCGTCGATTGTCCAGCGGCCCATTTCCTGGAAGGGCCAGCCGGGCACCTTGCCGGGCGTCGGCAGATAGGGGCCGGTGAGCGCGTGCGAGAATTTGACGTCGCTGGTGGTGCGGATCGGGTTGGTCATGGGTCTTTCTTCAGCTCGCTGCCGGGCCAAGGCCACAATAAGCCGCGAGATCGTCAGGGTCATGCAGACGCGCGGTGGCGATGAACGCGTCCACCTCGGTACGAAGCGGGATGCTCGATTGCGCGCCCGGTCGCGTGGTGGCGAGTGCCCCGGCCGCCGCAGCGCGGGCGAGAGCGCCCGGCAGATCGAGGCCTTCCGCCAGACCGGCGGCGAGAACGCCGCAAAAGGTGTCGCCGGCGGCCGTGGTGTCGGCGGGCGTGACGACGAAGGCCGGCTGGAACAGATAATCCTCGCCGACCCGCGCGCAGGCGCCGCGGCCGCCGAGCGTCACCACCGTGATGGCCACACTGGTCCGCTCCAATCGCCCGGCGATCGAGCCTTCGGCGCCGACCAGCAATTCGAGTTCGTCCTCGTTCACCACCAGCACGTCGACCGCTTCGAGCAAGGCAGCCGGCAAGCTGCGCGCCGGCGCGGCATTGAGCATCACCTTGACCCCGCGAGCGCGTGCCGTCCGGGCGAAGGCAGAGACGGTATCGATCGGGGTCTCGAGCTGCATCACCAGCCACGAGGTCCCGTCGAGATCGGGCAGGTCATCGGGGCCGAGATCGGCATTGGCGCCGGGCGCGACGGTGATCGCATTCTCCGCCGCGTCGGACACGGTGATCAGCGCCGCCCCGGTCGATCGCGCCGAGCGGCGGACGACGAGATCGACCCCGGCGCCGGTCAGCGACTTGGCGACCATCCGGCCATTGTCGTCGTCGCCCAGCGCGACCAGCATCCGGGTCGCCACCCCGCCCGCCCGCGCTGCCGCGACGGCCTGGTTGGCGCCCTTGCCGCCGGGGAAGATCGCGAGGTCGCCGCCGAGCACCGTCTCGCCGGCCGCGGGGATGCGGCCGGCGCGAACGACGAAATCGGCATTGGCGGAGCCGGCGACCAGCACGCGTGAATCACTTTGGTCGCCCACGGCCCCCTCGGCTCAGAAGTCGCGGTGGAACGTCAGAGACACCGTCCGCCCGCGACCCGCGAAGTAGTTCTGGTAGATATCGATCTGCGACGAACTCAGGAAGTAGTAGCGGTTGAGCAGATTCTCGACGCCGAGCGAGAAGGTGCCGATGCTGCCCGCCTTGACGTTCGCGGTCAGGTCGAAAAGCGTATAGCCCTTGGTATATTCGTTGATCGCCGGCAGGCGGCGGCTGAAATAGCTGGTCGAGCCGAGCGACAGCGACGCCGCGGGGATGAAATGCCAGGTCGCCGTCGCGGTGAGCTTGTCCGGCGCGATGTTGAGCACGCCGAGCGGCGTGTCGATCGGGCTGGGCACGCCGTTGGCGGCCGAGGTCTTGCCGACGACATGGCTGTAGACGACGTTGAAACGCAGGTCCTTGGTCGGGCGCAGCTCGCCGTTGACGTCGAAGCCGAAGATCGAGATCGGCCGGCGATTGAGGACATAGTCCTTGGTCACCGGATCGACCGCATAGGTCGAGCCGTCGGCGGACTTCGATTGATAATAGGAAATGCCGAAGCTGCCGACCTTGCCGCGCCAGTTGAAGCCGACCTCCTTGTTCTTGAAGATCACCGCTTGCAGCCCGATGATCGAGCCGACGCTGTTGCCCGGCGTGCTGACGTTGCGCAGCGGAATGCCGACGTTGGGCAGCGAGAAACCCTCGCTATAAGTCGCGAACGCCGAGAAGCCGGCGCCGAGGCGCCCGATGATGCCGGCGTTGAACAGGTCGGCATTATATTTGAGCGTGCCGCCCTTCACCAACACGCTGTTGCGGTAATAGGTGGTCGTATAGTCGGCGATCTTCACGCGACCGTCCTCGTGGCGCCATCCGCCGCTCAGCGTGACCGGTCCGATATCGTAGCTCAGCTGCGCATAGGGTTCGATACCGGTATAGTTCATCGGCGGCACCCACACGCGGTTGGTGACGGCGAGATACTGCTGCGTCTGGTCGTGGACCAGGTCGATGCCGAAGCGCAGTTCGAAGCCCTTGGTCAGGAAATCCTTATAGGTGTCCGACGTGCGCAGGCCGTATTTCTTCGACAGGATTTCCGACTGGTCGAAGATCACGCCGGTCGAGATGCGCGGGTCCTGCTTGTCGATAAGGTTGTCACCGGGGAAACGCATCTCCTGCTTGGCGTAATAGCCGGTCACCACCACGCTACCGCCGAGCAGATTGGCGTTGGTGTAGTTCAAGGCATATTGCTGGAAGCGATTGAAATCGGGCTGGAACAGCAATTGGCCCGTGATCGGATCGGTCGGCGGGCCGGGCTCGGCAGTATCGGGAATGCCGGTGGTCTGGTCGGTGCCGAGCGGGGGACGGACGCCGGCGACATAGTGATAATTGCCGTTCGCCTTCAGGTAGAAGAAGCTCGCAATGGCCTCGATGCGCTGCGAATCGCCCTCACCGAAATCGTGACCGACCTTGAGGAAGGCGTCGTACTGCTTCGAATCCGCCAGCGAACTCGACGCGCTGAGGCCGATGCGGCGGCCATTGGCATCGGAAGTGATGCCACGCGACAGGAACGAGCCGGCGGCGAAGATATCGATCCCGTCGGACTTGTGGGCGATCGTCGCGCCCAACTTCCATTGCGAGCTGTCGTCGCGGAACTGGGTGCCGAAGCGGGCGGTGACGCCGAAATGCGTGCCGTCCTGGGTCGCGCGCTTCGAGATATAGTTGATGATGCCGCCGGCTGCACCGACGCCTTCGGCCGCCGAGGCGCCGCCGATCACTTCGATGCGCTCGATCGTCGCCATGTCGGTGAAGCTCGCGTTGCGGCTGCCGTCGCGGAGCGGAGTCGATTGCGGGATGCCGTCGAACAGATACAGCGCCGTGCGCCCGCGGAACGTCTCGCCCAGCGTGTTCATCGTCTGGTTCGATTCCGAATAACCCGGCACGGTGCGCGCCAGGATCGCGGTCGCATCCTCGGTGATGGCAAGCGAACGCTGCACTTCGGCCGGCGTGATGACCGTGATCGCGCCCGCGATCTTGTCGACCGACTTGGGCGAGCGGCTACCCGTGACGATGATTTCGCCGCGAGCCTCGGCGCTCTCCTGGCTCTCGGTGGAATTGCTCTGGCCGGTATCGGCGGCCGGCGCGCTTGCCGTCTGAGCAAAGGCCGGCAGGGCGACACTCGACAACAAGGCAGCGGCAAACGTCAGACGCGCGTGATAGATCATGGAAAACCTCCCCAGTGTATTTTTCCGGTAGGGTAAGGCGGCACCGGGCCACGCAAAAGCGGCAGCTTCTGCGTTCACACATCACATTTTGTGTGGTTCAACGACCCCTGATCGACTTTGCTTCGGAGCGATGGGACAACAGTTTTCCTGTTCTGTGAACGCAGCGTTCGTGCGCTTTTCCCGCGCTACACATGGCTCGGCCGCAATCCAACGAGTCAACAAGCAGCGGCGAGGGAGAGGCTTACCGATGCGCAGCAAGTTGTTCGTCCCCTGCTCGCGCCCCGACTTCTTCGCCAAAGCGCTGGCCGGCGACGCCGATGCGCTGTCGTTCGATCTCGAGGACGCGGTCCCCGCCGGCGACAAGGCGGCGGCACGCGCGCGGCTCGCCGACTGGCTGCGGTCGGACGCGGTCGCGACGTCGGCGAAGACGATCATCGTCCGGATCAACGCCGCCGACACGCCCTATTTCGCCGACGACCTCGCCGCTTTGACCGGCGTGCGCGCCGACCTCGTCAATCTGCCCAAGGTGGAAGCACCCGACACGGTGTGCGCCGTCGCGGCACGGATGGAGGCAGCCGGCATCGGCGCCGCACTGCTGGTCAATATCGAGAGCGCCGCCGGGATGGCGCAGGCGGCGGCGATCGCGCGCGCGCATCCTCGCGTGGTGGGGCTTCAGGTCGGGCTCAACGATATGTTCGCGTCGCTCGGTATCGATCGTCGCGATGCGCGCCATGTCCATGCCGCCTTGTGGGCGATCCGGCTGGCGGCAGGCGAAGCATCGCGCCTGGCGTATGACGGCGCCTGGCCCGACCTCGCCGACGACGACGGCTTCCGCACCGAGGCCGAGCTCGCCCGCAGCCTGGGATTCCTCGGCAAGTCTTGCATCCACCCGCGCCAGGTGGCGATAGCCAATGCCGTGTTCGACAGAAGCGACGATGTGGCGCGCGCGAAGCGCCTGCTGGCCGCAGCGGTAGAAGCCGAAGCCCAGGGCCGCGGCGCGTTCGTGTTCGAAGGCGCGATGACCGACGCTCCGGCGATCGCAGCGGCGCGGGAGACGGTGCGACGCGCGGGCGAGAATGGGTGGATGGCGTGACGGGCTTGGCGACAAACTCCCTCTTCCGTTGGGAGAGGGAAGAGGCCCGCTCGGCGCAGCCGGGTGGGAAGGGTGAGGGCAGTGTTCTTGCCCCTGCCCTCACCCTTCCGGCGCTTCGCGCCTCCCTCCCTCTCCCACGGGGAGAGGGATTATGATCCTCCGCACCTTGCTGGCCCTCTGCCTGCTGGCCTTTGCCGCCCCGGCCCTTGCCGAGCCGCCGATGTCGACGGTCGCGACCCGGCTCCCGCCCTTGGCGAGCGATCGTCCGATCCTGCTGGGTGCGATCGACGGCCGCCCGGTTGCGATCGAACAAGGCGGGAAGCGCGCGTTCGTGCTGGGGCCGCGCGGCTGGTCGGCGGTGGACGGAAACCGGATAGACGTTCCGCATCTGCTGGCCATGGTAAGCGACGGGCGGCGTACGGTGCTGCTCGGCGGTACCGACGGCGTTACACAGATGCTGGCGGCACTCCATTATTCGGGCGGCGGGCTCGCCCCTCGGGTCCTGCCGGCGCTGCCCGTGCCGTTGCGATCCGCCACCGCGGCGTTCGAGCCCGACGCCGTGCTGGTGGCCGGGCTGGACGCCCGCGGCACGCCGCATCTTCTACGCCTCAACTGGACGACGCCGGACAGCTGGGAACCACTGGCCGCCTGGCCGGGGGGCGGTACACCAGCCGCGCTCGCCGCCCAGAACAGCGGCATCTTCGTCACCCTCGCGAGCGGGCAGCAATGGCGCTGGCTCAAGCTCAAGGGCTGGAGCGCGGGCACGCCGGCACCTGGCGCGATCGTCCCCGGCTCGGCGCGCGCGATCGGCCAGGCGTATCTGCTCTATCTGGTCGGCAAGGCCGACGGTGCGCGCCTCTACAGCTACAGCGCGATCACCGACGCCTGGGCGCCGCTGGGGTCGGCGCTGCCGCACCCGCCGGTCGCCGCGGTGAGCCAGGGCGACGGCATCCTGTCGGCCTGGCGCGACGGCGGCAGCCTCGCCTTCTCGGCGCTGACGCTCAAGTCGACGCGCCAGTCGATCTCGACCATCGATATGGCGATCATCGCGGTCTATCTGTTCGCGATGCTCGGGATCGGGCTGACCTTCTACCGCCGCGCCAAGCAGGGTCCGTCGACCGAGTTCTTCCTGGGGTCGCGCGCCATTCCCTATTGGGCAGCCGGGATCAGCATGTTCGCCGGCTCGATAAGCTCGATCAGCTATCTCGCGGTCCCGGCCAAGGCGTTCGAGACCGACTGGGAATATATCATGTCGAAGATGACGACGGTGATCGGACTGATGTTCGTCGCCGTCTTCGTCGTGCCGATCTTCCGCCGGCTCAACCTGGTTTCGGTGTTCAACTATCTCGAGCAGCGCTTCCATCCGGCGATCCGTTTATTGTCGAGCGCCTTGTGGATCATGATGCAGATCGGCGGGCGAATGGGGATCGTGCTGTTTCTGCCTGCGATGGCGATCGGGACGATCACCGACACCAACATCGTCGCGTGCATCGTCGTCGTCGGGCTGTTCACGATCGTCTACACCGCGTTGGGCGGCATGCGCGCGGTGGTGTGGACCGACGTGTTCCAGGTCCTCGTGCTGACCTGCGGCGCGCTGTTCGCGATCGGCTTCATCATCTGGCAGATCGGCTTCGGCACGGTGTGGGACACCGCCGCCACCTACGACAAGACCAAGATGCTCAACTTCAGCTTCGACGTCACACAGCCGACCGTCTGGGCCTTCATGGTCCTGGTCCTGTTCGACGTGGTGCTGACCTTCCCCAAGGATCAGGTGCTAATGCAGCGCGTGCTCGCGACCCCGTCGGAGAAAGCGGCGAGCCGGTCGGTCTGGCTGTTCGCGGCGGTGCTGCTGCCCAGCGCGTTCATGTTCTACATGATCGGGACGGTGCTGTTCGCTTATTACCGGGTGCATCCTACCCAGCTCAATCCGATGCTGCCGATCGACACCGTGTTCCCGTCGTTCATCGGCACCGAGCTGCCGCACGGCGTGGTCGGGGTGATCATCGCGGGGCTGATCGCGGCGGCGATGGGGACATTGTCGGGGATCATCAACAGCGTCGCGACGCTGCTATCGGTCGATTTCTACGACCGGATGGTGCCCGGACGCAGCCAGCGCCAGATCGTCCGCTTCGCCGAGATCGCCAGCGTCGGCGTCGGCCTGATCGGCATCGCCATCGCGATCATCCTGTCCTTCCTCGACATCCATTCGCTGCTCGACTTGACGATCGAATTGTTCGGGCTGTTCGGCGGCAGCTGCGCCGGCGCCTATACGCTCGGCCTGTTCACCCGCCGCGCCAATTGGCAGGGAGTCGCGATCGGCATCGTGCTCGCCTCGATCGTGACTTTGGTGGTGTGGATCTTCGGGCTGATCCACCCCTATCTCTACCTCGCGCTGGCAATCGCCTCGTCGATCGTCATCGGCTATGCCGCCAGCCTGTTCTTCCCGCCGCCGGCGCATTCGCTCGAGGGACTGACGGTCTTTACGCGGCGGAAGGGTAGTAGTGCATCGGAGGAGTCCGCGTTATCGACACCAGCTTCCTGAGGACGTTCGTCACGGTCGTCGACCAGGGATCGATGGCCGCCGCCGCGCGCGTGCTCAACATCAGTGCGTCGGCGGTCGCGCAGCAGCTCCATGCGCTCGAACGCGATCTCGGCGGCCCGCTCCTCACCCGCGTCGGCCGCACCGTGCGGATGACCGAGCAGGGCGCGCGCGTGCTGGCGCCGGCGCGCAAGCTGCTGCGCGATACCACCGATCTGCGCGGCATCGCGCAGGACGGCGAAGTCACCGGCGAATTGTGGCTCGGCGCCTGCACCACGCCGCTGACCGGCCTGCTGCCCGACATATTGGCGGGGGTCAGCAAGACCTTCCCTCAGGTCAACATCCACATCCAGTCGGGCAATTCCGCGCAGCTCTTCGTCGATGTCGAGGCGGGCAAGCTCGATGCCGCCTTGGTGCTCGAGGCGCCGTATCCCCTGCCCAAGACCTGCGACTGGCTGCTGCTGCGCGAGGAGCCGCTGATCGTGCTGGCGCCACGCGCGCTGGCGGATCGTGATCCGCTCGCCTTGCTGCGCGAGGAACCGCTGATCCGCTACGACCGCAATCTGTGGGGCGGCCGGTCCGCGGATGTCTATCTGAACGAACTCGGCATCGTGCCGCGCGAACGGTTCGAGCTCAACGCGCTCAACGCGATCGCGATGATGGTCGACCGCGGACTCGGCGTGTCGATCGTCCCCGACTGGACGCCGCCCTGGCCGGAAGGCATCGACATCGTGCGCCTGCAACTGCCCGAACGCCGGGTCGGCCGGCGCATCGGCATCGTCTGGTCACGGTCGAGCGTAAGGATGCGGCTGGTGACGGTATTGCTGCAGGAAAGCGCGCGCCTCTCGGGCGTCCCGCCGAAAGTGCCCTGCGCCCGCGATCCCGACGATCGCCTTTAACGCCCATCGGTGCCGGTCCTGACGCCGGTCGGCGATATCAGCGTTCGCGTTGATCCGCGTCCGCCAGCGCATCGCCGAGATCGCCGCCCGCGCTCGCCAGCCGCGCAGCGGCGTCGTCCGGGCTGAAGCCCCGCGCGACGAGAACCGCGCGGCGAAGATCGTTGCCGGCGCGAACCAGCGCGTCGGCCGCCTGCACCTCGTCGGTGCCGGCGAGCGTCGCGACCATCCGCCGCGCGCGCTGCACGAGCTTCTCGTTCGAGATCCGCATGTTCACCATCAGCCCGCGATGCACCAGCCCGCACCGCAGCATGATCGCGGTCGAGAGCATGTTGAGCGCGGCCTTTTGCGCGGTGCCCGCCTTCATCCGCGTCGAGCCCGCGACGATCTCCGACCCGGTGTCGGCGACGATCGCATGTTCGGCCCGCGCGAGCAGCGGCGTGTCGGGATTGTTGGCGATCGCGATGGTCAGCGCGCCGCGTTCGCGTGCCGTCTCGAGCGCGACCACGGCATACGGCGTGCGTCCGCTCGCGGCGACCGAGATGAGCACGTCGTTCGGCCCGACCCCCGCGGCCAGCACTTCCGCCCGCGCGGTCTCGACATCGTCCTCGGCGCCCTCGACGCTGCGCAGCAACGCGCCCGTGCCCCCCGCGATCAGGAAGACCAGCCGTTCCCCCGGCCAATTATAGGTCGGGCTGAGCTCGACCCCGTCCTGCACCGCCAGCCGCCCGGAGGTGCCGGCGCCGGCATAGACCAGCCGCCCGCCCTGGTGCAGCCGCGCCGCCGCGGCGTCGGCGGCGGCCGCGATCGTCGCGGTCTGTCCCTTGAGCGCGGCGACCGCGGCGAGCTGGCCTTCGAGCATAGCCTCGACCGCCGCCACGGTGGGCCAGCGGTCGACATCGGCGAAGCGCGGATCAACGGTTTCGGTTGGCATCGGACCCTCGACAAAGACCGGCGCGAAGGGGCGGCGGTCGCCCGTGATTACCGGGCGCGGCCGCGCACGCAAAGCGCGCGAGCTATAACCTGGACGACACCAGCCATAACCCGAGGGGCCGTGCACGCCAGATTGAGGCTCGACACCGCCCCGGGCATCCGCAATGCCATGCGCATGTCAGGCGCATGTCCCGTTCGAGCGGCAAGCATCCGATCTTCCGGCAGCCACGGAGGCTGCGGTGCCGCGCGGCGCGCCCGTGGCTGAGCTGTTCCTCGGGGTCGATGCCGGCGGCAGCCATTGCCGCGCGCGCGTCACCGACGCCAAGGGTCACGTCATCGGCAGCGCCGAAGGCGGACCCGCGAACACGCGGATGGGCATCGACCCGCTCTATCGCCGCCTACTCGACGTCACCACCGACGCGCTCCGCGTCGCGGGCATCCCTGAAAGCGACTGGAACCAGGTCGCCGCAGGCATGGGCATCGCCGGGATTCGCCGCCCGGGCATGTCACGCGCGATCGCGGCGCTCGACTTTCCCTTCGCCAGCGTCGCGCTCGACAGCGACGCCGCCATCGCCAATCTGGGCGCGCATGACGGCGCGGACGGCGCGATCCTCGTGCTTGGCACTGGCTCGATCGGCTTCGGTCAGGTCAATGGCAAGCGCTTCACCGTGGGCGGCTACGGCTTCCCGATCTCCGACGAGGGAAGCGGCGCGGCATTGGGATTGAGCGCGGTGCGCCACGCGCTCAGGGCGATGGACGGACGGACCAAGCGGACCTCGCTGTCCCGCGAGATCGCCGCGCGCTTTAAGCACGAGACGATCCGTGCGATCGCCTGGATGGATCGGGCGGCGCCGGCCGATTATGCGAGCTTCGCGCCGCTGGTCATGGATTATGCCGAAGCGGGCGACGAGATCGCGCTGTCGATCGTCGAGGACGCGGTGCTCCATGTCGAACGCTTCATCCTGACGATCTTCACCCATGGCGCGCCGCGCCTCGCGCTGGTCGGCGGGCTGTCGAAACGACTCCGCCCCTGGCTCCGCGTCCGCACCGCCGAGCGGCTGAGCGAACCGCTCGGCGATCCGGTAGCGGGGGCACTCCTCCTGGCACGGGGTATCACGGGAACAGATGAATAGCCGAAACCGCATGACGAAGCGCCGCCCCTGGTCGCTGGTTGCGACGGGGTGCCTCCTCCTGCTTGCCCAGCCCAGCCCGGCCACCCCGCCGTCGCGCAGCGCCCCAAGCCAGCTCGTGGTCGCGACTGCCGCGCAGGACACGCGCTTCGCCCCCGCCTTTGCCGAGGTCGATTCCTGGGTCGCGAAGAAAGCCTTTCCGGGTGCGGTGCTCGCGGTCGGGCAGCATGGCCGGCTCGTCGCGCTCAAGGCGTTCGGCCGGCTCGATTCGTCCGCGGATGCGCCGCCGATGCCGGTCGACGCCCTGTTCGACCTCGCATCACTCACCAAAGTGATCGGCACGACCACCGCGGCCGAGATCCTCTATGACCGGCACCAGCTCGATCTCGACGCGCCCGTCGTGCGCTACCTGCCCGAGTTCGCCGGCACGCCGGGGCACGACCGCATTACCGTGCGCAATCTGCTCAGCCACAGTTCGGGCCTCAAGTCGGCAGACCTGGCGTGGCAGCACGCCAGGGATCGCCAGGGTCTCCTCAAGCAGATCTACGCCATGCCCGCGCCCGACCCGGCCGGGAGCGTGTTCGCCTATCGCGACACCAATCTGATCCTGATCGGGGAGATCGTGCAGCGCCTCTCCGGCCAGCCGCTCGATCGCTTCCTGGCGCGCGAGGTATTCGGCCCGCTCGGCATGAAGGATACCGGCTTCCGCCCGTCGCCCACGCTGCTGCCGCGCATCGCGCCGACCGAGCAGGACGACCGGTTCCGCCATATGCTGGTGCACGGCGTGGTGCATGACGAGAACGCCTATGTGATGGGCGGCGTGGCGGGCCATGCCGGCCTGTTCTCGACCGCACGCGATCTGGCGACGTTCGCCCAGCTCTACCTCGGCCACGGCAGCTATCGCGGCAAGCGCCTGATCAAGGCGAGCACGATCGACCTGTTCGAAACGCCGCAGAACATCCCGCCGGGCAGTTCGCGCGCGCTGGGCTGGGATACGCCGACGCCCGGCGGCTTCGCGGGTCCGCTCGCCTCGCCGCGCGCCATCCTCCATACCGGCTTCACCGGCACCTCGATCTATATCGACCCGGCCCGCGACGCATTCGTCGTCCTACTGACCAACCGGGTCAATCCGACGCGCGACAATCCGCTGATCGGCCAGGCACGGCCCGCGATCCACACCGCAGTGCTGTCGGTGCTCGATGGAGCCGCCCGGCAACGATGATGCGCGGCCTGTTCCTCCTGCTGATCGCGCTGGTCGCGGCGACGCCGGCCGCCGCGCGCGTCCGTACCGGGGTCGACGTGCTCGAGGATCAGCATTTCGCGCCGCTGCGCGCCATCGCCGCGCGGCATGGCGGGCATCTGCGGCTCGGCCTGCTCGCCAATCCGGTGAGCGTGGATGGGCAGGGGCGCCGCACCATCGACGTGCTGCGCGAAGAGGCGCGCGCCGCAGTACCGGGCCTCGAGCTGGTGCGGCTGTTCAGCGGCGAGCATGGCATCGCCGCCGCGACCGACGACACCAATATCGGCGACCGACTCGACCGCGCGAGCGGGCTGCCGATCGTCAGCCTCTACGGCCGCAGCGAGGCCGAGCGCCGCCCCAATGCCGAGCAGCTCGCCGGGCTCGACGCGGTGGTCATCGACCTGCAGGACGTCGGGGTGCGCTACTGGACGTTCCAGACGCTGACCAAATATTTCCTCCAGGCGTCGGCCGCCTACAAGGTCGAGCTGATCGTGCTCGACCGCCCCAACCCGATCAACGGCGTCGCGGTGCAGGGACCGGTGTCGACCGCGGGGGTAGAGGATTACACCACGCCGTTCGCCGAGCCGATGCGACCGGGCATGACGCTCGGCGAGCTCGCGCGGATGTTCAACGCCGAGGACCGGATCGGCGCGCGGCTGACCGTGATCCGCATGGCCGGTTGGCAGCGCGGCGACTGGTACGACCAGACCGGGCTCTTATGGATCAATCCCTCGCCCAATCTGCGCAGCCTGAGCCAGGCGACCGCTTATGCCGGCACCGCGCTGCTCGAAGGGACCAACGTCAACATCAAGGGGCCGGGCGACGCGCCATTCCTCCGCTTCGGCGCGCCGTGGATCAAGGGCGTCGACCTCGCCACCTATCTCAACGCGCGCGCGATTCCCGGCGTCAGCTTCCTACCGGTGACCTATGTGGCGGCGAGCGACAAACTCTACCCCTTTGCCGGGCAGCGGGTCGAAGGCGTCGAGATCATGATCCACGACCGCGCGCGGCTCGACGCGCCCGAACTCGGCGTGGAGGCGGTTGCCGCACTGTGGAAGCTATACGGCGCCAAATTCCAGATCGACCGCATCGACCGTTTGCTCCACAACCGCATTGTGCTCGATCAGATCAAGGCGGGCGTCGATCCGCGCCGGATCGCCGCCGGATGGCAGGCGGCCCTCACCCGGTTCAAGGCGCAGCGCGCGCGCTACCTGCTCTACTGACCATGTATTTCGGCTTCCTCGACTGGATCGTGATCCTCGGCTATCTGGCGCTGCTGGTCGCCGGCGGCTGGCTGTTCACGCCGCGCCATACCGGCACCGCGCGCGACTATTTCCTGGCCGGAGGCACCGTGCCCGCCTGGCTCGCCGCCGTCTCGGTGCTGTCGGCGACCCAGTCGGCCGCCACCTTCCTCGGCGGGCCCGATTTCGGCTATCACGGCGACCTCACCTATCTCGGCACCAACCTCGGCGGGCTGCTGGGCGCGATCTTCGTCGCGCGCGTGCTGATCCCGCGCTTCTACGCCGCGCGAGTGACGACGGTGTACGAGCTCCTGACCCAACGCTACGGCGCGCAAGCGACGCGCTGGGCGGGTTCGATGTTCCTGATCGGCCGCGTGCTGGCCAACGGCGCACGCCTCTATCTGGCGGCGATCGCCGTCGCGATGGTGATCGCCTCGACGGTCAGCGCGGAGAGCATCCTGATCGCGGCCGCGGTGCTGGTCGCCGCGAGTTTCCTGTTCACCTTCGTCGGCGGCCTGCGCTCGGTGCTGTGGATCGACCTCATCCAGTTCGTGGTGTTCCTCGCCGCGGCGATCGCGGTGCTGGTGTTCCTGCGGCTGTCGATCCCCGCCAGCAATGCCGAGATCCTGCACGGCCTCGCGCACGCACCGGGCGGCGTCGACAAATTGCGGTTGTTCGATTTCTCGCTCGATACCGGCCAGCCCTTCTCGCTGCTGGCGATCGTCACGGGAATCGCCTTGCTCTACGTCGCGTCGTCGGGGCTCGACCAGGACACGACGCAGCGGCTGCTCGCCTGCCGCGACGCCCGCACCGGCGCGCGCAGCCTCTATCTTTCGGTGTTCGCCACCGTTCCGGTGGTGGCGCTGTTCATCACGATCGGCCTCTTGCTCCACGTCTTCTACGACCGCGCCGAGCTGATGGGCGGCGCGACCGCCGCCGCCGCGCAGGCGTTCGACGGCGAGAAGATCAGCATCTTCATGCACTATATCCTGACCGAGCTGCCGCCGGGCCTGCGCGGGCTGGTCACCGCCGGGATCATGGCGGCGGCGGTGGCGACGACCAATTCGGCGCTCAACGCGATGTCGTCGGTGCTGGTCCAGGATTTCTACCGGCCGTGGCGCGAGCGGCGCGGCGGCGCGGCCGAGCATCATTACGTCCAGGCGGGGCGCGCGGGGATGGGGATCATCGGCGTGGCGATGCTCGCGGTCGCGGTGCTGTCCTTCTACTGGCAGCATTATGCCAAGCTCGGCCTGCTCGAATTCGCACTGCAGGTGATGGTGTTCGCTTATGCCGGGCTGCTCGGCGTCTATTTCGCCGCGGTGCTGACGCCGCGCGGCAACTCGACATCGGTGATCGCGTCGCTGATCGCGGGCTTCGTCACGGTGCTGCTGCTCCAGCCGGCGATCGCCGCGACGGTCGGCCTGCCGGGCGCGCTCACCCACCTCGCCTTCCCGTTCCAGCTCTGCATCGGCACCGCGATCGCCTTCCTCGTCGCGATCGCGCCGCGCGGGACCGATCTGCGCCAAGCATCGCCGCACCCAAGTTGAACCGTGCTCCTGCGCAAGCAGGAGCCCCGAGTTACAGGGGAAACCGCTTGGGGCTCGGGGCTCCTGCTTTCGCAGGAGCACAGATATCTTCAGACCCGCGCGGTCATCAGCATCTCGGTGAGCGCGGCGGCGGTCGCGCGAAGCTCGCGGCGCCGGGTATATTCGACGATGTGCGCCGCGCGCGTCTGATATTCGACGATCAGGTCGCGCAGCCCGAGCACCGGCAGGCCCCAGATGAAGCTCAACAATGGCCGCTCGCGCACGCGCTTGGCAATGATCTCGATCGCGAGCGGGTGGTAGGGGCCGAACGGCTCGATCGTCTGCGGGTCCGCCCAGAATATCCTGAGCGTACCCGGCACGGTCTCGTCGAGATAGAACAAGGGCGCGGGCTGCTGCGCGATGTAATCGCGGACCAGTTGCGCGACCAGTTCGATCGCGGTCGGTGCGTTGATATGCGCGCCCTCGAAATAGATGCCGATCGTGACGGTCGACACCTGTTCCAGCTGCGCGTTCGGCGCGTTCTGATACTCGCCGTGGAGCTTGGCCGCGAGGCTGCCGCCGATCGCGAACTGGACGTCATATTCGCTTTGCTGGTTGAACACCGAGGCGTCGTAGATCGTGCGGATCAGCGCCTCGATATCCGCGCGATGCGCCGCGATCAGCGCCGCGCGGCCCGCGAAATTGACCTGCAGCCGGTCGGACATCCATTGCCCGAACCCGATCGCGTCTGCCATCGACTCGGCATTGACCGGCAGGGTGAAGCGGAAATTGGGCGGATAGTCGGCCAGCACTTCCTCATTGGGCAGCCATTCGGCGAAGAACGCCGCGAACTCCTGCGCCAGCCCGGGGTCGTTGCGCATCTCATAAGCGATGGCGAACTGGTCGAGCAGCACGATCAGCGCGTAGCGCAACGCCTCCTGCGCCGGCGGCGGCTGGGTCGCGACGAACGCGGTCAGCACCGGCGCGACGACGTTCCAGATGGTCAGCGGGATCGACTGCATCGCGTGGACGATGACCACCGCCACCTCGTCGCGGTCGAGCAGTTCGGCGAGCCGCTCGATCCGTTTGCGCGCCTTGCTCGGCGCGCGCGATTCCCCGGCGAAGAATTCGCGGATCATCATGATGTATTCGTCGACATAATAAGCATAGCCGGGGATCGGCATGCCCAGCGTCGGCCGGATGATGTCGTTGTGGAGCTGTGCCCATTGCTCGCGCAACTCGATCGTGTCGCGGCGCGGCATGCCGATGTCGATCAGCTCGGCCTTGCACGCGCGGGTGAAAGCGTTCTCGTAGCTCGGCGGGATATCGGGGGCCTGGTCGATATTGTCCCAGGCGGGCTCGGGTCCGTCGGCGAACGGATCGGGCGGGGCCGGCGGCGGCACCGGCAGCGCCTGGAGCGCGGCGGCGTTGGCGGACAGGATCGAATAGAATTCGTCCTTCATCCTCACGAGCGTCAGCAGCACCTGGTTCGAGACGTCGCGATAGAGCGCATACCAGTCGCCGGGCGGCAGATTGGGGTCGATCAGGATCTGCGTGTCCCAATCGTTGCGCGCGTTCTGCGGCTGGCCGAACAGATAGGCGAGCGCGCGGCCGCCCTTGAGGAAGAAGCGGGTATGCTGGTTGGGGTCGACCTCGGCGATGGCGAGTTCGAGATCGATCATCGCGTGTTCGAGCCAGGCGGTCAGCCAGGCCTGGGCGTTGAGGATTCCGGTCAGTGCCGCGCTCGCGGTCGTCACCTCCTCCTCGGTCACCGGCGTATTCGAGCGGACGCGATAGGCGACCAGCAGGCGCGACAGATAGAAAGGCTCGATCACGTAGAACATCTGGACGCTGGCGTCGCCCGCCACGGCATGGTCGAGCAGCGTCAGCGCGTTGTCGATATTCTTCATCACGACGGGCGCGGGCCCCACCGCCTGGATCAGCGCCGAGGCTTGGTTGATCGAGGGCGCGTTGACGGGCTCGGGATTGGCCGGGGGCAGGAACAATTGGCAGACCCGCCACGCCGCCGCGCGGGCATCGGCGATTCGCGTCGCCGCGGGTACGCCTGCATTGTACATGTCCTTCGCCGCGCGCAGTTCGGCTGCCGCGTGGCGCAGCGCATCGGTCGGCAACGGGAAACGCTGGCCGCGATACGGCCGGTCGCGTTCGACCCCGAGCAATCGCGGCGGCCCGGCCTCGAAGAAATAGAATCCGGACAGCGCGGTCGATTCGAACGCGCGCTTCTCGACCGGATCGTTGCCGAGGCGTTCGGCGTCGCGGACGATCGATTGATATTGCGTCTCGAGCGCCTGCATCGGATGGATCGCGCCCGCTTCCCAGCCGAACGCGGCATCGTGCTGCGGAACCAGGACGATCGGGACCTGCGCCTGCGCGGTGGCCATGGTGGCGACGTGAGCGAGCGCCTGGAGCGCGGCATCGCCGGCGGGTGGAAAGGCCATCCGCTACTCCTTTCCCGGGCGCGCCCGGGTCGCGTGGGCGGTCATTCCGCCTCCCGCTCCGCTTTGGCGGCGCGATGGTCGGCGCGGCTCGCACGCACCATCGCGCGCTCGACCTCCGCCTGGGCCTGTTCGACCGACTTGCGCTCGAGCCGTTCGGCCTCGCGCATCGCCGCCGCCGCGGGATGGTAATCCGGTTCGCCGGGCAGCCCGGCCGCGAGTAGTGCGTGCTCGGCCTGCTTCATCGCATGCTCGACGTGCCGCATCGCGCCATCGGCCTGCGCCATGGCGATCGACGCGGCCTGCGTGCGATCGGTCACCGATGCGGCGTGACCGCCATCATCGGCCGAGCCCTTCGGCCGCCAACGGGTCTTGTCCTTCATTTCTTGACGCTCCCTTTGCGGCGGCGAACGACCTTGGGCCGCGTCACCGTGCGCGCCACCGTGCGCGAGGGCGCCCGGCTTGGGGTGGGTGATGCCGGGGGTGGAGTCGTTTTGGCCGGGCGGCCGTCGCCCGTCTCCTTCGTGCGGAACGGCATCTGCCACGCGAATTGCGCGAGCGTGATCACGCCGGTCGGGCCCAGCCGGATGACGGCTTCCTGGCCCGGCGCGACGATCGGGAACAGGCAGGTCGCCCCGTCCTGGCCCATCGACCCGCGCCCGATCCCCTGGAGGCGCACGAGTTGCTGCGCGCGGTCGAGGTAATCGCGCACGATCAATTGCGCGGCGAGGCCGTCCTCGTTCGCGAAGCCGGTATTGGTCACGATCTGCTGCACCCCCTGCGACACGCGCAGGAAGCCGAGCTGCCGGCCGTTCATCAGCCAGTCGATGATCGCGCCCTCGACCTCGAGCGGCGACACCAGGCCGGCGACTTCGGGGCAGTCGAGCGCCTGGAACATCAGCGGCGCGAGCGTGTAGACCGCGCGCAGCACGCGCTCGCGGCGGTCGCTCGGCGTGTCGTCGGGTTCGCCGACGACCGCGATATGATCGATGAAGGTGCGGAAATAATCGGCGAATTCGGGCGGCGAATAGGCTTGCGACACCGCGAAGCTCGCGGCTTCGAGCCGGAGGTCGGGCAGCGTCGGATTGGTGATCCGCGGGTCGCGCGCCAACGCCAGCAGCACCAGCTGGTCATCGATGTCCATCGCCTGGAACATCGGCGCGGGCGCGACCTCGAGATTGTCGAGCAGCGTACCGACCGCCGCGAGGTCGCCCTGCGTCTCCAGCCTGTGCCGCGCGAGCATCTTCACCAGTTCGGGATTCGTCGGCTTCACCTCGCCGATCGCGGCGCGCGCGAGCAATTGCAGCTCGGCGGCGGTCATCGTCATCAGCTTGACCGGCGCGACCATCAGCCCGATCGCGTCGATCAGGATGTAGCGGGTCGCGTGGAGCCCGGTCTGCACCGCGGCGACCAGCGCGCTCTCGTCGCGGAAATGGTAATGCGCATCCTGCGACGCCAGCGCGTAATCGAGCCATTGCAGCCCGCCGTCGATCAGCCCCAGCACCCGACGGCCGGGTTCGGACAGGCCGAAGGCGCCGTTCAGCGGTTTGTTGGCGATCTTGACGGTCATGTCATCACCGCTTTCAGACGTGCTGGCCGGCGGGGAAGGTCTTCAGGATCTCGCCTGCCGCCATGCCGATCTTGCCGAAGTCCGCGATCGCGTTGGTCATGATCGACTGCGCGCTGTCGAGCGTCGGCTGGTAGAGCTCGGCCTGGCCGGTCGCGAGGATCTGCGCGAGCGCCACGCCAGCGGCGGTGGTCGCCATGGTCGAGACGTTGCGCAACGCGTCGGCCGCGTCCTGCACCGCGAGCGCGGTCGATTGCGCGACCGACTGGTACGCCTTGCCCGCGCCGCTGGTCAGCACCACGCCCTGGGTGAGCGTCGCGGTCTGCGTCTGCTGGAGGACGTCGACGATGAGCGGATTGACCTTGGTCATGATGGAGTTCCTGCTGCTGGGTTACTTGGCCGCCCGCGCCGGGGCCGACCGCTTGGCGGGAGGGGTGCGCTTGGCCTGCGTGGGTGCGGGGGCCGGCGGGGTCAGCGCGGCCAGCGCGGCATTGATCTGGGCGGCCAGGTCCTTGAGCGTCGCCGTCGCCGTGGCGACATCGGGGCCCTTGGCCTCGGCCGCCAGCACGTCGATCGCGGCACCGGCATCGACGCCGGCAACCGCGATCGCCTCGGCATCGGTGAGGCCGCCCGGCGGCACCGGCAGCGGCTGCAGGCCCGATGGCGGAACCGGCAGCGGGAAGATCGGCGCCAGGATCGGGAACGGGGTCTGCAGCATCTTGGCGCAGGCCGAGGTGACCGCCGCCGATCCGACCATGCTCGACGATTGCTGGCGGCTGACGGCATTGTACATCGACATGCCCATCGTCTCGGCCATGACCACGTCGAGCATCGCCGCCGATTGCGCGGGCGCATGGCCGCTGTTGAGCGTGACGACGTCCGCGACGGACTCGACGATCTGACCGTTCACCAGATACTCGGGAAGCTCAGGCATGTTATGTCGCCCCTAGTTCGAAAATGACCGCCACGACCTTCACGGTCGCGGCCTCTCCGATCAGCTGGCCGCGCTGCTGCGCCGATACCGCGTTCCCCATCGCCACGCCGATGCTGTTGGCCATCGCGATGTACGTCATCGCCATCGCGGCGGACGGGGCTTCGCCGATCGTCAGCACGGTCCCGGGCACGAGGCCGTCGAGCATGGCCATCGGCGACGCGCCCGGGGATCAGTCGATCGGGTTCAGAGCAGGCCGCGGCGGAAGATTCCCGCGGTCGCGGTCCCGGTCGAGCCGATGTCGACCGAATAGAGCGTCTGCAGCCCCTGCGTGGTCGATGCCTGCGAGGTGACGAAGCTCTGCTGCTGCTGGTTCGACGCGTTGTGCGCGGCATTCGACAATGCCTGGCTGGTCGCGACGAACAGATTGCCGGTCGCCATCGACGGCGAATCGCCGATCACCAGCGTATTGGCCTGAGTGATCGAATCGGTGATCGCGCTGTTCACGTGGCTGGGAAAAGCCATGGGGAAGTCCTTTGCGTTGGTGGCGGACGCGGTAGCGCCGCCGGTTGATCGATCCTGTCGGGCGCCCCGGCCGAAAGCTCAACTCAGGGCTTGGTTGCCGCGCCGCCGGTCTGGATCGCGTACAGCATGGCGACACCCGCGGTGGTCGCGGCCTGCGCCGCCATGTTCATCTGCTGTTGCGCGAGCGTCGCGTTGTGCGCGGCATTGGCGAGCGCCTGCGCCGTCGCCTGGTAGAGGTTGCCCATCGCGATCGCCGGAGCGGACCCCAGCGTCTCGACATTGGCCTGCGTGACGGAATCCGTGATCTGGTCGTTCACGGCTGTCGGATACGCCATCTTTTACCCCTGCCCTCGACGGAGAGACGCGTCGCCGGCCGGCATCACACCAGGCTGCCCGACTTGAGGATGTCCTCGGTCGCCACGCCGGTCGACGCGGTGTCGAGCGCGTACAAGGTCGCGACGCCCATCGTCGTCGCGGCCTGGCCGGTGACGAAGCTCTGCTGGGCGGCGTTGGTCGCGTTGTGCGCCGCGTTGGCGAGCGCCTGCGCCGTCGCCTGATAGAGGTTGCCCATCGCGATCGCCGGCGCGTCGCCCAGTACCTTCACATTGGCCTGGGTGACCGAATCGGTGATCTGATCGTTGACGAAGGTTGGAAATGCCATGTCCTACTCCCGAGGAAAGCGACGAGCGGCGGGGCCGGGCGTCGTATGATGATCCGGCCTCAGCGCGGCCGTGTGCGTCAGACCAGGCTGCCCGGGCGCGGCGTCGTCGCGGCCGAACGGAAGATGTCTTCGGTGGCGACGCCGGTCGACGCGGTGTCGAGCGAATAGAGCGTCGCGACGCCCATCGTCGTCGCCGCCTGCGCGGTGACATAGCTCTGCTGCTGCGCGTTGGTCGCGTTGTGCGCGGCGTTCGCCAGCGCCTGGGCGGTCGCCTGGTACAGATTGCCCATCGCGATCGCCGGGGCATCGCCAAGAACCTTGGTGTTCGCCTGGGTGATCGAGTCGGTGATCTGGTCATTCACGTGCGTTGGGAAAGCCATCGGAACCTCTTTCTTCAAATGGGGCCGCGGCGATCGGTGGCCGATCGATCGGACGGCCGGGAATGTGTCGCGAACGGGGGGCGATTACTTGGACGAAACGAACCCTGCATACCGCCGAACACGCGGCCGCTGTGGCAACCACCCCGCTAAATCGCGCGCTTGCTTCGGCGATTCAGCCGACTTGGTTTTCGCCGACATTCACTCGGCCAGATCGCTGATCGATCCGGACAAAACCGGCGGTAACGGCATGCGCGGCGCGACTCGGTGGGCGGCGCGGCGGAACTCGCGCGGGCTTTGCCCGACGATGCGGCGAAAGCTGCGCTCGAAATAGCTGAGGTCGGCGAACCCGACCTGGAAGGCGACGTCGGTGACGCTGGCGGCCGGATTGGCGCTGAGCTGCTCGCGTGCCTTGAGGATGCGGATGTGGCGGAGCAGCGACTTGAACGGCGCCCCGACCACGCTGCGGAACAGGGCGCTGAGATGCGACGGGCTGATCCCGGTCAGCGCGGCGAGTTCGGCCAGCGTGACCGGCTGGTCGTAGCAGCGCCCGAGATGCGCGAGCGACCGCCGCAGTGCGACGTGCACGTCGTACAGATCCTCGTCATCGTCGGGCCGCACCGCGCGCCGCGCCCAATGGTCGAGCGGCGATTCCGCGTCCTCGACCCGCAGGATTGATGGCATGGCCGGCTCCGCGAAGCCGGGCGCGACGATATGCGGCGCGTGGCGCTGGATATCGACATCGCGGATCGGCGCCGTACCGGTCATCGTCGCGACGCGCGCGACGACGCGTTCGACCTCCGACAGGTTCTCGGGCCAGGCATAAGCGCGGCAGATGTGGATGAGTTCATCGGTCCGCTTGGTATCGACCTGGTGGCCGAGCCGTGCGATCGCGTCGCAGACCAGGGCATCGATATCCTCGACGCGATCGCGGATCGGCGGGATCGTCACGCCGAGAAAGTCGAACTCGGTCGCGAGCGTCCGCGAAAACCGCCCCTGCGCGACTTCGTCGCGCAGATCGGCGGTGGTCGAGGCGATGACCCGGAGGCTCGACGTCGGCCGGGCGGCGGGCCATTGACCGAGGCGCGAGGGGAAATGCGGCGGCAGGGCACGCTGCAGCGGCACGGCGAGTTCGTCGATATTGGCGAGGAACAGGGTGCCGCCGTCGGCGGCCGCCAGCCACTCGGCGGGCAGCCCGTCGGGATGCACGCAATCGACTTGCACGAAGGGACCGTCGGCACAGGGACCGCAGCAATGGATCGCGGCCGCCAGCTGGAATTTCTCGGTGCCGAACTCGCCGCGCAGCATTACCGGCAGCGGACTCGCTGCGGCGATCTCGATGAAGCGGTCGAGATCGCGGAACGCGCGACTGAGGCCGACGAGCCGCAGCGGCTGCCCCCATCGCTCGCGCGACCAATGTTCGAGCTGATAGCGCTTGACGAGCCTGCCGCATTGCTGCGCGAATTGCGCCAGCAAGGCGGGCAGCGGGCCGTCGAGGTCACGCGGGTCCTCGGGCTGCGAGCGCATCACGCCGATCGATCGCCCGGCGAAGGTGATCACGATCGGCAGGAACGCCGCATCCCCCCAGCCCTGCCCGCCGCCCTCGAGCGCTACCGCCTGCCAGCGCGACGCCAATCCGTGGCGCCCGCGCTGGAGACGCAACACGCGCATGCCGTCGAGTTCGAGCTCGAGCGCCGCCAGTCGCGCCTGGACGACCAACGCGCGAGTCAGTCCCTCCAACAGTTCCGGAAGGTCACGAAACGATCGATTGACGCTGTCGACAAGTCGGTCGCCGAAATGTTCACTCGTAAAGGCCACGAGCGTCTCCGAAGTGCGTTCGACAACGCTCGCGGACAGGTGAGAAACAACCGCACTGGCTTATTGACGGCTACTTATCGCGCCGCAATGGTGAATTGCGACCAATTAGGGTCTATCGAAGGTTAGCACTCGCGCGCCGCTCCTATTCGTCGCGACCTGAACTTCTCGCGCGCGCTTTGGAGTCGTTCTCAGCTTGGCTGCCCGTCCGCCCAGACCGGTTCGAGATCCATGGGAACCGAGATCCGCAATTCGTCGGTCCGCGTCGGAATGACGTCGTGGAAGACATGCGAGGGAAACAGCACCAGCCAGCCCTCGATCGGCTTGATCAGCCTTTCGCCCCAGCAGGCGCGATGCCCGTTGGTGCGCTGGTCGCACGGCCCGAGCTGGAGGCTGCCGCGATCGTCGTTCGCCGTCCGCACGCTGTCGGGCACGCGCACGTAATAGACCGTCGACAGATAGCCCGTGGGGTGGAGATGCTGGCGGTTGCTGCCGTCGGCCTGGATGATGGTGAGGCCCATCCGCATCGTCGCAGCGTCGGGCGGTGGCGCGATCGCCCGGTCGAGTCCCAGTTCATGGTAACGCGACAGATAGGCTTCCATCCGCTCGCGGACGCGCCCGCGCAACGCCGCCAATGCCAGCCCGACCGGCGCGGCATAATCGATCGATACGTCGGGATCCGACGTATAGGCCATCGGCCGGGCGAGGATCTCCTCGGCCAGCGCCTGGTTGAACGCGGCCATATCGGCATAGCCCGGCGGCGGCGCGATCGGTTCCCAGACGACATAGCGATCGAGGTCGATCAGCGCGCGGGCTTCGACCGTACGGCCGAGCTGGCTCAACGCGGCGGCGCGATAGCCGAGGGCCAGGGCATTGCGCTGGTGTTGCACATCGAGCCCATCGCAAAAGGCGAGCAACGCGGCCGGATCTCCCCGCTCGGCCAGTGGCCGCAACAGCGCCTTGAGCGGGCCGTGGAAATTGGGGCCCATCGCCAGCGCTTGCTCGAAATCGGCGATCGCGGCGTCCGCCAGCCCCATTTGGCGCAGCGCGAACCCGCGCAGCAGATGGAGCTGTCCGCTCGATGCTCGCCGCAACCCCTGTTCGGCCGCGCGCAATGCCTCCATCGGCAAGAGCGTCCACAAGCTCGCTTCGGCCAATTCGGCCCAACGCTCGAATGCGTCCGGATCGCGCGCCGCCTCGACGGCATAAGCGTTCCTGGCGCGCGCGAAGTCCCGCGCCGCGAAACACGCATCCGCCAGTCCGATCGCGAAACCATGATCCTCGGGAAGGTCGGCAGCCAACCGCTCGGCCTCGGCGATCCGCACGGCGTGGTCGACGCAGGGAGGCACCACCGGGTCGAGCCAGCGCATGGTCAGCCGTCCGCCAATGCCGCCGCGATGGTGTCCGACACCGCCGGAATGGCGGAGAAGGAGGTAGGATAGGTCAACGTCCAGGCAGGGATGTACCCGAGCAGGGCATTGAGCCGCGACACCGACTGGACACGTTCCTCGACCGCCGGGCCGCTGGGATCGAAATAGATGATCTGCCGCAGCGCGCGGTTGAAGGCATCGGCTCGCGAACAGCGCGCCAGCTGCGGCTCGGCACAATCACCGCGATTGAGGAAGAAGACACCCGCGAGCGGCACCGGGTCGAGCCGATCGGTCCGCTGCGGATGGAAAGCGCGCTTGCCGTCATAGGCCAGGAGCGGCGCACAATCCTCCTCGGGCAGACCGAGCCCTTCGCAGGATTGCGGCCAGATAGTCACGTCCGCCGCCGCCGGCGCGATCCTGTCGATCCCGTCACTCCAGATCAGGGCCATGTCGTCGCCGAGCACATCCCAACGCTCGGTCGCCGCGAGGCCGACCGACAGGGTCGACTTGCCCGCGCCCGACGGGCCCATGATGAGGATGCCCTTGTCGTCACGGGCGAGCGAGGCGGCATGATAGGTGGCGCCGCCCTTCAGCTTGACGAGGCGGGGCAGCAGCCGCCGCGCGAACAGATCCTTGAGGATCGTGCGGTCGTCGCCATCGGCGCCGTAGAGGCGGACGACCGAGGCGTCGCGCGCGATCAGGAATGCCCCCCATGGCGTTCCCATCAGCCATTGGCCCCCGGCTTCACCCAGCCGCATGCGGAATCGCCCGTCCCAGGCGAAGTGCAGCTTCTCCTCGGCGGGCGGCTCCCGCCCGCCCTCGATCACGCGCATCGCGGGCGCGGCGGCACCGTTCTGGCGTGCGGGCCGAAGGCCGGTCAGCGGAATTTCGGAGGTGATATCGACACCGCCGAAATGGTATCTGAAGACCAAGTCATGCTCCTGGACAGGGTAAGCGATCGATCGCCCCGCAAAGCCATTGCAAACGTGGCATCGGCACGCAACCGATTGATGGATTCGTCATGTGACCGCATCGTTCATTCCAATTCGGGTAGTCGGATCCTCCAATTCGACCTGCCGGGCGCACGACACCATCCGTGCTCATCGCCGTCGGCAAATGTCTGTTTGACCGCAACTTCGCGATCGATCACGAGGGTACCCCGGCGCGGGGCAGGCGGGGCACGGGGTTCGATGAGCGTCCCGCGCACGGCTCGACGATCGAATGAGGACGAAACATGATCCGGTGCGCTTCTTGGGTTTCCTGGGTTCCGGGCGGCGGGCCGATCACGCTGTTCGACGACCGCGACGGCAGCTACCACGCGCTCAACCCATCCGCCTCTGCGATCTGGACCGCGCTGAGCGACGGCAGCCAGCCGGGCGACATCGGCGGCGCCCTTGCGACCGCGCATCACGCCTCCGCTCCGGCGGTGCAGCGCGATGTCGATGACTTCGTCGCCATGGCGCTCGACAAAGGGCTGCTGGTCTCCGACTAGTCGACGATACACCCCAGCCTGCCTTTCGGGAGAATAGTCGTGAGTGCCATCGCCGGAGCATTGTTTGTCGATGGTCGCTCGATGTCGTCGGACGTGCTCGATGCCATGATCGCCGCCGCGCCGCCGCGCGCGACGGACGGTGCGACGCAATGGCATGCCGGTCCGATGGGCATGATCCGCTTCGCTTATGCCACCACGCACGAAGCGGCGGCCGAGACCCAGCCGTTCGTCGGCGCTTCGGGTGCGGTCGCGCTGCTCGACGGCCGCATGGACAATCGCGAGGAGTTGCTCGCGCTGCTGGGCTCAACCGCCGATCGGTTGCGCGACGCCCCCGACGGCATGCTCGCGCTCGCGGTATACGAGCGCTTCGGCCGCGAGTTCGTCCGCCACCTGGTCGGCGACTATGCCCTTGCGATCTGGGAGCCGGCGGAACGACGACTTTCGCTGTTCCGCTCCCCGCTGGGGTGGCGGCCGTTCCTCTGGACCTTCGACGGACAGACCTGCGCCTTTGCCACCGACGCGCGCACGCTGGTCGTCGGCTTGAACCGGCCGCGCACGCTCAACGAAGGCGCGCTGGCGGAATTCCTCGCCGGCCGGTTCGTGTCGGAAACCGACACCTTCTGGCAGGATATCGAGCGCGTGCCGCAAGGCGGGGCGATCATCCTGAAGGACGGGCAAGTCAGCCAGTGGCCCTGGCATGGCGGCACCGACGAGGATTGGCAGGGCCGCTCGATGGACGAGCATGCCGAGGAATTCCGCGCGCTGTTCGACAAGGCGCTGGTCGCTACGGTGCGCAGCAACGGGCGCGTCACCTCGCAGCTGTCCGGGGGGCTCGATTCCTCGTCGATCGTCTGCCGCGCGACCGAACTCCACCGCGCCGGCCGGATCGACCAGCAGATCGGCGTGATCACCGCGCGCTTCCCTGGCCAACCGCACGACGAAACGCCGTGGAGCAGCGCGGTGGAGGAGCATCTCGGCATCACCGCCGAAGTCGCCAGTTCGGTTCCCTTCTCGATCGACCGCGCGCGCGAATGGTGCGCCAGCACCTACCATCTTCCGGTCCGCCCCAACGCGCTCGACACCCTGGCTGGCGTCGTGTCGATCCTCAACGCCGATGGCCGTCGCGTGTTGCTGACGGGTGAGGGCGGCGACGACTGGCTCAACGGCACGCTGGCGCATTGGCCCGATCTGCTCCGACGCGGCCGCTGGCCGGCGTTGATCGCGCATGGCCGCCAGCACTGGCCCGACGCCCCCTGGGCGGTGAGCGCCGCCAAGACGATGGTCACCGCAGCCCGCCCGCTGGTGTTGCCGCGCTATCGCCGGGCACTGACCCATCCTCATCTCGACTGGCGAATTCCGAAGGTCGAGTGGCTGCGGCCCGAATGGACTGGCCGCGTCGACCTCGAGGATCGCTGGCGGCAGCGGCTTCCCCGCGCGGGCCTGCACAGCTTCGCGCAACGCTCGCGCTATGCCGTATTCAAGCACGGCAACCGGCAGCTCATCTCGGAAAGCGCGCTCATGTATGCCGAAAGTAAGGGGGTCGAGGTACGGCACCCTTTCCATGACGCGCGCCTGACGCGTTTCCTGATGGGGGCGGACGGCAATCACCTTCAGGCGAAGAACTATCGCAAGCTCATCCTTCGCGAGGCGATGCGCGGCACCTTACCCGAAATGGTACGCACGCGGACCAACAAGGCGATGTTCATCAACCACTCGATCGACGCGCACGATGCGCTCATGTTCGAGCGCCCGCCGAGCGAACTGATCCCGGTCAAGCTTGGCTGGATGGATGGCGACCGCCTTGCCGACCTGCACACGCCCTACAGCCAGTGGCGCCGCGACGGATCGCAGGGGCCGCTGCCCAACAAGCCCATGGGTCCGGTGTGGTTTGCATACGCCGCCGACATGTGGCTACAGCAAGTCCACGGACTCTAGAGCGGTAGACGGTCCGATTGCATCGGACCAACCGCTCCAGGTGTTGGTTTGACGCGATTTCCTAACCAGCGGGTGTGTCCACCCGCTTCGAAATCGCTCTAGAGGCCGAGGGAGAAAGAGCGAATGACGGCACAAGCGATCCGGGACGAAGACCTTATCAGCCGGAATATTTCGGTCGTTGGCGCGGATGCCGCCGATGAGGCGATCCTGATCGATATCGACAGCGGCTATTTCTTTCAGCTCAACAAGTCGGCGGCGCGGATCTGGACACTCGTCGAACAGCCCAGGTCGTTCGCGGATGTCTGCGCCGCGCTGCAGACCAGGTTCGCGATCGCGCCCGAGACGTGCCGCAACGATGTCGCCGGCTTCGTCGCCGACATGCAGGACCGGGGCCTGTTGACGATCAGCAGCAGCTAGAGCATCGCGCGGAAAAGTGGGCACCGGTTTTCCGCAGAAGCGATGCGACAACAAATAGCTAGAGCAGGGTGTGTGGTTCAGAAATCACGCACCCTGCTCCAGAGTCGTTTTCAGCGTCGCTGAAACAGCCTCTGGGCTCAGCGCGCCGCCGGGATGCCGCGTTCCTGAAGATAGCGCGCGACGAACGCCTCCGAAGCATCGTTCGCCTGGCGGCGCATCCTGACCGGCGGTGGCGATCCCGCGCTGCCCAGCTCGGCAAGCACGCCGCCGACGGTCGCCGTGTAATCGCGGGCGAGATCCTCATAGGCGATCGATAGGCTCGGCGCGTCCATCGCCGCGATCAGATTTCGCCAATGGCCGTGGCAAAAATCCGCATAGCCGATCAGCCGGGTGACGGTCTCGTCGTCATATTCGGGATCGCGCAGTCGGGGCATTTCCGCGCCCGGGATCGCGCGCCACTGACCGGTCTGCGTGGCGATCGTCGCCGACACGGCCTGACGCAGCCGGTCACGGCGATAGAGATGCACACAGGTCGGCATGGGCAGGATCGATCGAATCAGTTGGCCGAGGCTGCGATAGGTCTCCGCCGGAATCGCTTCCGGCGGCGCCGATTCGACGTCCGCGAAGGCGACGGGATCATGCTCGATCGCCAGTTCCTGGATGTCCCGCCACATCAATTTGACCGATAGCACGCCGCCGGGCGTGGTCCTGTGCCGCCACACTGCGCGTGCGAAATCGGCGGTCGCGCGCACGCCCCAACGCTCCTCGAAGCGGGGGCGGAAACCGATGTGGAAATATTCCAGCGGGCATCCCAGGTCGCCCGCGAAAAACAGTGCCTCGCCCAGCAACGTGCTCCCGGAGCGGGGATGCGTGCAAATCAGGATGGTTCGTTTTGGCGGCCCCGACCATGCGGGATAGTCATGATCCGTCGTGGCGAGGTCGTAAGGTCTGTTTTCGCTCGTCACGAAAGATGTCGTCCGCCAATCGACAAAGCTCGACCCCGCGGCTTCGCCGGGTCGAGCTTATCGGGTAAGAATAAGGCAGTGCCCCTGAGGGCCCTGCGTTCAGGGGGTCATGTTGGTCAGACCGTCCAAGGGATTATAGCTGATCCCTTCCGCGGCCTTCACCGGCGCGAACGACGTCACTTCCGGCTTGATCCAGGTCTCGCCAGCCTGCTCTTCGGCGGCCGCGATATTCTGTTCGTCGGTCTTATCCATGGCACTCCCCTGTAAAGGTAGCAGCAAACAGCCTCAAAAGTACTAATCCACCGCGTTTAGCGGCGAACTCATAATAAGTATCCGATCAAATCACAAGCTTGCGTCCCGCCAAACGCGAATTCGATCGACCATATGATAGCCGCCGATCGTCAGCGCGCGATCCGCATCCCCGTCGACCGGCTCGGACAACGGCCAGAACAATGGCGCCCAGCAAGACGGCCTTCCGCTGCCGGGGTGGTTCTCGTAGGCCTGCCCGGCATCGAGATCGAGCGCGATCCACTGCAGGATGCCGTTCACCGGCCCTTCCGTGGCGGTCAACGACAGGCTGACCCGACCATCTCGCCAGGGCCCGGCCACCCCGAAATCGAAGGTGAACAGGTCGGCGGGCGCGCTCCGCAGCTCGATTCGCGGATCGTCGGCCCGAACCTCCCGATACGGCCGCGCCAGGCGATTGACGCTCGACAGGTCGAACCCGCTGACCACGCCGATTCGTGCCGCCGTCCAGTGCCGATCATGCGCCAGCGCGACGCGGACCCTGCCACGCGCCGGGATCACCGGCGCGCCCGGCTTGAGCAGCCGCGCGACCGCGTCGCCGTGAGCGGGCAGGACGCCTTCGCTCAACAAGTCGTTGCTGACGATCTCCGACACCAGGACATCGGCCGGGCCGGGAAGATCGGTCGCGGGATCCAGTGCGAACGACGGCTTGCCGATCACGCGTATCCGATCGCTCAACCCGTTGGCGGCGATCACCGCGCGCGCCGCCGCCGCGACCGACGGGTTGCTTTCGCACGTCACCACGCGAGCGCCCGCGCGCGCGGCCATCATCGCCAGGATTCCCGACCCGGTGCCTATCTCGAGCACCAGGCATTCCGGCGTGACCGCGCGCCGGATGGCGGCGTCATAGGCCTGGTTGCGCACCTCGTCGCGCAGCAGGCCGAAATGCCAGGACGGCACGCCGTCGCTGAGCAATTCCGCGGCGATCGTCGTCGCCTCGCCATCGCCCGGCAGCAGCGCGCGCGCATGCGCCGCGAGCTCGATCGCCGCGTCGCGGTGCCCGATCGCGGCATATTGGCGGGCCAGCGCCACCATCGCGTCGGGCCGGTCCTGGACGAGCGGTTCCAACCGCCGCAGCCGGTCCGCCCTGTCATCCCCCTCGATCGCCGTCATCATCGGTTCCGTCCGGCCCCTTTGCCTTCCCTAGGGCCCGGAAACGCGGCGCATTGCAAGTCCCCGTCGCGCGATCATGGACCTATCGTACCGCCACGCGTAAAGGCGGCGACAGGATGGTAGAGCAGATCGAACCGGGCCCGAACCGCCCCTATGCGATGTTGGTCGCCGACCGCGCGGCGACCATCGTCGACATCTCCGCCGCGACGATCGAGGCGCTCTACAAGGCGCACGGTGCCTTGCTGCTGCGGGGTTTCGAGGTCGATGTCGAGTTGCTCGGGCAGTTCGCCGACCGGATGTGCGTCACGGCGATGCCGAACCGGGGCGCGCTGCGCCGGATGCTCGACCCTTCGCACAACATCCAGACCGCCGCCGCGGGCGTCCAACCCTTCCCACTTCATCCCGAACTGTCGCGCGAGCCATGGCGTCCCGACATCGCGATGTTCGCGTGCCTGACGCCGCCTAGCGCGGGGGGCGAGACGCTGATCTGCGACGGGATCGCGCTCGCCGCGGCGCTGCCGGCGCCGGTGCACCAGGCCTTTGCCGGCCGCCGGCTGCGCTACATTTACGCCGCTGCCCCCGAGGTGCTCGACTATTGGCTCGGGACGCCCGCGCCGTCCGACGCCGAGCTGGCCGCACCGCCGCCCGGCTGTCCCTTCGCCTTCACCCGCATGGACGGCCGCATCATGCGCGAGTTCAGCCGCCCGGCGCTGCACAAGCCGATGTTCGCCGACGAGCTCGCCTTCGCCAATTTCCTGCTGTTCGCCCGCTACGCCAGTGGACTCACCCTCGTACCTGTGTTCGAGGACGGCAGTCCCATCCCCGCCGCGCTGGCCGAGGTCGTGCGCGTCACCGGCAACCGGTTGAGCGCGCCGATACCGTGGCAGGCCAACGACCTGCTCCTGCTCGACAACAGCCGCTTCATGCACGGCCGCAACGCGATCACCGACGAGGACGAGCGCAGGATCATTTCCTATTTCGGCTATCTGCGCTTCGCCATGCCCGATGCCGAGGAGCCCGCCGACCCCGTCTGGCGCCGCCCGGGATTCAACCCGCCCGTCGCCGCGACCGCACGCACCGATGCGACGGCGGCGGCCGACTAGCGTCGTTTTCAGCTTCGCTGAATCGGTGCCGGCCCACACCCGTTTCAGCTTTGCTGAAACAGACTCTGGGGTCGCTGGGCGGCGCTATTTCCGCACGCGGCGGATCAGCCAGCCGAACGGACGCAGCGCGACATAGGCCCAGTCCAGATAGGACGGCAGCGTGACGATCATGCGGTCGGCGGGCGACACCAGGTCGAGCGACAATTGTCGCCGCCAATAGCCCAGCTTCGGCTTCATGCTGTAGCCGGTCACGCGCCCGAACAGCGAATTCTGGAAGAACCGCCGCCACGACAGGCGCGGCGCCTGCGCGTACCAGCGCGGGTCGGTATGGTAGAGGATCGCCATCCGGTTGAGGATGCGGGCGGCGCGGCTCGACCGCGCCCGGGCGAGCACGTCGGCCGGCACGTCGTGCCCCAGCCAATGGTGGAGCATCCACAGCGAATGGAGCAGCACCGGCTCGAGCCCGAAGCTCCGCGCGTCGGCCAGGACGGCGTCGATCTCTTCGGGCGAGCGGGTCAGCGGGACGATGTCGAGCAGCCACATCAACCGCGCCCAGCGGTGCCGGGCGCCGTGGACGCACAGATAGGTCGCCAGCCGCTCGCGCGCCATCACCGGCAGCGACCGGCCGCCCACCGTAACGGTGTCGCGCGATTCCCACAGGGTCTCGAAATCGGCGGCGTAGAGGTCGGTATTCTCGGTCAGCCGGGCATGGACCTCGACCAGCATCTTGCGCTCGTAATTGAGATAGCCGACTTCCTTCGCGACGAACCCCGGCACCTGATCCTTCACGCAATCCTCGTCGGGGCGCGTATAGCCGATCGACCGCAGGATCGCATCGACGCGGGCGCCCGAGCCGGGCTCGACGAACAGGTCGATATCCTTGCTGCCGCGGATCCCGGGCTGGCCGTAGAGCTGAATCGACAGCGCACGCCCCTTGATCAGCAGGAAGCGGATATCGGCTCGGTCGAGCAAGGCAGCCACCCGCACCGTCTCCTCGATCTGCGACAGGCCGGCGGTCGCCTGCTCGATCTGCAGGCGGCGAAGCGGGGCCACCGCCTCGGCCGGCACCAGCCCCGGTGTCGCCAACAGTTGCGGGATCAGCCGCGTCACGCCGTGACGCTCCAATCCCTGCCCGACGACCGCCCAATCGAGCCCGGTCGGGGTCGCGGGGCGGCGGTCGGACCGGCACGCGTCGACGATGAAGCGCAACTCGCTCGGCAAGGCACGCAACGGATCGCGAGTTGCCCGCACCGCCGCCGCCGACTGGCCAGATGTCAAAAGCGCTCCCCCTTTTCCGCTTCTGCCTAGACATCCTGTAGAAGATTGCCAACCGGCAGCGTCGTCCGCCTGATGGCCGGACGGCAAACAGCGCCTCGCGTTGAACCTGGCTCGACCCGGCCGCCACCAACGGTCGGATGGCGGCCGTCAGGAATACCGTCGCCGACCCGCCGTCGGCCAGGGATGCGAGCGGCTCCGAAGCGAGCGAAATCGGATCGCGGCTGCGTCGCACTCCTGGCCGGCAAACTTCTACGGGCAATCACGATCCTCATGCTGGTCGAGCGCGGACGCCAACCGCGCTCAAGGCCTGAATTCGGCGACCAGATCGTAGCGGTCGCCGCGAAAGAGCTGGCGCACGTGGGTTACGATCTGCCCGGCACGCCACGTCGTGCGCTCCAGTTCGAGACACGCCCCGCGCGGTCGCAGCCCCAGCGCCTTGGCTTCCGTTGCCGTCGCTTCGACGGCGCGGATGCGGTGGCGGGCAGCGGTCCAGGGGACGTGGTGGAGCAGCCAGGTGCCGGGTGCCTCGTCTGCGAAGGTCTCGTGCTCGGCATCGAGGACGGCGGCCAACGCGATCAGGCGGTGTTCGAGCGCGAAGGGCTCGCCGCCGCCGCAATGCACGCCATCGACCAGCAAGGCGGGCAGCGGGACGTCGCCGGCGCGGTCGGCGAGGCGGCGGTCGGTCAGGTGCCAGCGATAATCCTCGCCCCGCGCGGCGATGACCTGCGCCAGGTCGGGCACTTCGAGCACCGCCGAATGGACCTGCGGGTGCGCGACGAACGAGCCGGCCTTGCGGCGGCGCTCGATCAGGCCGTCCTTCGCCAGACCGCTGAGCGCCTTGCTGACCGTCGCGCGCGAACAGCCATAAGCCGCGACCAGTTCGTGCTCGAACGGGATGCGATGGCCGGGTTTCCACTCGCCCGAATGGATCCGCGCCTCGATATCGCCGCGGATGCGCGCCTCGACCGTCATGCCAGCAGGGCGGATAGGGTGCGGCGGTAGCGGTCGGCGAGCGCGTCGGCGGCGACGTGGCGACCGTGCTCGACCACTTTCCGGCCGCCGCACCAGACGCTGTCGATCACGCCGGGCCGCGCCGCGAAGATCCAGCGGTCGAGCAGGTCGCTGTCGGCGCCGGCCATCGCTGGATGGTTCAGGTCGAGCGCCACGAGGTCGGCAGCGTTGCCGACCGCGATGCCGCTCTCGATGTCAAGCGCCTGAGCGCCGCCAGCAAGGGCGGAAGCGAACAACTTGGCGCCGACTGACGGCTCCGCCTCGTCGGCCAGCAAGGCGCGCTTGCGCCGGGTCAGGCGCTGCGAATATTCGAGCCCGCGGAGTTCGCTCGCGGCGTCGATCAGGATGTTCGAGTCGGTCCCCACGCCGAGTCGCCCACCCGCCGCGAGAAAGTCGACCGCGGGGAACACGCCATCGCCGAGATTGGCCTCGGTCACCGGACACAGGCCGGCGACCGCCCCGCTCGCGGCGAAGCGCGCCGTGTCGTCGGCGTCGATATGGGTCGAGTGGATCAGGCACCAGCGTGCATCCACATCGGCATGATCGAGCAGCCATTGCACCGGGCGCGCGCCGCTCCAGGCGACGCAGGCCTCGACCTCGCGCATTTGCTCGGCGGCGTGGATGTGGAGCGGGCCGCCCTTGGCCAGCGGCACGATCGCGGCGAGTTCGTCGGGGGTCACCGCGCGCAGCGAGTGCGGGGCGATGCCGAGCTTGGCCTCCGCAGGGAGTTTGGCACGGCTCGCCTCGACCAGGCGAGTGAAGCCGTCGACATCCGAGATGAAACGCCGCTGGCCCGGCGCGGGCGGTGCGCCGCCGAAATCGGCATGCGCGTAGAAGACCGGGAGCAGGGTGAGTCCGATGCCACTCGCGCTCGCCGCTTCGACGATCGCGCCCGCGGTTTCGGCGGGATCGGCGTAGCGCGCGCCATCAGCGTCATTGTGGAGATAGTGGAACTCACCGACGCGGGTGAAACCGCTCTCGAGCATTTCGACATAGGCTTGGGCGGTGATCGCTGCGATATCGTCGGGGGTCAGGCGGTCGAGGAAGCGATACATCACTTCGCGCCAGCTCCAGAAATCGTCGTCGGGCCGCCCGCGCCGCTCGGACAGGCCGGCCATGCCGCGCTGGAAGCCGTGGCTGTGGACGTTGCACAGGCCGGGCACGACGGCACCGTGGCGCTCGTCGCCGGGTACCGAATCGACGTCCGCCTCGACGGCGGCGATCGTCGCGCCGCCCACGGTGATGCGGACCCGATCGGCCCAGCCCTGCGGCAGCAACGCGCGTTCGAACCAGAGTATCGGCATCGGTCCTCCTGTCGATTATGTCTAGACATAATAATCCACGCGGGCAAGGATGGAGGCATGGAGCGGACCTGGACCAATGCCCGACTCGCGACGATGGCCGGCGACGGCCTGGGCGTGGTCGAGGACGGCGCGGTGGTCAGCCGCGACGGGCGGATCTCTTACGCCGGACCGCGTACGGACGCCCCTCCCGCCACTGGCGACGTCACCGACTGCGGCGGGCGCTGGATCACGCCGGGGCTGATCGATTGCCATACCCATCTGGTCCATGCCGGCGACCGCGCCGGCGAATGGGCAAAGCGGCTCGAAGGCGTCTCCTATGAGGAGATCGCGCGCGCCGGCGGCGGTATCCTCTCGACGATGCGCGCGACGCGGGGAGCGAGCGAAGCGGAACTGGTCGCGACCGCTCTGCCCCGGCTCGATGCCCTGCTCGCCGAGGGGGTGACGACGATCGAGATCAAGTCCGGCTATGGCCTGACCGTCGCCGACGAACTCAAGATGCTGCGCGCGGCGCGAGTACTGGGCCGCGAGCGACAAGTACACGTCGCCACCACCCTGCTCGGCGCGCATGCCTTGCCACCCGAATATGCCGGCCGCGCCGACGATTATGTCGCATTGGTCGCCGACGCGATGATCCCCGCCGCGCGCGGCCTTGCCGATGCGGTCGACGCATTCTGCGAGGGGATCGGTTTCACCCCCGACCAGACCGGCCGTGTGCTGACTGCGGCACGCGAGGCCGGGCTGCCGGTCAAGTTGCACGCCGAGCAATTGTCCGCGCTCCACGGCGCGAGCCTCGCGGCCAGCTACGGCGCGCTGTCGGCCGACCATCTCGAATATGCCGACGAAGACGACGCCAGGGCGATGGCCGCCGCCGGCACGGTTGCGGTGCTGCTGCCCGGCGCCTTCTATTTCATGCGCGAGACCAAGCTCCCGCCGGTCGACCTGTTCCGGGCGCATAACGTGCCGATCGCGATCGCGACCGACTGCAACCCCGGCACCTCGCCGACCACATCGCTGCTGCTGATGCTCAACATGGCCGCAACCCTGTTCCGGCTGACCGTGACCGAGGCGCTACGTGGCGTGACCGTCAACGCCGCGCGCGCGCTCGGCCTGGCGGACGCAATCGGCACGATCGAGCCGGGCAAGGCGTGCGACCTCGCGATCTGGGACATCCCCGACCCCGCCGACCTCGTCTACCGGATCGGCTTCAACCCTCTCCATCTGCGCGTGAAGGACGGCGAATGCTGTTGACCCCCGGTGCCGTTCCCTATGCGGCATGGCAGGCGATCTACGAAGGCGCGGTGCCGGTGCTCGATCCCGCCTGCCGCCCGGCGATCGCGGAAAGCGCCGCGTCGGTGACGCGCATCCTGGCGCGGCACGAGCCGGTCTATGGCATCAATACCGGCTTCGGGAAGCTCGCCAGCGTCAAGATCGGCGACGCGGATCTGGCGACGCTCCAGCGCAACATCGTGCTGAGCCATGCCGCGGGCGTCGGCGATCCGATGCCGGTGCCGGTCGCGCGGCTGATGATGGCGTTGAAGCTCGCGAGCCTGGCGCGTGGCGCGTCGGGGGTGGCACCGGCGACGGTCGAGTTGATCGAGGCGATGCTGGCGAAGGGGCTGGTGCCGGTGGTGCCGGCGCAAGGCTCGGTGGGCGCGTCGGGCGATCTCGCGCCGCTCGCGCATATGACCGCGGCGATGATCGGGGTCGGGGATATTTTCGTCGGCGACCGCCGGATGGCCGCCGCCGATGCGCTGGCCGAGGCCGGACTCGCACCACTCACCCTCGGCCCCAAGGAAGGGCTGGCGCTGCTCAACGGCACGCAATTCTCGACGGCCTATGCGCTTGCCGCACTGTTCGAAGCCGAACGGCTGTACCGCGCGGCGTTGGTCACCGGCATCCTGTCGACCGAGGCGGCCAAGGGATCGGACGCGCCGTTCGACCACCGCATCCATGCATTGCGCGGCCATCGCGGCCAGATCGAAACCGCGGATGCGCTACGGCGAGTGATGGAGGATTCGCCGATCCGCGCTTCGCATCGCGAGGGCGACACCCGCGTCCAGGACCCTTACTGCCTGCGCTGCCAGCCCCAGGTGATGGGCGCGGTACTCACGGTGCTGCGCCAGGCGGGCGACACGCTGGTGACCGAAGCCAATGGCGTGTCGGACAATCCGCTGATCTTCCCGGAGACCGACGAAGCGCTGTCGGGCGGCAATTTCCACGCCGAACCCGTCGCCTTCGCCGCCGACATGATCGCGCTGGCGCTGTGCGAGATCGGTAGCCTGGCCGAACGGCGCATCGCGATGCTGGTCGATCCGGCCTTGTCGGGGCTGCCGGCGTTCCTGACCCCCAAGCCCGGCCTCAATTCCGGTTTCATGATCCCGCAAGTGACCGCCGCCGCGCTCGTCTCCGAGAACAAGCAGCGCGCGATGCCCGCGAGCGTCGATTCGATCCCGACCTCGGCCAATCAGGAGGATCACGTGTCGATGGCGGCGCATGGCGCCCGGCGACTGATCGAGATGGCGGCCAACGTCGACGCGGTGCTGGGGATCGAATTGCTCGCGGGCGCGCAGGGGTGCGATTTCCACGCACCGATTCTGTCGAGCGAACCGGTCGAGCATGTCCGGCGGTTGCTGCGCGAGCAGGTGCCGATGCTGACCGATGACCGGCACATGGCGCCTGATATGGCGATCGCGACGGAATTGGTGCGGTCGAAGCGGTTGTTGATGGCGGTCGGCGAATTGCCGGGAGTGGTGGTGTGACCGTGCCCCTGTTCCTTCGTCATCCCGGCCTTGTGCCGGGATCCGCCGGGCGGCTGAGCGAAAAGCTGGAGCCTCTTGTCCATGACTCTCGGCACGGCGGATCCCGGCACAAGGCCGGGATGACGGTCGAAAGCGCGGGAGCAAACACATGACCTGGCTCCACGTCGACCGCAGCGACAGCCCCCTCATCCTCGCCTTCCCCCACGGCGGGACCGACATCCCCGACGCGCTCCTCGCCGACTTCCGCTCGCGCTGGTGGGCGATCCGCGATGCCGACTGGCACATCCGCGCGCTCTACGAGGGCCTCGCCGAGGCAACCTTTATCTGGACCGACGTGTCGCGCAGCGTGATCGACTGCAATCGCGATCCGTCGGGCGCATCGCTCTATCCGGGACAGGCGACCACCGGGCTGTGCCCGACCGAGACGTTCGACGGCGAACCGCTCTATCGCGACGGTGCCGCGCCCGACGTGGCAATGCGGCGCAACACCTGGTTCTCCCCCTATCACGCTGCGATCGAGGCCGAGATCGCCCGCCTCCGCGCGCTCCACCCACGCGTCGTGCTCTACGATTGCCATTCGATCCGCAGCCGGATTCCGCGGCTGTTCGACGGCGAATTGCCCGAGCTCAATATCGGCACCGACAACTGCACGACCTGCGATCCGGCGCTCAGCGAGGCGGTGGTCGCCCAATGCGCGGGGCGCGGCCACATCCTCAACGGCCGCTTCCGCGGCGGCTGGACGACGCGGCATTATGCCCGACCCGACGACGGCGTTCACACGATCCAGATGGAGATCGCGATGCGCGCCTATCTCGACGAGCCCGAAGGCGAGCCCGATGAAAGCAACTGGCCGCCGGCCTGGAACCCCGCAATCGCCGCCCCGCTGCGCGCCGACCTGAAGCGCGTGCTCGCCGCCGCGCTTTCCTTCGCCAAGGACCAAGCATGACCCGCATCGATAATCAGCGCCACATCGCCGCGCCGACCGGCACCGAGCTTTCAGCCAAATCGTGGCTGACCGAAGCGCCGCTGCGCATGCTGATGAACAATCTCGACCCGCGCGTGGCGGAGAACCCGCAGGAACTGGTCGTCTATGGCGGGATCGGTCGCGCCGCGCGCGATTGGGAAAGCTACGACCGCATCGTCGAGACGCTGAGGCGGCTGGAGGGCGACGAGACGCTGCTGATCCAGTCGGGCAAGCCGGTCGGCGTGTTCCGCACGCACGAGAACGCGCCGCGCGTCCTGCTCGCCAATTCGAACCTCGTCCCGCATTGGGCGACCTGGGAGCATTTCGCCGAACTCGATCGCCATGGCCTGATGATGTACGGCCAGATGACCGCCGGATCGTGGATCTATATCGGTAGCCAGGGCATCGTTCAGGGCACCTACGAGACCTTCGTCGAGATGGGCCGCCAGCATTATGACGGCGACCTGACCGGTCGCTGGCTGCTGACCGCGGGTCTTGGCGGGATGGGCGGCGCGCAGCCGCTCGCGGCGGTGATGGCAGGCGCGTCGTGCCTCGCAATCGAATGCCAGCCGAGCCGGATCGAGATGCGGCTGGCGACCGGCTATCTCGACCACAAGGCGGACACGATCGAGGAGGCGATGGAAATCCTCGACCGGGCCAGGGCCGAAGGCAAGGCGGTGTCGGTCGGGCTGCTCGGCAATGCCGCCGACCTGCTGCCCGAGATGTTCCGCCGCGGCATCCGCCCTGATCTGCTGACCGACCAGACCTCGGCGCACGACCCGGCCAACGGCTACCTTCCGCAAGGCTGGACGCTCGAGCAATGGTTCGAGGGGCGCGAGCGCGATCCGGCGGCGGTCGCCAAGGCGGCCAAGGCGTCGATGGCGGTGCACGTCCGCGCGATGCTCGATTTCCAGGCGGCGGGCGTGCCGACGGTCGATTACGGCAACAACATCCGCCAGGTCGCCAAGGACGAGGGCGTCGCCGACGCCTTCGACTTCCCCGGTTTCGTGCCGGCGTACATCCGCCCGCTGTTCTGCCGCGGCATCGGCCCGTTCCGCTGGGCGGCGCTGTCGGGCGATCCCGAGGACATCTATCGGACCGACGCCAAGGTGAAGGAGCTGCTGCCCGACAATGCGCCTCTCCACCGCTGGCTCGACATGGCGCGCGAGCGGATCCACTTCCAGGGCGTGCCCGCGCGGATCTGCTGGGTCGGGCTGGGCGATCGCCACCGGCTCGGCCTCGCGTTCAACGAGATGGTGGCGAAGGGTGAACTCAAGGCGCCGGTGGTGATCGGCCGCGACCATCTCGATTCGGGATCGGTCGCCAGCCCCAATCGCGAGACCGAGGCGATGCGCGACGGCTCCGACGCGGTCAGCGACTGGCCATTGCTCAACGCGCTCCTCAATACCGCGAGCGGCGCGACCTGGGTGTCGCTCCACCACGGCGGCGGGGTCGGCATGGGATTCTCGCAGCATGCCGGGATGGTGATCGTCGCCGACGGCACGCCCGAGGCGGCGAAGCGGCTCGAACGCGTGCTGTGGAACGACCCCGCGACCGGCGTAATGCGCCACGCCGACGCCGGCTATGATCTCGCGATCTACTGCGCGCGCGAGAAGGGGCTCGATCTGCCCAGCCTGGGCTGACCGGAACGTCTCCCGAGGGCGGCGCGTTCGTGTGCCTCGAAGGAGACAAGCCATGAACGCCAAACTTCGTGTCGGCGCGCTGGCGCTGGCCGTCGCGCTGGCCGCCTGTTCGCAAAAGGCGCAGGACCATACCGCCAATGCGGTGACCGACATCGGGTCGGACATCGACAATTTCGCCGACAACACGGTTGACGCCGCCGGCGACGCGCTCAACCCGACCCCGACCGGCCAGGAATTCGCCGACAAGGCCGCCAAGAGCGACGCGTTCGAGATCGCCGCCGCCAAGCTCGCCAGGACCGACGCCGATTCGGCAGAGGTCAAGAAATTCGCCGCGACGATGATCGAGGCGCACACCGCCTCGACCGCCAAGATCAAGGCCGCCGCGGCCAAGGCCAAGCCCGAGATCAAGCCCGATCCGACGCTGACCAGCGCCCTGCAGTCGAAGCTCGACGATCTCGGCAAATTGAAGGGCGCCGATTTCGACAAGGCCTATGTCGATGGCCAGATCTCGGCGCACGAGGACGCGCTGTCGCTGATGAAGGACTATGCCGACAAGGGCGGCACGCCGAGCCTGAAGACCGCCGCGGGCGAGATCGCGCCGGTGGTGCAGGAGCATCTGGATATGGCGAAGGCGTTGAAGAAGTAGGTCGCGTAAGGACCAACATCGCCAAAAACCAACCGTCACCCCGGCCTTGTGCCGGGGTCCGCCGGGAGGCTGGGTCATGGTCTTGAGGCTCTGAGGCCTACCGTGCGGCGCGGCCGATCCCGGCACAAGGCCGGGATGACGACCGTGTGGCAGTGGGAACTAGCTACTCGCCCGCACCACCAGCGGCGCGAAGCGCGCGACCTGCCGTCCGATCAGGCACAATTGCTCGAGCACCGCAGGGTCGGTCACCCCGCCCTGGTCGTCGAACCGCGTGATCTGGGTGTTGATCGCCGCCGCGAACGGCGTCGGCCAGCCACGCAGCGCATGGACGATCGAGCGCAGCGCCGCGATCGTCGATCCGGTCGCCTGCCAGCCATAGGCCGTCGCGATCAGCCCGACCGGCATATCGGCGAGATAGGGCCGCTCGTCCTTCGCCGTCTCCTCGAGCAGGTCGAGCGCGTTCTTGACCACCCCCGACAGGCTGCCGTGATAGCCGGGGCTGGCGATGATCACGCCCGACGCCGCGCGCACGGCGTCGACGAAATCGCGTTCCTGCGATGTCCGTGAGGTGGCACGCGGGTCGTAGAGTGGCAGCCGCGCCATGTCCTCGCCGCCGAACAGCCGCGTCGCGTAGCCCTCGCGCTCGACCGCATCGAGCGCGATCCTGAGCGCGCGCTCGGTCGACGAAACCGCGCCGATCGTTCCACCGATACCCACGATCAACGGTTTGTCCGCCATTCCCGATCCTTTGCCCATCTTCCCTGCGATAGCCTCCATGCGATCGATCTGCTACAGCGGGGTTGCACGGCCTGTGTTATTCGAGTAATACGCCTATTGGCCTCCTGGGCCGTGTGGAAGCGATGGATGCGCGACGACCCCTTTGACGGCAGCCGACGACCCGACCCTCGCTGGGGCGCGCATTCGGCCTATCCCGACGATTATCTGAGCCAGGCGGCGACGGCGATTCCGCCGGCCGATCCCGCCGGCGCTTCGGGCCAGCCCGCGCCCGATTACACCACCAACCTCCCCGTCATTCGCAAGAAGCGGCGCTGGGGCCGCTGGATCGTGCGCGGGCTCGCCGCCTCGGTCATCCTGTTCGTGATCCTGGTCGGCTGGCTGGCGATCACCGCACCCTTGTCCAAGTCGCTGCAGCCGCCGACCCCGCCGTCGGTGACATTGCTCGCCGCCGACGGCACGCCGATCGCGCGGCGCGGCGCCACGGTCGACAAGCCGGTCGACGCGTCCAAGCTGCCCAAATACGTCCCCGAGGCGTTCATCGCGATCGAGGATCGCCGCTTCTATTCGCATTGGGGCGTCGACCCCTGGGGCATCATGCGCGCCATGGCGCACAATGTCATGGCCGGCGGCGTGCGCGAGGGCGGCAGCACGATCACCCAGCAATTGGCCAAGAACGCCTTTCTCGATTCGGACCGCACCGCGGGGCGCAAGCTGCGCGAGATGCTGATCGCCTTCTGGCTCGAGGCGTGGCTGTCGAAGAACGACATCCTGTCGCGCTATCTGTCGAACGTCTATTTCGGCGACAATGTCTACGGCCTGCGCGCCGCCTCGCTCCACTATTTCAACGTCGAGCCCGAGCAGTTGAGCGTCAGCCAGGCGGCGATGCTGGCGGGGCTGGTCAAGGCGCCGTCCAAGCTGGCGCCGACCGGTAATCTGCAGGGCGCCCAGGCGCGCGAGAAAGTGGTGCTCGGGGCGATGGTCGCGGCCGGTTTCCTGACCAAGGGCCAGGCCGACATCCGGCTCGCCTCGCTGCGCGTGCGGCCGGTCAAGGAACTGCCCGACGGCACCTATTTCGCCGACTGGGTGCTGCCCGAGGCGCGCGATACCCAGGGCGACCTCAGCCAGGAGACCAGGGTCGTCACCACGCTCGAACCGCGGCTGCAAAAAGCCGCCGAGCGCGCGGTGCGCCGTGCGGGGCTCAGGCAGGCGCAGGTCGCAATCGTCGCGATGCGCCCCGACGGCCGCGTCGTCGCGATGGTCGGCGGCAAGGATTACAAAACGAGCCCGTTCAACCGCGCCACCCAGGCACGGCGCCAGCCGGGATCGACCTTCAAGCTGTTCGTCTACCTCGCCGCGATGCGCGCCGGCATGACCCCCGACGACACGATCGACGACGAACCGATCACGATCGGCGGTTGGAGTCCGAAAAACAGCGACGGCCGCTACGAAGGCAAGATCACCTTGCGCCGCGCCTTCCAGAAATCGAGCAACGTCGCGGCAGCCCGCCTGATCCAGAAGGTCGGCGTCGACAACGTCATCAAGGCGGCGCGCGACCTCGGCATCTCGACCCCGATCCCGCACGAGGCGACGATCGCGCTCGGCACCTCGACCGTGTCGCTGCTCGAACTGACCAGCGCTTTCGCGGCCGTCGCCAATGACGGCTATCCGGTCAGCGCGCGCGGCATCGAGGCGACCGAAGGCAAGCCCTGGTATTCGAGCATCGTCGGCGGGCCGCACTCGCTGGGCGGCAACGTCCGCGACGAGATGCTCGACCTGCTGTCGTCCTCGACCGAGGGTGGCACCGGGCGCGGCGCGCTGCTGTCGGTGCCGACCTACGGCAAGACCGGGACGACGCAGGACAGCCGCGACGCCTTGTTCGTCGGCTTCGCCAAGGATCTGGTGGTCGGCGTGTGGGTCGGCAACGACGACAACACCCCCAATGCCGGCCTGTCGGGCGGCGGCATCCCGGCGCGCGTCTGGAAGGACTTCATGCAGAACGCGCTCGGCATCGCCCCACCGCCCGAGCCGGTGGCCCCGGCGACGGTCGACGACGGCAATACGATCGACGGCGACGATGACGGCACGACGATCGACCCGGGCACGGGTCCGCTGCCGGTCGAGGGCAATATCTCGGGGCTCGGCGTCAACCTGCAGGTCAAGCGCGACGGCACCTTGCGCCTGTCCCCCGCCCCCGACACCGGCGACCGCCCACCGCGCCCGCCGAACGACGATGACGGGCGTTAAGCGCGATTCCCTCTCCCGCGTGCGGGAGAGGGAGGGTGAGGGTCTTCTTCTTCCAGGCGGTGCTTGCCCAAAAAGAAGAAAGAAGACCCTCACCCAACCCTCTCCCGCAAGCGGGAGAGGGCTAAGAGCTCCGCCCCAAGGATGCTACCCTGTCGCGATCACCGCCGACCAAAGTTGAACCGTATCGGCCCTATCAAGCCGGGTTACCCAAGATTCACCCGCGGACAGACCGCAAGTTCCCACCCGCCCCGCCGGCGATAGTATATTGATCGATTGAGTCCCCCTTTGATGGGCTGGGGCCTTGGGTGAGAACCAGGGTGGGGAGGATGAGGGAGAAGACGCAATATGTGACGCTGGACGCGATGCGCGGGGTCGCCGCCATCTCGGTCATCTGGTTTCACCTTCATTTCCTCCTCGGATACGATTCCGCCGGCTGCCTCGCGGTCGATTTCTTCTTCGTCCTGAGCGGCTTCGTCATCGCCTTCGCCTATGACGAGCGCCTCGGCAGCGGGCTGTCGATCGGATCGTTCGTCAAGGCGCGGCTGATCCGCATGTACCCGCTGTTCATCGCGGGCCTGCTCTTGGGGCTGGCGGTCCAGCAGGTGCTGATCGTCAGGGGCGTCAGCAAGTTCAGCGAGGCCGATGCGCTGGCCTCCTTCTTCCTCGAGGCATTCTGGATACCATCGCCCTTCTACGGCAGCTGGGACGTCACCTTTCCGATCAACGGGCCGTCATGGTCGCTGTCGCTCGAGATATTGGTCAACCTGCTGTTCGCGGTGTTTCACCGCCATCTGAGCAATCGCCTGCTGTTCGCGATCGCGCTCGTCAGCGGCATGGTGGTGGTCTCGGCCGTCATCGATCGCGGAACCGTCAACGTCGGCTGGGCCTGGCAGCATATCGAACTGGGCGTGGCCCGCGTCATGTTCTCCTTCCCCATCGGCGTCCTGCTCTATCGGTACCGCAACCATATCCCGGCTAGCCTCGGCCGGATCCCGCCCTGGGCGCTGCTGGTCGCGCTGGGCCTCATCCTCCTGCTGCCCGAATGGCGTGCCACCGACGTGGCGTTCCTGCTGATCGGCGGCCCCTTCCTCGTCGCCGCGGGCTTTCGCGCGCACAACGGCGACAAGACCAACGGCGTCTTTCGCATGCTCGGGAACACGTCCTATCCGGTCTATGCGCTGCACGGGACGCCGATCTACCTGCTCCAGGGAGTCGCCAAGGTCCTCAACCTGGGTCGGTTCGCGATCCTGGTCAGCCTGTTGTACGTGATCGGCGTCCTGATCGTCGCGCATCTGATCGTCCCGCTGGATGCTCGCGTGCGCAAGGCGTTGACCGCCTATTTCCAGGCCCGGCCCGATGCGCCCCCCGGTTCCCTTTCCCGCAATTGAGATCGCTCGAGGCGAAAGGCGGCCCGGTGTCCGCGATCGACGCCCGATCAGGAAAAATCGGACCGACATCGGCTCGCCACGCAATTGGGGCTTTCCCTTCGCGCGCGGCTGTAGAAGGAAGCGCGCCATGCGCTTCTTCTCCGACAACGCCGCCCCGGCCTGCCCCGCGGTGATCGACGCGATCACCGCCGCCAACGAGCTCGACACCGCCTATGACGGCGACCGCTGGTCGAAACAGCTCAACGGCCGCTTCTCGGACTTGTTCGGCACGCCCGTCGAGGTGCTGTGGACGCCGTCGGGCACCTCGGCCAATTGCCTCGCGCTCGCGGCGCTGTGCCAGCCGCACGGCGCGGTCGTCTGCCACCGCGAGGCGCATATCAACAACGACGAAGCCGGGGCGCCGGGGTTCTATCTCCACGGCGCGAAACTGCTTCTCGCCGAAGGGCCAGGCGCCAAGCTGACGCCTGAAGTGGTCGAGGGGGTGCTCGCCGGCATCCGCAACGACGTCCACCAGGTCCAGGCGCACGCGCTGTCGATCACCAACGCGACCGAATATGGCCTGACCTATACGGCCGACGAGGTGGCAGCGCTGGGCGACCTCGCCAAGGCACGCGGGCTCGGCTTCCACATGGACGGCGCGCGCTTCGCCAATGCGGTAGTACATTCGGGCGCCGATTTCGCCGACCTGACCTGGCGCGCGGGCGTCGATGCGCTCAGCTTCGGTTTCATCAAGAATGGCGGGATGACCGCCGACGCCCTGGTCTTCTTCAAGCCCGAGCTCGCCGCCGCGACGCATTATCGCCGCAAGCGCGCCGGGCTGCTCGCGTCGAAGGGCCGCTACCTCGCCGCGCAGATCCTGGCGATGCTCGACAACGACGTATGGCTGGCCAATGCCCGCGCCTCGAACGCCGGCGCCGCGCTGCTCGCGCGCGCAGCGGGCGATCGCCTGGTCTATCCGGTCGAGGCGAACGAGGTGTTCCTGCGCGCATCACCCGAGGAAGCGGCGAGTCTCCGCGCGCTCGGCTTCGACTTCTACGATTGGGCACCGGGCGAAGTGCGGCTGGTCACCTGCTGGGACCAGGCCGAGGACGCGATCCAGCCGCTCGCGGATGCGATCGCAGCGTTGCCGTAATACCGCAAATTCCTCTCCCGCTTGCGGGAGAGGAGCGGGACTTGGTGAGCGTAGCGAACCTAGTCGCAGCGGTGAGGGTCTTCTTTTGGCCCACCGCTCTAAGAAGGCCCTCACCCTCCCACCGCCTTCGGCGGCGGGCCCGTGGCGGGTCGACCATGCCCCCGGCATGGTCTGGACAGCGCGGGGCGCTGTCCACCCGCCGCGCCTCTCCCGCTTGCGGGAGAGGGTTAGAAGCGCATTCCATGAGCACAGCTTGTCACCGTACAAGCAGAAGCCGGGTTGCTGCGCGCGCGCGCCGGCGTAAATCGAAATCGTGCTCCAACCACCCGAGATCAAGCCCCGCTCCACAACGCTCGGCGTGCTGGTGCCGTTCGGCATCGTCACCCTGATCTGGGGATCGACCTGGCTGGTGATCCGCGATCAATTGGGCGTGGTGCCGCCGAGCTGGTCGGTGACCTATCGCTTCCTCGTCGCCGGCATCTGCATGACCGGATGGGCGCTGTGGCAGCGCGAAAGCTGGCGGCTCGGCGCGCGGGGCTATGCGTTCGCGGTCGTGCTCGGGCTGTTCCAGTTCTGCGGCAATTTCAATTTCGTCTATCGCGCCGAACAGCATGTCACTTCGGGGCTGGTGTCGGTGGTATTCGCGCTGCTGCTGATTCCCAACGCGCTGTTCGGCCGAATCTTCCTTGGCCAGAAGCTCGGGCGCCAGCTGATGATCGGATCGGCGATCGCGATGGCAGGCGTCGTCCTGCTGTTCGTGCGCGAGGCGCAGGTCGATCCGCACGGCCCCGGCCAGGTGCTCGCCGGGATCTGCTTCACGCTGTGCGCGATCCTTTGCGCCTCGACCGCCAACGTCATGCAGGCGACGCCGACCGCCGCGCGCTATCCGATGGCCACCACCGTCGCCGTCGCGATGCTCGCGGGTGCGGCGATCGACGCCACCTTCGCCTACGCCACCGTCGGCGCGCCGGTGGTCGAGCATCGCACTGTCTATTGGCTCGGCATCCTCTATCTCGGCGTGTTCGCCTCGGCGCTCGCCTTCCCGCTCTATTTCGGCGTGATCCGCACGATCGGCCCGGCCAAGGCGGCCTATTCGAGCGTCATCGTCCCCGTCATCGCGATGATGCTGTCGACCTTGTTCGAAGGCTATCGCTGGTCGGGGCTGGCGATCGGAGGGGCTGCGCTCGCCGCGTTCGGGCTGGTCATCGCGCTCAGGGCGCGCAGGCCCAATCGTTAGACCCTAGAGCAGGGCGCGCAGCCCCGACCGATAGTCGGCATGGCCGGGTCGCCAGCCGAGCACGCGCTTCGCCTTCAAGTTCGACACGCGCCGATTCTCGGCATGGAACGCGCGCGCCTCGGGCGTCAGCGCGTCGAGCGCGACGATCGGCGGCGGATCGACGCCGAGCAACGCCGCCGCGAACATCACCACATCATCCTGGTTCGCCGGCGCATCGTCGGCGAGATTGTAGGCGCCCGATCGTGCGTCGAACCCGGCGATGACGCCCGTAGCGAGATCGTCGACATGGATGCGGCTGAACACCTGGCTCGCCACGCCGGTGCGATGCGCGCGCCCGGCCCGCACCCGGTCGAGCGGCGAACGGCCGGGACCGTAGATGCCCGGCAAGCGGAACACGCGCGCGCCCAGCGACAGCCAGTCGGCGTCCGCGCGATTGCGCGCCGCGCGCCGCCCGCGGATCGGCGCGCTTTCGTCGACCCACGCCCCGCCCGTATCGCCATAGACGCCGGTCGAGGAGAGATAGCCCAGCCACTTGCCGCCGTCCGCCAGCGCCGCACCATAGCGCGCAAGCACTGGATCGACCTCGTCGGGCGGTACCGAGGACAGGATGTGCGTCGCGCGGTCGATCGCCGCAACCACGCCCGCGCGATCGTCGAAGTCGAGGCTCCCCGCGCTCCCCGTCGCGGCGATCTCCCATCGGTCGAGCCGGGCCGCAACGGCGCTCGCCGCATAGCCCAGCCCGAAGACCAGCAGCCTCACTGCCCGGGCGCAAGACTGGGGTGCGCGACGATCTGTGCGTTGGGTACGTTGTCCTTCTTCCACTGCATCATCATCCGCACCCGGGTCTCGCCCGAGGGATGGTCGAAGAACAGGAACTCCTCGACGGGGCCCGGCTGCAGCTTGCGATATTCGGAGAGGCGGATCGCAATGCGCGCGAAGGCATCAGGCTGGTGCGTCGCGTTGACGCCCCAGGCGTCGGCTTGGCTCTCCTGGGTCCGGACGATCGTGTTCTCGACCGGCGTCAGGATCAGCTGGGCGACGGTGAACAGCAACAGCAACACCGCCGCCGCGGCCGGATCGGCGACGTCGCGCACGCCCCACGCCGGGTGGCGCGCGATGATTCCCGGCGCGAGCCAGTAGATCGCGCCGAACATGGCCAGGAATACCAGCGCCATCATCGCGATCATCCGCGCGACGTGGCCGAGCACGTAATGCCCCATCTCGTGCCCGAGCACGGCGACGGTCTCGTCGGGTCCGGTGCGGTTGAGCAGATTGTCGTTGAGCGAGATGCGCGCGGTCGGGCCCAGCCCGGCGACATTGGCCGAGATGCGCTTCGACTGTTTGGATTCGTCGGCCACCCAGATGTGCTCGGCGGGGATATGGTTGGCCTTGGCGACGGCGACGATGCGGTCGCGCAACGGCCCCGCGGGCAGTTCGGTATAATGATTGAACAACGGCGCCACGAACAACGGGAACACCAAGGCGCCGACCGCGACGAGCAGGGTCATCACGCCCGCGCCCCACAGCCACCAGGTCCGACGGAAACGGCGGATCACCGCGAACAGCAGGACGAACAGGATCACGTTGACGAATATGCCGATCCCTAGCGCGATCCCCTGATCGCCCAGCCAGCCGGCGAAGCTCTGGTTCATCAGTCCGTATTGCCGCTCGCGGACGAAGCCCGAATAGATCGTCCAGGGCAGCGTGATCAGCGCGACGGCGATCGTGAACGGGATCGCGAACAGGCCGGGCGCGAACCAGCGGCTGGTCACGCGCTCCGCCCATCCGCCGAAGCGCGCGGCGAGCCCGGCGCGGAGCATGATCCAATAGCCCGCGACGCCGACCAGCGCGCTCCACAGGACGAGCCAGTAGCCACCCTCGAATAGGCGTCCGACCTGGCGCGCGCCGGCCCCTGGAGCAGCGCCATATAGGCGCGGGTCGCGGCATCGACGTCGAATTGCGGATTGGAGGCCGCCCAAGCCCCCCCCGGTACCAGCAGCACCGTCATCGCCAGCGCCGCGATCATCGCTCGTTTCATCCCGCTCCCCCGGTTGCGCGCATTATTTTGCGCCATAGCCTCCGAAATACGTGCCGAAATAATCGCCCTTGTTCCAGCGCGGACGGTCGTCATTGTCGGCGATCTCGCGCGCGATCGTGTAATTGACCGTCACGAAGCGCACGCCCTGCGCCCAGTCGAGCGGCTGCGAGATCTCGTCCGACGGCTGGTGATAATGGTTGGCCATGAAGTCGGCCCAGGCGGCCTTGCCCGGCCCCTTCTCGCCCGGCCACAGGAACACCGACGGAATGCCCTTCTGCACGAAGCGGAAGTGGTCGGATCGCACGAAGATGCCTTCCTCGGGCATCGGGTCGGGCGACATCGAAACGCCGACCGATCCCGCCGCGCGCTCGACGATCGGCCCCAGGGTCGAACGCGGCGCGCCGAACACCACCATGTCCTCGAACGGATAGGTGATCAGCGGCATGTCGAGATTGACGTCGGCGACGATCGACTTGAGCGGGACGGTCGGGTGATTGGCGAAATAGTCCGAGCCGACCAGCCCCTTTTCCTCGGCGGTCACCGCGAGGAACATGACGGTGCGGCGCGGTGGCTTGCCCGACGCGGTGAAGCGCCTGGCCTCCTCGATCAGGCTGGCGATGCCGATGGCATTGTCCTCGGCGCCGTTGTTGATCGTGTCGCCGGTCTTGTCGGGACGCCCGACGCCGATATGGTCGAGATGCGCCGACAGGATGACGACCTCGTTCTTCACCTTGGGGTCGCTGCCCGGGATGACGCCGATCACGTTCGACGAGGGCATCGGCCGCGTCTCGGTCTTGATCGCGACCGACAGGACGCCCTTCAGCGCCACCGGCTTGAACGCGGCATTGTCGCTGTCGGCGGCCTTGCGCACCTGATCCCAGCCGGTCGCGGCGCCTGCGAACATCCTGGCCGCGGCCGCCGCCGATAGGGTGCCGAGCACGGGCACGCCATCGGCGGCGCCGGTCGCCTTGCCATCGGCCCAGGTCACGCGCTCGCGGTCCCACGACCGCGCCAGCGCGGCGACCGGCAAGCTGGCGCGTCCGGTCCGCGGGCTTTCGATCTGGATCGCGCCGATCGCGCCGTGCTCGGCGGCGATCCGCGCCTTGGCCGGCGCGCCCGAGAAGAAGGCCCGCTCCTCGCCGTCATAATTGGTCGGGGCGCCGCCGACGAAGGCGACGATCTTCCCCTTCACGTCGACGCCGCGATAATCGTCGCGCTTATAGTCGGGCGCGACGATGCCGTAGCCGACGAACACGACCGGCGCATTCAGGCTGGTCTCCGCCCTGGCGGCATTGGGCGAGGGCACGAAATCCTCCCCGAACACCAGGGTTCGCGGCTGCCCGCCGGCGGGAGTCCAGACGAAATTGCCCTTGTCGGCGAGTTTGTAGCCGATCAGCGGCACCTGTTGCAGGTAGCCGCCCTCGTCGCCGCCGGGGCGCAGGCCGGCGGCGTAGAATTGCGCGGCGACATATTGCGCGGCGATATCGAATTCGTGGCTGCCCGCCTCGCGCCCGCGCATCGCGTCCGAGGCAAGGAACATGACGTGCGCCTTCATCGCGGCCTGATCGGCGGGGAGCGGCGCGTTGACACGTTGGTTGATCGACGCCGCGCTCTCCTTCTTGGGCGCGGGCGGCGCCGGCGGCACCTTGTCGGTCTGGGCGATCGCGGTCCCGGCGGCGAGCGTCAACACGGCTGCGCCGATCAGTCTCAACATGGCTTTCCTCTTGGCTGGCCCTGTCGCGGGGCGTAGCAGACCGGGTAAGGTTGGCAATCGCGTCTTGTGCGAGTGATACAGCCATAACGCAGGATCGCACGGAACCCACATGATCGACGCCCAGTCCGCCCTCGCCACCCCGCCCGTCACGCGGCGCGACGATTATCGCACGCCCGACTGGCTGGTCCCGGACATCGCGCTCGATTTCGACCTCGATCCCGCAACCTCGCGGGTAAAGGCGGCGCTCGACGTGACGCGCAACGGCGACCACGACCGGCCGCTCAGGCTCGACGGCGACGGACTGACCCTGTTGTCGGTCAGCGTCGACGGCAAGTCACACAACGACTGGCGGATGGACGGGAACGACCTCGTCGTCGACCTGCCCGCGGGTGCGCATCGCGTCGAAACCGTGGTCGAGGTCCATCCCGACCGCAACACCCAGCTGATGGGTCTCTACGCCTCGGGCGGGAACCTGTGCACGCAATGCGAGGCGGAGGGGTTCCGCCGCATCACCTTCTTCCCCGACCGACCCGACGTGCTGGCGCGCTATTCGGTCCGGATGGCGGCCGACAGGAAGCGCTTCCCGATCCTGCTCGCCAATGGCGATCCGATCGCGTCGGGCGAGCTCGACGACGGCCGGCACTGGGCCGAATGGCGCGATCCCTTCCCCAAGCCGAGCTATCTGTTCGCGCTGGTCGCGGGCAACCTCGCCGCCAACCGCGCCACCTTCACGACGATGTCGGGGCGCGAGGTCCAGCTCGGCATCTGGGTGCGCGAGCGTGATCTCGCCCGGACCGAGCATGCGCTCCACGCGCTCCAGCTCGCGATGGCGTGGGACGAGAAAGTCTATGGCCGCGAATATGATCTCGACGTCTTCAACATCGTCGCGGTCGACGATTTCAATTTCGGCGCGATGGAGAACAAGGGGCTGAACATCTTCAACAGCCGCTACATCCTCGCCGACCCCGACACCGCGACCGATTACGATTACGACGCCATCGCCGCGGTGGTCGCGCACGAATATTTCCACAATTGGTCGGGCAACCGCGTGACCTGCCGCGACTGGTTCCAGCTGAGCCTGAAGGAAGGCCTGACCGTCTTCCGCGACCAGAGCTTCTCGGCCGACCAGGGATCGGCGGCGGTCAAAAGAATCGAGGACGTCCGCAGCCTGCGCGCCAGCCAGTTCCCCGAGGACAGTGGCCCGCTGGCGCATCCGGTGCGCCCGGAAAGCTATATCGAGATCTCCAATTTCTACACCGCGACGATCTACAACAAGGGTGCCGAGCTGATCCGGATGATGGCGACGATCCTGGGCAAGGATCGCTTCCGCGCCGCGACCGATCTCTATTTCGACCGGTTCGACGGGACGGCGGCGACCTGCGAGGATTTCGTCCGCTGCATGGAGGAAGGCGGCGAGGTCGACCTCACCCAATTCCGCCGCTGGTATGCGCAGGCCGGCACGCCGCGCGTCTCGGCCGCGCTCGACCATGACGCGGGCGCGGGCCGCGCCACCTTGCGCCTCGCGCAGCGCACGCCGCCGACCCCCGGCCAATCGGCCAAGGAACCGCTCGTCCTGCCGCTCAAGCTCAAATTGTTCGGCGGCGCGACCGGTGCGGCGCTCGGACAGGAGCAGCTCTACCTGCTCGACCAGCCGACCGGCGAGATCGTGTTCGAGGGCGTGACCGAGACACCGGTGCTGTCGATCAATCGCGGCTTCTCCGCCCCCGTCATCGTCGAGAGCGACCGCTCGGCCGCCGACCTCGCCTTCCTCTCGGCGCACGACGACGATCCGTTCGCGCGCTACGAGGCGATGCAGCAATTGATGCTCGACACGCTGGTGACCGCGACCCGGTTGGGCCGCGCCGATCACGGCCCGGTGATCGAGGCGGTGCGGCGCACGCTCGAGGATCCGGCGCTCGATCATGCCTTCGTCGCCGAGGCGGTGCTGCTGCCGTCGGACAGCTTCATCGGCGACCAGCTCGAGACGGTCGATCCCGACGCGGTGTTCCGCGCACGCGAGGCACTGCGCCGCGACCTCGGCAAGGCGCTCGCGCCGTTGTGGCGCCAGGCTTATGCCACCGCCTCGACCGGCGCGCCGTTCGTCTATTCGCCCGCCGCCAAGGCCGACCGCCGGATGCGCACCGTCGCGCTGGGCTATATCGCCGCCTCGGGCGCCGACGACGCCTTCGACGTGGCGTTCACGCAGTTCGAGAAAGCGGACAACATGACCGACCGCATGGGCGCGCTGACCACGCTCGCCAACGGCAAGTCGGACAAGCGCGTCGCCGCGCTCGACATCTTCTACAACCGCTATTCGACCGACGCCCTGGTGCTCGACAAATGGTTCCAGACCCAGGCGCTGTCGGCGCGCGACGACACGCCGGCGATGGTCGAGGAACTGGCGCGACACCCCGACTTCACGCTCGCCAATCCCAACCGCGCGCGGGCGCTGGTGGGGGCGTTCAGCGTCAACCAGCGCGCGTTCCACACGGCTGGCGGCGCGGGCTATCGCTTCCTGGCCGACAATCTGATCGCGCTCGACCGCCTCAACCCGCAGACCGCCGCGAAGCTGCTGCCGCCACTCGGGCGCTGGCGCCGGTTCGACGAGACGCGCGCGGCGCTGATGAAGGCGGAGCTGGAGCGCGTCCTGGCGGCGCCGGGGCTGTCGAAGGATCTGTTCGAGCAGGCGTCGAAGAGTTTGGAGGAATAGTGCCAAATAAACTCTCTCCCCTTGTGGGAGAGGGATGCGGAGACTTGGGGCCGTCAGGCCCCTAGTCGGAGTTGGGAGGGGAAGCGGTCGCAATGCGACCGCGCGGAGCTGCGCTCCGCTTCCCCTCACCAAGCTGCGCTAGCGAGCAAGCTCGCAAGCTTCGCTATCCTCTCCCACAAGGGGAGAGGACGTTGATGGCTAACCCAGCCCGCGCATCTCCAACGCGTTCACTGTCGCCGCGCCGACCATCGTGTTGTCGAAGATCGTCCAACTCTCCACACCCCCGGCGGACGCCGCACGCGCATACCCCGCGATCGTCTCGACGTCATAAGCCGACCGATACATCTCCGGCGATCCATGTAACCGCGTGTAGCGCAACCCCGTCCAGCCGCCTGGCTCCCCCGCTCCCGCCACGGGCGCCGGGTCGGCCGCGACGCGCGCGACGCGATGCCGGACGAGCAACGCGTCGGCCATCGGCGTGAACCAGCCCCGGTGCCGCGGCTCGCAGGCCAGCGCCGCTTCCGTACGCTTGCGCAGCAACCGGAAGAACGCTTCCGCTATCGCTTCATCGAACCCGAGGCTCGGCGGCAGCTGGATCAGGATCGGCCCGCGTTTTCCGCCCAGCCCCGCCGTCTCTTCCAGGAACCGCTCGATGGGTTCTGCATCGACGACAAGCCGCGCCTCGTGCGTGATCGCCTTGGGTAATTTGACCGCGAAGGCGAAGTCGTCGGGCACGCTCGCCGCCCACCGCTCGTAGGTCGCGCGGCGATGCGGCCGGTAGAAGCTCGTATTGATCTCGACCACATTGAAGACGGAGGCGTAGCGTTCGAGATGGCTGCCCATGTCCGGAAAGGCGGCGACAGCGGCGCGCGGGATCGACCAGCCGGCGGTCCCGATGCGGACGGTCAGAACAACCGCCCGCCGTTGGGCACCGTCTCGCTCGGTCCGATCAGCACCACCTTGCCGTCGGCGTCGGGGAACCCGAGCGTCAGCACCTCGGAACGCATCGGACCGATCTGGCGCGGCGGAAAATTGACCACGGCGGCGACCTGTTGGCCGACCAATTCCTCCAGCGTGTAATGTTCGGTGATCTGCGCCGAAGAGCGCTTCACGCCGATCGGCTCGCCGAAATCGATCGTCAGCTTGAACGCCGGCTTGCGCGCTTCGGGGAAGGCATCGGCGGCGATGATCGTACCGACGCGGATGTCGACCTTGAGGAACTCGTCGAAGCCGATCGTCTCGGCGGCCGGGGCGGCGCTGTCATGAGTAACGTGCATCGATCCTCCCTATCCGTTCCAGGGAGCTAGAAATTCACATCGTGATAATGCGGCGAGGCGGGAATCCCCTCCATCCGTTCGCTGAGCAGCGGGCGGAAGCTCGGGCGGCTCTTCATGCCGGCATACCAGCGCGCGGTCTGTTCGTGGTTCTTCCAGTCGATTCCGCCGAGATAATCGGCGACCGAGATCTGCGCCGCCGCCGCCAGGTCGGCGAGGCTCAAGGTCGCGCCGCCCATCCAATTGTGCCGGTCGAGCAGATAATCGGTGTAATCGAGATACTCGACCGCCGACTTCATCGCCTCGCGCAGCACGCGCGCATCGGGGCTCGCCTTAGTGACGATGCGCTTGAGCATGCGCTCGCCGAGCAGGCGTTCGGTGACGTCGCGGAAGAAGAAGGTGTCGAACCAGGTCGCCAGCCGGCGGATCTCGGCGCGCTGGATCGCGGTGCCGTTGATCATCTGCGCCTTGTCGACCGTCTCCTCGAAATATTCGCAGATGACGAGCGAATCGATCAGCCGGATGTCGCGCTGCGCATCGGTGATCACCGGGGTCTGTCCCGCCGGGTTCATGTCGATGAACTCGTCGCGCCGCTCCCACGGATTCTCGCGCACCAGCGTGTAGCCTACCCCCTTCTCCCCGAGCAGCAGCCGGACCTTGCGCGAGAACGGACAGAGCGGGAATTGGAGGAGTTGCCACATTCCACTGCTGTTATAAGCTGCAAGCGGGCGGGGGAAGATGGCGCAGACGGGTAAGCGCACTCTTCCGGGCGCGTCCGGTCGCCCCGCAGCACGCTACGGGCCGGGTACCGGGCCTTTCCGGCCCTCAGTTGGGGTTGGTCGTCCCGATCACGCGGCGGATACGCTCGGCCGTCGCCCTGAGCTCGTCCGACATTGCCACGGCGGCCGTCGCGGTACGGCCGGCGGCAGCCACCGTCTGCTTGGCATTACGGTGAATCTCGTTGCGGTAATCCGGATTGCGCCGCGCCGCCATGCTGTCGAGCGTGTCGTCGGGGTGGATGGTCGAATTGGGCGCGAGCGTGGCCATCGGCCCGACCCGCGTCTGCATCACCGCATCGGTCAGCGCGTCGATCAGTCCGGCGACGCCATTCTGCACCATCGGGTTGTTGAGCGCGTTGGCGGCAGCATGCGCGTCCATCCTGGGAGCGGGCGGCGGCGCATCGCGATCCTGCGCAAGCGCCGGAGTCGCCATCAGCGCGAGGACGGGAATCAGGGCATAGTTACGCATACGACATCATCCGAACTGACGATCGGTGTGCGCTCTTAGCATGATTTCCCCGAAAAATCCTACTCCGCGGCCTCTAGTTCCTCCCGGTCGTCGAGCGCATGCGGCAGCCGGTCGAGCATTTCCTTGGGCACCACCTGCCAGAACTTGTCGCGCGCGCGGTCCCAATCGTCCAGAATTCCCTGTGACCAGTTGCTGTCGGTCGCCGCCGCGTGCGCGCTGACGAGGTCCTTGAGCACCGCTTCCCAATGCGCCGAGGCGAGCCGCTGCCACACGATCGACTCGCCATTGGCGCGCCGTTCGAAACTGCCGCCGGCATCGTAGACGAACGCCATGCCCCCGGTCATGCCCGCGCCGAAATTGGCGCCGACTGCGCCCAGCACCACCGCCACGCCGCCGGTCATATATTCACAGCCATTGGCGCCGCAGCCCTCGACCACCACGGTCGCGCCCGAGTTGCGCACCGCGAAGCGCTCGCCGGCCTGGCCCGCGGCGAACAGCCGTCCGCTGGTCGCGCCATAGAGCACGGTGTTGCCGATGATCGTGTTCTCCTGGCTCGCCAGCGGCGACGAGACGACCGGGCGGACGATGATCGTGCCGCCCGACAGTCCCTTGCCGACATAATCGTTGGCGTCGCCGAACACTTCGAGCGTGATACCCTTGCATAGGAACGCGCCGAGGCTCTGCCCGGCCGACCCGCGCAGCCGCACGGTGACATGCCCGTCGGCGAGCTTGGCCATGCCGAACGTCCGCGTGATCTCGCTCGACAGCCGCGTGCCGACCGCGCGGTGGGTGTTCCGCACCGAATAGGTCAGCTGCATCTTCTCGCCGCGCGAAAAGACGTGCGCGGCGTCCTTGATCATCTGCGCGTCGAGGCTGTCGGGCACCTCGTTGCGCCATGTGTCGAGGCTGAAGCGGCGCTGATCCTCGTCGGCATCGACCTTGGCGAGGATCGGGTTGAGGTCGAGATCGTCGAGATGCTCGGCGCCGCGGCTGACCTGGCGCAGCAATTCGGTGCGCCCGATCACCTCGTCGAGGCTGCGCACGCCGAGCCGCGCGAGGATGTCGCGCACTTCCTCGGCGATGAAGGTCATCAGGTTGATGACCTTTTCGGGCGAGCCGGTGAACTTGTCGCGCAGCTTGGCATCCTGCGTGCAGACGCCGACCGGGCAGGTGTTCGAATGGCATTGCCGCACCATGATGCAGCCCATCGCCACCAGGCTCAATGTGCCGATGCCGAATTCCTCGGCACCCAGGATCGCGGCGATGACGATGTCGCGTCCGGTCTTGAGGCCACCGTCGGTGCGCAGCTTCACACGGCCACGCAAATTGTTGAGCGTCAGCGTCTGGTTGACTTCCGACAGCCCCATTTCCCACGGCGTGCCGGCATATTTGATGCTGGTCTGCGGGCTTGCACCGGTGCCGCCGTTATGCCCGGCGACCAGGATCACGTCGGCATGCGCCTTGGCGACGCCCGCCGCGACGGTGCCGATGCCGGCCGAGCTGACCAATTTCACGCACACCCGGGCGCGCGGATTGATCTGCTTCAGGTCGTAGATCAGCTGCGCCAGATCCTCGATCGAATAGATATCGTGGTGCGGCGGCGGGCTGATCAGGGTCACGCCGGGGGTGGCGTGGCGCAATTTGGCGATGAACTCGGTGACCTTGAAGCCGGGCAATTGCCCACCCTCGCCGGGTTTGGCGCCCTGCGCGACCTTGATCTCGATCTCGTCGCAGGCGTTGAGATATTCCGCCGTCACGCCGAACCGGCCCGAGGCGATCTGCTTGACCCCCGAATTGGCGTTGTCGCCATTTTCATACGGCTGGTAGCGGACCTTGTCCTCGCCACCCTCGCCCGACACCGCCTTGGCGCCGATCCGGTTCATCGCGATCGCCAAGGTCTCGTGCGCCTCGGGCGACAAGGCACCAAGGCTCATCCCCGGCGTGACGAAGCGCTTGCGGATCTCGGTGATCGGCTCGACCTGGTCGACCGGCAGGCCCTCGTCGGGGAAATTGAACTGCAGCAGGTCGCGCAGATAGACCGGCGGCAGGTCGGCGACCCCGCGCGAGAATTTCTGGTAGGTCGAATAGCTGTCGGTCGCGACCGCGGTCTGCAGCAGGTGCATCAGCTGCGCCGAATAGGCATGCGTCTCGCCGCCGTGGCGCTGGCGGTAGAAGCCGCCGATCGGCAAGGTCGCGACACCCCCCCCACTTCTAAAAGCATCGAACGCCGCCTGATGGCGCAGTTCGGCATTGAGATGGAGCGAGGCGTAACCCTCGCCCGAGATCTTGGCGGGCATCCCGGGGAACAGGTCGGCGACCAGGCTGCGCGACAGCCCGACCGCTTCGAAATTATAGCCGCCGCGATAGCTGGAGATCACCGCGATCCCCATTTTCGACATGATCTTGAGCAGCCCCTCGTCGACCGCCTTGCGGTGGTTGGCGATGCATTTGTCGAGGCTCTGCTCACCGAACAGCCCGCGCGCGTGGCGATCGGCGATCGCCGCTTCGGACAGATAGGCATAGACGGTGGTCGCGCCGACCCCGATCAGCACCGCATAATAATGCGTGTCGAGGCATTCGGCGGTCTCGATATTGACCGAGCAATACGACCGCAGGCCGCGCCGCACGAGGTGCGTGTGCACCGCCGCCGCCGCCAGCACCCCGGCGATCGCGACCTTGTCGGGGCCGATGTCGCGGTCGGACAGGAAGATCTCGCTCTTGCCTTCGCGCACCGCCTGCTCGGCCTGGTTGCGGATGCGCTGGATCGCGGTGCGGAGCGCGTCGGGCCCGCCGCCGGGCGCGAACGTGCAGTCGATCTCGGCGACCTGGCTGCCGAAATGCGCCTTGAGCTTGGCCCAGTCGGTGCCGGTCAGCACCGGGCTTTCGAGCACCAGCACGCGGTCCTGCCGCACCCCGGTGTCGAGGATGTTGGCGAGATTGCCGAAGCGCGTCTTGAGCGACATCACATGGCGTTCGCGCAGACTGTCGATCGGCGGATTGGTGACCTGCGAGAAATTCTGGCGGAAGAACTGGCTGATCAGCCGCGGCTTGTCCGAGATCACCGCGAGCGGGGTGTCGTCGCCCATCGACCCGACCGCCTCCTTGGCGGTCTCGACCATCGGCGACAGGATCAGCTCCATGTCCTCGAGCGTCTGCCCGGCGGCGACCTGGCGGCGCATCAACTCGGCGCGATCGAACCGCGTGACCGTGTCGCCCTTCGGGGTCTTGATCTCGTCGATCAGCAGGAACTCGCCGATCATCGTGGCGTAATCGTGCTCGTCGGCGATGCGGTCCTTGACCTCGCGATCGTGGAGCAGGCGCCCTTCCTCAAGGTCGACCGCGATCATCTGGCCAGGGCCGAGCCGGCCCTTTTCGACGATCATCGTCTCGGGGACGACGACCATGCCGCTTTCCGACCCGACGATCAGCAGCCCGTCCGAGGTCTGGGTGTAGCGCAACGGACGGAGCGCGTTGCGGTCCATCCCCGCGACCGCCCAGCGGCCGTCGGTCATCGCGAGCGCGGCGGGGCCGTCCCACGGCTCCATCACCGAGCCCAAATATTTGAACATGTCGAGATGCTTCTTGGGCATCTCGCCCTTCGGCCCCCACGCCTCGGGCACCAGCATCAGCTTGGCGGTCGGGGCGTCGCGGCCCGAGCGGCAGATCGCCTCGAACACCGCGTCGAGCGCGGCGGTGTCCGACGCGCCCGCCGGGATCACCGGCTTGATGTCCTCCGAATGCTCGCCGAACGCGTTGGCCGCCATCTTGATCTCGTGGCTGAGCATCCAGTTCTTGTTGCCGCGGATCGTGTTGACCTCGCCATTATGCGCGAGGCAGCGGAACGGCTGCGCCAGCCACCATTGCGGAAAGGTGTTGGTCGAGTACCGCTGGTGGAAGATCGCGACGCGGCTCTCGAACCGCGGGTCCTTGAGGTCGGGGTAGAAGACCGACAGCGACTCCGCGAGGAACAGCCCCTTGTAGACGATCGAGCGGCAACTCAGCGAACAGATGTAGAAGCCGTTGATCTGCGCGGCGATCACCCGCTTCTCGATGCGGCGGCGGACCAGGTACAGGTCCTTCTCGAACTCCTCGGCCGATTGCGCGTCGGGCAGCGGCCCGGCGATCATGATCTGCTCGATCTCGGGGCGCGTCTCCTGCGCCTTGCGGCCGATCACCGACACGTCGACCGGCACCTGGCGCCAGCCGTAGATCGTATACCCCGCCTCGATGATCACGCTCTCGACGATCGTGCGGCAGCTTTCCTGCGCGCCGAGATCGGTGCGCGGCAGGAAGATCATGCCGACGGCGAGGCGATTGGGCATCGCGCGATGGCCCGACGCCTGGATCGCCTCGTCGAAGAACTTCATCGGCAAGTCGATGTGCAGCCCGGCGCCGTCACCGGTCTTGCCGTCGGCATCGACCGCGCCGCGGTGCCACACCGCCTTCAGCGCGTCGATCGCCGACTGCACGACGCGGCGCGACGGCTGGCCGTCGGTCGCGGCGACGAGGCCGACACCGCAGGCATCGGATTCGAATTCGGGACGGTACATCCCCTCGGCGGCGAGGCGGGCGCGTTGGTCGGTCATGACGCTTTCTTTCTTTTCGGCGGCGGCAGATCCTTGGTCGCCGCTTCGACCTTGGCGATGATGGCCGGCATCCGCTGGATCATCTTGGGCGCGAAAGCCTGCATCGCCTTCATCATGTCCGGCCCCATCATCAGCATCATCGATTCGTGCGCATAGATCTGGCCGGTCGGCGTCTGGAAGAAGGTGTGGAGATCATCGAGCTGAGCCACGGTAAACCGCCGTGCATAAGCGTTGGCCAGCGCGACCCGTACGTCGGGTTCAACTTCGTTCATCATGGCGGTCATTTCATCGGTCATGACCTTCATCGAGCGACGCATTCGTTCTTCGAAATAGGGATCTTCCTCGGCCAGCGCCTGGCGCAACGTCTTGCCGGTCGCCTTGTCCGGAGTATTCGTTTTCAGCCCTTTGGCGAAGTCGTCGATCGGCATGTCGTACATGCTCGCCATCGTGCCATTGACCATCTGGTCCATGACCGCGTGCATGATCCGCTGGTAGGTCCCGAGCGGCCAAACCTGGTCTATCACCTGCTTGGAGGCCGCCAGACGTTGCGGATCGATCGGCGCGAGTTCGGCGAAATTGGTTGCCGGCACCGGCGATGGCGCGGTTTGTGCGACGGCCGGCCCTGCGACGAGCAGCGTCGCGGCCGCGAAGAGCGATGTCTTGATCATGGATAGGTCCCCTGCGGGGCCCCGCGCCCCGTCATGCCGCCTTCCTTTCGTATTTCGCCTTCGTACGCAAATACTTGTCGATATGCTCCGCCACATCGCGGCCGTCGCGCACCGCCCAGACCACCAGGCTCGCCCCCCTGACGATGTCGCCGGCGGCGAACACGCCGTCGAGGCTGGTCATCAGCGTCGCATTGTCGACCAGCAACGTGCCCCAGCGCGTGACGCCGAGCTCGGGCGCCCCGAACAGCCGGGGCAGGTCCTCGGCGTCGAAGCCCAGCGCCTTGATCACAAGATCCGCGTTCCGGACCTCAGGCTCACCGCCATCGGGCTCCGGCGCGCGACGGCCACTCGCGTCGGGCGCGCCCAGCCGCATCTTGGCGATCGAGACGCTGTCGACCCGCTCGCCGCCGCCGAATTGCTCGGGCGCCGACAGCCAGACGAACTCGACGCCCTCTTCCTCGGCGTTCGCCACTTCGCGCTGCGAGCCCGGCATGTTGGCACGGTCGCGGCGATAGAGGCAGGCGACCGAGGCCGCGCCCTGCCGCACCGCGGTGCGCACGCAGTCCATCGCGGTGTCGCCGCCGCCGACCACGATCACGTTCTTGCCCTTGGCATCGAGCGCGCCGCTGTCGAAATCGGGCACCGCGTCACCGAACCCCTTGCGGTTCGACGCGGTCAGATAATCCAGCGCCTCGACCACGCCGGTCGCACCGACACCCGGTGCCGCCAGCCCACGTGCCTTGTAGACGCCGGTCGCGACCAGGAGTGCATCGTGCCTGGTGCGCAATTCCTCGAGCCCCGCCTCGCGTCCGACCTCGAACCCTTCGTGGAAAACGATGCCGCCCGCCTTGAGCCGATCGACGCGACGCATCACCACCGGCTTTTCGAGCTTGAACCCGGGAATGCCATAGGTCAGCAGCCCGCCCGCACGGTCGTGGCGGTCATAGACATGCACGTCATAGCCCGCGACGCGCAGCAGTTCGGCCGCGGTCAGTCCGGCCGGACCGGCCCCGATGATTCCGACCGACTGGCCGCGCGCGGGGCCGGGCACGATCGGCTCGACCCAGCCGTTCTCCCACGCCGTGTCGGTGATGAATTTCTCGACCGATCCGATCGTCACCGCGCCATGGCCGGAGAATTCGATCACGCAATTGCCTTCGCACAGGCGATCCTGCGGGCAGATGCGTCCGCAGATCTCGGGCATGGTCGAGGTCGCGTTGCTGAGTTCGTACGCTTCGCGCAACCGGCCCTCGGCGGTCAGGCGCAGCCAGTCGGGGATGTGGTTGTGCAGCGGGCAATGCACCGAGCAATAGGGCACGCCGCATTGCGAGCAGCGCGACGCCTGTTCCTCGGCGGCAGGGACGCCGTAGCGGTCGGCGATCTCGCGGAAATCCTCCGCGCGCTGCTGGGCCTCGCGCTTGGCCGGATAGGCCTGCGTCGTCCCCACGAATGTCAGCATGTCACCGGCCATCGTCCGCTCCCTTCGGAACGGCCGCTAACCGCTTTCTCTCGGCGCGTCACGCGAATTCGGCCGATTAGGACAGTTTGTATGCCCTAATTCATCGTGGTTTCGGTTTAACTCGTCGAAACCACCTCAAGTCCATGCCATATTAGTTCCGTATCGGCCTTACTTCAACAAAAACACGAGAGCGAGCGCGCCCAAGGCGATTCGGTACCAGCCGAACGGGCTGAATCCGGTCCGCCCGACCAGACCCACGAACCACTTCACCACCAGCAAGGCGACGATGAAGGCGACGACGAAGCCGACGCCGATCAGGCCGAAGCCGACGCCGTTCGCCGCCATCAGTTCGTGCCGCTTGGTGACGAGCTCGAGCACGGTCGCGCCGAGCATGGTCGGGATGGCGAGGAAGAAGCTGAATTCGGCCGCTGTACGCCGCTCGACGCCGAGGCTGAGCGCGCCCAGGATCGTCGCGCCCGACCGGCTGACGCCGGGGATCATCGCCAGACACTGGATGAAGCCGATACCGATCACCTTGGGCAAGGGGATGTCGGCGACGCCCTTGACGTGCCCTTCCTTGACCGTGCGCTCGATGCCGATGATCGCGATACCGCCGACGATCAGCGCGACCGCGACGGTCAGCGGCGAGAGCAGCATCTTCTCGATCTGCTTGTGCAATGCGAGGCCGATCACTGCCGCGGGCAGGAAGGCGACGAGCAGGTTGCGGACGAACCGGATCGAGGTCGGGTCGAACCGCGCCAGCCCGTGCAGCACCGCCCAGAAGGTCCGCCAGTACAGCACGACGATCGCCAGGATCGCGCCCAATTGGATGACGATGTTGAACAACGTCCAATGGTCGTCTTTGTAGCCCAGCAGCGCGCTCGCCAGGATCAGGTGGCCGGTCGAGGACACCGGCAGGAATTCGGTCACGCCCTCGACGATGCCGAGGATGGTGGCGGTAATCAGGTCACTCACGGGGATGCTCCCAACATGCGGGGCATCCCCGCGAACGGAGATGGTCGGGATCTACGCCGCTTTGGCGCGCATCCCGAAACGGCCGGCCTTGCGATATTGCACCAGCCACGAGGTCGCGACGCTTTCCATCGGCGTCGGCACGATGCCGAGCGTCTCGAGCGTCGGATGGGAGCCGCTCGCGACATTGTCGGTCTTGAGCATCTTCCACTGATCGAAGGTGATCGGCGCACCCGGCAGGAAGCCCGCCACCGCGATCGCCTGACCCATGACGTCGGGCAGTTCGATCAGGTCGACCTCGCGGCCGAGCGTCGTGGCCAGCCAGCGCATCAATTCGCCCATCGTCACGACCTCGGGCCCGACCGCCTCGATCGTCTTGCCCGCCTGTGCCTCGGCGTCGCCGAGCACGCGCGCCACCGCGCGCGCGACATCCACGACATGGACCGGCTGGAACCGTGCCTGGGCGCGCAGCACCGGGACCGGGGCGCGACCGAAGACCTGCGGGGTGCTCGCGATCATGCCACCGAAGCGGTTGAGGAATTTGTCTTCGGGGCCGAACACCACCGAGGGACGCAGCACGATCGCGCCCGGAAAGGCCTCGCGCGCCGCGGCTTCGCCCTCGGCCTTGCTGGCATAATAACGCGACGGCGAGTCGGCATCGGCACCGAGCGCGGAGAGGTGGACGAACGCCGACGCCCCGGTCTCGCGCGACGCCTGGGCCGCGGCACGGACGCCCGTGACATGCGCGCCCTGGAAGTCGGGGCCCCAGGTGCCGACGAGATAGACCACCGCGTCCGACCCGGCGACCGCGCGCGCGATCGTCTGCGGCCTGCCCACGTCGGCGGCGACGAACTGGGTCTGCCCCAGCCCGCCCAGCGGCTTGATGAACCAGGCGCGACGGGGATCGCGGCCGACCACGCGAACGCGCGCGCCGGCGGCGAGCAGTTCCTGCGCGACGTAGCGGCCAATGAATCCGCCCCCGCCGATCAGCGTTACCAGCTTGTCCTTCATGTCGACCCTCGGAAGAAATACGCGACCCTCCCATGCCGCGCGCCGCCGCGCGCCGCAAGCGTTCGCGGATGGTGTTGACAAGCCCCCGACGCCCCAATAGAGCGCGCCCCCTACCCCGTGCCCAGATGGCGGAATTGGTAGACGCACCAGCTTCAGGTGCTGGCGCTCGCAAGGGCGTGGAGGTTCGAGTCCTCTTCTGGGCACCAGGGACCCCTCCGCCGATGTGCGCAGGCGTCCACAACTAGCTGGAAAACAGCGATTTATTTTAATTGAGCGCTCAGCGACGTCCGCCGTCATTTGGCTGAAATCGCGGGCTGTTGGGGGCCAATTTGGGGGCCTGAAATGGAGGCTCACGATATCACTCAGCCCCAACGATTCACCCGGCATTGTCTTTGAGCGCATCAAGCTGATCCGACCACCACTGCATCATCTCGACTCGCTCGTCCCAATAGTCTGTGCGGTTGTAGATCGAGCGGATGGCGTTCCCGTCTTCATGAGCTAGTGCGCGTTCAATCGCATCGGGCAGCCAGAGCTTGCTCTCGTTCAACAGCGAACTGGCGGTCGACCGGAACCCGTGCGCGGTCATGCTTCCTCCGTATCCGAGCCGGCGCAATGCCTGGTTGATCGTATTCTCCGAGATAGGTCTTTTCGGCGAATGGAATGCCGGGAACACATATTCGCTTCCGGCTGACACGGCGATCATTGATCGGATGATTTCGAGTGACTGGCGTGACAGAGGCACCCGATGCGGCTTGCGCATCTTCATGGTGGCCGCGGGGATCGTCCAGCGCGCGCGCTCGAAGTCGATGTCGACCCACTTCATCGTTCGGATTTCACCGGGGCGCTGAAAGACATGAGGCGACAGCCGCAGTGCAGCATTGGTGGAGGGATACCCTTCATAGCCGGCTATGACTCTCAAAAGGCCGCCTAGCTCGGCACGATCGACGATCGCCGGGTGGTGACGCTCCTGCGGGGCCGCCAACGCACGAGCGAGCATCGGGGCGGGGTTGATCTGCGCTCTCCCGGTGAGAATGGCGTGCTGCATGACTCGCCCCGCGAACGAGCGGAGCCGACGCGCTGTCTCCCTGCGTCCAGAGGCATGGATCTCCTGGACGGCGGCGAGCAGGACGGGCGCCGTAATCTCGGTGACGGGAAGCCGCCCCAGCCTCGGCTCAAGGAGCAACAGCAGCCACTCTGTCTTAGCAATCGTGGTGGGGGCCATGCCTTCAGCCGCGCGCTTGTCGATGAGTTCGCGAGCAATTGCCGCAAACGTGTTCGCAGCCTCGACCTTCGCGGTCAGCCTGCTGACCTGCTTCTCTTGCGACGGGTCTTTGCCCGCAGCCATAACCGCACGGGCCTCATCGCGCTTCGTGCGGGCGCCCTTCAGTGTGACCTCGGGATAACCACCCAGGCTGAGCTTCTTCTCGCGACCCAAGTGGCGATACTTCAGATACCAGCGCTTCGAACCGGACGCGGCGACAAGAAGGTAGAGACCCTTTTCGTCAGCCAGCTTGTAGTCCCGTTCACCCGGATGGGCGTTTTCTATTTGCTTCACGGAGAGTGTCACCGGCCAGCCCTTCCGATCAGCACGGAGGCAGCAGGAAGGCAACGATGGCTGTTCGATGGCCATGGTGCCGAGCTGCAGCCAGAAAGCCTGGATGTCTCCGTTCGCGACCTAGCGATATGGATTGCATTGACGCACGGCATGGCAGTCAGGCCACCGCCGATCGCAATAGAAGCTCTTCAAGGTCGGAACGGCGCAGCAAGGTGCGTTTGCCAATCTTGATCACGTTAAGCTCACCCGCGCCGATAAGCTCGTAAAGCTTGGTGCGCCCGATGCTGTAGGCTGCAGTGGCATCTTTGATTGTAAACATCACTCTTTCGGTCATTCGCATATCCCTCAAAACAAGCTAAGTTGTGTGTTCCATAACACACCGATTTTCCCTTGTCGAGTTGGGATTATGCGCCTAATGCGGCTGGATGGATGATTTTAGTGAGGCAGTCGCATGGTGAACGACACACATGCAAAGCATGATGCAGACTATCCGTTGGCCCATACTCAGGCCACCCGGATGCTAGCCGCTGCACTGGAGGCGCGACCGGGCCTTTCGCAACGGACGCTCGCTCACACGCTACACTACAAGTCGTCGGTTGTGATCAGCCACATGTCCAGCGGACGCGCGCCCATACCCATCGAGCGCGCGCTGGACATCGCTGATGCTCTTGAAATGGATCGCGGCGAATTTTTGTTAGCCGTCCTGGAGCAGCGTTTCCCAAGTATCGATTTCCAGGCGATTCTACCCTCACCAGCACAACTTCCGGGACAGGAGAGGCCAAGTCGAGACTCGAAGGTGATCGCGGACCTTGAGCGTATCGCTGGCGCAAACTTCGGGGCGCTGCCCGAGGAGCGACTGCAAATCATAAAGGATGTTTTGTCAGATCGTGCGCCTTCTCGTCGCTGGCTTACGCTCGACGAACTTCCGTTCGTCGAGGATCTCCGGGGCGCGTGCCCCGAGCTCAAAAGTGGTGGACCGTCGCTGGAAAAGCGGGCGCGCATTGTTGCCGCGGCTCGAAGCTAGTCCACCATACAAAGATGATCCGACCCAGCCTCCGGAGTGCGGTTCGGATGGCCACGAACACAACGATGAAAGTATAATGTCAGGCATCAACTACACAGCGGCGAAGGCGGGTAAAAGCGGCCAAAAGTCCAAGAAATCTCGCAAGGATCCGAACCCTCTCTGCATCGATGCACGTTTCACATTCGCGTCTTATGAAGTGGAGGTGCATCATTGGGGAGGCGCAAACCCTTGGGGCGCAAATGCCAAATTGCCATCGATTGACGACGTAGCATCGGGGTTCACGGTAGCCACTGACGGCAGGGGAAACGTAACACGCATGCCGCGCCTGATAGGGCGCCCGTGCTTTGGGCGCGTCGAAGTATTCATGCGGCATGGAGCTCCGGCTCGGCCCGAAAAGGTCGTGCGGAAGACGCGCATCGTCAAAGAACAAACGCGGTGCACGCGGTGCCAAGTGCGATCGAGTTGCAAGGGACTGGTTACCGAGCGGATCAAGGCTATGCCCGAAATCGAATCTGCTATCGTCGTGTGGCATACGCAATGCGAGTGGCTGAGTGGCGGGATTCGAACCTACACCGGTCCTATCGGTCGACTCTGGACTCACGTGTTGAAGTGCATCGTTCGTGCGGGACAATTCTCGAACACCAACGACCTGTTTGTCGCCAAGCATGTCGCCACCTCAAACGATCGGCTGAAAGAGAAGTGGCGCGACGACAAGCGCCGGCAACGCCAGCGCAACCTAGTCGATGGGCAAAGGGATGACGCCACGCTGAAAACCGCCCCCGGCGAAGCAGACCGGCGACTGCGCCTGCTACTGAATTATTGTCGTGGAGAGGCGACACCCCACGATCTCAAACTTTGGGATGAGGCAACCTGCCGATCGGTATGACCTGCTCCCAGTTTTCAGGCCGCTGATAACTTAGCTTCGGTGTCCATATGCCCCTGGCGGGGGCGGTTCGTAAACTCGGCGGGTGCCAACCCGCCAAGGCTGCTGTGCGGACGCATGGTATTGTAGTCCGTCCGCCATGCCTCGATGATCCGTCTCGCTGCAGCCAGCGATGGGAACA